>Ga0335081_10022481_pt1 | contig 10203 bp, 12 predicted proteins | sample Lox_Sample_35_FD_206713 | JGI IMG/M metagenome (GOLD analysis project Ga0335081, IMG submission 206713) | Soil microbial communities from Loxahatchee National Wildlife Refuge, Florida, United States - Lox_Sample_3.5 | ecosystem: Environmental > Terrestrial > Soil > Wetlands | place: USA... | reverse complement strand
GCCCTTGCTATACTCACACTCCATGCCCGCTCAATTCGAGCTCACCGAGACCCTGGAGCAAGGCCGCAGCCAGGTTGACGCAGCTTTGGAGCGTTTGCTGGCGCCGGGCACGCAATACCCTTCGTCGATTCATCAGGCCATGCGGCACAGCGTGTTTGCCGGAGGCAAGCGCCTGCGGCCCATTCTTTGCATGGAAGCGGGACGGATGGTGGCCGGTTCACTTCCTGCCGGGATCGACGAGCTGGGCGCGGCGCTCGAAATGCTGCACACTTATTCGCTCATCCACGATGATCTTCCGGCTCTCGATAATGACGATTTGCGCCGCGGCCGGCCAACTTGTCACAAGGCTTTCGGTGAAGCCATCGCCATTCTCGCGGGCGATGCACTTCAAACGCGCGCCTATGAGGTGCTCTCACGGCTGCGCTGTCCGGCCGAGGCCCGGGTGCGCCTTATTGAAGAAATCGCCCACGCCACCGGCACGATTGACGGCATGATTGGCGGGCAGGTTGTCGACCTTGAAGCCGAGCACCACAAGCCAAATCTCGCAACGCTCGAATATATTCATCGCTCCAAGACCGCCGCACTGATTACCGCAAGCGTGTCGAGCGGTGGTTTATTTGCTGGAGCGAGCGCCGCGGAAAGCGCCCAGTTATTGTCTTTCGGGCAATCCATCGGCCTCGCTTTCCAGATTGTCGATGACGTTCTCGACGTCACGCAAACTTCCGAACAATTGGGCAAGACTGCGGGCAAAGACACCGCGGCCGAGAAAGCCACCTACCCGGCCCTGTTTGGCATCGACGAGTCGCTTAAGAAGGCTGACTCTCTTGTGAACGCGGCAGTCAGCTCACTCGACAGCTTCGGACCTCGCGCCGAAACCTTAAAGTCTTTGGCCCATTTCCTGGTCGAGAGAAAAAAATAATTCTCGCTAGACGGAGGGCGCGTCCTCGCCCGCCTCGCCACAATCCTCTGGGTTCTAAATGTCCGCTGTGGTAAAAAGGTTATGACGGCGATGGAGTTCGCCACAACCGCCCGCTTTCTGGGATGATGACTCCTACCCGAGGACTCCGCGGTGGGAGCTGAAGAGTACCGTCCCTCCACGTGCGCCTTCGGAACTTTGCCTTGCGGTACCGCTCGATTAGGGGCGGATTATCGCCTGCAGAAGCTTGAGAAGCTTAATCAGAGGCGAGAGGTCAGGAACAACTCTTGTTCAAGTATCTCATGGTGGGCATTGGGGGATTTGCCGGCGCGGTGGCCCGCTTCTGGCTGGGCGTCTTCATCGGGCAGAAAATGGGCACCCGCTTCCCTTATGGCACGTTCTTCATCAACACGTCGGGATGCTTCTTGATCGGTTTCATTATGACCATCCTCACGGAGAGAACTCACCTCAGCGCCAACTGGCGGTATCTCATACCAATTGGATTCATCGGGGCCTACACAACTTTCTCAACGTTCGAATACGAAACCCTGCGTTCCATTCAGGATGGCCAGTTCGTGCTCGGTTTGCTGAACGTAGTTCTCAGCTTGATCGTGGGCTTTGTTCTGGTGTGGACGGGCGTGATCGTGGCACGAGCTATCGGGTGATTGCAAGGGAGGCGCCGTGTTGAAAGCGGGAGCGGCCAAGAAAGTCAGCATCTACGTCGGAGAAGACCAGCAGTACCATGGCCACAGCGTTTACGCCGCCATTCTGGACTTTCTCTTCTATCGCGGAGTTTCCGGCGCGACGATTGTGCGTGGCATCGCAGGCTTCGGGGCTGATCACCATATTCACACCACGCGCCTTGTCGAACTGGCCCAGAACCTCCCGGTCAAGATCGAATTTATCGAGACTGCCGAACGTGTCGCGGAGTTGATGCCCAAACTCCAGGAACTCGCCGGAACCGGACTCATCGAGATCCAGGATACGACCGTCATCAAGCCCGCGCAGGCCTCCAGGCGGCGGTCTGAGACTGAGAGCGCTCATCCGCTGAAGACAGAAGGCAAGGCCAAACTGATGCGGATCTTTTTCGGAGAAAACGACAAGTGGCGTGGCAAGCCGCTGCAGGAGGCTCTGGTCGAGGCCCTGCGCGCTAACGAGGTTGCCGGTGTGACGGTGTACCGCGGCATTCTGGGCTATGGCGCGAACCGGCGGATCCACAAGGACAAAGCCCTGACGCTTTCCCACGACCGGCCAATCATGCTGACAGTGATCGACACGGAAGCGAAGCTTGCTGCATTTGTTCCGGTTCTCGATCAGATGTTGCAGCAGGGCCTCGTGGTTCTTTCCGATGTCGATGTCATCAAGTACACACACGACTACACAAACACCGACCGGAGACAGGAGGCACGCCCGTGAAACTCGAAGGCAAGGCGAAGATGCTGCGGATACATTTTGGCGAGGACGATAAGTGGCAGGGGAAACCTTTGTATCGTGCCATCGTCGAGAAATGCCGCGAACTCGATATCGCTGGCGCCACCGTCTACCGCGGGATCGAAGGATACGGGGCCAGCACGCTGATCCATCGCCCTCACCTGTTTTCTTTTTCTTCCGACGCCCCGATTATGGTTTCGATTGTCGACGCGCCAGAAAAGATCGACAAGCTGATACCCACGCTGGATGAAATGGTGGATGAGGGGCTGATCGCGGTCTCCGATGTTGAGGTCATTAAGTACGTTCACCAGGAGGGGGTCCGGTCTGCCTCGCAATGAATTCGGATTACCCGAGCAACGACCCGGCAAACCTCGCAGCGTCTGACGGGGCGCAGATTTTTATTTCCGGCCACGGTCCGGGGGACGAGTTCGACACACGGAGCGTCACCGCCCAATCCGAGAGGCTGCTGCGCATCGCCCGCCTGGCCGAGGAATGTAATTGTCCTCAAATCAGCAACGATGCCCGTTCTGCCGCCGAACGCATTTCGCAGGGCCTCTTTTATGTGGCTTGCGTGGGCCAGTTCAAACGCGGCAAATCCACCCTGCTGAATGCCCTGATTGGGGAGACCATTTTGCCCAGCGGCGTTGTGCCGGTGACTGCCGTGCCTACCATAGTTCGATTTGAAGAACAGCCGAGAGCTCGCGTCCGCTTGCACAGCCATGGTTGGAGAGAGATCGCGGTCACCGATATTGGAGAGTATGTTTCTGAGGCGCGAAACCCAGAAAACAGAAAAGGGGTGGCTGGGCTTGAAGTATTCACTCCCTGCCCCTTGCTCTCGACTGGAATGTGCTTCGTCGATACGCCCGGGCTGGGTTCGGTATTCGAGGCCAATAGTGCCGCGACTCATGCATTCCTACCGCACGTTGATGCCGTGATCGCCGTGATTGGAGCCGACCCGCCGATTGCTGGAGATGAATTGGAACTAATCGAAATCGTCTCCAAACAGATTCAACACATTGTGTTTGTGTTGAACAAAGCGGATCGGGTGAGCGAGCAAGAAAAGATACATGCCATTGCCTTCGCCCGCCAGGTGCTCGAAAAGAGGCTCCAGCGGCCGGTCCCAGCCATTTTTGAAATCAGCGCTCTGGAAAAAATTCAGAAACGGAGCGAGCAGCGAGACTGGAACCTGCTCGTGGGCGCGCTGGCCCAGCTTCGTCAGCATACTGGCCGGCAGCTCGTCCAGCAATCGGGCTCCCGTTCGGTGAATCGTCTCTCGGGGCAGCTCCTGGCTGTGATTATCGAGGAGCGCGATGCCCTTATGCGGCCGATTGAAGAGTCTGAAAGGCGGCTCAGTCAGCTTCGCGAAGCTGTCAGCTGGGCGGAACAATCGCTGAACGATCTTGGCGCGCTGTTCCTGGCCGAGCACCAGCGTCTCACCACGCGTTTCACTGACCATCGCAAAGCATTTCTCGCCGCGAACCGGCCGAAAGCCCACGCCGAACTCCAGAAGGCACTCGCATCACTTCCAAGAGGCTCCGGACCCGCCTACCGGCGTTCGGCAATGCAGGCAGCTCAAGAAGTGGCGCGGCATCGGCTCACGCCCTGGCTCAAGAAAGAGGAGGAAGAGGCCCGGGACGCCTACTGCCGGATCGCGGAGCGGTTCACGAGGCTGGCAAATGATTTCCTGCTGAAGGTCCGCACATTTGGCGATGCCGACCTGGCCTTTCTTCCAAAAGAACTCAACCGCGACGAAGACTTGCGGGTGGGCGCTGAATTCCACTTTTATGAATTTGTCCACGTCGCCATGCCGGCTTCGCCGTTTCGTTATTTGGCCGACTCAATAAGTGGGTTGGTGCGCGCTCATTTCGTGATGGACTCCGACGCGGACCGGTTTTTGGACCGATTGCTCGAGACCAACAGCGAGCGCGTACGCAATGACGTGGAGAATCAGGTAACGAAAAGCCGGAAGGAGCTCGAAGCCGAAATACGGAATGTGCTGCGCGAATCGAGTGGGGCCGCAGAACGCGCGCTGGCTCATGCGCGCAGCGCCCACGCCGCCGGGGAGGCCGCGACGAAATCGTCACTGCGGAGATTGGCAGAAGTCGAAGCGGAGGTCCGCCGGCTGCGGGAATCCGCACTCCCACGATTGGCTCAGCCATGAACTTGAAAATGATCTTTGCAAGAGATTCGGAGATGGAACAACTGCGCCGACTCTTTCTTAGCCGCCAATCTTTCCTGCTTCATGGGCCAGCCGGAGTTGGCAAGACGTTGCTTCTAAACTCTCTCTTGTCGCAATTCCCTGGAATTTTGTACTGCGACGAATCTACGAGCAGTCAAATCGTCTTCCGTAGACTCGCCACTGAGCTTCTCGCGAGGAAAGTTAATTGCGTCGTTCAGATTTGTGGAAAGGCAGGGGCACAATGCCTTAAGGAGAAGTCCGCCGTGGCAATTCGCGGGATCGTTACGGAGGCCCTGTGCCACGGCAGCTATTGGATTGTGCTCGATCACTTGAAATCTCCCTCCCAGCCGTTTACGACTGCCCTGAAAGAGGTGTGCAAACGGACGGAAACGCCCCTGATTGTTGCCGCGCGGTCCGCCCACATGGAAGATGTCGGCTTTCTGTTGCCGGTTTTTTCGGAGCGTTCCGAGAGGTATGAGCTGCGGAATTTTGATCCGGAGAGAGCAACTGCCTTCGCCCTGGCGACGGCCGAGACTATGCACCTGCAGGCCGCCAATCTCTCAGATGTAATTCGGAAAATCGTCATTTTTGGCCGGGGAAATCCAGGCGCAATTCTCACTATGCTGCAAATGGCAACTTCGCCCAGGTATGTGAGCGAGCAGCAGGTCAAACTTTCTCCCCTGTACATCGATTTTTGCCTGCAATGGGGCATCTCGCATGCATGACGAATTGAGCGAGAGTCACCGCAGAGTGATGGGCAGCGGCATGATTATTGTGGATGCGGCGGCAGTACGCATGCTCAATCTGTTGGAAAGCCGCGGCTCACCTGCGGCCGTGAGCGTAGTCGAGGGCACGGTAACGGAACAGGAAAGGGAACATATCCGAGCCCAGCTAAAAGAGCTTCAAGCGCTCATTGCCTCGTTCGTGCAAGAGTATGATCTGCAACCTTCGCGGAAGAATCTTTGGCGTGTCCTGGCCGCGGATGTTTCCCAGATCTGGGTAACTTTGGAAGACTGCCGCCCAGCGCGAATCCGCGGATACGGAGCCATGTCAAAGTCCAGCGCGGAATCCGTTGAGTCTGACCTGCAACAGATGTTACGCATCGCGAACGAACTCAGGGCGTTCATGGGTCCTTAAGGCGAGGTGGTCGGGGTGGCATGACAAAGGTCGTTCAAAACGTGCGGCAAATTCGTTGAATAAGCCGCACGCAAGTTGCCACCTCCACCGATAACTGGTTATTCTCAACCTCATGCCTGCTGCGCCACTCGACATCCTTGCCATTGCCGCCCACCGCGATGATGTGGAGCAAACCTGCGGCGGCACGCTGCTGAAAATGGCGCAGCGCGGCTATCGCACCGGCATTCTCGATCTCACACAAGGTGAGATGGGCACGCGCGGAACCGCTGAGGACCGTGCTCGCGAAGCCGCTGAGGCGGCAAAGATCTTATGCGTTTCCTGGCGGCAGGCGCTCGATATTCCCGACGGCCGCGTCGAAAACACCTGGGAAAACCGGCTGAAAGTTGCGCGCGTGGTGCGTGAACAGCGGCCGCGCGTGGTGATTCTTCCCTACTGGGAAGGACGGCATCCCGATCACTACACCGCTTCCAGGCTGGGATACGAAGCATGTTTCCTGGCCGGACTGGCAAAACTAGCCGTCAGCCCTCAACCGTCAGCCACTCACGAAAAGCGGATTCAAGACTTGCCAGCTCACCGCCCCTTCAAGATCATCTACGCCACGCTGTACTTCGACGTCCGTCCCACATTCGTCGTCGATATCACCGACCAGCTCGAGGCGCGCTTTCAATCCATCATGGCCTACAAATCGCAGTTCAGCGATCAGCAGGCAGGCAAAGACATTTTTCCCGCCCAGGCCGAGATTCGCTCGCGGGTCGAAGCCATGGCGCGATTCTATGGCCTAATGGCTGGCGTAACGTATGCTGAGCCATTTTTGCAGAAGGAAATCGGATTGGTGGATGATTTGACGGCGATTCCGGTGAAATCGATTTGAGCAAAGCCGGCCCACGGGCGAGGACGCCCGTGCTCCATTAGAATCTGATTCGATCCGGAGGGAATGTCCCCGTCATGAAGGTTTTTACCGAGTATCTGAAGTTTCACACGAAGACGCATCGTGCGTACATTCACATCACACCTCAGGTAGAGGAAATCGTTAGAAAGAGCGGAGTTAAGGAAGGCATGGTGCTGGTTTCGGCCATGCACATTACGGCGGGCGTTTACGTGAATGACAACGAGCCCGGACTGATTGAAGACATTGACGAATGGCTGGAAAAATTAGTCCCTTTCCGCAAAGACTACCAACACCACGAGACTGGCGAAGATAACGGCGACTCACATCTGAAGGCGCTTTTGATTCATCACGAAGTGATCGTGCCCATCACCGCGGGCAAGCTCGACTTCGGAACCTGGCAGCGGATCTTCTATGCAGAATTCGACGGCCAGCGGGACAAGCGGCTGATCGTGAAGGTCATGGGCGAATAGAAAATTGGGGCGGCATACGCCGCCCCTAGCCCTCTGGAACTCAAAAATTGGCCACAACTCCTGCCGAGTACCGAAAATTGCTATTGTCAGTGCTGCCGTTGGCACGCAGCGGCATCCAGTCAATCTGCGCGACCCGTACGGCGAACCGGTGTGTGATCTTCACATCCAGGCCACCACCGATCAGCATGACAAACCCATTGCCGGTGGCCGAGATGCCGCTCAGGCTGGCGGATTGGTGAAACCCTCCGAACAAAGCGTGAGCGAATGGGATTAGGTCTTCGTTGTGCCGGATTGAAACGGTTGGACCGAACGTGTAGGTGTATTGGCGGAAGTCGACTCCACTAATCGTCTTGTACGCGCCGCTGAAGTCGGCCGTAATACCGAACCAGTTGTTGAGGTTGCCAGTGAGCGCCCCGTTCCAACCGTGGGCGTCGACGCCGCCGTCAAAGTGGGTGTATTGATAACCTCCAAAAATCTCTGCTCTTGGGGCCTGCGCCAGTGCCGAAAGTGAACCTACCACGCAAAACAGAACGAGACTTACATACTTACGCATACGTTACTCCTGACAATTTGAAATTTGGGCCGTGGGCCGCTGGAGGCGAGGAGAGCGTCGCTCCGTAACGGCCATTCGAATCGGGCAAGCGCCGATCTTTTCTCTTACGGGGATATTCGAGCTTATGCAGAGACTTCAGACAAGTAACTGAGGAGGCAACACTTACGTTCTTCCCGTCCAGCTCTGCCGAACCTGGGAGCTAAGCGCCTGGTCCGGGCGGTTGCCAGCAGACTTATTCACATCCAGCTCCGAAAAAAAAAGACGTATCGATGCCGAAGCATCGGCACTGACGCTATTGCGTCGGCAGAATTCTGAAACGGGATCGGCGAATTAGCTCATCTGGCAGCAGTTTCCGGGCGTTTCGAACGAATTCATTCCGGCGACCAGCGTGCATAGGAACTCAACTCGCACGGCTCGGAGCGCAGGATGCGTCAACATAGCTGATCTTGAGATCGAACGATTTTCAACCTCTACTCGGGGAGATGGGCATGGAAGACGGAATTGAGATTGGATGCTCGATCTGCGGTGAAGAAAAAGCCGGCGAGAAGACATGGTTTCTTGTGGCCGAGAACCGATGGGAAGACAAACTTACGGTCTTGGAGTGGAATGAACAGTGGGCGCGCTGTGAAGGATTTCGCCCGGCTTGTTGCGCTGACCACGTTGAGGAGCTGGTCGTCCACTGGATGACTACAGGGAGCCTTGGTTATCCATTCGCTCGAGTTTCCCTGGGAGGCAAGGGCCGGAGATGGAATCGTGCGATTCACGGCGAAGCCAACCTTCAAAAAGGAAGCGCCCCCAAGCAGATTGGCGAATTGTTGATCCACCGGGAGAGCGTTGAGCGGGTGCTGAATGAACGGCCGGAGTCGCTGCGAGGAATTCTTGAAGCCCTGGTGGGTGCGTTGCAAAAAGAATCCCGGCCGGGGAAGATTCTGCCTCAGAGCAAAGCGGCCAGAAAGCAGGTCAGCGTTCCGCAGGCGTCGTGAAGTGACGGGTCAGGCTTTCTGACTTCGCCGCCAAGCCTGCCAATCCTGGTTCACGGTCTTGGCCATGGCTTTGGCGGAAGTGAGGAGCCAGTTGCGTTTGAGGCTGGCGAGATGCCGGGCGACTTCTTTGATTGCTTTCTTCGAGCCAAGGTGAATGTTGCCGGTTTCCCAGCCCATGGCATAGAGCAAGCGAAGTTCATCACGGTCCTTCGGCAGGTCGGTCAGTTCGACGCGGCAGCAATGAGGCGACAGGCGCCGCACCAGCCATTGACCGCGCAACTGCACAAAAGGATCAGGGCAGCGAATGGCATTGGTGATGATTGGTTGATAGAGAATCTCCTCCGGGCCACCAGCGCCTTCTGCCCAATCAGCGGCGGATGGCGTGAGGGCCTTCACCTCCCGCGCGATTTTCGCGCCTTCGCATTCTGCTATTGCGACTAGACGGATGTGTCCCAGACTGCCGAGGCCTGCGATTCTATGAACTAATCTGTAATCGAGTCCCGATTCGGGCAGGAGACGCTTCAGAGCCTCCAGGGCAGCGACAGGAATCCCATTTTTAGCCTTGGGCAGCGTTTCCATTTTTGCCCAAAAATGCTCTGGATCACGCAGCTCACTGGTTGCGATTTGTCGCAGCCATTTGTTGTTCTCTTCGAGAACAAACGGATCGCCGCGCTTTGCAAGGGATTTGCTGTAACCGTCAAGAATCGCTTTGCAGGCGTCCCTGGGTTTGAGGGCAAGATGGCCTTCTTCGGCGGCAAGAATCGCGCTGGTTGCGAGGCGAACCAGATCGACCGTGTAGGGAAGTTGAGCCGCTTCATCGAAGTCGTTTACCCCCCACACCAGCCGGCCTTCGCTGTCGCGCCAAGTGCCGAAGTTCTCCACGTGCAGATCGCCGACGGCCAAGATCTTCGGGGCCTTAGAGACATCGTGAGCCAACGCCGGCCAGACCTGCATCCAACGGTAAAAAGTTGCGCGCAGAAATGGAAACGCGCTTGTGCTTGCGGCCATTTGCTGGTGCTTAAGCTTGAGATCAGGCTTCACCAGTTGGGTGCGGCGTCCCAGCCAGGTTTCGTAGCGGCGCGTGGCTTTAACAATGTTCATCAGATGCGCCGGCCAAGATAGAGCCATGGATCGGCGCCTGTCAACCCAGACGGGCGCTTCTCGCCATGGTAATTATGCGGCCGGGGAAAACTCAATCAATGCTTATAGAAGGCAGCATTCTTCTCGATGAAATGTTTTTTCTCCTCGGGCAGATCGTCAGCGGCTGCAATTGAGTCGGAAGTGCAGGCCGGCACGCAGGCGCCGCAGTCGATGCAGCCTTCAGGATCGACATAAAGCTGGGACGCCCCTTCAAAGTCCGGTTCCTCTTTCTTGGGGTGAATGCAATCGGTTGGGCAAACTTCAACGCAGAGCTCATCTTTAATGCATGAATCGGTAATTACGTAGGCCATGGCCATCTCCGGCTTGGGATTGATTCCTTTTTCAAGCTAGCCGGGACCTCCGACTGTCGACTGTGACGCCGATCACGACATGTTGTGCCTTGGCTCTCATAGAATGCGGGAGGGCAGAATTGACTCTTTCTAATCCATAGTTTCCCATCGGTGATGACGATTGTTTACATCGCAAAAATGACGCGAACGAACCA
>Ga0335081_10022480_pt1 | contig 10203 bp, 10 predicted proteins | sample Lox_Sample_35_FD_206713 | JGI IMG/M metagenome (GOLD analysis project Ga0335081, IMG submission 206713) | Soil microbial communities from Loxahatchee National Wildlife Refuge, Florida, United States - Lox_Sample_3.5 | ecosystem: Environmental > Terrestrial > Soil > Wetlands | place: USA... | reverse complement strand
CGGAAACCAGAGTTTGTGGGCCCTCCGTTATGCGCAGAGCAACCACAATCTGATTCGGTTTCCCTTCATACTTGTCCTGGACCGTACTCGTTACTTTTACCTGCTCGAAGCCATTGTCGCGATACTGCGCCTCCAGCCCTCGGACATCGTCATTGAGAATCGCCTGACTGTATCTGCCATGACTAAATAACCGGCCGGCAGGCTGTAACTGCAACTGCTGTAAAAGCGTGTCAGTTGGAAAATATTTGTTGCCTACGATCTCGACCTTCACCAGCTTGTGGCGGATGCCTGCGTCGATGTCATATAAAACACGCAACTCATCACCCGTGGCACTGGTCTTCTTGTCGAGGGCCACCTTGGCGTCGAAGTATCCCCGCCCTTGCAGGTAGTTGATCAGGTTGCGCCGGCCTTCGTTCAGGAGGTCTTCATCCAGCACGCCTTCCTCGTAGATTGGAACGCTCCTCTTCAGCACGCCACGGCTGATGCGAAACCCTTCCGTGGTCAAATCCACCCTCGGTCCCGGGTTGATCAGGAAGGTGTAGTCAACCGCGTTTGTTTGGGGCCGATAGACGCGACTGCCAATCGTGACTTGCGCAAGCAAACGGTTCCGCTTCTGGTACCTGTTCCGCAAGCGATCCAAGGCGCGCCCCACCCGTTGGACAGAAACTACATCCCCGGGGTGCATCTTCGCGATATCTTCAACTTGTCCTTGAGAGAGGCCTGAGTTTCCGCTGACGTTCACCTGTCCAATCAGCGCGACCGGGCCTGAGGAGATGTGAAACGTAATATCGATCTGCTGCGTTTCCTCGTGCTTCACCTCTCGCGCGCTGATTTTGTATTTGTAATAGCCATTTTCTTCCATAAGTCGCTTGATGCTGTCCAGGCCGCGATCCAGCTTGTCTTGCGTGAACAGTTCTCCCAGTTGCAGCCTTGAAGCGTTGGCAACTTGATTGGCCGCGGGCGGTGTGGGCGCACCCTCCACGCTGACCACGCCGACAAAATAATTCGGCTGCGTTATGAAGGTGAGCTTGACCTGTTCTCCGGCCACGTTTTCCGCTTCAACACGGATGTCCGCAAACAAACCGGTCGCGTACAGGGCTTGAATGCTCTGTCGAATGAGCTCGCGATCGAGCGGCGCACCCACCTTCTGCGGAATGATTTGCCCCATCCGCTCAGCTCCTGGTCCGGCAAGTCCAGGGAAGTTGATGCTGGCGACCGTCAGACCTTGATAGCGGGCTTCCGGGCCAAACACCGTTGAACTTTCCGGGTGTTCAGGCGGTAATTGGGAATCTTGATTAGCGGCGGCCGCTGCAGGTTGGTCAAAAGCAGACCGGGCAAACGCAGTCGCCACCAGGGCGGCCGCGAGCACAATTCCAGCCAATGTTGTGGCCCGCGCCGCCCTCAAAGGCAAACCGACTCCCCGAAACAAGGATGGATGTGCAACTGGTTCGATGAGTGCGTCGTCAGCAATGTTGTATTCAGCCGGGAAAGCGCGCGGCACCTATAATAATAGTTTGTCGGCCTGACGAGGCATCTCTTTGCCAGCGGAACAGAGATATTCACGACAAATACTTTTCGCGGGAATTGGCGCAGAAGGCCAGAACCAACTGCGCCAGGCCCGGGTCGCAGTTGTGGGATGCGGCGCTACAGGTTCGGCATTGGCGTCCTTGCTGGCGCGTTCTGGCGTGGGCACGATCAGCATCATTGACCGTGACTATGTGGAACTCAGCAATCTGCAACGTCAGTCGTTGTTCGACGAGGCCGACGCTGCCGAATCCTTGCCCAAGGCGATCGCTGCGGCGCGCAAGATCGCGGCCTTCAACTCTGAAATTGTCGTTGAGCCGCACGTGGCTGATCTGGTTCCGGGTAATGTCGAAGCCCTTCTGCATGGCGTGCAGCTTGTTCTGGACGGCACCGATAATTTTGAGACGCGATACCTGATCAATGATTTTGCCGTCAAGACTTCCCTGCCCTGGATCTACGCCGCTGCCGTCGGCAGTTACGCGGCCACGTTGAATATCCTGCCGCGCAAAACCGCCTGTCTTGCCTGCATGTTTCCCGAGTTGCCACGCGGCGCATTCGAGACGTGCGAAACCGCAGGAATCCTCAATACCGCTGTGAGCGTGGTTGCGTCCATCGCTTGCACAGAAGCATTGAAGTTGCTAGCCGGCGCGGAAGCCCAACTTCGCCGCACGCTGCTGGCGGTCGATGTGTGGAAGAATCAGTGGACGGAAGTTGACGCCTCCGGTCCCCGCTCAGGCTGCCGCGCATGCGGCAAGGGCGAGTTCATTCACTTGGCCGGCGAAGGGCGCGCTCACGTCACGCTGTGCGGGCGCAATTCGGTACAAATCCACGAGCGCCAGCGCCCCATCAACTTCCTGGAGATGACCAATCGCCTGCAAAATCACGGAGTGGTGCGGCACAACGATTTCGTCCTCAAGTTCTGGACTGAGCCCTATGAGATGACGCTTTTTCCGGACGGAAGGGCAATCATCAAGGGCACAACCGACACCGCTCTCGCGCGAAGCTTCTACGCCCGCTACGTCGGAAGTTGAAACCAGGAAGTTGAAACCAGAAAGCTGAAAACCAGCTCCCAGAGCCGGGTTTCGGGTGTATCATGTCCTAGGAACGGCTGCCGCTGGCCGTGCTTCCCCTCCCCGAATGCGCCCAAGTCTGTGGAGGACTCCCATGCGTTCGCTCATCGCTCTCGTTTCGATTTTTATCTTGTGTGGATTGGCAAATGCGCAGGCAACCTTTGGTCAAGGCCATCTCGAGTGGACGCCACCGGGAACTTATTCGGAGCCATTTGTGCCCGTAGCGAATGCGCCCTTCGTTTCCCTGGAATCTATCAGCACGCCGTTATATTCGGATGTCACGGTGGCGCCTGCGATTGGAGTGGCGCCGCCAGCGACGCCTTCCATAAACGCGGCACCTCCGATGCTCTCGCTCGCGCCGGTTGCGCCGGGAATGGAAAACAGCCCACAACCGATGGGAGCCGGGGATGTCTACGCTCCACCGGCATGGTCGGGCGTGGTTACTTTTCCCCAAGAAGAAACGGCGCCCCTATCAACGGGATTCGACTTCGGCGCCGCGCGCTTTCAGGACAGCTACGGCGCCGCACAGTTGATGCAGCGCCCGAACGTCTCCCAAACTCGCCTCTACACGAACCCTGACGTTGAACGGGTCAACGAAAAGAATGGCTTTCTGAAATACCGGGGCCGAGTGGAACATCTCGACTGAAAAGCCTGACCTGTCAGCGCTCGACTACTCCTTCCAGCATCTCGAAGAACCCTGGGAACGAAATCCCCGCCGCATCGGAGTTGCGAATGCATGTTTCCCCGTCTGCCCGCAGTGCAGCGACAGCAAATGCCATGGCAATACGATGATCGCCAAAAGAATCGATCTCCGCTCCATGCAATTCCTGACCGCCGGGGATATTCAGACCATCTTCGCGTTCTTCGACTTCGGCGCCCATGGCGCGCAGGTTCGTCGCGAGGGCGGAAATGCGGTCGGATTCTTTCACCCTTAATTCTCTGGCATCCCGAACTTCAAGACCATCCGTCATGTAAGGGGCGATGGCAGCAAGCACTGGTATCTCATCGATGAGCGCGGCTGTGTCCGGCCCGGCGATCAACGCGTGCGTCAACTGGCGTCCTTCGACTTGAATGGTGCCGCGAAGCTCACCGTGCTGCTCTTCCATTTGCGCGACGGAGATTCCAACTCCCATCGATATAAGAATTTCAAGCAATCGCGCCCGGGTGGGATTCAAGAGCAGCTCACTGATAACAAGTTGCGAGCCCGGAAACAGTCCTGCCGCGCATAAGAAAAATGCCGCGCTCGAAAGATCACCAGGAATAGCTGCTTCAATGGCGCGCAGGTTTTGGCCCCCGCGGATGCGGGTTGTATTCGCTTTGGTCGCCAATTCTGCGCCAAAGGCGCGCAACGCCAGTTCGCCGTGATCGCGTGTGCGCACAGGCTCACTGACCGAAGTCTCGGCTTCCGCCAGCAATCCGGCAAAAAGCAGCGCAGTCTTCACCTGCGCGCTGGCCACAGGCATGGCATAGGAGATTCCCTTGAGATCTCTTCCCGTGATGCGAAGCGGTGGACGTTCCCCCACAGCCGCGGCGATTTCGGCCCCCATCAGTCTCAGTGGCGTGATAATCCGCGCCATGGGGCGACGGGAAAGCGACTCATCGCCTGTCAGTTCACTGGCGAATTCCTGTCCGGCCAGAATCCCGCTGAGCATGCGCATGGTCGAGCCGGAGTTGCCGCAGTCGAGAGGCTCGGCTGGAGAATGAACTCTTAGGCCAGAACCTCGAATTACGACATTCCCGCCATCCCGCTCCCAATCGACGCCCAGCGACTTGAGACAAGCCAGCGTGCTGGCGCAATCGGCGCCGGTCGAAAAATTTTCGAGGCGCGTGGTGCCTTCAGCGATCGCCCCCAATATCGCATAGCGATGGGAAATCGACTTATCGCCGGGAAGGCGGATGGATCCTCGCAAACTACGAGCGGGGCGAATGATAGTTGTTGTGGTAGAGGAGTTCACGGCCGGTCGTCTAGGCCAGGGCCTTGGCCTCTTCTGTGGCTTCTTTCAGAATCTGGGGGGGGACCTCTTTGAGCGCAAGCTGGAACTCGAACATTGGGGTTTCGCTGCCGCGGCCCCAGCGATGCACCTCCCAATGCGCGCGAAGGAACTTGATTTCTGCGTTCCCGGTGAGATCGAGCAGCAAGGGGTGCTCGCCACGATAAAACTTCTGCGGAAAAGCCAGCAGCGGTTTTGCGCCCCACGTCGCACCATCCTGGGAACCCTGAATGCTCACGTCGAGTGATTCCTGTTCAACAATATTTGTGATCCTGAGAGTCGCCAGGAATACGCGAGAAGCTGCGCCCGCAATTTCAGCGGCTGGCCCGTCACCTTTCGCATTGACCACGGTTTTTTCGCCGACGAGGAAGGTATCAATCATGGCGAAAGAATTGTAGCAAAGCTCAACCGCGGACCCGGTCCGCGAAGCCACGTAGTAAATTCCCCACTGGCTCAGGTTGTTCCCAGGGCGAGTAATGGCCGGCTTTTGGGACAACTTTCAACTCGCTGCCAGAAATATTCTGCCTCATCAGTTCCGCCTCGGCAGGACCCGTCAAAATATCCTCGTCTCCGGTCACCAGCAGTGTCGGCACATTGATGGTCTTCAAGGTTGCCATCGAATCGGGACGTTCGGCCATGCCGCGCTGCACATTTGCAATCCTCTGAGGAGACGCTTTTCGCATCATGCGCAGGGCGCCTTCCACGAGATCGGGCCGGGTTTCTCGGGTAGTCCTGCCAATCAGCCGAGGGATATTACTTTCAAGGAACGGCTCGACTCCGCGCTCCATGACATCCGTCGCCGCCTGCAAGCGCCCCGCTCTGGCTTCTGCTGTGTCGGCTTGCGCTTTGGTGTTGCACAAAACCAAAGCTCGGACGCGCTCGCGGTAGCGCCGCCAAAATTCGAACAAGATGTATCCACCGATGGAAACTCCGGCGAACATCGCCCGGTCTACATCCGCATCGCCTAAGACGCGAATCAGATCGGCGGCATGCTTTTCCATCGTGGCCGGGCCATCGCCGACGCCAGAGTCGCCATGACCGCGCAAGTCGGGCAGAATGACCCGATATCGGGTGGTCAACGATTGGGCTGCGGGAAGCCACATCTCATGGTTGGCGGGAAAGGCATGAAGCAAAACGACGGCCGGGCCGCCGCCCACAACTTCGTAGGCAATTTCCGCATCTTCGCTGTGGACCCGGTTCATACCGGAAATCACCGCTGATTGCAGGCTACTGACGCGTAACCGTTATCGTCATCAGCCCCTGCACCTTCCCCCAGTCGTCAACTCCCCGGCTGAATTCTGTCTCTCTTCGTTTGTCAGAAAATCTGGGGTCTAGCAGCAGAAGCTTAAGGATCGAGTATTGCGACGTTCCGTTGGAGTACCGAGTTTCATTAAAGATCGCTCCATGCAGCACGTAGAAATTCGAATTCCACTCCATGAGGAGTGGGTCTTGATGCTCAAGGGCATTCAGGATAAGGGTGGAATCGTCGCCACCCGCCGGGAGAAGCTCCGCGTTGACTACGATGGCTCCGCCTTCGGTTAGGAGATGCTTTCCTTGAAGCTTGGTTCTCAGTTCCTTCAGGGATGAGGGGTCCGACAGCAGGGCGTCTCCGAGAGCGGAGTACCTTCCGCAGCATGCAGTTTTGTCGCGAATGATTGTCTCCATTGCTGCTGTGAGGATTGCGCTGGAGTCGGTCGAAGACGCGGCCACCAACGGCAAATTCCTGATACGAAGTTCCTGATTCGGGTGAAACCAAAGAACCGTGCCTGAGGGGAAATCTTGTCCGGAAGCAAGGTTAAATGGGAAGACAAAGAAGGTCACAACCAAAGCAGCAGCCAGCTTTGTCATCGGAGGCCTCCGCATGCCACGTTTTCATTCTAGCTGAATCACCAGAGGTGCCAGGGCCCAGCAGCAGGAGCTCGCTATGGGCTGGTCGCGTGCTGCCCTTCGGGCGCCGGAAGCGCTGCCGGCTCTTCCGGCATGACAATCCACGCGATGGGATAGGCCAGCAGTCCAATGCCGGTGCAGACACCCACGATCAGCCACACCAGCCGAACCAGAGTAACATCGAGATCAAAATATTCCGCCATTCCTGCACAAACGCCCGCGATTTTGCGCCCCGCACGAGGCCGCACCAACCGTTTGCGAGCGACGACCGCGCCCACGCGCTTTCCGCAATAAGCACAGAGATTTGCGTCATCCTGAATGACTTTTCCGCAGTAGTTGCAGTACATAACGGCCTCCTTGAGTTGAAGATACGCCAAAACTGGTCGCGTGGTTCCCTGCTACTCCCGGTAGGCCTCTTTCACGTGTCGGCGTGCCGCGTCGGCCGGAGGGGTGCTGGCGTTCTCCGCAATTACCGCCTGATACTTCGCCAGGGCTTCGTCCCTTTTCTGCAACATGTCATACATCTCGCCGGCTCCGAGGTTCGCTTTTTGCCGCACGTCGGCGTCGGCCTGCGGAACTTCCTGCACTAGCTCATACGCCGCCGCCGCGCCCCCATAGTCCTTTTCACTTCGCAGCAGGTCGCCCAGGGCCAACGCGGTTTGCTCGTAGTGAAGGTCGCCATATCGTCCTTCACGTCCGGCCTGCCAGACCTTGCGGTATGTTTCTTCCGCTTCTTGCTTTCTACCTAACGCGCGCAGCAGGTTCCCCTCTTCAAGCGCCATAAGAATGTTCCGGGGGTAGTGGGCAATCAGGTCCCGGGCGATTGCCAAAGCCTCTTCGTTGCGGCCCTCCCGCCTTAGAAACACGACCAACAGGATTTTGGCATCAACGCTGGTTTCGTTGTTTCCCATCGCGCACTGCCGGAGATACTCAAGGCCTTTTTCCTTATTGCCGGCAAGGCCTACCATCGATGCCGCGATCTTGATGCCCCAGGGCAGGTTTCCGATCACGTAATTGTGCGCGCCTACGACCAGCTTCGCCTGCACCTCATTTGGTGCAAGCTGCAGCACCCGTTCATGGTCACGGCGCGCCCTCACCGCGTTGCGCAAGGCGGAAAACCAGGCCCGTTCCACGAGGGCGGTATACGTCGCGAATTGGGCTTCCGTGACTCCTCTCGCGTAAAGGGCGTCCACATCATTTGGATCGGAGCTCAAACGCTTGTTTTCCAGGTCGAGCGCCCTCTGAACCAGGTCCTTGATCCGCTGCTGTACTTTGGGATCAGCCGGCCGATGCGGCGCGTGGATGAAACTGTCGTTGGCATAATCACCACTGTTCATCGCGCCAATGCGATAAAGTTCGCTGAACAGCACCGCCGTCACGAGATGGTTGACGGCAAAAGGGTCATCCGGGTGCCGCGCCAGGACCTTTTCGAACTCCTGAATGGAACGCGCGTAATCCAGATTGTAAAAGTGCTCGAAGGCGACTGCATTCAGGGGATCGTCGGGGCGATAAGAAAGCCCATCAGCCGCCGAACTTCTCGACGCGGTAAGGCCGACAGCCAACAGAAGGGCTAGCGCTCCAGCACGACAGGGTGAGGGCCACGGAAACAAGCAACAATCTCGATCGAAGGTGTCTGCGCCTTTAGTTTAACCGATGTTCAATTTGCAAAAAGGAACCAAGAGAATAAAGTCTTCAGCCTGTGCCAACCTAAAACCCTGCCTATAATCGCTTCCATACCTAGTTTTCCTATGCAGCAAGGTAAATCCTGCCTAGCCGGGCGGGAAAGTGCCCGGTCGTTCACGGTTTAAGCGACGCGCTTTCAATGAATTGGACTTTCGATGATTTTGGCGACTGGCTTGCCACAAAAAACTGCGAGGTCGGATGTTTCTATGTCTGAAGTGGTTCGCGACGCATCGAAGGAGTTCTGGCAGCCTCCCATAAGCCAGACCGGTTCGCCGGTTCCCGGCATGGTTGAGGTGTGCGACGGCTGTGGCACTGAGTTCATGACGGGTGCGAGGTTTTGCTACCTTTGCGGCACCGCCCGCGAAGTTCAGCCTCTACTTTCGCGCAGGCCAAACTGGACCAGCTATCTGGGCTTTCTCCGAGTGCTCGAATTTAACCGTGTGAAGCACGGATTGGGTCTCTCCGAAGCCTCATTGATCGCCTTTTTTGCCGGGATTGGATGTTTGTTGGCCGTGCTTGCGGTGAGCTTGATTTATACCGCGCAGAATCTTGCCGATTTCCAGGCCATTCAGTCTTACCGGATTCAGTGGCTCCTGGCTGCACTTGCGGCTTTCGCAGCGGGGATCCTATTGAAGAAGTCACACGCTTCAAAGGACTGAATTAAGGCCACCCGCCCGCCAAAAAAAATACCATCTAATTCAGTGGTTCTGGTTCGGCAATCAGAACCCGACGCTGCTGATACATGCGATACAGGTGGTGTACCGGCCCTGTTCCCCGTCCCAGGGAATAGCCGTTCGCGATGGCTCCGGAGACATAGACTTTTGCTAACAAAACTGCTTCGGGCAGACCCCTGCCTTGTGCCAGGTGGCAAGCCAATGCCGAAGCAAATGCACACCCGGTTCCGTGGGTGGAGTTCGACTCGTGACGCGCCGATTTGAAGACTTCCTGCTGGATTCCCCGCCGGTTAATGAAACTCAGGAGATCGATGGCCTTGTCCAGGTGCCCGCCAGTAATCACCACGGCGGCGGCGCCCATGTCGTGCAAGCGGGCGGCAGCGGCTCGCATCTGGTCAAGATTGGCTACCGGGAGCCCCGTCAAAATCGAGGCCTCATCAATGTTCGGCGTTACAACGCTGGCCAGCTTAAGCAGATCAGTCGCTATGACCTTTGCGCCGCTGGAGTCCACCAGTTCAGCGCCGGATGACGACTTTAGAATCGGATCCAAAACCACGTTCGCAAGCTTGGCCTTCTCGAGAAATTTAGCCACTACGCCGGCAACTTTGCCCGTGCCCAACATTCCAATGTGCAGGGCGGCAATTTCAACATCGCGGGCCAGCTCATTCAAAGTCTCCGAGATCAGCTCGGTGGAGACCGGCTCAACCCGGCGCACGCCTGCTGTTGATTGCACGGTCATGGCGGTAATGCACGCGATCCCGTAGCACCCATGAGCCGCGATTGTTTTTATATCAGCCGTGACCCCCGCCCCTGAAGAGGGGTCGAAGCCGGCGATTGTGAGCACGACTGGCGGTGTGTGCATGTTCAAGGCAAATCTAGCTGAAATGACTGAGCTTGCAAACGCTGGAAGCGCGACATTCTGCGTATGCTATTGCGTTTCAGCATTCAGCTATGCTTGGTCCCGATCCAACTATCCGTAAGTTATTGAAAATAGGGCGTATGTAATAATTTCTCGCTCGCGTTCGCGAGTGCCATTAACCAATTGATTAACATATAAACACAGTGTTAGCAGTGAGATGGGGGCTATATATCAACATAGTCCATAAGTTACATGAGCTATCTATTACTATCTGATAATACTTTGAAAGAGAATTTGCGATTGACACTACCCCGCCCGCCCTTTAGCATCTCACAATCCTTTGGAAAGCTGGGCGGGAGGTAACGACCTAGAGGTAACGACTTAAGAGATGCGAGGTGACTGAATGCGAAGACGCATAGCTCGTGGACTGATGATCTGGTTATCGATCGTCGGCCTGGGAGCGGCTCAGGGGCCAAACAGCTCAGAGTCTGCTAACCGACGAAGCGTAACTGAGG
>Ga0335081_10022479_pt1 | contig 10203 bp, 8 predicted proteins | sample Lox_Sample_35_FD_206713 | JGI IMG/M metagenome (GOLD analysis project Ga0335081, IMG submission 206713) | Soil microbial communities from Loxahatchee National Wildlife Refuge, Florida, United States - Lox_Sample_3.5 | ecosystem: Environmental > Terrestrial > Soil > Wetlands | place: USA: Florida... | reverse complement strand
ACGAATTACGCATACACCCCACGTGTCTCTGTAGGGCGGATTGTCAATCCGCAACCGATTGTCAATCGGTCCCCGGGTGGCGCCAGAAATCCTTCGCCGCCACCACGCTGAAGCCCCACTAACCCCCATCTCCCAATCGCCACTCCTTTCAACCTGGTGATACACTTGACTGGCCGGAGGGGCAAGCCTGAATCGAAGTTGAGCTGGGAAGTTGAGTTGGCCGGTTGGGCCAGGAGCGATTCACAAAATGCGATACACACGGAACATCCAACTGCTGTTGGTGATCACGCTCGGAATGTCGTTCACCGCCTGGGGCCAGGGTGGCCGGGCTGGCCGGGCCGCGGCAGCGCAGCAGACTGCCGCGCAGCAGGCGGCGCCGCCTCCGGCCGCGGCGCAACAGACCGCAACTCCGCCGCCAGGAGCTGCCGGTCGCGGCGGGCGCGCCGGCGCGATCGGCGGAAGCGCCAACGAGTTCTACGACTACGATACGACGGCCGGATTCGCAGTGCCTGCGATCCCTGATTCCCCGCCCGTTGAAACTCACCAGAAGATTACGGTCAACGGCGAAGCGCTCGCCTACACCGCGCGCGCCGGCTTCCTGCCCTTGCGCAATGCCACCACGGGACAATCGGAAGCCCACCTGTTCTACACCTCCTACGCCAAAGACGGCCTCAGCGACCCCTCGGCGCGCCCCGTGTTGTTCTTCCTGGGCGGTGCGCCCGGAGTCTCAGCCGCCTGGCAGGAGTTTGGCGGCCTGGGCCCCAAGCGGATGAAATGGGCCAACGACGGTACTGCCGGAATGCCGCCCTACGTGTGGGCAGACAATCCCAACACCCTCCTCGGCCAGGCGGATCTGGTTTTTGTGAATCCCGTGGGCACGGCATTCAGCCGCCCCGACCAACCCGGCCGCGGCCCGAACTTCTGGAATACCGCCGCTGACGTCGCCTCGCTTGGAGAGTTCGTGCGGAGCTTCCTCAACACCAACAATCGCCGCAGTTCGCCGCTCTTCCTGGCAGGCGAGGACACCAGCACGGCGCGAACGGCGGGCTTGGCCGCCTATCTCATCGAGCACCATATCCCCGTGCAAGGTGTCGCGCTGCTGTCGATGGCGATGAGCATCGACGCTCTGGCCGGCGATGCGCAATATCTTACGCTGCTGCCGAGCCTGACCATGGCCGCCTGGTATCACAAGAAGCTGGCGCCCGAATTGAACTCGATGAGCGCCGAGCAGATCTCCGGGCAGGCCCGTCAGTTCGCATCCCGCGAGTACCTGCACGCCCTCTACAAGGGCGAGCGAATGACGCCCGAGGAACGGACCAAGGTACTCGCGGACCTGTCGCGGCTGACCGGCATCTCCAAGGCATTCCTGGTGAACAACGATCTGCGCGTCAGCCTGGATCGTTTCACGGGCGAGCTGCTGCACGATCAGCACCGCACGCTATCCAACTCGGATGCGCGTGTAACCGGCTTCGTGCCGGCAGCCGGCGGCGGCCGTGGCGGGCGCGGCGCCTTCGGCGGATTCGGCGCCCCCGCCCCGATCGACTTCAACCTGACCATTCTCGCCGGTGGCTTCGAGACCGCCTACGAGGCCTACCTGCATCGCGAACTCACCTTTAGCAGCGGGAACGGAATCTTCTATCTGTCAAACGGAGGTGTCGGCGCCTTCACATCGACTGGAAGCGACGACGCCAGCCTGGCCGGCGCCTTCGCCCGCGAGCCCAACCTGCGTCTCTTCGTCGCAATGAACTATTACGATCTCAGCGCGCCGTTCTACGCGGCCGAGTTCACTCTGGCGCACCTGAACGTATCGCCGGAAGTGCGCGCCCACAATATCACCGTCAGTCACTTCGAGGCCGGACAGATGACCTATGTCGACAACAAATCGCTGGGCAAATTGCAGGGTGACTTGGCCGGCTTCATCAACCAGGCGACCAAGTAAGGTGAGCAAAGGAGCAATGGCATGAGAAACCATGGACAATCGAGTTACCATCTGACCACCAACCCAGCCTCTGAGCCGCGAACGGGGGCGCCTTCTGGGTCGAGCGGAGTACCACTCAGCCACAGTTTTTGTGTCCTCGTGCTCTTGTCTGCCATGGGCGTCACCGCCTTCGCCCAGGGCCGGGGCGCGGCCGCCGCCACCAACGACTTCTATCGCTTCAACTACAACTCCGAAGAACCGATGCAGCCGATCAACTACCCGGCGCAGCCGATTGCCACGCAACACCAAATCACGCTGCACGGGGAGACCATCCAGTACACGGCGCACGTCGGGTTCATTCCGATCCACCAGGCAACCAGTGGCGTGACCGAAGGGCACCTCTTCTACATCTACTATTCCAAGAACGGCGTCACCGACAAATCCACGCGGCCGGTCTGGTTCCTGTTCAACGGCGGACCGGGAGCCGCAACCATCTGGTTGCACATGGGCGCCTTCGGGCCCAAGGTGGTGAAGCTGGCTTCGAACGGCCTGGCCACGCCGCCTCCCTACACTTACGTCGACAATCCCAACTGCCTGCTGGATACCGGCGACCTGGTCTTCATCGATGCCATGGGCACCGGCTTCAGCCGTCCGGACCGCCCCGGTTACGGCCCCGATTTCGGCGGAGTGGAGAACGATCTCGCCGCCTTCGGCGAGTTCATCCGCAGCTTTCTGAACGAGTACAACCTCTGGGGCTCGCCTTTGTTTGTCGGCGGCGAAAGCTACGGCACCACGCGCGCGGCGGGTCTGGCCGGCTACCTGACCGACCGCGATATGCCGATTAACGGCGTGATGCTGCTTTCGGCGGTTATCAGTTCCAGCGCCGCTGCCGGCGAGCAACGTCAGTTGAGCACGCTGCCGACTGAAATCATGACCGCGCACTATCACAAGAAGCTGCCCCCGGACCTGCAGAAACTCACCGTGGAGCAGATCGCCAAGCAGGCCCGCGACTTCGCTTCCGGCGAATATCTCGAATACCTGTTCGATGGCGCGCGCGCCACCCAAGCCCAGCGCGAAAAAGTGCTGACCGACATGGCGCGATACACGGGGCTCTCCAAAAGCTTCGTCGATTCGCTCGATCTCCGCGTCCCGCTGGGGCCGTTCAGCACCGAACTGCTGCGCGATCAGCACCTGATGACCTCGCGTCTCGATTCACGCTTCGCCGGCTACCAACTGGATGCAGGTTCCACCAATACCAGCTTCGACTACAGCAACGCCAACATCGAAGATTGTTTCCTGACGGCTTTCGAGGCCTACATCCGCAACGACCTGAACTACAAGAACGACAACCTCTATTACGTCTCCGGCAACGCGCCGCCTTGGTCCGGCGAATACAACACGGTGACCAACCTGGAAAACGGTTTCGCCAAGAATCCGCACATGCACCTCTTCGTCGGCATGGGGTATTACGATTTCGCCTGTCCCTTCTACCCGGTGGAATGGACCATCGCGCACCTGAAGGTGTCCGACGAAATCAGGAAGAACAACATCTCGACGGGCTACTATGAGTCAGGCCACATGGTCTACATTGACCAGACCGCCGCGGCCAAATACCACGCCGACCTGGCGAAGTTCGTGCAGGGAGCGCTGCCGAAGTAGAAGGCCCACCACGCTCGCTGGAAGGCGGACGGGGAACTGACCGAATGGTGCGTCCTGAAAGACGCGTTCTTCTAGCGGATGAAAGATCCGTCCGGGTAAGCGCCGGACTCAGCAGCTCTCGTTCGACGTTAGGATGTGATTGTGAGCGGCTCTACTGAATCCGCACCAGCCGTTCGCCGGGCTGCTCGGTGGCCGCCGACGGCGTCAGGTCCTGCTGGCCACGCCAGAAATCGATGTAGGAAATCTGGTGTACGCACGCGACGGTGCACCGCGGCGCGCAGCTCTTTGCTGTGCGGTATTCGCGGCGGATGTCTTCCACTGTGTATTCCGCCAGCGGCTTGGCGGGATAGCCGCGCTGCTGGGAGCAGTAGTGCACCATGCCGTCCTCGCAGATATAAAGGTAGCGGGAGCCGGCCCGGCAACGCCAGTGGTTCTCCTTGCCGTGCGCAATGTTGTCCTGGAAGTAATTGATGCGCGCGTAACTCGCCTTCTCCATGGAACGCATCGCGGCGTAGACCTGGCGCTCTTCCGCCCGTAGCGGCTGCAACTGGCCATCGCCATCATGGATGATTCCGACCGTCGAGGTGAAGCCCAGTTCCAGCGCGCGCTTGCCGATCACTAGAGCGTCCTGCGGATAGCGGATCCCGCCGCCGACCACCGAGTTGATGTTCACGTGAAAGTCGGCATGCTCGGCCAGGAGCTGCAGTTTCCTGTCGAGCACCTTGAGGCTTTTCTTGGAAACGTCGTCGGGCATGACGTTGTCGATGGAGATCTGCAAATGGTCGAGGCCGGCGCGGTTGAGGCGCTGGATGCGCACGGCGGTCAGCAGGTAGCCGTTGGTGATCATGCCAGCGATCATGCCGCGCCGGCGAGTATGGGCGATGATCAGGTCGAGATCGGGGTGGAGGAGCGGCTCGCCGCCAGAAATCGTGATGATGTTGGTTCCCAGATTGGCCAGGCGATCGAGGCGCTGGTACATTAGGTCGATAGGAACCGGCTTGGAATGGTCGTCATATTCGTTGCAGTAGGCGCAAGAGAGGTTGCAGCGCCGCATCGGGATCACATGCGCCAGGATGGGATGGTCTTTGGAAGCTAAGCCCTTAGCGATCATACGGATCTCGCGGAGGCGGCGGCTGACTGCTTTCCATCCCCTCCGAAGATGTTTGCCGGTCCCGGACATACGGCGAAGTCCTTCCATTACAACACAGTCGGAGGAATCTGCCGAGAATTATGGGCTGATCGGCGACTAACGCCGGTTGAATGGCAGAGGAGAGCAATGGATTGAACGATGTGGGACGCAGTGACACAGGTGCGTGCGCCACTTCGAAGAACACTTCTCACCGAACACTGCGTTCCCTGCTGAAGCGTATCAAGACGTTCGACGGCCCCCGCGGGCTCGGGCAGTTCTCTTATCAACTGGCTCGCATGGTCTGTCAGAAGCAATTTCGGAATCCCAAGAATCCACGGCATTCCGCCGGTTGTCCGCAATTTGACACCCCTCTCCGGCGAGTGGTAAATGTAGGGTTCTTTGCCAGGAGAACCCCATGGCTGACGAGCAAAAGCCCGAAGGCTCGCAGGCGCCTCCCCCTTCCGGGGGCGAGGCATCGGGACCACCGCCGAAGCCAGCCGGTGACGCCGCGAAACCCGCGGTTCCCAAACCTCCCGCAGCAGCCGACGCCGCGAAAACAGCGGCTCCCAAAGCTCCGGCCGCAGCTCATGCCGCCCCTCCCAAGCCTCCCGCTACCATGGCGGCCACGCCGTGGACCAGCGAGCTTGCCAATGAAATCAAGGAGCGGTTTGGCGACCGCATCGTCGAAACCTCGACCTACCTTGGCCAAAATTTCGTGGTGACCAAGCCGGACGCGGCCGTCCCGCTGCTCGAATACCTGAAGCTGGACGCCGACTTCGATTACCTGGTGGACATTACTTCGGTGGATTGGCCCAAGCGGCCCGAGCGGTTCGACCTGGTCTACATTGTCTACAGCCACTCGCGGAACGAGCGCATCCGCATCAAAACCTACATTCCGGAAGGTTACAAGCCGGAGACTGCCGTAGGCGTGCACCTGACTGCCAACTGGTTGGAGCGGGAAGTATTCGACATGTTTGGGATCGAATTCGCAGGCCATCCCGACATGCGACGCATCCTGCTGCCCGAGGAATGGACCGGACACCCTCTTCGCAAGGACTACAATATTCTTCAGCAGGACGATCGCTGGGTTCAGGAAAATCTCGGTATCGAAAGCGGCCAGTGACATCACCATGCCGGACGCGACATTTCTAGACTCCACCGAACTGGTGCTCAATATGGGTCCGCAGCACCCGTCTACGCACGGAGTGCTGCGCGTGATCCTCAAACTGGACGGCGAGAAGGTCCTGGGCACCGATTGCGTGATTGGTTATCTGCACCGCGGCGTCGAGAAGATCGCGGAGAACCGCACCTACGCGCAGTTCAACCCTTACGTGGATCGCATGGACTACGTCGCGGCGGTTTCCAACGGTCTGGGATATTGCCTGGCGGTGGAGAAGCTGCTGAACGTCGAGGCGCCGCCGCGGGCGCAGGCGGTCCGCGTCATCCTGACGGAATTGAACCGCATTGCCAGCCACTTGCTGTGGCTAGGAACGCACGCGCTGGACATCGGCGCGATTACGCCGGTGTTCTACTGCCTGCGCGAGCGCGAAGAAGCGCTGAAGATCTTCGAAAAATACTGCGGCGCGCGGCTTACCACGCATGCATTCCGCATCGGCGGGTTGCAGTACGAAACTTACGACGGCTTCGAGCAGGACGTGCGCGACTTCTGCAAGATGTTTCTGCCCAAAGTGGACGAGTACGAAGAACTGCTGAGCAACAACCGCATTTGGGTGGCGCGCCTCAAGAACGTGGGCATTCTGAACGGCGAGGAGTGCAAGGAGTACGGTGTCACCGGCCCGGTACTGCGCGCTGCCGGCGTGAAATGGGACGTACGCAAAGCCCAGCCTTACTCGGGATACGAGAAGTACGATTTTGAGATCCCCACGCGGCAAAACGGCGACACCTACGACCGGTATATCGTCCGCATGCAGGAGATGCGCCAGTCGGCGCGCATCATGCAGCAGGCGGTGGAAGGCATAGCGGAAGGGCCGATTCTGGGCAAAATCGGAAAAGTGATCAAGCCGGCGGTGGGTGAGGCGTACGTTTCAATCGAAGCGCCTAAAGGCGAGCTGGGTTACTACGTGGTGAGCGACGGATCCACGCAACCGTACCGGTGCCGGGTGCGGCCTCCGTCGTATGTGAATTTACAGGCGCTGGACCGGATGGTCCGCGGCGGCCTGGTGGCCGATGTGGTGGCGATTATCGGCACGCTGGATATTGTGTTGGGAGAGATCGACAGGTGATGATCTGGATTTTGAACGGCGGACCCGGTGGCAGCGAGGAGTAGTTCTATGGGCAAGCTTCTCAGAAAGATTTTCCTGGTGGACCTGTTTCAGGGGCTGTGGGTGACGTTCCGCTACCAGCATCCCAAGAATATCTACACCGAGCAGTATCCGGCGGAGCGGCCCAAGGTGGCGGAGCGGTATCGCGGGGCGCCGCGGCTCAACATCAACCCGGACAACGGCGAAACTCTGTGCATTGCCTGCAACCTATGCGCCCTGGCCTGTCCCGAGAACCTGATCGTGGTCACCAGCGAGCGCAACGAAGCCACGCGGCGCAAGGAGCTCACCGCCTTTACTTATGACACTTCCCGCTGCATGTTCTGCGGGCTTTGCGAAGATGCCTGCCCGGTGGACGCGCTGGAGCTGACGCAGGATTTCGAACTGGCCACCTACACGCGTGAGGGCCAGATCTGGGACCGCCAGATGCTCGAAGAGGGGCCGAAGCCCACCCCATACAAATGCTGATCGACACCGTTTTCTTCTACCTGTTCGCGCTGTTAACGTTGGGCGGGGCCATTTTCACAATCACTCGGCGGAACGCGGTACACAGCGCCATTTCGCTGATCGTATCGCTGCTGGGTGTGGCGGGGCTGTACCTGCTGCAGCGCGCCGAGTTCCTGTTTGCCGTGCAGATCGTGCTGTACGTGGGCGGCATCATGGTGCTGTTCCTGTTCGTGATCATGCTGGTGAACCTGGACCAGGCGGCCAAGGAGCGCCAATTCAACCGGCAATGGACGGTGGCGCTGGCGGCAGTGGCGGCGGTCGCCGCGGAGATCGGGTATTTCTTTTATCGCGGCCAGGATGCCTTCCGCTTCGCTGAAGGCGCAACGGCGCCGGCAGCCGGCCCGGGCAACACCGAGATGCTGGCCGATACGCTGTTCCGCGAATACCTGCTGCCTTTCGAAATCGCGTCCGTCCTGCTGCTGGTAGCAGTAGTAGGTTCGGTGGTGATGGCCAAAAAGAGGATCTGACGATGCACCCGATAACGCCCATGCATTACCTTGCGCTGAGCGCGGCGCTGCTGCTGATCGGCACCATCGGCGTGCTCACGCGCCGGAACATCGTGATCATTTTGATGTCCATTGAACTGATTCTGAATGCCGTCAACATCAACCTGGTGGCCTTTTCGCACGTTTTTGGAGATGTCAGCGGTCAGATCTTCGCGATTTTCGTGATTACCGATGCTGTGGCCGAAGCGGCCGTGGGGTTGGGCATACTGATCGCGCTGTTCCGCAACAAAGAGACCGTGCTGGCGGACGAGATCGACATACTGAAATGGTAGGAGAGCGGTGATCTTTCTATCCTTCATCTGGCTGATTCCTCTATTCCCGCTCTTAGGAGCGGTGCTGATGCTGCTGGTGGGTAAGTTCCTGGACCCGCAATCACCCTCTCAGGTGGCGGTGGCTCCCGGCGTGGAACCCGTTCATGACGATCACGGGCAGGGCCACGCGCACGCTGCCATTCACGGCCTGTCGCACGACCATGGACATGGCCACGGCAGTCACCACGCGTCTCCGTGGAAGAAGTTGGTCAGCCTGATCTGCCCCGGCATGGTCTTCATATCGTTTGTTTTTTCGGCTGCCGCGGTTTGGGAACTGTCGCAATTGGCGCAAAAGGCGGCGCAGCTTGGTCACGGCAGCAGATGGGTCAGTCACGAAGTGATTCAATTCACCTGGATCGCCGGCCTGCCCTTCCATATGGCCAACGGGCACCTGGCGACGTTCCAGATGGATTGGGGCTTTCTGCTGGATCCGCTGAGCTCGGTGATGATCCTGGTGGTGACGGGCGTCGGTTTCCTCATCCACGTGTATGCCACCGGGTACATGGCGCACGATGGCGGCTATTACCGCTTCTTTGGTTACTTCAACCTGTTCATCTTCTTCATGCTCATGCTGGTTCTGGCCAACAACTACACGCTGCTGTTCGTCGGTTGGGAAGGCGTGGGGTTGTGCAGCTACCTGCTGATCGGCTTTTACTTCCACAAGAAGTCAGCGTCCGATGCGGGAATCAAGGCGTTCGTGGTAAACCGCGTGGGGGACGCCGGTTTTGTGCTGGGCATGCTGCTGATGCTGTCGGTGCTGGGCACGGTGCGGTTCACCGACGTCAACGCCATCCTGCACAGTGGGCGGTTTGGTGTGGAATCCGGCGGCTTCGGTGTGTTGAGCGTCATGGCGCTGTTGATGTTCTTCGGCGCCACCGGCAAATCGGCACAGGTCCCTCTGTATGTATGGCTGCCCGACGCCATGGAAGGCCCCACACCGGTCTCCGCCCTGATCCACGCGGCAACCATGGTGACTGCCGGCGTTTACATGGTGGCGCGCTCCGCCGCGCTGTTTCAATTGGCGCCGAAAGCCTCGATGATCGTGGCCATCATTGGCGCTTTCACGGCGATTTTGGCGGCCAGCATCGCGCTCGTCCAGAACGATATCAAGCGCGTGCTGGCCTACTCGACCGTGAGCCAGTTGGGCTACATGTTCCTGGCGGCGGGCGTGGGCGCATATTGGGTTGCGATCTTCCATTTGTTTACCCACGCGTTCTTCAAGGCCCTGCTCTTCCTTTGCTCGGGATCGGTGATCCACGCCTTGGGCGGCGAGCAGGATATGCGCCGCATGGGCGCATTGAAAGACAAGATCCCGGTTACGCACTGGACCATGTGGGTGGGCTCGATCGCCATCGCGGGCATCCCTGGCTTCGCAGGCTTCTTTTCCAAGGACGAGATTCTCTGGCAGGCGTACAGCTCTCCGCTCGGCTCGACGGCCCTATATGTGGTTGGCCTGACCACCGCTGCGATGACCGCCTTCTACATGTGGCGGCTGATGAATATGACGTTCTATGGGAAGTCACATGTGGCGCCGGAGGTAGCCGCGCACATTCACGAATCGCCGGCCTCGATGACCGTTCCGTTGAGCCTTCTGGCAGTCGGCAGCGTGCTGGCAGGATGGCTGGGCACACCGAAGCTGTGGAACCTGCCGGAAGCTTTCCGCGCGTTTGAGGCGTGGCTGGCGCCGGCGTTCGAGTCGCCGCTGATCAAGACCGCGGAAGAGGCCGGCAGCAACGCTTCGCTGGAATGGACCCTGATGCTGACATCGGTCGTGGTCGCGCTGATCGGAATATACGTCGCTCGTATTCTGTACCACCAGAAGCCCGAGATTTCCGACCGCATGGAGGCATCTTTCAAACCCCTGCACACGGTGCTCTACAACAAGTGGTACGTG
>Ga0335081_10022478_pt1 | contig 10203 bp, 6 predicted proteins | sample Lox_Sample_35_FD_206713 | JGI IMG/M metagenome (GOLD analysis project Ga0335081, IMG submission 206713) | Soil microbial communities from Loxahatchee National Wildlife Refuge, Florida, United States - Lox_Sample_3.5 | ecosystem: Environmental > Terrestrial > Soil > Wetlands | place: USA: Florida... | reverse complement strand
GGTCAAGATCATGGCGCTGATCCGTCGCCGCCTGCTGATTTGGCATCAGGAAGCTCATGCGCCGACTACGGCGTAACGCCGTAAATCGGACGTTTGCACCCGCCATCCGGTACATGCCGCCTGCGGCCAGGCTTGCCAAAAACGGTTGGACCCCCGACAATCTCGCCCCGTTGCGAGCGACGCTCGCCTTTTAACAACAAGCAAACCGGCGAAATCCTGGGAGGAAATAATGCGCCTACTGAAACTCGCGCTGGCCGGCGTGTGTGCGCTCGGCCTCACCACCGCAGCCGCGAAGGCGGAACCGGTGAAAATCCGCATGTCATGGGTGGCCCCCGTCGCCAACTGGGGCTCGCTCATTCTCGAAAAGCCCGAACTGCTCACCCACATGGGCAAGTCCTACACGCTCGAATCGACGCGCTACCAAGGCACGCCGCAGATGATCACCGCGCTTGCGAATAACGAGTTGGAAGTGGCGAGCCTCGCCTATTCCTCATTCGCCATCGCCATTGAAAACGCCGGTCTCAGCGACCTGCGCGTCATCAGCGACGAATTTCAGGACGGCAATCCCGGCTATTTCAGCCAGCAGTACTACGTACGCAAAGACAGCGGCATCAACAAGGTCGAAGACCTGAAGGGAAAAATCATCGGCACTAACGGGGGCGGCAGCGCGGTGGACGTCGCCGTGCGCGCCATGTTGCACAAGCACGGCCTCGAGGACAAACGCGACTACACTATGCTGGAGGGCCCGCTGCCGGCGATGCCGGCAATGTTGATGGAAAAGAAGGCCGACTTGATTCCAGCCGTGCTGCCCTTCGCGCTCAATCCGAAGCTGCGTGCGGACGGCAAGGTTCTTTTCACGCTAAAGGACGCCATGGGCCAAACCGAGATGATCGTATTTGCCGCGCGTAAATCCTTCATCGACGCGCACCGGGCAGCCATGGTCGATTACATGGAGGATCTGCTGCGCGTGGCGCACTGGTATCTCGACCCCAAGAACCACGACGAAGTCGCTAAGATCGCGTCCAAGATCACCAAGGTGCCGCCGGAGCGCTTTGGCTGGGTGTTCACCAAGGCGGATTGCTATCGCGATCCCAACTTGATCCCGAACCTCGATGCGCTTCAGCGCAACGTCGACACCACGCAAGAGCTCGGCTTTGTGAAAAACAAAATCGACGTGACGAAATATGCCGACTTGAGTTTGGTGAAGGAAGCGGCCGCGCGGCTGAAAAAATAATTAGAGACAAGAAAGATAAAATTCTAAGCAAATTTGAAGCGTCGTCTACATCTTGCGCTTCGGACCCCGGAGAATTTCTCCGGGGTCTATTTGTTGAAAATCACTCGCGCAACATCGCGAAGGAAACAGATCGGAAACGTCAAAAACTTTCTGCTTTACATTCATGGTTAATGCCGGAAAATAAAAGCGGCGACTTAACTTACTTGGTTAACGGGGCGTTGAAAATGAAACATCTGTACAAGGCGTTCTACGGTGCCCTGCTTGTCCTCGGGCTGGCGGGCATCAATCCGGTTCCTTCATTTGCAGGCGAGCACTGGGATTCCGTCTGCAATTGTATGCGCCCGGAGTCTGAATACACCACGCGTCACGTCGAGCGTGCGCCGACGCAAGTACGCACGCACGAGCGCGTCGTCAATCACACGCGCGTGGTGCGTGGCAACACGCGGCTGATCCAGGAAAACCGCCTGATCGTGCACGTGCGGCCGGTGATCAACCGCGAGGTCGTCGTGCACCGGACCAACACCATCGTGCGCGACGTGCTGCTGCATCGGGTCAATACCACCAACAAGTATCGCAACGAATATCACACGCAGGTGGTCAACCGTTACGCTCCGGGTAGCGTGCGTCACGTGCTCGAGCGGCGCGAGGTGCGCGGCGTGAACTGCAACTGCGGTGACGAGGGTGGCCGCGGCTACTACAGCGACAACGGATATCGCGGCGACGTCGTCTCCTATCGCGATTAGTCGAAAAAACTCGCCAGCCTCTCAGCCCGCCTCGCCGCGATACGGCGAGGCGGTTTTTTTCATCAAAGATCAGACCAGCTTGATCGGAACGGTGCCGAGGAAGTCGCGCTTGCCGATCTCGACACCGCAATGGCGCACGATCGCGTAAGCGGCGGTAAGGTGGAAATAGAAGTTCGGCAGCACGAAATGGTTCAAGTAGTCGGCGCCGTTCATCTCGGCCCGCTTTTGGCCGAGCGGAAAGGTGATCGTGCGGTCGGCCGCGGCGTCGATCGCCTTCGGATCGAGCGTCTTGAGGAACGCCACGGTCTTGGCCAGGCGCTCTTTCAGGGCGTCGATCGTCGCCTCATTGTCCTCGTATTTCGGCGGCTCGACGCCGGCGAGCCGGGCACTGCCGTTCTTGGCCTGGTCGGTCACCACCTGCACTTGGCGGACGAGCGCGAACATGTCGGGGGCCAGCCGGTAGCTCAGCAGCACCGAAGGCTCGATCTTCTTCGCCGCCGCAAAGGCGGCGGCCTTGTCGAGCACCCCCGACAGGGCGGTGAGGCCGATCTGGAAGACCGGTAGGGAAGCCTGGGACATCGTGAATGGCATGACAAATCCTTGCAAAGAGCGCCTGGCACGGGCCAGCGCACGGACCATGCCCGAGATGCGGGCCGCCATCAATTCACGCCTGCCTAAGGGCGCTGATTTTCAGTCGAACGTACCGCGAATGCCGGCATAGGCCGCCAAGGGCATGCCGGGCACGAACGTGCGCGGATCGGTGAATGTCAAAAACGGGATGCCGTCCGTCTCAAAGAAAGTGCCCGAGGCGTAATAGTGCCGGTCGAACAGGTTTTGCACGATCCCAAACAGCTCGACATGTTTGTTGAGCTTGTAGGAAGTGTGCAGATTGACCACCCAATAGGCCGGCACTTGCGGGTTCTGGTTGGACTGATCGCCGATCAAATATTGCCGGCCGACCACATTCAGGTCCGCGCCGATCAGCCACGGATCGGTGACATTGTATTCGAAGCCGGCCTTGAATCGCTGGTTGGGAACGGCCGGAATATGGTCTCCGGGGAAGACATAAATGTCACCATTGCCGTCGGCGAAGGGGTTGCTCGGCGACGACAAGATGAGCTGCGACTGGAAGGTCGCATCGACGAATGTGTAGTTGGCGTAGAGATTCAAACGATCCTTCTTGTATTTAACTCCGGCCTCGACGCCCTGCCGCCGAGTCGTCGCCGCGTTCTTGAAATAGCCAAATCCGCTGATGTCGCTGGCGACATTGATGATGTCGTCGCGGCTGCTGGTGCGGTAAACGCCGGCATTCCACTGCAAATTTCCGCCGGTATCGATGTTGCCGCGCAAACCTGCCTCATAGGTGGTCGATACCACCTGTTTGAGCGGAGGGTCGGAGATGAGGAAATTGTCGATCAGGCAAGGACGCGCGGGATCGGAGCAGCCGATTTCGAGCGGCGTTGGCGCGCGGTTGGCCTGCGAAAAGCCGGCATAGGCGGTCATGTTCGGCGTAACCTTATAGGTCAACCCGGCCACCGGATTGAGATGGGAATAGTGGTTGTCGCTGGAGAGAGCGCCGCCGAGCAGATCGTACAGGGTGATGTGAGCGTTGTTGAAACGCGCGCCGGCGGTCAGCGACAGCGCGCTGGTGAGATCGAAGGTGTCGGTCGCGTAGAAACCGGTGTAAGTGCTGCTCGCGTGCAGGATCACCGGCGACAGATCGGCGGCGGGCGCTTCGATATAGACGCCGGTGCCGTGGACGAACAGAGCCTGATCGATGGTGCCGAGCTCGCTGTTGCCGCTCAGATGCGCGCGGCCGTGATCGACGCTGACGCCCATAACGAAATGGTTGTCGTGGTCGACGATCTTGGCCGTATCGGTCGCCTGCACCGAGCCGCCGAAGCTGTTGGACGAGGTCCAGGTGCGGTCGATCTGGCCGAGATTGGGTCCATAGATGTCGGCCACTTGCCCGCCGGCGAGGCTGAGCAGCGGCGTCGTGGCGTCGCCGAAACAGAGCAGCCCGGGCATCGCGCAGGGCTGCGCGTCGGTGGTGTTGCCGTCGACGTGGCTTTGCCATAGCCCGCGAAAATAGGCATTGCCTTGCAGGGTGAGCGTGTCGGTCGGCTTGTAGTTGGCGTTGGCCTGCACGAAGGCGAGCTGATTGTGCGTGGTCTGCGGCCAGGTGTAGACGCTCGACCAGCGCTGGTTGAGCATTTCGACCGGCGTCGCGGCGACGGAACCCAGAGTGTTGTCTGCGCCGGTGAATGAGACATGGAATTCGGTATTTTCGCCGCGCGAGCCGACGTCGAGGTAGACGCGGCGCAGGCGCGAGGATGACGAATAATCGCGCCAGCCGTTGTCGTTGATCGCGTCGGCGGCGACATAACCCGCCAGATTGCCCTGGCTGCCGCCGGCCTGCGCCGAGCCGACGATGCGGCCGAAGGAGCCGCCGCTCAGCTCAGCCTGCGCATTCTGATAGTTGAAGCCGTTCTTCATCTCGATCGAGACCGCGCCGCCCAGCGCGTTGAGACCGAAGACCGGATTGTTGGGCGACAGCGTCATGCGGTTGACGGCGCCTTCCGGGATGAAGTCCCAATTGACCGTGTCGCCGAAGGTTTCGTTGATGCGGGTGCCGTTCTGATAAACGGCGATGCCTTCCGGCGTGCCGGGGACCGGTGAGGCGGTGAAGCCGCGGTAGTCGAGGTCAGGCTGGAACGGATTGCCGGTGGTGTCGCCGCGCGACACGCCCGGCAGCGCGCGCACCATGGCGTCGGTCAGACTGGGGGCGACCGTGTGATCGAAATCGGCGGCTGGCACGCTGAGCACGTTGGCCGGGATCTTGTCGCGCTCGATCTCGGAGCCGGGCAGCGGCGTGTTGCCGACCACGTCGATGGTCGGCAGCGTCAGGCTTTCCTGCGCCAAAGCGCCCGCCGACGCGAGCAGCACTGCGCCCCCAAACGCCAGACCTAACGCAACTTTGCTTACGCTGCCCATGACTACGCCAAGGCCGCCCGCCGGATGGCGGTCTCATCAACCCCAAACAAATCCTAGAAAACCGGTTGCGCTGTTGTCCCGGGAACAAGTGGCAATTCGTCCGGGAGGTTCCGGCAGGCGGGCAGCCGGAACTAGGCGGTCGCCAGCAGTTGCACTGCAGTACGCACCAGTTCCGGGAGGTTTCTCGCATCGAGCTTCTGCCGGAGTTGCCAGCAGGTATTGACCACGGTCTTGTAGCTGACGTTCAGATCCTCGGCGATCCGCCCATAGGCTTTGCCTTCGGCGAGCAGCGCCAGCGTCTGCAATTCGCGCGGGGTGAGATCGGCCAGTGGACCGCGTTGCGCGCCGGCCTCCGCGAAGGCGACCTTGCTGGCGAGGTCGTCGCTGAGAAATCTGATGCCCTCACGCACGTGCTCGATCGCCCTGGCCAGTTCTTCAGGCGAGGTGTCCTTGACGGCATAGCCGGTGGCGCCGGCCTGCAAGGCCCGCGCAACGATCACCGGGTCGCTGTGCATGCTGAGCACCAGGATGCGGGCCTGCGGATCATTGCGCCTGATGCGCTGAACTAGAGGCAATCCGGCGAGACTGCTGCCTTGGAACGACAGGTCGACGATCACCATGCCGGGGCGATGCCGGCGATAAAGGCGATAACCGGCGACGGTTTCGCTCGCCTCGATGACGTTCTCGACTCCCATATCCTGCAGAATGCGCCGGCAGGCCCGCAGCAGGATGGGATGATCGTCGATGATCAGAACGCTGCTCATGAATCGGACGCCGACAGCGGAATTGCGATGCGCAGCGAGGTGCCGCGCCCGGTGGCGGTTTCGACCAGACAATCGCCGCCGAGCGCCTGCACGCGCTCCTGCATGCCCTGCATCCCGCGGCCGCGCGCAATGCCTGGCGCGATGCCGCAGCCGTCATCGCTAATCGTGAGGAGCAAGCCATCTTCGCCGCCGTCTCCCGAAGCGACCTCGTGCGCCAGTTCGACCCTCGCCCGCCGCGCGCCGGCATGACGCAGGATATTCGTGACACCCTCTTGCACGCAGCGGTAAACGGTCAGATCGACCGACTCGCCATAGCTCGGCCGCAGGCCGGCGGCGGAAAAGCAGATTGAAACGTCCGGGTGCTGGCTTTTCTGCTCTTGCATCAGCGCCGACAGCAGATCGGCAAGAGGAATCTGGCCGAGCGCCATCGGGCGCAGTCGATTCAAGACGTTGCGGTTGGTAAGCTGCAAATGCTCGATCATCTGCAGCATTTCGCGTGCTCGAACCTCCGCTTGCGGGCCGTCGGAACTCTTGGCGATCGAGATCGCATTGGCCTTGAGACCGAACAGGTAGGGCCCGACTTCGTCGTGCAGGTCGAGCGCGGTCTGCCGCCGCTCGTCGTCCTGCGCGCTTATCAGCCGCCTGTTGAGGTTCTTGTTCTCGGCTTTCATCGCGCCGAGCGCCTCGGCCAGCGCGTTGAAACGATCGGCGATAACGGCCAATTCACGCACGTTTGGCTGGCGCAGGCGCACCTTGTAGTCGCGCCGCTCGAGATCGAAGAGGCCGGCGGCGAGCTGTTCCAGCGGAGCCAGCACGCGGCCAAAAAGCAGATGCAAAACGATGATCGTGGCGATGCCGACGAGCAGCGTCAGCTGCGCGAGCGCGGTCGTATTCTCCCAGACTTCGGCAATCTCATCGCCCGGCGTGCTGGTCAACAACACCGAGCCCAGGCGCCGGCCGCCGACGACAATCGGCACCTGCCGCGTCTCGATCGGCGGCGCGATGAGCGCGGCGAACCAGGCGGGGGCCGCTGGCCGTGCAATGATCCTTTGCAGGTGCCTGCCATGCGGCGGCCTGACCGGCGGCAACGGCAGCCCGGCCGCATCGGTAACCGAAATGCGCACGTGCCGTATGAAGCCGACTTGGCCCGGTATCGACGCGAGCGCCCGTTCCGGCTCGGCACTCTGCTCGATCGCCGGCGCCGCCTCTTTGACCAGTGCCTCGGCCAGATCCATGGCCGCCGTTATTTCGACGAGCGTGGACTTGCGCGCGTGCAGAACGGTGACGGCGCCGCCGAGCAGCCAAGCCACCGCCATAAGCGCGACCAGTATCAGCAGCAGCTGCGTGCGGATCGTGCAGCGGCGGCCGAGAGCTCTGAGCCACGCTACGAAGCGAAACGGGCGAGCGCGTAAGTTCCGCTCGGCTCCAGCCGGCCGCGAAAGCACGCCGTCGAACGCTGAGCCACTGAAGACTTTGCTTTCGCGCAAGTCCGCCCCCTTGGTTGCGCTCTCCATGCAGGAAAACACCTTAGATGCGCACCGCTCGAACGACCGGGATCAAAGTGTAACAGTGCATCCTCTTCAGGCAAGCGCGAAGAGCCGAGCGTTCGGCTCTCCTCTTGGCCGCTCAGCCTGATGTTGCCCGCCTTCGCAAATGCACAAGCGCCGAAGACCATTGGCGCGCCGGCAATTCCGGTGCCTTAGGCAGAGCCGGCGGCCGGCCTGCCTCCCACTCGGGGGCAATCGCCCACCGCGCTTACTGCTTCGCCTTTTTGATTACCGAAAGCAGCTTGTCGAAGTCGTCTTGATCTTTTCGAATTACGAAGAGGATAAAGGGCTCGGCACGGTCATTGCACCATCGAGCAAAGGCGTTCGTGTCGGAGGCTGGATACCGCCTATTCAATCTATGCAGTTCGGACCTTGCCGCCGTCAGCGCCTGATTGGCGGCGGCAAGGACGACAGTAGCCGCCTCCTCGGTCGGCAAATTCTCAGTGATGTTTTTCTTCATTCGTTCGGCGAATTCCCAAACTGAGGCGGCGCCACGCGGCAATGTCCGCAAAAATTGGGGATCCGCGGCGCCACAGGCGGTTGCCAAATCTTGCGACAGGAAGATCGGCACCAAATACTGCGTCAGCAGCGGCAAGTCTTTTGCCGTCGCCTCAGCGCCGCCCACCAATGGAAGCGCAGCCGACAGCATGATGGCCGCGCAGATCGCGCGCCAAGCCGACCTTCGGAAGTGTTTCTTCCGGTTAATCGAAATCATCGCGCGGCTATTGACTTCCGTCGTATGTTTGTAATGTTATAATATAACATATTGGCTGTCGAGACCGGAATCCTGGGGAGATGAATGTGGTATCGCGTCATAGCGTTTTGGTCGCCGCTGCATTGCTGAGCATGGCGACCGCAAAGCAATGGCCTTCACAGGCGCAGGAAGTGCTGCCGGAGATCGTCGTGCAAGCGCAACGTCCGGCCCCGCCACGTCCTGCCGCCCCCCAGGCGCCCAAGGAACCGCAAGCGGAGCTTGCGGCGAAGAACACGAAATTCGATCAAGCGCGCGACAACCTTTCGCCGCGCTTCGGCGCCAGCTCCTTCGACCTCAACCGCGCGGCCATCGAGACGTTGCCGCAAGGTCTGGATACCCCCATCAATAAAGTGCTGCTGCAGGCGCCGGGCGTTTCGCAGGATTCCGCGGCCAGCGGCGAAATCCACGTGCGCAACGAGCATGCCAATGTGCAGTACCGCATCAACGGCATCACCTTGCCGGACGGAATCTCCGGCTTCGGTCATGTGCTGGACACTAATTTCATCGGCAGCGTCGCGGTCATCACCGGTGCATTGCCGGCCCAATATGGATTGCGCACATCCGGTATTGTCGACATCCAAACCAAAAGTGGCAATTCGCTCGTCCAGGGCGGCACGATCGGAGTCGAAGGCGGCAGCCGTGAGACATTGACGCCGAATTTGAATTACGGCGGCCGCTCCGGAAGCACGGAATATTTTTTCACCGGCCGCGGCTTCACCAGCAGCGAAGGCATTGAAAACCCGACGCCACAGCTCAACGCCATCCACGATCGCACTTATCAGGGCAATTTCTTCAGCTACACCTCGACGGTGATCGACGACTTCACGCGCGTGGCAACGATTTTCGGTAGCACCAGTAACCGCTACGAAATACCCAATAACCCCGGGCAGCCCTTTGCCCTCGGAGTAACTTCGGCGTTCGGCGTTTCATCGTTCAATTCCGCTAATCTGAACGAGCAGCAGAGCGAGCAGAATAATTTCGCAGTGCTGGCGTTGCAAAAATCTTATGACGGCTTCGATATGCAGCTTGCTTCTTTTACGCGCTACAGCACGCTGCACTTCATGCCCGACGTGGTCGGTGACGTTCTGTTCAACGGTCAAGCCACTGACGTGCATCGCCGTAGTCTTGCCAGCGGCATCCAGGGCGACAGTGCTTATCGCGTCAACGATGCTCATACCCTGCGTGCCGGCTTCACGGTCAGCGGCGAAGACAGTCGCGTCGACACTTATTCGACCGTGCTGCCGGCGACCGGCGCCGACATGCCGTACCTCATCACCGACGGCACCTCGAAACTGGGCTGGATTGCCGGAGCCTATGTGCAAGACGAGTGGCGCTTGACCGACCAACTCACCCTCAATACCGGCGTCCGATTTGACCAAATGTGGCAGTACGTCGATGCCAATCAGTTGAGCCCACGCGCCAATCTCGTATACAAGCCGTTCGCCGCGACGACGCTGCACGCCGGTTACGCGCGCTACTTCACGCCGCCGCAGCAGACGCTGGCCGGTCCTGTCAATGTAAATGCTTTCGTTCCGACGCTGGAAGCACCGGAGACAACGCAGCAGGATAGAGTCAGGCCCGAGCGCTCGCATTATTTCGACGCCGGCATCGTGCAGACGCTGGCGCCAGGATGGCAGGTGAGCGTCGATGGTTATTACAAAATCGCCCGCGATTTGCTCGACGACGGTCAGTTCGGCCCCGGGCTCGTCCTCGATGCCTTCAACTATGAAAAAGCCCGGAATACCGGCATCGAGTTCAGCACAACCTATACTGCCGGAAGTTTCAAGGCTTATGCCAATATCGCTTGGGCCAAGCAGCTCGCGACCAATATCGTGTCAAACCAATATTTGTTCGGAGCCGACGAGCTTGCCTACATCTCTAGCCACTACATCTACACCGACCATGCGCAGACCTGGACCGCATCGGCCGGCGCGTCCTATCTTTTGGCTGGCACGCGTTTCAACGCCGACATGATTTACGGCAGCGGCTTGCGCAGCGGCGATTTCAACACCGACCATGTCGCGCCCTATGCGCAGGTCAATGTCGGCGCGTCGCGCGAGTTCACTGTGCCCGATCTGGGCAAGTTCACGGCGCGCTTTTCGGTCGTAAACGTGTTCGACACGATCTATTTGATCAGGGACGGCAGCGGCATTGGCGTGTTTGCCCC
>Ga0335081_10022477_pt1 | contig 10203 bp, 6 predicted proteins | sample Lox_Sample_35_FD_206713 | JGI IMG/M metagenome (GOLD analysis project Ga0335081, IMG submission 206713) | Soil microbial communities from Loxahatchee National Wildlife Refuge, Florida, United States - Lox_Sample_3.5 | ecosystem: Environmental > Terrestrial > Soil > Wetlands | place: USA: Florida... | reverse complement strand
GCTGGCTTCGCGATGGGGATCGACAGCTTGAATCTCTCGCACCATGCATGCGGCAATCTCAGCCGGAGGCACGCTGGCGAGCGAATCAGCGGCCGATTCTTCTTTGCACACCCGTAGCGGTCCAGCCAGGTGCTGGTCCTCCACCAGCGCCGTAGCGATATGTTCGGCCGTGGTGACCCCGATCGCGCGCATGGTTCAAGCGCCCGGCGCGCCTTCGGCCCGCGCCTCTCCCAACCGGGTCAGCTTGTTCAGGCCGTTGAAGGCCGCGGCCTTGTAACACTCCGCCAGCGTCGGGTAATTGAACACCGTGTCCACGAAATACTCGATCGTGCCGCCCAGAATCATCACCGCCTGCCCGATATGCAACAGCTCCGAAGCGCCTTCGCCGATGATGTGGACCCCCAATAACAGCTTGGTCTCACGATGAAAGATCAACTTCAAGCGCCCCGTCGTATCGCCGCGGATCTGGCCGCGCGCGATCTCGCGGTAGTACGCCACGCCGACTTCGTAGGGAACATCCTCGTCGGTGAGCTGCTCTTCGGTTTTCCCGATGAATGAAATTTCCGGGATCGTAAAAATGCCGTAAGGATAACTGGCCGGATTGGAGTGTACATCTTTGCCGAACGCGTGCGCCGCCGCAATGCGCCCCTGCTCCATGGAAACCGACGCCAGGCTGGGGAAGCCGATCACGTCGCCCACGGCGAAGATGTGCGGCTGCGTGGTGCGGAATTCGGCATCCACCGGAATGCGGCCGCGCCCGTCCGCTTGTAAACCGGCCGCTGCGAGATTCAGATCGTCCACGTTGCCCTGCCGCCCCACCGCGTATAGGAGCGCATCGCCCGAGACTTTTTTCTTGCTCACCAGGTTCGCCACCACGCCGCCGCCCGGGATTTCCTCCACGCTTTGTACTTCCTCATTTAGGCGCAACGTCACGCGGTTATCCCTCAAATGGTAAGAGAGCGCTTCTACCATCTCGGCGTCGGCGAACTCCAGCAACCTCGCCCGCTTTTCTATCAGGATCACGCGCACGCCCAGCGTCGCGAACATGCAGGTGTACTCCACGCCGATCACGCCGCCTCCCACCACCAGCAGCGTCCCCGGCACGCCCGCCATGTCGAGGACGTGGTCGCTATCGATTATGTTGCGGCCGTTCAGCGGTACTTGTGAAGAGCAAGCCGGCCGCGTTCCGGTGGCTACCACGATCATCTCCGCTCCGTAGGTTTGCTCGCCGCGCGAACTCTGCACCTGCACCGTGTGAGGGTCCACGAACTTCGCCACACCACTGAGCAGTTCGATATTATTCCGCGACAACTGCGCCTGAATGACGTCTACTTCGGTCTTGATCACATGCTGGACTCGCAGCGCCAGGTCCGCCATGGTGATCTTTTCCTTGACCCGATAATTCACGCCATAGATGTTCTGGTAGTAATAACCGGAAAGATGCAGCACTGCTTCCCGAAAGGTCTTGCTGGGAATCGTGCCGGTGTTCACGCAGACGCCGCCTAGCACCTCCCGCCGCTCGATTACCGCCGCGCGCTTGCCCATCTTGGCGCCTTGAATGGCCGCACGCTGCCCGGCTGGGCCGGATCCGATCACAATCAGGTCATAACTTTGCACTTGAATCCAATTTAACGCAGCAGGACGTCTGAACGCAGTTAAGAATACGTTACAGCAGCTGCGGTGCAAGCCAAACTGTGTCAAATGTGCTAATAGAGCGAAAGTTTTACAGGCCGGCCGGAGTTTAGAAGTTCTAACAATATCACACAGTTACGTTTTGGAGCCCAACGTGCTATCTTAAACGCGAGAGGAGAACGTCGAGTATGACGCGTAATAGTTTTGTCTTCGTAGGGGCACTAGCCGCACTTTCTTTGGCCAGCGCGGGTTGTGCTACGAAGAAGCACGTCAGAGAGGCCATCGCACCGGTCCAAAACCAGGTTAACCAGACCCAGTCTCAGGTTACATCCCTGCAGAAGCAGACCGACGATCAGAAGCAGGCGATTGGAGACCTGGACCGCCAGGTGGCGACTGCTGACGAGAAGGCCGTCGAGGCAGGCCGCAAGGCTCAGGAAGCCGCCGATGCCGCCGCCAAAGCCAACAGTGCCGCCGCCGACGCCGCTCAACGCGCCGATGGCGCAAACAGTCTCGCACAGCAGGCGCAGCAAAGCGCCAGCAGAGTCGATCAGAAGCTAGACACTTCGCTGCAGAACCTGAACAATTACAAGCTGGTCTCGACCGAACAGGTCCACTTCGGCCTCAACCGGAGCAATTTGTCCAAGGATGAACAGGCCAAGCTGGATGATGCGGTTCAGAAGATCAGCGGCATGAAGAACTACCTGGTGGAAGTGCAGGGATATGCTGATCGCACCGGCGACAAGAACTATAACCGCGAGCTCAGCCGCAAGCGCGCCGACAACGTCGTGCATTACCTGGCGGTGGAACACAACATCCCGCTGCGCGCGATTCGGGAACTGGGCGTAGGCAGCGATTTTCCCGATGCCGACAACAAGACCAGCGCGGCGCGCAAGGAGAACCGGCGCGTAGACATCAAGATTTACTCGCTGGACCTGAACGGCGACGGCGCGACGGCCCAGAACTCGCCCTCTTCGGCTCAATAGCCGTTTTCGGCTCGACAGAGTCTACCGCGGTCATCTAACGCAAACGCACGGGTGCGGCAGGATAGTGTTTCCTCTCGCGCCCGTGCTTTTTGCTTTTTAGCGCACTAGCGCAGACTGCTCGCCAGATTGCCTGCCAGCACCTCGGCGCGTTCGGCCAGCCGCCGGGCGCCCGGAAGATCGGAGGCGCGCGTGGCTTGTGCCTGCCGGATGAAGTTCCGCGCCTCGTCCAGGCTGGCCTGCTGCTGATCGGTCAATGGCCGATTCCCGATGGATTTCAGGCTCGCCTCCGCGCGTTGCAGGCTCTGGTCGATCGCAGCATTGTACTGGCGCTGCTCGTCCGCCGATAGCACGATTCCGAGCTGTGGGGCCGGCGCTGCGGGGGCTGCCGGCGGCGAGGCGGGGGCGGCCGGCGTCGTCGCTTGACGGCCCGGCCGGCGCGTAGGCCTAGCCGGAGCGGGCGGGGGTGCCGGCGGCGGATTCGGTATTACGCTCTCGGACCCACTCGCCGGAGCTGCCGGTGCTAACGCCGGTGGCGGTGGGATTTCTTGTGGCGTTGTCTTGGCCGGAGCCGGTGCAGCCCCGGCCGGCGCCGACGGCGCTGGAGCAGGCGGAGCCGCAGGAATCTGCACCTGCCTTTTATGACAAGATGACTCCGCTAGTCCCAGCACGGCAAGCAGAATTACGCTGCAGACCAGCCCGCTTCCGCCCCGGTAATCGGGCTCAAGAAACGCTGCTGGCCGAGTGGAACACTTCACTCCGGTAGTCTACCATTCCGGGAAAACGCAGCCGAAACGTGGTGCCCTTTCCCAACTCGCTCACAAAATCGATTGTCCCGCCGTGCAACTGCACCACCCGGAACGTGGTCGCCAGGCCGATGCCAGAGCCGCTTTTCTTAGTCGTGAAGTACAGATTGAAGATCCGGTCGCGAAGCTCGGGCGCGATCCCGCATCCGGAATCCCCGATCTCCAACTGGCAGTCGGTTCCGTCCCGCACCGTCCGCACCGTCAAGGTTCCGCCGTCCGGCATCGCCTCCAGGCCATTGTTGATAACGTTCAGAATGGCCTGTTGCAGCAGATCGGCATCTCCGCTCGTTTCCACGCCCGGCTCGACATTGGCATCGATGCGAACCTGCTTGGCCGCCGCCTCGGGCGCCACCAGGTCGATCACTTGGCTCACCAGCTGGCTGAGGTCCAGCCGCTTGGACTCCAGCTCGACCGGCCGGTTGAAACTCAGGAAGGTCTTTACCACGTTGTCCAGGCGCTTGATCTCGCGGGCGATTACCTCCACTTCGGGCTGCTCGCCGTCCAGCTTGCCCTTCAGCAATTCCAGCTGCAGTGCCATGGCATTCAGGGGGTTCTTAATCTCATGCGCCACCCCGCCCGTCAGGCGGCTCAGCGCCGCAAGCCGGGACGTAAGATCCAGGTGCCGCTCGAGCTGCCTCCGGCCCTCCGCGTCGCGGACTTCAATCAGTGTGCCGATGGGGTCTTCTCCGGGCCGCCGTTGGAGCACCTGCACGCTCACCAGCAACTTCTGCGGCGGACCTCCCTCGCGCACCAAGGTCACGGTTTGGCCTCGCACCGGCTGCCTGTTTTGAACCGCTGCACTGATGGCGCCGCCGAGCGCGCTCGAAAACGGGAAGAGCTCTTCCAGCGTTCGCCCGGCCATCTCTCCCTGCGTCTTGCCCAATAAACGCTCAGCCGGCGCGCCCGCCAGCAGAAGACGGCCCGAATTGTCGAACAACAGAACCGCTTCCTCCAGCCTTTCCAGCAACTGCTCGACATTGCTGCGCAGTTCCAACGCGTCTTGTTTGGCGCCGCGAAATTGCTCGCCCAAAACGCTCAGTTTCGATTGGACCGCTGCGAACTCGCGCGCTTCTCTTTGCCGGGCAGGCAGCAACTCTCCCGACTGTCCCGATAGGATCGAATCGATGGTGCGGCTCATGCGGCCCAGCGGATCGAGCACTAGATTCGGAACTACGAAACCTAGGAAAATCGCAATGAACAGCGATGCGGCGAAGGCCAGCGCCAGATTCTTCAGCGCGGGCTCGACATCGTGCCTCACGAAGTCCGATTTGACGGCCACCACGATCTGGAAAAAGGTCTGATTGTACACGCCCAGCGTCCGGCCGGTGGTGTAGTCTTCGCTCTCCGTCATCAAATCCCAGAGGTTTCGAATCCAGTGTTCGGACTGGACCGCTCTGAAACTGCGCGACGGCCGCAGCTTGGTACCGGCCAGCTTGGGGTCCGATGCCGAAAGAACGGTGCCCTGATCGTCGGCGATCTGAATCGACGACACCAGCTTCTCGTTAGCGAGCATCCGGATCAGCATGCGGGACACGTCCGGATCCGTGCGGACCGCAAGCGTCCAACGCTGTTTCAATTCGTCGATTGAGGCTGGTGTCGGCGCAGTCCCCAGCCGCGCGATCAGGTTGCCAAACACCTCGTCGGCGACGACGTCGGCGCGGTCAAAAGCGGATCGGAACGACAGGTGCGTGAAATCGTACAAGTACAGCGTGGACATCGCGATCACGATCAGCGTGACCAGCGCTACAATCGCGATTCGAAGCCGCGCTTTGAGAGACATCTAGATCTATTCCCCTGCGCCCGCCTCCGCTTCCGCGGCTCCATACTCTTTGAGCTTGTTGAATAGCGTTTTGAGGCTGATCCCCAGGATCTCCGCCGCGCGCGTCTTGTTGTTCCTGGTGTGCTGCAGCGTCATTTGAATGAGCGCCTTTTCGGCGTCGCCCACCGTGGTCCCCACCGGCAAACGCACCGCATCCGGCTCGGCCACCTGCTGCGGAGCGCGCGATCCAGGCGGAACACCGAAGTCGCGCGGGAGATGGTGCGAAGTGATGGTCCCTTCTCCGGCCAGAATCACGGCGCGTTCCAACACATTGCGCAGCTCGCGCACATTGCCCGGCCAGGAGTATCGTTTGAACTGCTCGGCCACGTCCGGGTGCACATCCACGACTCGCGTCTCATGCTTTTGGTTCAGATTCTGGATGAGAGCCTCGGTCAGCATTGGAACATCGCCAGTGCGTTGCCGCAGCGGAGGCAGCACGATTTGAAATACGTTGAGGCGATAATACAGATCCTCGCGCAGCTCGCCTTTCCGCAAGGCTTCCTCCACCACTTTGTTAGTGGATGCAATGACACGCACGTCCACGGCGATCTCCGTCTTTCCGCCTAAACGCCGCACGCAGGAATCTTCCAGGACGCGCAGCAATTTGGCCTGCGTGCCGACCGGCATTTCGCCCAGCTCGTCCAACAACAAGGTGCCGTGCTGCGCCAACTCGAAACAGCCCGCCCGCCGCTCTAAAGCGCCCGTGAAGGCTCCTTTTTCGTGCCCGAACAGCTCGCTCTCCATCAGCGTCTCGGGCAGCGCCGCGCAGTTGATCGCCACGAACGGTCCTTCGTGGCGCGGGCTCAACTGGTGAATGGCACGCGCCACCAGTTCCTTGCCCGTCCCGCTTTCGCCGGTCACCAGAACCGGCGCCTTGGAAGGAGCCACCTGCTGGATCAGCGAAAACACTTGCTGCATGGGCGCGCAACCGCCTACCAGGTCCACCAGCACGCCCTGATAAGCCAGCCGACGCTCCAGGCGCTCGGCCTTCTCCACCAGGCGGCTTTGTTCGGCGGCCCGCTCCAGCAGCACTTTCAACTGGCTCGGCTGCACCGGCTTTTCTAAAAACCAAAAGGCATGCAGGTCCAGAACAGTTTGGATCGCTGTTTCGATGTTTCCGAACGCCGTCAGGACAATGGCCGGCGGAAGCGTGCCTTGCGTCCCCAAGCGTTTCAGGAGCTCAAACCCGTCCACGCGTGGCATCATGAGATCGGTGATCAGCACATGCGCCGGATTCTCGCTCATCTTGTCCAACGCTTCTTGGCCATCGGCGGCTGTCTCCACCGCCATGCCCCAAGCTTGGATCATCTTCGCCAGGCCGGCTCGCTGGTTCTCTTCGTCGTCCGCGACCAAAACGCGGACTTGAGGGGGATTTTCTACTTTGCCCATTCTACTTTAATTGTAGCTAGCCTCACAGAGGAGTTCGCCGCAGCGGCGGCGGTTCCACCTGCGCGTACATAAAACCGCCGGTGCACGCCAATCTGTTCCGCAATCCAAACTCGCAGTCGCGCCCGCGGCCGGAATTCCGTAAACTCAGAAGTGTGTTTCAAGCGCCTTCTCGGGTTGACGCTCTTTGCGGCTTGCGCTAGCGGGCTGCTGGCTCTCAACCCGCAACGGGAACTCACACAATATACCCACACCATCTGGACCGAGGAGCACGGCCTACCGCAAGACACCATCCACGCCATTACGCAAACCAAGGACGGTTATTTGTGGGTCGGCACCGACGAGGGGCTGGCGCAGTTCGATGGCTACGAGTTCACCGTTTTCAACAAGGAGAACGGCTCGCTCCCGAGCGACAGCATCAACGCGCTATGGGCTTCCAGCGACGGCAGCCTGTGGATTGGAACGGTCGGCGGCCTGACTCACTATAAGGACCGGAGATTCACCACCTTCACCAAGAAAGATGGCTTGGCCGACACATCCATCAATTCCATCACCGAGGACCGCGCCGGTGTGCTCTGGGTGGTAGCGGGTGTTTACTTGAGCCGTCTTGAAAATGGCAAATTCACAAACTACAGTCCACGCGATGAGCTTCCCATCGAGTCCCTGCGAGGAGTCTATACCGGTCACGACGGCACTCTTTACATTGCGGGCTACGCCGGGGTCGCGCGGCGCGAGGGAACACGCTTCGTTCCCGTCATCAGCAACGCGGAGTTCGGCGGCAACATCGTCACCTCGGTCACCGAAGATCGGCATGGAAATCTGTGGGCCACAGGCCTTGGTCTCCTGAGACGGACTCCTTCCGGGAAGCTCAAGGTCTACACCACCAATGACGGGCTTCCCGACAGCTTCGTCCGCTCTGTTTGGGAAGATCGCGATGGCAACCTATGGGCCGGGACCAACGGCGGTTTGGCCAGACTCGAAGGCGATCGCTTCATCAGCAACCCCGCCGCGACTTCGACCGAAGCCGATTGGGTGCGATGCATATACGAAGACGCCGAAGGCAACCTCTGGGTGGGAATGAATGGCGGCCTGAATCGTTTCAGTGATGGAACCTTCACCAACTACGGCGTGCCGGAAGGATTGCCCAGCGACGAGCCAACCACGGTGTATCAGGATCGCCGCGGCCGGATCTGGGTAGGCTTTCATGACCGGGGTTTGATGGAATTCGGGAATCCCGGGCACGTTTACACCACGCGGGATGGCCTGCCGAGCAACGAGATCTTCTCCATCCGCGAGGATCACAACGGCGATCTGCTGATCGCCACGCGCGAAGGAATCAGCCGGATGCACAACGGCCATTTTGTCAGCCAGGCTGTGAGCGATCCGCTGAACCGGCGTTTAGTCCTCGATTTTCTCGAGAGCCGGGATGGAAGGCTGCTGGTTGCCTCAGCCAACGGTTTGAATGAATTGCTGCCGGGAAAGCCTCCCAAGAACTTGATTCCCGGCGGCCCGGTATTGAACGATTCCGCCACAACGGTCCAAGAAAATCGGGACGGCAGCTTGTGGGTCGGGACGTTCGGCAAAGGCTTGTGGCGCCTCCAGAACGGCCAGCTTCGTCTCTTCACGACGGCCGACGGCCTCTCGAGCGATCAGATCCGAACGCTGGCAGAGGACACCGACGGGACGCTCTGGATCGGGACCTATGGCGGCGGGCTGGACGCCATGCGTGGCGGCCGGTTTTACTCCATTACGGCTAAAGAAGGCCTGCTCAGCGACAATGTGGCCCACGTCGATATCGACCCGCACGGGTGGCTGTGGCTGAGCACAACGCGTGGCATCTGCCGGGTGCAGAAAACGGAGCTGAACGAATTGCTGGCTGGAAAGATCCATTCCGTCAAGCCCGTTAATTACGGTGTTTCCGACGGCCTGCGAAGCGCGCAATGCGCGCCTGGATATCCCGGCAGCCGCGGCGGCGTCCGCACCGCGGACGGAAGGCTGTGGTTTCCCACTGGCCGCGGATTAGCCGTGCTCAACCCCGAAGAGAAGCCGCTCAGATTGGCCACGCCGCAGGTTCATCTGCTGGAGGTCCAGGTGGATGGCCGGCCCATTCCGCTGGATGGCTCCCACGATCTGGCCCCCGGCGACGGGCGCATCCAGTTTCGCTATACCGGGATTTACCTCAGCGCGCCGGAGCAAGTGCGCTACTCGTATCGCTTGGAGGGCCTGGACCCAGATTGGACCAGCGGCGTAGCCCGCCGCGTCACCAATTACAACAGCCTGCCCCACAGCCACTACCGCTTCGTCGTCAGAGCCGGCATCCCCGGAGGACCCACCAGAGAAGCCTCGTTCGCTTTCCAATTGCTCCCGCACTTTTACGAGACCGCCTGGTTCCGCTATCTCTGCGTTGTCATCGCGGCGGCTGCAATTTGGGGACTTTTCAGGCTTCGCCTGCGGCAGGTTCGCCAGCGCTTTGCCCTGGTATTAGAAGAGCGCGCGCGCCTGGCTCGCGAGATTCACGATACTCTGGCGCAGGGCTTCGTTGGAATCTCTTCGCAACTCGACGCGGTGGCTCTCACGCTTAAAGATCACACGGCGCTGGCCGCCCAGCATCTCGAACTAGCGCGCAAGATGGTGCGTCACAGTTTGACCGAGGCACGGCGCTCGGTGATGGACCTGCGCGATTCGGCGCTGGAGGGCCAGGAGCTTCCCGCCGCCCTTTCGGAGGCGGCCCGCCAGTGGACCGCCGGCTCGCCCGTTCACGTTCAGGTGGATGTATCGGGCAACGGGCGCAAGCTTCCCGAGGAAATGGAGCAAAACCTGCTTCGCATCGCGCAAGAAGCCGTAACCAACACCATCAAGCACGCCCACGCCAAAGAAGTCCGTATTCGCCTGGACGTGGAGCCGAGCCGGCTCAGCATGATTGTGGCTGACGACGGCGAAGGCTTCGAACAGACCGAGGCTTTTTCGGAAGTCGGCGGCCACTTCGGTCTGCTCGGTATGCGCGAACGCGCTGAAAGGTTGGGGGGCGAGCTGCATCTGGCCAGCCGACCTGGCCAAGGGACCAAAGTCGAGGTTACGGTGCCGCTGTCGTGACCGCATCCGAAGTCGCACCGGTGCGCATCCTGATCGCGGAAGATCATCTGATCGCGCGCCTGGGAGTAAAGACCATTCTTAGCATGCAGCCCGGCATGACCGTGGTGGCTGAGGCCGCCAATGGCGCCCAGGCGGTGGAACTGTACCGGAAGTTGCGCCCGGATGTCGCGCTCATGGACATGCGGATGCCGGGACTGAGCGGCGTGGAGGCGGCTCTGGCCATTCACGCCGAGTTTCCCGACGCGCGGATCATTGGACTCAGCACCTACGGCGGCGACGAAGACATCCGCCGCGCGCTCCAGGCCGGAATGCGCGCTTACCTCACCAAAGATGTGCTGCACGACGAACTGATTCGTGCCATTCGCGCGGTACACAGCGGCGGGACCTACCTCACCGCAGCCGTGCGCGCGGTCTTGGCAGCCGGCTCATCGCCCGCCGATCTGAGCGCGCGCGAAATGGAGGTGCTCGCGCTCATCGTGAAAGGCAA
>Ga0335081_10022476_pt1 | contig 10203 bp, 8 predicted proteins | sample Lox_Sample_35_FD_206713 | JGI IMG/M metagenome (GOLD analysis project Ga0335081, IMG submission 206713) | Soil microbial communities from Loxahatchee National Wildlife Refuge, Florida, United States - Lox_Sample_3.5 | ecosystem: Environmental > Terrestrial > Soil > Wetlands | place: USA: Florida... | reverse complement strand
TGGAACTCACCGCCAAGGCCGTGGCCGTGGTGGCTTCCGGGACAGCGACCGCACAACTACATGTCGCACTAGCTTGGAACCCGTCACACCCTCTAGGCACACGTGGTTAAGGGAACCTGTGTGTGCGCTGATTTCGTTGCTATCCCGCGTGCAGCAACGCGGAGCGCACCACGGGGATGGGCCGTCCCGACACGCGTTGACTCGCCTCGCCAAGACCGATGTTGTCCAGGCCGGCCGCCTTGAGCTCACAAAGGAGTCCGTCATCGAAATGCGCAGGCCGGCGAGAGCCGGCCAGGAAACATATGTTCCGTAACTCGGCGGCGGGTGGCAGACATCAAAATGGCGGATCCGCCATCTTCCGCCATTTCAAATGAGAATCCGGCACGCAGTTTGAGAACCTACAAAGGAACCTGTAGGTTCTCATGTTCGGCTGCACCGGCGGGTACCGCTGACAACCTCACATCCATGCCCATATGATGCGCGACGGTAACCGTGCCCTTGTCCACCGAATTTCGGTTGCCTCACGCAGCGCTTCATTTTCATCAGACCGGCAGGATCCTTGCGACTCACATCGCCGGCTACATAATCCTGTGCGATTGGAGTGCGCGTGATCTGCAACTGCAGGACATGTGCATGGGGCTCGGGCCTTCGAAAAGGCACGGACGGCGCGAACACCTTGAGACCCGTGCTGGTCACGCCCGATGAACTGGAACCGCACCGCCCGGAAAAGGGTTCGCGTTGAGCATGACCGGCTGGGTCAACGGTGAGGCCACCAGTGAAGGCAGTCTCACTGTCGCTTCTAATTTGAAGTCCGTTGGAAGTCATCCGTGAAATTTTGAAGCGCGGCGTGAGAACCTACAGAAACGAATCCAATCCTCCTACAATCACCGCGCCATATTCGCGAATCGTGACAAGTGCAACTGATGCGCGACGGTGACCGTCTTTGTCGGACCGTTGCGGTGCTTGGCGATGATCAGGTCCGCCTCTCCCCCGCGGGGGTCGTCGCGCTCGAATGCATCAGGGCGATGTAAAAGAATTACCATATCGCTATCTTGTTCCAGGGAATTATGCGAATTGATACCATTTGCGACAAAATTATGTGTCCTATTTACTGTACCATCATAAACGTCGCAGGCGCCAATGCTGGTTATTTCCACAATTTTATCCCAGAATACGTCGCTCGTCGCGAGCCCGTGAATTTCGGGATCCGCGAGCAGAGCGGCCATCCCATGCATAAGGGACCGCCCGGGCGCATGCGTCCACCTCGACTCACAGAATGCCGTGCGCATCGCGACCGACAGCTGAGAGCTGGTGATTGCGCTGGCGGCCAATGCTTCTCGTACTTTGCCCCACACCTCTTTTGGTATGGTGTCCCCACCAGGACGGCACATGCGTGACTCAAGCTCGTCAAGGACGATCCGCGCCGCGGGTCCCCGCGCACCGTATACACCGATCTTGGTCAGAAACGCGATCTGGTTCGCTGCCCTGTCGATGGATAAATGCCAGCAATCGCGATATCCAGCCTTACGCACTCTGCTGATCCGACTGATTACGCCGATCCGGAGAAGCAATTGTGCGATGTCGTCGACTAATTGTCGGCTGGTCGACGAGTAGTAGATCTTCCCTTGGCCTGCGACCTGCTCCCACCGCACTGAGCCATCAGTGGCCCATAGGTGGCGTAAGAACAGCGCCACCTGATCATTCGGCAATGCGAAAATCGGCTTCGGCACAAACTTTTCATGACTCCGCCGCCCAAACAGTCCCAAACCATCGAGCCACTCCGCAATCGGGTTGCGTCGACGGTGTGTCAGGTGATGAGGCGAGGGCAACCGCAGCGTGGTCACCCGCGCCGCCGGGTAGTCGTCGCGAATGGCGGTCACGCCGAAATGCGCGGCCGAAATCGTTACCGCGGCGAGGTTTGCCTCGTCCACCGACGCGTAGCGGATCGGCTGGTTCTTCACACACGACCCGTCGCCGATCATGTGGGCCAGCAGCACGACCTCGGAATCAGCCATACGCTGCGTGTCAACGGGCTCCGGCACCCGGCGGGGCGTCGCGATTCGATCACCAATCTTCAGCTGCCCCAATGGAGTCCAGCCGTCGAGCTTCATGAAAGGGTGGTTGGCGGTGGCCTCGACTTCACGTCCCGAGGCGAGCCGAAGCCGGGATACTTCTTTGCGTCCGCTCGGGAACACGTTGGTCATCGGCTGGGCGACCATCCGCAGCCGCGCATCCAGCGACCACACCAGTGGGCGCTCACCGGTCCGCATGAGTTCACCAAACGTGACCTCGGTGCCGGTATCCGCGCGCAAGATTCGCGTAGACGCGGTAAGACAGCCGGATTCCCTTAGATCGGCTAACATCGGCTTCTTGTCGGTGCGCTGCTCGGGACCACGGTTGAGCTGGCTGATCGCAACCACCGGAACCTCAAGCTCTTTCGCTAAAAGCTTGAGATGGCGCGAGAATTCCGACACTTCCACCTGTCGCGATTCGTACTTCTTGCCCGACGTCATCAGCTGCATGTAATCGACCACGATCAGCCGCAAGTCCGCTTTTTGCCGCAGCCTACGCGCCTTGGCGCGGATCTCCATCATGGTCAGGTTTGGCGAGTCGTCGATGTACAGTGGGGCCTCGCTGATTTCGCTCATCCGCCGCGCCAGCCGCGTCCAGTCGTCGTCGTTCATTCGGCCCGAACGCATATCGGTGAGTTTGATTTTCGCCTCCGCCGAAAGCAGCCGCATCACGATCTCGGACTTGCTCATCTCCAGCGAAAAGATGACGCTGGCCATGCGGTGCTTGATCGAACACGATCGCATGAAGTCCAGCCCCAGGGTGGACTTCCCCACACCCGGGCGCGCCGCCACGATGATCATCTGTCCCGGATGCAGACCATTGGTCACGTCGTCGAGCTCGGTGAAACCGGTCGGCACGCCGCGCGACAGGCCGCCGCCGGAAGCGATGGCGTCGATCTCGTCCATCGTCGGCTGCAGCAGATCCTCGAGCGCAACGAAGTCTTCGGAAAGCCGATGCTCGGCGACGTCGTAGATTTCCGCCTGCGCGCGGTCGACCACCTCGGCCACATCGGCGCCCTCGGCGCCTGCGTAGCCGTATTGCACTACCCGCGTCCCGGCCTCCACCAGCCGGCGCAGCAGCGCCTTCTCGGCCACGATGCCCGCGTAGTAGCCCGCATTGGCGGCCGTCGGCACCGTCGAGATCAGGGTGTGCAGATACGGTGCACCGCCGATCCGGCGCAGCAACCCGCGGCGGTCCAGTTCCGCGGCTACCGTCACTGCGTCGGCCGGCTCCCCGCGCCCATAGAGGTCTAGGATCGCGTCGTAGATGCTCTGGTGCGCCGGGCGATAAAAGTCGCCGGGTCGCAGCCGCTCCAGCACATCGGCGATGGCGTCCTTGCTCAGCAGCATCCCGCCCAGCACCGACTGCTCCGCGGCCAGATCCTGCGGTGGCTGCCGACCGAACTCTTCATTGGGCGGCGAGGAATCCATGCCAGGCGCCAGATCATCGACAACCGCCATGGGCTCCCAACCTCCTCTGACACAAGCACCCGAACATACATTCGACAGCCGATCTTCAGAGCGTAAGTCAAGGCGCCGACACCCCGCCCATGGCACCCGTATCGCCTCGCGCCGGAACGACGGTAAACGTTGCTGGCAAGTGCTTGAAAGGGCCGCTGTTCATGAAGCTGTGCATCGTGTGTGCATATCCGTCGACGCCTGTGTTGAGCGGGGTGTGGAGAACCTGTGGAATAATCTGGCGCACTCTGCCATCACCGCAGTTAAGCGCCATCCAACGCGCCACATTTGGTGTGGACAAGAATTTCTTCGGCGTGTCGGGCCAGGTTACCGCGCCGGGCGTGTTGGCTTTCGGTCGGATTTTCGCTGCGTTACGGGGCGGTAACGCCGCCCGCACGGATATACCGCAGAAATAGTTTGCCAGGGCGACAGTCCTGGGCTATGCGCAGAGCAGCCGCAAGGCGCGCTCACGGCGTACCTAATTCCGGCGACCGCCGATCACGGCCGCCGGCTGAGGTGAGCAAATGCTGCTGGGTTAGCTCTCCGCGACGACGTCGAGGGCGACCTCGACATCGATCTCTGAGTGCAGGTGCACGGACACCGGATGGGTGCCGACAGTCTTGATATGCGTTCTGGGCAGCCGGACGATTCGCTTGTCGAGGTTTGGCCCCCCGGCCTTCTTGATGGCCGCGACAACATCGCCGGCGGTCACCGAGCCGAACAACTTGCCGGAGTCGGCCGCGGTCTTCACCGGCAGCGAGATCGGGCCCAGCGCCTCGATCGCCGCCTTGATTTCGTTGGCGTGCTCGAGGTCGCGCACTGTCTTGGTTTCGCGGGCTCGGCGGATCTCGTCGGCCTGCTTCTGTGCGCCGCGCGAGGCGACGATCGCCAGGCCGCGCGGGAGTAGGAAGTTGCGGCCATACCCGTCCTTGACCTCGACAGTGTCGCCGACGGTACCGAGGTGGTCGACATCAGCCGTCAGAATCAGCTTCATCGTTTTCGTACTTTCGGTCCGGTGTTCAGCGGTTATCGCGCCGATGAGGTGAAGGGCAGCAAAGCCACCTCGCGGGCATTCTTCACCGCGAGCGCGATGTCGCGCTGGTGCTGCACGCAGTTGCCGGTGACGCGACGGGCCCGAATCTTGCCGCGCTCACTGATGTATGTGCGCAGCAGCGCGGTGTCTTTGTAGTCGATCGCTTGCTCTTTTTTCGTGCAGAAGACGCATTTCCGCGTCTTGACCGGCTTTTCCGGAGCCGGGCGCCGCTTCGTGGACTTGGCCATGAGTGTCTTTCTTTTTCGTTCCCTGGTGTGAAGTGTTTGACGTCAGAAAGGCGGTTCGTCGTCCCCGCCGCCGAAGGAGCCCGAAGCCGGAGCACTGCCCCACGGGTCGTCAGCCGGTCCGCTGCTCGCCTGCCCCGATGCCGGGCGGGGTCCACCGCCGAAGCCGCCGCCTCCGCCGCCACTGCGGCTGGCCTTGTTGACCTTGGCGGTGGCGTACCGAAGCGAGGGCCCGATCTCGTCGACCTCGATCTCGACGACGGTGCGCTTCTCGCCTTCGCGGGTCTCGAAGGAACGCTGCTTGAGCCGCCCGGTGACGATCACCCTCGCGCCACGGGTGAGGCTTTCCGCAACGTTCTCAGCGGCCTCTCGCCAGATGTTGCACCGCAGGAACAGCGCCTCGCCGTCTTTCCATTCCCCACTCTGGCGGTCATAGATCCGAGGCGTCGATGCCACGGTGAAGTTCGCCACGGCAGCACCCGACGGAGTGAACCGCAGCTCGGGGTCGGCGGTCAGGTTTCCGACAACGGTGATAGTGGTGTCACCAGCCACAATTTCTTCCTCCCGGTCCGCCTCTCCGGCGGTGGATGGTCATGAGCATGTTCTCGCTGAGCCTACGCAAGTGCACCGACGGTGGACCCGCAGCGCTGCCACGGCTGTTAGTGCTTGTCGGTGCGCATCACCTTGGTGCGCAACACCGACTCGTTGAGGCTCAGCTGCCGGTCGAGCTCGGATACCGTCGCTGGCGCGGCCTTCAGGTCGATGACGACATAGATCCCTTCGGCGTGCTTGGCGATCTCGTAGGCCAGCCGGCGCCGGCCCCAGATGTCGACCTTCTCGACCGTTCCACCGTCCTTGCGGACGACGTTGAGGAACGTCTCCAAAGACGGGGCGACGGTGCGTTCGTCGAGAGTGGGGTCAAGAATGACCATGATTTCGTATGGACGCATGGAAACCTCACCACCTCCTCTGGTCTGTGCGGCCACGGTCGGTCCGTGGCAGGAGGGTCGCCTGCGTCGGCAACCGCACCAGGTTACCGGACGCCGGGCCGGCCCGAAAAATCCGTGCGTCGAGTGCGATGAACCGCGGAAACAGCGGGGTTGCGACCAGCATCATGCTTGCGTCGGGCCGGTCGCGGTTTCGATTTCGGTGTCGGTTTCGGACGCTGCAACCGGCCGCCGCAGCCTGGCCGGACGCAACCAATCCGGCAGCCAACCGGGCGGGGCGTCGGGGGCGCGGTCGAAGGGACCGCCCGCCGGATCGTCCACACGCCCGCCCCAGCGCACCAGATCCTCGTCGGGCCGATAGATCTGCCGGATCACCAGCGCGCACAGCGCCACGACCGCTATGTCGCGCAGCAACACCGTCGTGGTGAAGAACTGCTCCGGGAGCGAGCGGTTCGGATTGCCATACAGGTAATACATCCGCGGCACCCAAACCGACGCGTCAATCGTCATCCACGCCAACAGTATCCGGCGATGCGGCAAAGCCAGCACTGCCAGTGGTACCAGCCACAGCGAGAACTGCGGGCTCCATACCTTGTTGGTCAACAGGAACGCCGCCACCACCAAGAACGCCAGCTGCACCACCCGCGGCCGTTGTGGAGCGGTGAGCACGACGTAGGTGATCGCCGCACAACACACTACGAACGACACTGTGACCACTGTGTTCAGCACGGTGGGCGGCTCCCACAAGCCCAGCTTGGGGTCGAAACCGCGCCAGCCCGTGAACGATTTCACGACGTTGTACAGCGAGTCCATGTCGTCGTTGCGCCGGGTGTTGAGCCGGAAGAACTCCGACCAGCCCCGCGGAAAGAGCACCGACACGGGCAGATTCACCACCAACCAGGTCGCTGCGACCGTCCCGGCGGTGCGGGCCAGAGCATTGAGGCGCCCGGTCCGGATACCCAGCACCAACATCGGGACCAGGAACAACAGCGGATACAGCTTGGCCGCGGCGCCCAATCCGATCAGCACACCGGCAAGCACCGATTTACGCCGCGCCCACGCCAGTAGTCCGGCCATCGCGAATGCCGTTGCCAGCGCGTCGAAGTTGGTGAATATCTGAAAGATCACCAGCGGTGAGGCGGCCACCAGGGCCGCATCCCATACCCGTCGGCCCGCTAGACCAGCGGTCGCCCAGACCGTCGCCAGCCAAGCCAGCGCCAGGCCGAATGCGGCGACGTCGAAGAACATCACCACCTCGGCGACCACTGGAAGGGGGCCGAGCTTGCTCAGCGCAGTGTAAGTCTTGGCCACCGCCATCGACGCGTACTGATAAACCCCGGTCAGCACCGGATACTCCATGTACCGCACCGCGGGCCGGCCGTCGTAGCGGGTCTGCGGTGCGCCGCTGGCATCGCTCTCGATCCAGCTCGACTTGTACGGAAACTTGCCCTGGCTCAACAACTCCGCGCCGTAGAGCGGCACCGTATCGGAGTAGCACAACTCGTAGTAGGCGCGCTGGTTCTCCCAGTTGGCCACCCGCCGATCGCCGGTCCCGGTGCCGGTGCTCTGCAGGCAGGCCGCCTTTGTTGACCAACCGAGCGCCAAGAACACCAGCGCGATCAGAAACATCACCCGCAGCGGGGTCATCAACCGGGTGCGGCCGATCAGCGCGTGCCGGCCCACCGGTCCGCCGATGACGTCCGCCAGTGCGGCACCCAAAAAGTCAGTGCGGCTGGGGCAATCGCGGTTGTCGGCGCTACGCAGATCGGCGGCCAGCGGCTGCGGCGAGATAGTGGCGCTCTGCCGCTGAGCGCCGGTCACGGCGGCGGTTGGGGAGCTTGGGGACCGCCCGGCGGGATGCCACCCGGAGGTTGGGGAGCTTGGGGACCGCCCGGCGGGATGCCGCCCGGTGGTGGCGGCCCGGCAGTGATCGTCGTGGGTGGACCGATCGGGATGGTGATGCCCGGCGCCACCTCGACACTGGGCTGGATGACGGTCTCCGAAGGCGGCGGGGGCGGCGGGGGCGGCGCAGCAGGCACACCCGCATAGCCACCGATCTCGGTCGGCTTGGGAAAGGTCTCGTTCGGAGTGCCCTTCAGAGCGCCGTCCATGGTCGACTTCCAAATGTCCGACGGCAGGCCCGAGCCGTAAACCTCTGCGCCCGAAGCGGTTACCAGCGGCTCGTCATCTTTGACGGTGCCCACCCACACAGCCGTTGACAGCGACGGCGTGTATCCCACCATCCAGGCGTCCTTGTTGGCTTCGGTGTCGCCCAACTGCACCGTACCGGTCTTGGCTGCCGACGCCCGTCCGCCGGCCAAGTTGTGGCCACGCGAATAGCCCGCAATCGGCTGCATCGCGGCGGTCACGTTGTCGGCGACGGCCTTGTCGACGCGCTGCTCGCCGCTAGTGCCCGAGCTGCCGGCATCGAAAAGAACTTGGCCATCCGCATTGACAACCTTTTGCACCATATGCGGTCGGTGATAGACGCCGGATGCTGCCAGCGTGGCGTACGCGGACGCCATGTCGACCGGCCGGGTTTGGTACTGACCCAACACGATCCCGTTGTTGGGTGGGCCGCCCTTGCCATCCTCGGACAGCGTGTGCTCGACACCGGGGAAGCTGGTCGCGATGCCGGCTTGGTGCGCGGCGTCCGCAATTGCCTGCGGCCCGTTCTTGAGTTTGAGCATCAGCCGGTAGTAGGACGTATTCAGCGATTGCTTGAGCGCCTCGGCGATGTTGCAGGTGCCACAACTCTCGCCATCGACGTTGGTGATCTTGATGCCGTCGACCGTGAGTGGTGAGCTGTCGACCTGGTAGCCCAGGCCGATCCCTTGCTCGAGCGCAGCAACCAGGCAGAACACCTTGAACGACGATCCGGTCTGCAGCCCAGCCTGAGCGAAGTCGAAACCGTTTGCGTCAGAACCGCCATAGTAGGCGCGTATCGCGCCGTTGTGCGGGTCGATCGAAACCACGGCGGCCCGCATGTCGGCGTCCTGCCCGTCGAGGTATTTCGATACCGCCTTCTCCGCCGCCTGCTGGGCTTTCGGATCGATCGTGGTGGTGACCTGCAGTCCCTGGGTGTTCAGGGTCTGCTCGTCGATGTTGAACAGCTCCATGAGCTCTTTGGTCACCTGACGCTCGATCAGCCCGTTGGGGCCGCTGGTCTGGTTCTGCACGCCCGCCTGATCGGGCGGCACCGTCGGCGGAAACACCTGTGCCGCACGGTCGCTGGGTGATAGGGTCTTGGTTTCCACCATGCCGTCGAGCACCCAGTTCCAGCGGGCCACCGCGCCTTTGAGATCGACGGCCGGGTCCAGCGTGGACGGCCGCCGAATCAGCGCCGCCAAGAGTGCCCCTTCGGAGACGGTGAGCTGCTCGACGGGCTTATCGAAATAGGCCTTGGAGGCCGCTGAGATCCCGTAGGCGCCCCGGCCGAAGTAGATGATGTTCAGATAGGCCTGCAGCACATCGTCTTTGGACCACTCCCCCGACATCTTGGTGGCGATGACCAATTCCTTGGCCTTGCGCATCAGACCACTAAACCCGTGTTGTGCGGAACCGACCAGCGCGTTCTTCACGTATTGCTGGGTGATCGTCGAACCACCCTGCAGATCGCCGCTGCCGAAGATGTTGTTGTTCACCGCCCGCGCGAAGCCGCTGAACGAAAAGCCGGGGTTGGAATAGAAGTTGCGGTCTTCTGCAGCGATCACCGCCTGGCGCACGTGCACCGGCACTTGGCTGAGGTTGACGTCGACTCGATTACCTTCGGGGGGAATAATTTTGGCGATCTCCGAGCCGTCGCTGGCCAGGATTGTCGAGACCTGGTTGGTACGGATGTTGCCCGGCTTGGGGACATCGACAATGAAGTACGCCATGGCGAAGGTGACGATCGGCAACAGCACCACCACCGCCGCGGTGAGGTAGGCCGCTCGTCGCACCCACAACCAGTTGACCTGCTCGACCCAGCTCCGGTCGACCCTTCGTCCGGGGAACTGCCCTCCTGGCCATCCAGGCCCGCCAGCCCGCCAGGGTGGGGGCGGAGGTCCTTCCGGTGGGCGGCGTCCGCGGATCGGCCGGTCACCCCGTGAGGGCGTTGCCGCCCGGCCGTCCAACGCGGCCTTGACCTCCTCGATCGCATCCCGTTGCAAGGGCATCGACGGAGGGCCGTCCAACGCGGCCTTGACCTCCTCGATCGGGTCGGGGCGCCGAGGCGACCGATCATCGATAACGGGCGGGAGGATCGTGGTCAGCCGGTCGTCGGGGGGAACTTGACGGCGCCGACTGGGCCCGCTCGCCTCGCTGGACGACTGGTCGTGGTGCGCTTCGTTATTCAATGGCCGTGCGGGCGCCCTTGCGCGCCGTCCTCGTGCCGCGGGTGCCCTTGGGCGGGCGTGCCGCGCCGAGCACATACGACTTGACTAGGTGATTCCAGCTGCAGGTTCGAC
>Ga0335081_10022475_pt1 | contig 10203 bp, 8 predicted proteins | sample Lox_Sample_35_FD_206713 | JGI IMG/M metagenome (GOLD analysis project Ga0335081, IMG submission 206713) | Soil microbial communities from Loxahatchee National Wildlife Refuge, Florida, United States - Lox_Sample_3.5 | ecosystem: Environmental > Terrestrial > Soil > Wetlands | place: USA: Florida... | reverse complement strand
GGCGCCCGCCCGCGGGCAGCAGGTGCAGACGGGTGAGCACCCATACCGCCGGGCCACGATCGTTCAGAATCGTCTTCCAGGCAAAGGTGCGCACCAGAAAGGTGGTGAAGAACGGGAGGATGACGAGTCCGAGGAGCAGGTTGCGGAGCCGTCCCGAACGGAACGCCATCACATATGCGAGTGGGTAGCCGAGCGCCAGGGCGAGGGCCGTCGCGATGAGCGCGTAGTCGAGAGAGCGGACCAGGTGGTGTCCGTACACCGTGAAGGCCCGGGCGAACCCGTCGTACCACGGCCCGGCCGCCCCCGCCACGGCAGTGCGCCCGAGGGTGAGTAGGGGGATCAGGTAGAACGCCACGAGCCAGAGGACGCCCGGCGCGACCAGCAGGTAGGGCGCAAGTGGGTGGCGGCGGGCGCCGCCCGCGGCGATGCCGGCCATCCGGTCTCAGGCTCCGATCGCGTCCTGGAAGAGCCGGTTGAACTCGCGGTCGTCCGCCTCGTCGAGCCAGCGGAAGATGTGCAGCCGCTGCCTGAGCTCCGGCGGCGGATTGACCAGCGGACTCCTGGCGAGCTGCGGATTGATCGTGGCCAGCGCCTCCACCGCGCCCTTGACGGCGGAGATGTAGGGGGTAGCCGTGAAGATCTGCGCCGAGTGGGCCGGGACGTAGACGTAGTTCATCCACGCCGCGGCCAGATCGGCCTGGGTCGAGGTCCGGGGAATCATCATGTTGTCGGAGAACAGCATGGCGCCCTCGGCAGGGGCGATCCAGCGGAGGTCCGGATTGTCGGCGGCCAGGCCCTGGATGTCGCCAGACCAGGCGATGGCGGCGGCGATATTGCCGGCCGCGAGGTCCGCGGCGTAGTCGTTGCCCGTGAACTTCCGGATGTGGCCGTTCTCCCGGTACTGCTTGATCTTGGCGCAGGCGGCCTTCGCGTCGTCGAGGGTGCAGGCGGCGGGATCCTTGCCCAGGCCGAGCATGATGAGCCCGAGTGTATCTCGCATCTCGGTCAGCATGGTGACCTGCCCCTTGAACTGCGGATCGAAGATATCGTTGATGCTGGTGAGATCCCGGCCGGTCCGCTTGGGGTTGTAGCCGAGGCCGGCCATCCCGGAGAGCCACGGCACGGTGTACTTGCGGCCCGGATCGAACTCCACGTTCCGGAGGGAGTCGATCAGATTGGCCTTGTTGGGGAACTGGTCATCGGGGATCGGCTGGACGTAACCGAGGCGGATCAGCCTGCCAGCCATCCAGTCGGTGAGAACGATGATGTCCCGGTCGATGCTCTGGCCACGCTTGAGGGGCTCATCGATCTTGGCGAAGAACTCGTTATTGTCGTTCACATCCTCGTTGTATTCCACATCGATCCCGGTCGCGGCCTCGAATTGAGGGACGGTATCCTTGTCGATGTAGAGCGGCCAGTTGGAGATCCTGAGCGGCCCCCGCCGTCGCGCGCCCCCGGCTTCGGCACCCTTGCGGCCGCAGGCAGCGAGAAAGCCGCTTCCGAGCGCGAGTCCTCCGGCCGCGATCACCGCTCCATCCAGGAACTCACGGCGGGTGAGTACGTGCTCTGGGGCTGGCGCGCGCCTGGCTTTCTCGGCCGACTCGTGTGCGGTCATCTGCGAGCTCCTAGGTTGCGGGGCGGGCCCGAACTCCTTCCGCCGGATTCAGGGCGGGCTCCGCATCCAACTCGACCACCGGGGCCGTGGGCGTGGGCGGCAGGAACCGCGCGCCGTCCGCCTCCCAGCTGACCACGTACTTGCGACCGGCCTCCAGGGCCGGGTAGGGGCCATCGGACGGCACGTGGACGATCATCTCGGTTCCGCCCACAGTGCGGAGCGCCAGGCGGAGCGAAGGTCCTGAGAACGCGAGGGCGGACAGAGTCACAGGGAGTCCATGGCCGGATTCGCGGAACCGAACCCGCTCCGGCCGGATCATTATGGTGCCGTGGGTCCCATGCTGGATGGACCAGTCTGGGGCCGCGGCCTCCATCCGCACGTCGCCTTCGAGGGCCACCACGATCCGTCCATCCACCCTGCCGACCGCCCGCGCGGGAAGCAGGTTGGCCACGCCGATGAAGTTCGCGACGAACACGGTGGCCGGCGAGTGGTAGATCTCTTCCGGAGTGCCGATCTGTTCGACCTTGCCTTCGTTCATCACGGCGATCCGGTCGGACATCGTGAGCGCCTCTTCCTGGTCATGCGTGACGTAGATGAACGTGATGTTGACGTCACGCTGGATGCGCTTGAGCTCGAACTGCATTGCCTGACGCAGCTTGAGGTCCAGCGCGCCGAGCGGCTCATCGAGGAGCAGGGCACTGGGATAGTTGACCAGGGCGCGCGCCAGGGCGACACGCTGTTGTTGCCCTCCCGAGAGTTGCGCAGGCTTGCGGCCGGCGAGCGCGGTGAGGCGGGTGACCGCCAGCAGGTCGTCGACCCGCTTCGCGACCTCGGTCGCCGGCAGTTTGCGGCTCCTGGGGCCAAAGGCGACGTTGTCCAGCACGGTCATGTGCGGGAAGAGGGCGTAGTGCTGGAAGACCGTATTCACATTCCGCCGGTAGGGCGGCACCTCCGAGACATCCTGTCCCTCGAGGAGAATGCGGCCGGAGGTCGGGGTTTCGAACCCGGCGATCATCCGAAGGGTGGTGGTCTTGCCGCACCCCGAGGGCCCGAGCAGCGAAAAGAACTCGCCGCGCGCGATGTCGAAGTTGGCCTCCTCCACCGCGATATAATCCCCGAATCGCTTGGTGACGTGACTCAGGGTGATGACCGATTGCATGCAGTCTGGCCTCGGAGGGCTACGGGCTGGACGGGACGAAGGGGCAATCTGCAGGCCGCAGGACGACCGCACAACCCATCCCGCCGCTCCCGTCTTCGGCGGAGCGTCGCTCATCGGCGCCAAAGAGAAGCGGGGTCGGGAAACGTGCTCCCCGACCCCGCCCTGGGCTCCGACCACGGAGAACTATCTGTCGAAGCGGGCCCAGTGCTCGCCGAAGTCGAAGGCGCCGCTGAGCGGGTCGGCGGACGCGTCTCGACTCGTGAGCGGCTCGAGGTGCCAGCGCCGTTCAATGAGCGCCAGGATCGAGGTGGTGTCGTAGCGGCGGTGGTCGACCTCGCCACGCCGCGCGAAGGGCGCGATGACGAGGGTGGGAACCCGGCTCCCCGGCCCCCATCGGTCCACCCTGGGTGGTCGGACGTGGTCCCAGTAGCCACCGTGCTCATCGTAGGTGATGATGATCGCCGTGTGCTCCCACTGCGGGCCATTCCGCACCGCGTTGATGAGCTGCTCGGTGTGAAGCTCGCCACCGATCACATCGGTGTACCCCGGGTGCTCGTTGTCGGACCCGTAGGGCTTCACGAATGCGACCGCCGGCAGCGTGCCCGCCTGCGCGGCAGCAAGGAAGTCGGACTCGTCCTTCAGATGCTCCGCCTTGCCCTGGGTGCCGTCCGCGTAATTGGCGAAGTAGGCGAACGGCTGATGGTGGAACTGGAAGAGCGTCCCCGGGTGGCCGGCCAGCGCGTCGTTCCAGCCCCCGGAATACCAGGCCCAGGAGATTCCCCGGTCGCTGAGCCGGTCGCCGATGGTGGCAAAGGTCTGGTTGGGGACCAGGTTGGCCACGGGAGTAGACGCGGGGTGCGGCGTGTTGACGGTGAAGGAGGTGTTCACATCGTAGCCGTCCGGTGTCACGAATCCGTCGGTCACGAGCTTGCCGGTCGAGTCGAGCACCGCGACGACGCTGGCCGGCGCGTTCGGGAACACGGGGGTCCGTGCCGCGATGAGCCAGACGTGATTCAGGAACGACCCGCCGAAGGCGGCGTGAAAGAAGTGGTCGCAGAGCGTGTAGCGCCGCGCCTCCGCGGCCAGCGGCAGGTTGGCCGTATGGTAGTACCCCATCGATTCGCCCTTGACGTCACTGACCAGCGCGAACTGGTCCATTCGGCCGTTGTCGATCTGCATCTGTTCCTGGTAGAAGCGATGCACCAGGTCGGGCGGCGCCACGGTGGCGGGCACGTACTGTTCGATCGCGAACGGGGCGTTGGGGAGGTTGGTGGGGAACGGCGAACCGGCCACGACCGGCAGCGAGTCGTAGGGCTGGCCGCTGGCGTCGACCTGCGGAAACCGGGGCTGGTCGGGCCGCCCATCCGCGCCGGGGAAGTCTCCGTACAGGTTGTCGAAGCTGTGGTTCTCCAGATAGATGACGACGACGTGCTCCAGCCTTTCCATTCCGCGATGATGGTCCCCGGTGGCCGCCGCACGGTCGGCCACCGGGGCGCTCGGTGTGGTGGGTACGGGGGCACTCTGGTCTGAACAGCTCGCGATTGCTGCCATGGAGACAGCGGCCCCGAACAACGTCGTCGTCCAGCCGACTGCCCGTCGGTGACGCGGCATCTGCATCCTCCCGGTGCTGGTGTGGTGCCTGCGGTGTGGGGAACGAGCCCAATTTCCGGACCAGCGTCACGGCCATCTCAAGTGGCGACCGCGGAGCTGTAACGATCGAGGCACGCGCCCGAGGCGGCGGAGGCCGCCGGAGCAGTGGTTGTTTTGTTACCCGATGATGCGGGAACCGTGATCGAAGTCCGGCTCTCTTGCCGGTGCGATCATGCGTTCCATGCCGACGTTCCTCGCGCGTCGCGCCGGGCTGGTGGCCGTGGGCCTTGGTGTCCTGACTGGACTGGGCACCATGGTGCGGGTGGGCGCGCGCCATAAGCTCCGGGCGTGGCCCGTGCCCATCGCGGTCTATCCTGCCACGCCGGCGCGCCGCGTGCTCGAAGCGGGGCTGGGTGCGCTCCAGGCATCCCTCGACAGTCTGGATGGGGCCATCGGTCGTGGGCATGTGCCTGAGCAGCGCGTGGCCTTCCGCGCTGCCCGTGCCCGCTACAAGCGCGTCGAGAGTCTGCTCGCCGTCTACGGCCCTGGCGTCGCGTCACTGCTCAATGGACCACTCGCAGACGAGACCGAGGACCGGCCGGCGGGGCCGCTGGGCGCTCCTGCCGGGTTCCAGGTGGTGGAGGCCTCGCTCTTTCCTGACGGAACACGAGTAGGGAGGGACTCGCTGGCCAGGACGGTACGGAGCATGGAGAACGCCGTCGGCCGGTTTCGCCGGCTGACGATCCATCTCGACATTCCGCAGGCCGCGGTTCTCGATGCCGCGCGCCTGGAAGTGGCTCGGATCACGTCCCTGGGGCTGGCGGGGTTCGATGCGCCCCTGTCGGGCGACGGGCTGGTCGAATCAGCAGCGGCGCTGGAAGGGCTCCGCGACCTGGTGCGTGCCGAGCCTCGCCGGGCCTTCTGGGTGCGCATCGATGAGGCCCTGGCCGCGGCGTCTGGCGAGCTCGCCACGCACCCGGACTTCGACAGCCTCGATCGTCTCGCCTTCATTACCCGGTTTGCCAATCCGGCCGCGTGGGCGATCGAGGCTGCTCGCGCGAAGCTCCCCGACACGCTCCCACTCCGCCGGCTGTGGCGGCGAACGGCGGCGACCATTTTTGACAGTGCTGCCTTCGACGCGGGGGCCTACGCCCCCGACTATGCCCTGCCTCCCACCACGGCTCTCCTCGCGCTGGGCAGCAGGCTCTTCGTCGAGCCCAGGCTTTCCGGTCCCGGGACCAGGGCTTGCACCTTCTGCCACGACCCCGCTCGGGCGTTCACCGACGGACACGCGCGAAGCGCGCTTCTCATCGCCGGCGGGGTTACACCCAGGAACACGCCAACTCTCGTCAACGCTGCCCTGCAGCCGGCCCTGTTCGACGATTCACGAGTGGGTTCCCTCGAGGCGCAGGCCGCAGCGGTCCTGGCCAATCCTGCCGAGATGGGAGGCAGCGACGAGCTGGCTGCAAGACGGCTGCGGGAAGATCCATCGTACCGGGAGGCGTTCGCGGCGTTGTGGCGGGGTCGGCCTGATTCCGGGCTAACGGGGCGTGCCGTGCGGGTCGCGATCGCGGCGTACGTGCGCAGCCTCGTGGCGTTGAATTCACGCTTCGATCGCGCGGCCCGAGGGGACACTGCCCTTCTTACTGCGTCAGAGCGCCGGGGCTTCACCCTGTTCATGGGCAAGGGGCATTGTGGGACGTGCCATTTCGTGCCGCTCTTCAACGGCACCATGCCTCCTGATTTCGTGACGTCGGAGCCCGAGATCATCGGGGTTCCCACGCGGCCCGCACACCAGGGTGCGCGGCTCGATCCGGACCCCGGCCGCGGAGGCGTCGATCACGAACCCGCCCATCAATTCGCGTTCAGGGTTCCGACGCTCAGGAACGTCGCGCTCACCGCTCCGTACATGCACAACGGAGTCTTTCAGACCCTGGAGGCGGTGGTGGACTTCTATAACCGAGGGGGCGGGAGTGGCGTCGGCGCCCGGGTTCCGGACCAGACCCTGCCCGGCCATCCTTTACATCTGACGCCGGAGGAACGGGCCGACCTCATCGCCTTCCTGGGCAGCCTGACCGACACCATCCCCCCGCCCTCCGCGGTCCCGCCGCCCCTCGCCGTGGGGCGTCCGGGAAGCGGGGAAAACCGCGAGCAGGCCTCAGGTCGTTGACAAGGGAACCCTTCACGGAGCATCGCTCATGTCGCGACTGCCTGTATTGAGCCTGGCCGGGGCCACGCTGGCGATAGGTTTCCTGCCCTGGCACCCGGCGCCCAAGCCTGCTTCCGCCGCCGGGGATTCCGTGTCGGTGGCCGTCTTCGCGGGGGGATGCTTCTGGGGCGTGGAGGGGGTGTTCGAACACCTGAAGGGAGTCGTCTCGGCAACGGCAGGGTACGCGGGAGGCACGGTGGACCGGCCCTCGTACGAGGCGGTGAGCAGCGGCACCACGGGGCACGCCGAATCGGTGCGGGTCGTTTTCGATCCGGCCGTGATCTCCTATCGCCAGCTGCTCGAGGTCTTCTTCCTGGTGGCGCACGACCCGACGGAGCTTGACCGTCAGGGTCCGGACGTCGGCACGCAGTATCGTTCGATTGTCTTTTATCGGAATGACGACCAGCGCGACCAGGCGAATGCGTACATCGCCGAACTCAATTCAACGCACCGCTTTGCGGCAGCGATCGTGACGGAGGTCGTGCCCCTCAAAGCCTTCTTCCCTGCAGAAGCCTACCACCAGCGCTACATGATGCGCCACCCAGACCAACCGTACATCGTGTTCAACGACTCGCCGAAGCTGGTCCAGCTCCATCGGCAATTCCCGAGCCTCTACGTCGATCTTCGGGGCGAGTGAGCGGACGCGACTCGGGGCGATCGGCCGTTCCGACGCCTCAGTCCGGATCCGGGGTTATCTTGCAGGATCTCCAACCTGGCCTTCTGTTGCAAACCACCGCGAGCGCGGCTCTCACAAGACGATTCCAGTTGCAGATCATCGGGGCGTTCCGGACCAGGCGCGCCCTCTCGGGTGCCACTGCGCGTCGCCTGCGTGATCTCGGACTCAGGGATTCACAGGCCCTTCGAGAGCTGATCGCCGGGGCGGTTATCCGGAAAGCCGGTCCCGAGCGCTACTTTCTCGATGAAACGGCCTGGGCTTCCCGCCGCGACTGGCCGGTCTGGCAGCTGCTGCTGGTTGTGCTTGGGGTCTTCATAGCCCTGGGGCTCGGAGCAGCCGTTCTCAGCTTGCGGCCCTGGTAACTACACCCTCCTCGGTGCGCAGGCCGCCGGGGCGGGTCGCTGTTCCCAGTAGTTCCACGGCTGGCGCCTCGGTACCGCGATCCTCCGGCCCTACCTACTCGCGTCATTGGGGAGGATGCGGTGTCCAAGTTCAAGCCTCAGCAGAGGTACCTAACCATCAGGGGTCGGGAGTACCACTTCGTCTCGTACGAAGGCCGTTCCGCCAGCCGTCGCCACCCACAGCCGGCGCCCGCGATGTGGTACCTGATGGTCGAGGGGCACCGATGCCCGGTGGTTCCGTGCAATCCTGCGCTCTCTCCCGCCGACCTCGACGCAGCGCTGGCGGCCTGGGTGTCGAGCAATGCCCAGGGGCCGGCGCCAGTGCGGGCAGCCGGTCTCGCGGTCGGCGCGATCTCTTCGATTGCCCGGAGGGCAGGGAATTGGTGGTGAGCGGCGCTTGCCGTGTAGGGACGCGTGGCCCTGAAAGCAGGTCAGCCGGCCCGACGGAGGTCGGACCGGCTGAGTGAGACGATTTCCGGCGTCTGGGTTCGTTGATTCTACTGGCTGGCGCCGACGCGGCTCACCTTTTCGGCCGCAGGGCCTTTGGGGCCTTGCACCACGTCGAACTCTACGCGCTCACCTTCCGTGAGCGATTTGAAACCATCCCCCATGATTGCCGAGTGATGGACAAAGCAGTCCTTCGCTCCACCCTCTGGGGTGATGAATCCAAAGCCCTTGGCATCATTGAACCACTTTACTGTGCCGGTCGTACGCATTGCCTAACTCCTTTGTAAGAAACAGCCCCGGGTCGATCCCGAGTTACTGACTCTGCTGCCGTGATGAGCCCTCACGGGAGGTCGTTCCCACTGTGATGGGGAACCTCCCCATCACCGAGCGCGATCATCAGAAGCAAAAAAGGCCCGATGCAATCTGGGCCTCTCACGTCAACTCGGAACTGGTCCGCGCACTGGCGCATCAATCGCAAGGGAAAATCTAGCCATTTCCCCCATAGAGCGCAATGGCCCGGGCTCCGACCGGAAGGCGACCCGATTACTATTCATCTCCGCGTGTTACAGAGCCGACTCAATTCCTTCAGGCAGGTGTTCATGTCCGATGCCACGGATGCACCCAGTTCTTCCCGGCCGGCACCTTCGCCCGAGTCCATAGCCGAGCGTGTCGCCCAGCGCTTGGCGCTTGCCGGCCTCGCAATCGACCGGCGAAGCAGAGCCTCGCGACCGCGGGCAGGACGGCGCAGGTCGACGACCACACCACCCCCTGCGACCAGCCCCGCGACGGATGATGCGGCCCGGCGACGTGAGCGTGCCTGCTTACGCTCGGTTTTTCGTGAGCTGGGTGATGCCCACCGGCACTATCGCACTCAGACAGGAACTCCCGGCACACCGGCGTTGCGTGAGGCTGCGTACGCATTCAAGCGGGAGCCGAGTGTGGCATCTCTGGTTCCCGTTGCGGCATTTCTGGACGAACTGGGCATACTGGCCTGGTAGCGACGCCGGTGCTCCGATCAAGTCCGTGCACCACAGGCACCGCCGCAATCTCTGGCGGAGCTGGATCAGGGGGATTCGGTGTCTTCCACCCGCAGTAGCCGCGCGTCAATCTCGGCGAGAAGCCGCTCCTGTGCCTCCTGGCTAAGGAGACCCTGGCGGGCGCTCTCCAGGGTCTGGGCCTTCTCGACCATCAGGAGGTGACGCCGCGCGCGCCGGATGTCCTCGGCGCGTAGATCGGTGTGCTCGACCCTCAACTTCTCGAGCCTCCCCAGGACGCCGCTGAGTTTGGCATCGTACTCCGCCTTGAGTGTGGTGAGACCGGCCTGGTCCATCTGGCCGGCACGAGCCATTTGGTCCAATTCCCTCCTGGCGGCCGTCAGGGCGTTGAGTTCGCCGCGGTACTGCTCGTAGGCCGTGCGGTCCGTCTCCGGGCGCACTACACCCAGGCGACGGAGCAGGCGAGCCATGGTAAGACCCTGCAGCACGATCGAGAGGAGCACCACCCCGAACGTGGTGGCGATCAGGAGATCGCGGTTGGAGAGATCGGCGGGAAGGCTGAGGGCGAGCACCATCGAAAGACCACCGCGGAGCCCGCCCCAGCTCAGGATGGCACGCCAGCTGTGGGGAATGGCCATGGCGCCCCGCGCCGCCACCACTGAGCCCGCATAGACCATCAGTGCGCGCCCGAGCAGCACCGCGAGGTAGGCCGGCAGGATCAACATCCAGGCCGCGAGAACGTCCTTGAGGTGTACCTCGAACCCGATCAGCAGAAAGATGATCGAGTTGAGCGCGAAGGCGACGTACTCCCAGAAGGTCTCGACCGCGACGCGGGTGGTGGGTGTCATCCCGATCCGGGCACCGTAGTTGCCGCAGACCATTCCGGCAACGACCGTGGCGATGACGCCCGAGCCGTGGAGTTGCTCGGCGCCGACGAAGGACCCGTAGGCAGCGATGGTGGTGAGGGTCGTCTCGATCATCGGGTCGTCGATGCGCTGCACGATGGTGGAGACGACGAGCCCGATCAGCAGGCCGATACCGGAGCCGATCCCCACGACGCGGGCGAAGTCCACAATCACCCCTGAGGCCGTGACCGCTGCGCCACCGGCGA
>Ga0335081_10022473_pt1 | contig 10203 bp, 4 predicted proteins | sample Lox_Sample_35_FD_206713 | JGI IMG/M metagenome (GOLD analysis project Ga0335081, IMG submission 206713) | Soil microbial communities from Loxahatchee National Wildlife Refuge, Florida, United States - Lox_Sample_3.5 | ecosystem: Environmental > Terrestrial > Soil > Wetlands | place: USA: Florida... | reverse complement strand
CGCAGTTCGGTAAATACGGTTGAAATTCTGCAAGGGTTGAAAGAGGGAGACCAGGTCATTCTTTCCGACATGTCGCGCTGGGACAACTTCGACCGGATTCGTTTGGAATAAACTCTGTGTCTCTGTGTCTCTGTGCTCTCGGTGGTGAAGGTTTTAGAAACTAACCACAGGGGACACAGAGAAGCACAGGGACTCCACAAGATTAGAGAGGAACTTCGATGGCTGACGCGGGAACCATGATTAGCATGGAGAACATCACCAAGGTTTTCTACACCGATGAAGTCGAGACTCACGCGCTCTCTGGAATCCACATGCAGATTCGCAAGGGCGAGTACGTGTCGATTGCCGGCCCTTCGGGATCGGGCAAGTCCACCCTGCTGGCGCTGATCGGATTGCTGGATTCGCCGAGCGACGGGACCTACGTATTGAATGGCAATTCGGTGGCGAATCTCGATATCGGTGAGCGCTCGCGCATTCGCAATCGCGAGATCGGTTTCATCTTTCAAAGCTTCAATCTGATCGGCGATCTCAATGTGTATGAGAACGTCGAACTGCCGCTGACGTATCGAGGCATGCCTTCCGCCGAGCGCAAAGAGCGGGTGCACGTTTCGCTGGAGCGCGTGGGCATGAACCACCGTACCAAGCACTATCCTTCGCAGCTCTCCGGAGGTCAGCAGCAGCGCGTGGCGGTGGCGCGCGCGTTGGCTGGTTCGCCTTCCATCCTGCTGGCCGACGAGCCCACCGGAAATCTGGATTCACGAAATGCCGAAGCTGTGATGGATCTGCTGCGGGACCTGCACCGCGAAGGCGCGACCATCTGCATGGTGACGCACGATCCGCGCTTTGCCCGTCACGCCGACCGCCAAATCCACCTGTTCGATGGCAGGGTCGTCGAGGAGAGCGTTGAGGTCAGCTAAATGGAATCCCTGCTGCAGGATGTTCGCTACGCCCTGCGGATGCTGTGGAAGAGCCCCGGGTTTACCGCGGTGGCGGTGCTTACGTTCGCTCTGGGCATTGGAGCGAACACCACGACCTTCAGCAGTGTGAACGCCATGCTGCTGCGGCCGTTTCCATTCCCCAAGCTTAACCAAGTGGTGGAAGTCTGGGAAACTGCGCCAAAGCAGGACGAGCTCCGCATCAGCGCGGCTCCCGCCAACTTCCTCGATTGGGCGGAACAGAGCCAAGAGTTCGATGGGCTGGCGGCGGGACACGGATGGAATCTCAACCTGACTGGCAGCGGCGTTGCCGAGCGGGTGGAGGCTTACCAAGTCACGGCAGATTTCTTCCGCTTGGCGGGAGTGCCGCCGCTGATGGGCCGGGCCATCGGGACGGCTGACTTTACCCACGGAGTTGCCCCAATTGTCGTCCTCAGTCACGGATTTTGGGAGCGGCACCTGGGCTCCGACGCAAATGTGATAGGAAAGGCCCTGTTACTCGATGGCCGCAGGTTCACGGTGGTGGGGGTTGCGTCTCCTGAGTTTGATTTTCCGGTGGGCGCAGAAGCGTGGACTCCCTTGGATCTGACTTCGGCCAAAGCCGACCGCAGCGATCACTTCCTCACCGTTCTGGGCCGCTTGAAGGACGGCACCTCGATCGCCCAGGCTCAGGCCGGCCTGGGAATGGTTGCGGCGCGTCTCGCGCATCAACTGCCGGAGACAAATGCCGACCACGGGGTCCGGGTAGTCAGCGTGGTGGAGGACCTTACCAACGGCTCCAGCCAGTTCATTCTGGTGCTGATGGGGGCGGCGGGGTTCGTGCTGCTGCTGGCGTGCGCAAACGTCGCGAACCTTCAACTGGCGCGCTCCTCGTCGCGGCAGAAGGAGATTGCGCTGCGAACCGCACTGGGCGCAACCCGCTGGCAGGTTACGCGGCAGTTGCTGGTGGAATGTGTGCTGCTGGCGCTTCTCGGAGGGGCCGCCGGCTTGCTGCTTGCGAAGTGGGGACTGGCATTAAGTCGTCGTAGTATTCCGCCTTTCATCATCCATCACATTCCGGGGCTCCGACACCTGGAAGTCGATTCCCGGGTGCTGCTGTTCACCGTACTGATTGCGTTGCTTACGGGAATGGTGGCGGGGCTGGTGCCTGCGTTGCATCTTTCCCGGCCGGATGTGAATGAGATTCTGAAAGAAGGCACAGGGGGAAACGCGGGCGTTGGGGGAAAGCGGCTGCGCACCTTGCTGGTGATTTCGGAGATGGCCCTGGCTTTGGTTCTGCTGGTGGGCGCGGGATTAATGGTCAACGGTTTCCGCAGCCTGCAAAATCTGGAAATGGGGTTTGACCGCTCCCATGTGCTGACCTTCCACGTTGCGCTGCCGGAGATGAAGTACGGCGACCACAACCGCATTCGTAGTTATTACGAGCAACTACTTCAGAAGCTCCAGTCAACTCCCGGCGTTCAGAGCGCGGCGTGCGTTAGCAGCCTGCCCTCCACCTGGAGTTGGAACCAGGCGGAATACCAGGCCGAAGGGCAGCCTCCAGCGGGGCTGGGCGAGATGCGTACCACGATGTCCCAATCTGCCTCGCCGGATTTTTTCAGGACCTTGCGAGTGCCCTTGCTACGCGGCCGCTGGTTGTCAGACGAAGATGGCGCGAACGCGACGCCGGTAGCGGTGATCAGCCACAGCATGGCTAAGTCCGTGTGGCCCGGTGAGGACCCGATTGGCAAACATCTGAAATTAGGCAGCAAGGATTCCAAAGAACCGTGGCGCACAGTGGTTGGCGTAGTCGGGGACATCAAGCAATCCGCCTTCAGTCCCGAACCCGGCCGCACCACCTATGTGCCGTTTGCGCAAGTGCCGGAAGCTTCTACTTCGCTGGCGGTCCGCACCGCAGGGGATCCGCTCGCTTTGGCGGGCGCGGTTCGCGAGCTGGTGCGAACCCTGGATCCGGATCAGCCAGCCTACGATATGCGGAGCCTGGAACAAATTGTTTCCGACAACCTCAGCGGAGTGGAGTTTTCGGCCCGCACCATGATCGTGTTCGGCTTTGTTGCGCTGGTGCTTGCGGCGGCCGGGATTTTTGCCGTCATGGCCTATTACGTGATGCAGCGAACGCATGAGATCGGCGTGCGCGTGGCACTGGGCGCGAGGCCGAGAGATGTGTTGCGGCTGGTGATGGGCTCTGCCGGCGCGATGGCGGGCATCGGTTTGGCCCTTGGAGTTGCAGGGGCTCTGGCGATGGCGCATGCGCTTTCCAGCGTGCTGTTCGGAGTACTTCGCATCGATGTGGCGGTTTTCGCTTCTTTGACCGCTTTGCTGGCGTTGGTGGCCGCGTTGGCTGCGTATATACCGGCACGCTGGGCCGCGAAAGTTGATCCCATGGTGGCTTTGAGGTACGAGTGATGGAATCGTTGCTTCAGGATGTGCGCTACGCGCTGCGGATGATGCGAAAAGCTCCAGCATTTTCTGTTGTGGCGGCAGCCACGCTGGCTCTGGGCATTGGAGCCAATGTCGCCATCTTCAGTTATGTCGATGAGCTGTGGCTTCGGCCGCTTCCGGTACCGCAGGCCGATCGAGTGGTACGGATTTTCACCAGCAACCCGAGCAGCGGCGGCGAAATCGAACGCGGACTTAGTTCTTATCCGGACTTTGAGGATCTCCGTCAGAGCTCGAAAATGCTCTCCGGGGTGGCGCTCTACGAGGGCCGCGGCGCGATGCTCGATGACGGCGTCGAGAACAAGTTGGTCACGGCCGCGGTGATCTCCGACAACTTTTTCGACGTGCTCGAGCCGCGGCCGGCCGTAGGTCACCTGCCCGGTGCTGGAGAGGTGCAAAACGCGGAGCGCATGGCAGTTGTTCTGAGCTATCCCTTCTGGCGGCATCAATACAATGCGGACCCTTCCATCATCGGGCAGAGCATTATCGTCGACCGCCAACCCGTCACGGTGCTGGGTGTGCTGCCGCGAAGCTTTCGTGGGCCTGAATCCATGATGGTGCGCGATCTGTGGATCCCGCTTTCCACTTTCTTGCCCTTGCGCGGCGAGCGAGATCGGTTGGTCAAAAGGGACTTTCGGGATTACGAATTGTTCGGCCGGCTGGCGGCCGGCGCGAGCCTGCAGCGGGCCGCTGCCGAGGTGTCCCAGATGGGTGCGCAGCTGGCGGGAGCCTATCCGGCGACCGATGCGGGTCGACACATGACCCTGGTGCCGGAGAATCAGACGCGCAGCAGTGATGCGGCCACGACCGGCATGGTGTTGCTGGCTGTCGCTGCACTCGTACTGCTAATTGCATGCTCGAACATTGCGAGTCTGCTCATTGCCCGTACCGAATACCGCCGGCAGGAAATCGCGACCCGGATTGCTTTGGGCGCGAGCCGGGCCAGGATCATCCGGCAGTTCCTCACGGAGACTGTGATTCTCGCCGCAGTGGGCACGGCGGCAGCGCTTTTTCTCGGGAACGCGCTGCTCAAAACTCTGCCCATGTTGATGCCGCAGATGAGCTTCTCGGTCGGGGTTGATGCCTACCTGAGCTGGCGGGGATGGCTGGCGGCATCGGGGTTGGCGCTGATGTCCGTGGTTCTGTTCGGCGTGCTGCCCGCAATTCTCGCAGCGCGGATGATGCCGGCAGGGCAGTTAAAACAGCGCGGGGAGGGCAGCCGTGCGCGTCCCGCGATACGGAGCGCATTGGTCATCGTGCAGGTTGCCCTGTCCGTCGTGCTGGTCGTCGGAGCCGGGCTGCTGGTGCGCTCGGTGATGAATGGATTGGCTCTCGATCCCGGATTCAATGCCCACCAAAAGATGCTGGTGGTTGACCTTGCTCCTAGCACGGGCAGTACCGATAAAGACATCGCTTTTGTGAAGGAGGCGCGACGGCGTATTGAACAGCTTCCTGGTGTCGTCGGTACCACGGCCGGCATGAGAGTGCCGTTTGGATTGAGCGGGGGCGGAGCGACGCACAAAGTCTTCGTGCCGGGCAGCCTGGGAAGCACCGATGACCGCGAAGGGGCGACCATCAACTTTGATCCAGTTTCCGACCGATTTTTCGAGATACTCGGAACCCGCATTCTACAGGGCCGCGGCATCGACCAGCACGACATGGAGACGAATTCCCGTGTGGTCGTCGTGAACCGTCAGATGGCGGTTCGCTTCTGGCCGCACGGCGAGGCTACAGGCAGGCGCATTCGGCTGGACAAGATCGACGGTGATGAATATGAGGTTATCGGGGTAGCGGAAGACGGCAAGTACAACGACTTCCAGGAGGACCCGCTGCCGTACTTCTTTATGCCCATGCAAGCCGACGACTACGGCGAAATCGCCATGGCCATAAAGACGACCGCCGATCCGGGGTCGCTGGCGGCCCCGGTGCGCAAAACACTGCGCGACCTGAACCGAAACGTCACCATCTTGGACCTGCTGACCTTGCGTGAGCACGTCGGTGAGGCGCTTTATTCCGAGCGGGTGATGGCGGGACTAATCGCGACGCTGGGATTACTCGGGCTCTTGCTGGCGGCGGTGGGAATCTACGGCTTGATGTCGTTTCTGGTAGGCAGGCGGACGCACGAAATCGCAATCCGGCTGGCATTGGGGGCGAGGCGCAGCGGCATTTTCCGTCTGATTATTGGGCACGCGCTGATTCTTACCGCGATCGGGGCAGGCATTGGCGCGATCAGCGGCGTAGCGGCGGCCCGCCTGCTGCGAACTCTGCTGTTAGGAGTCGCTCCCACCGACGCATTAGCTTTCGGGATTGCGGTTGGCGTATTGCTGCTGGTTGCATTTGTGGCTGCGTTTACGCCCGCCGCTATCGCCACGCGAGTAGATCCCATGGTGGCACTGAGGTACGAGTGATGGAATCGATTCTGCAGGACGTTCGTCAAAGCTTGCGCATGATGGCGAAGAATCCCGCCTTCACTATCGTTGCCATCGTCACGCTGGCGCTGGGCATCGGCGCCAATACCGCTATTTTTACGCTTTGCGATCAAGTCCTGTTGCGCCGTCTCCCGGTCCGCAATCCGCAAGAGTTGGTGCAACTGCAATACTCGGGGTCGGATACGGGACGCGCGAGTTCTCGCGGAGGATCGCACGGCGCCTACTTCTCCTATCCCATGTACCACGATCTGCGCGATCGCAATACGGTATTCAGCGGAATGCTGGCTACGTATTCCACCCAGGTCGGAGTGCAGTGGCACAATCAGCCTGAACTCGCAAACACGGAACTAGTAAGCGGCAACTATTTCGACGTTCTCGGAGTTCGCCCAGCGACGGGACGGTTGCTGTTGCAATCCGACGACGTTACGCAGAATGCGAGTCCAGTGGTGGTTTTGAGCTTTGGGTATTGGCAGCGCCGCTTCGGAGCCGATCCTGCGATCTTGAACCAGCCGCTCCTTATTAATGGCCATCCTTTCACTGTAGTCGGAGTCGTGGCGCCCGGCTTTCGGAGTGTTGTTGTCGGTGACGCTCCTGATGTATTCGCGCCGATGATGATGAAGCCTGAGATCACACCGGGTTGGAACGACCTGGACAACCACCGATCCCGATGGTTGAACATGTTTGCCCGGCTGAGCCCTAGATTGGACCGAGCGCAGGCGGAGGCTGGAGTCAACATCCAGTGGCACGCGCTACGAGCCGAAGAGCTCAAACAGATACAGAACCGTTCAGCTTCGTTTGTGCAACGCTTTGTCGCCGACAGCCATCTTTCGCTGCTCAATGGCGCGCTTGGCTTTTCTCCTTTGCGGGAAAACATTCGTACCCCGCTGCTGATTGTGATGGGCATGGTGGGGCTGGTGCTGCTGATCGCATGCGCCAACGTGGCGAGCTTGTTGCTCGTCCGCGCCGCCGGACGGGTGCGGGAAATTTCAGTGCGTTACGCGTTGGGAGCGCGGCGGGGAAGAATCCTGCAACAGCTCATGATTGAAGGAGCGATGCTCGGCCTCGCTGGTGGCGCGCTGGGATTACTGCTTGCGCCCCGAGTCTCGGGACTGTTAGTCCAAATGATGTACACCGACTCCAACCAGCAGTTGCCGTTTTCGGCGACTCCAGATCTGCGGATTTTCCTGTTCAACTTTGGCATCGCGTTGCTCGTCAGCCTGCTGTTCAGCCTCGCGCCCGCGGCTCAGTTCTGGCATCCGGATCTAACTCCCACGCTGAAGCAGCAGACGATCTCGGTGGCTGGCGGAGGCCAAGGTTTTCGCCGGGTGTCGGTTGGCCTGCAGATTGGCTTGAGCCTGCTGCTGCTCGCCTCCGGCCTCTTCCTGCGCACGCTTTACAAACTCAAGACCTTCGATGTCGGCTTTGCAACGGATCACCTGCTCACTTTTGGTCTCGATGCCAAGCTGGCGGGCTACGAGCCGAAAGATACTCCCGCGCTCGCCCAGCGCGCGCTGCAGACGCTCTCCGGCTTGCCGGGAGTGAGTTCAGTGGCGGCGACGAATGACCCGGAACTTTCCGGCAACACCGAGGGCAGTAACATCACGATCGTCGGCTACTCTCCTCGAGAAGATGAGGACATGAATGCGGAATGGTCGATCATTACCGCGAAGTATTTTGCGACGCTGAAGAGACCCATGCTGTCGGGACGCGACTTCAGCGCGGAGGATGGTCCTGACGGCGGCAAAGTCGCCATCGTTAATAAGAGTCTCGCCCAGCACTTCTTCGGAAGCCCGCAACAGGCGCTTGGTCACTATCTGGCCAGCGGTGGTGGCAAAGGCACCCAGCCCGGCATTCAGATTGTCGGCGTAGTGCAGGACGCAAAACATCAGGGTGTGCGTGAGGAGATCAAGCGCGGTGTCTTTATTCCATATCTCCAGACGAAGGACGTGGGGCAACTGGCACTTCAGTTTTATGTACGAACCTGGCAGGAGCCCCAATCAGCGGAAACCGGCATCCGCAATGCTATGCAAAAGTTGGATTCGAAATTGGTGGTCGACACGCTGATTACCATGGACCAGCAAATCAACGACAACCTGAGTACGGAACGCATGATTGCGCTGCTGGCGACAAGTTTCGGCGTCCTGGCCACTCTACTTGCCGCAGTCGGACTATACGGCGTCTTGGCGTACGCGACGGTACAACGCACGCGGGAGATCGGCATCCGAATCGCTTTGGGCGCCAGCCGCGGCGCCGTCGCGCGCATGGTGTTGTCGGAGGTGGCTCGGCTTGCGGGCATCAGCATTGCCGTCGCGCTGCCGCTGGCGCTCATTCTCGCCAGGCTCATCAAGAGTCAGCTTTTCGGAATTTCCAGCGCTGACCCGTTAACTCTAGTCGCCACCACACTGCTGACTGGTATCACTGCGATTCTAGCCGCCTGGATCCCCACTCGCCGGGCCACGCGAGTCGATCCCATGGTCGCACTGAGGTACGAGTGATGGTTATGGAAACTTTTCTGCAAGACGTGCGTTACGGACTGCGGATGCTGGCAAAGAACCCGGGCTTCGCCGCGGTTGCGGTTCTGACGATCGCGGTAGGCATCGGGTCCAGCGCCACCATCTTTAGTTGGATTCGTGCTGTGCTGCTTAATCCGCTGTCCGGCTCCGGCCAGCCCGAGCGCGTGGTTGCGCTTGAAATGTTGACTCCTTCCGGCGAATGGACGCCAACGTCGTATCTGGATTTTCGTGATTTCCGCGATCATGCGAAGCTGCTCGAGTCGATGACTGTAACTCAGCCGATGGATCTTGCGGTGGGCGACGAAAAGCAAGTCCAGCGTATTTGGGGAGAAGTCGTCTCCGGCAATTATTTCGAAGTGCTGCGCGTAAAACCGGAACTCGGCCGTTTCTTCTCCAAGGCCGAGCAGGGAGAGCAACAGAATGCCCACGCCGTCGCGGTCATTAGCCATGCGATGTGGAAGAACCGCTATCACTCCGATCCCGCGGTCGTCGGTACAACGGTTCGCATCAACCGCTATCCCTACACCATCATCGGAGTTGCACCCGCAGACTTCCGCGGTTCCATGCCTGGCCTTTCGCTCGAAGTGTGGGCGCCGGCCACCATGTTCGGCCAGCTTAGTTCCACGGGCGACTGGATGTTGCGCGACCGCAAGACCCGCATGTTCCGCGTTTTGGCGCGGCTTGCGCCCGGAGTGGGGATCGAGCAGGCGCGGGCCGAGGTTCAGGCCCTTGCTCTTCACAATGCTGAGGTCGACGCCGATACCAACCAGGGCATGAGCGCCACGCTGCTGCCGCTCTGGAAATCGCACTACGGCATTCAGGAGTCGCTGCTGGCTCCGCTCAGCATCCTGATGGGCGCTTGCGGCGTGGTGCTCTTGATTGTGTGTGCCAACGTCGCCAACCTGCTGCTGGCCCGCGCCGTCACCCGGCAGAAAGAACTCAGTGTGCGTCTCGCCCTTGGAGCACCCCGCTCCCGCGTTGCCCGCCAGCTTCTCACCGAAAGTCTGCTGATCGCCGTCGGCGGGACGCTGGCAGGCCTGGTGATCGCGCAGTGGCTCGGGGGATCGCTGCAATGGCTCATACCCGCGTCCGCCCTTCCTACCATGGTTCGCCCGCCGATTGATTTTGGCGTGCTTCTGTTCGCGGTGGCACTGGCTTTCGTTGTGGCGGGGCTCGCCGGGGTTGCTCCCGCCATGCACTCGGCACGCAGCGATGTGAACGAAATGCTCAAGGAAGGCGGGCGGAGTGGAACGTCCAACGCCCGTTCGCAACGACTGCGCGCACTGCTCGTGACCTCGGAAGTCGCGCTTGCGGTAGTGGCAATCATCGGCGCGGGGCTGTTCGTCAAGAGCTTTCAGATGGCGCGGTCCATCCAACCCGGCTTCGATCCCCACCACGTTGCCATGGCCCAGATGAATCTTTCCGCCGCCGGCTACGACGCCGGCCAGGCCGATTCGTTCTGCCGCCGTCTGCGTGAGGCCATGGAGCGTCAGCCGGGAGTGACGGCCGTCAGCTATGGCGACTATGTGCCGCTGAGCATTTCCGGGGGTTCGTGGGAGGATCTGCAAATTCAAGGTTATGTCCCCGGGCCCAACGAAAACATGAAGCTCTACCGCAACCTGATTGCACCCGGCTACTTCGACCTGATGAAGATACCGTTGCTCGAAGGCCGGGACTTCAACCAGCAGGATGACAGAGACCATGCGCCGGTGATGATCGTGACCCGGGAATTCGCGCGTCATTTCATGCCGAATCAAGAGCCGGTGGGCCAAAAAGTGCAGGGCTGGGGTCGATGGTTCACGGTAGTCGGCGTGGTCGAAGACAGCAAAATCTTACGCGTCACGGAAAACACCGCGCCCTATTTCTATGTCCCCATTCGCCAGATCT
>Ga0335081_10022472_pt1 | contig 10204 bp, 11 predicted proteins | sample Lox_Sample_35_FD_206713 | JGI IMG/M metagenome (GOLD analysis project Ga0335081, IMG submission 206713) | Soil microbial communities from Loxahatchee National Wildlife Refuge, Florida, United States - Lox_Sample_3.5 | ecosystem: Environmental > Terrestrial > Soil > Wetlands | place: USA... | reverse complement strand
GCCGCCGCTGCCGCTTTCGCCGCGGCGGCGCCGGCCCGAGCCGCCGATCTGGCGAAAGCCGAGAGCGGCCACTACGCATTGGACAAGAGCCACGCGAAGGTGGTGTTCTCGATCAATCATCTGGGCTTCTCGACCTATTATGGCTTCTTCCCCGATTTGAGCGGGACCCTCGACCTCGACCCGGCCACGCCCGCCAAGAGCGCGCTCAGCGTGACGATCAATGTCGCGGGCATGGTCACCACGGACCCCAAGCTCGACGCCAAGCTCAAATCGGACGCCTTCTTCGACACGGCCAAGTTTCCCAAGGCGACGTTCAAGTCGACGGCCATCGAGGTCACGGGCGAAGGCCGCGGCAAGCTCACCGGCGACCTCACCTTGCACGGGGTCACGAAACCGGTGACCCTCGACGTCACCTTCAATGGCGCCGGCACTCCGCCGATGACGCAGCTCTACGTCGTGGGCTTCGATGCCGCAGGCACGCTCAAGCGCTCGGATTTCGGCATCAAGAACTTCGTCCCGCTCGTCGGCGACGAGGTGACGCTGCGGATCAGCTGCGAGTTCGATCGTGCGCAGCAACCGCACTAACCAATCAATCCTCGCACAAACTCTCTGCGCCGCGCTCGCACCACTGCTGCTGTTGCCGGGAACCGCGAGCGCGAGCGACTGGAAGGTCGTGGCAGGAACGAGCTGGCTCGGCTTCACAGGCGCCGCGTCGGGTGCGCCGTTCGAAGGGCACTTCTCCCGGTGGGACGCACAAATCAGCTTCGACCCCGGCAAGCCGGAGGCCGGCCGCGTCGCCGTGACCGTCGAGATGGCGAGCGCGGTCACCGGGGACAAGGAGAAGGATCAGGCGTTGCCTCAGGCGCCCTGGTTCGACGCCAAGGCATTTCCCCACGCCACGTTCACGGTGCAGTCGTTCCAGGCCAAGGGCGGGCACGACTACGACGCCATCGGCACGCTCGCCCTGCGCGGCGTGACGAAGCCGATCGTGATGCCGGTGACGATCGAGGTCGACGGCAACACGCTGCACGCCACTGGGCGCCTCGATCTCATCCGCACCGACTACGGCGTCGGACTGACGACCGGCGCCCAGTGGGTCGCGCTCGAGGTGGTGGCGGCCTTCGACGTCACGGCCGAGCGGCTGCCGTGAGCCGCTGCGGGCGTCCGCGGATCAACGGCGCTACTTGCACTTGACCGACTTCACGCTGTCGAGCCCCCACCAGGCGTCCATTTCCTGGTGAATCTTGCCGGTCGCGGTCACCGTCTTGCCGACGGCGCAGTTTCCCAGAGCTGCTTTCGGCAGCCCGGTGATGAAGGAGAAGCAGTGGTCGGTGCCCTCGTTGTCGACGGTAATGAAGAGCTGCTTGGGGTTGTCTTCCTGCGGCTCGATCTCCTTGATCTTGGCGGTCATCGTCGCGGCCTCTCCCGCCTTGTCGGCGAGCTCGCCGAAATTGCATTCTCGGGCCGCGAGCGGGGAAGCAGAGAACGCGCCTGCGCTCAGGACAAGGCCGAGGCCAAGAATTCGAACGCTCACGGAAGATCCCCCCTCTGATCCCACAGCGATGCGCCGGTCGCGCAGTGCCGGCTCACCAGCGGCACCTTTTGCAACGTGCGGGGATAAGGTTCCATCACTTGCGCGGGCGCGTGACAAGGGTCGGCGCGCGTTTCCCTGTCGATTCCCAGTGAGGCCGTGGCCTGGCGGCTCGGCTTGAGCAGCGGGACGGCGCACGCCATATTCGGGCCATGCCCCCTCCCCCCAAGGATCCCGACAAGCTGCCAAAGCCGCGCGCCTCCCGCGGCAAGTCCGGCAAGCCGCCGGCGCCGCCGCCGGAGACGGCCGCCGGGACGCCGCAGACGCGCGCCTTCGCCGAGGCGCCGCAGCCGTCGTTCGACGCTGGCGCACCTGCGCGTCCGACGTTGCCGGCGCTGCGCCAGCAGGGCCCGCGGCCGCCCGCGCCGGGCGAATCCGTGTCGCGCTATCTCGACGCGCTGCTGGCCAAACCCGCCGAGCGCTCGGCCCGTGCCAAGGAGATGCTCCTGCAGCAGCCGATGCTCGCCACGCACCCCCTCGTCTCCGGCGACCAGCCCCTGTTCACGCCGCACCGGCCGCCGCGCCCGGAGAAGTCCGAAGGCGGCGTGCGCTTCAGGCTCGTGTCCGAGTACGAGCCGAAGGGCGACCAGCCGCAGGCCATCGCCGAGCTCGTGAAGGGCGTCGAGGCCAATGAGCACAGTCAGGTGCTGCTCGGCGTCACCGGCTCCGGCAAGACCTACACCATGGCGCAGGTGATCGCCGCGACCCAGCGCCCAGCGCTCGTGCTCGCCCCCAACAAGACGCTCGCCGCCCAGCTCTACGGCGAGTTCAAGGGCTTTTTCCCCGACAACGCGGTCGAGTACTTCGTCTCCTACTACGACTACTACCAGCCCGAAGCCTACGTGCCGCGCACCGACACCTACATCGAGAAAGAAAGCTCCATCAACGAGCAGATCGACCGCATGCGTCACGCGGCGACGCGCGCGCTCTTGGAGCGCGATGACGTGATCATCGTGGCAAGCGTGTCGTGCATCTACGGCATCGGCTCGGTCGAGACCTACACGGCGATGACCTTCACCGTGCGCACGGGCGAGCGGCTGTCGCGCCAGCAACTGCTGGCCGACCTCGTCGCCCTGCACTACCGCCGCAACGACGCCGCCTTCGTGCGCGGCTCCTTCCGCGTGCGCGGCGACACGGTGGAGCTGTTCCCGGCCCACTTGGAGGACCGCGCCTGGCGCATCTCGCTGTTCGGCGACGAGGTGGAGGCCATCACCGAGTTCGATCCGCTGACCGGGCAGAAGACGGACGAGCTGGCGCTGGTCAAGATCTACTCCAACTCGCACTACGTGACGCCCAAGCCGACGCTGCAGCAGGCGATCAAGTCCATCAAAGCCGAGCTGAAGCAGCGGCTCGATGAGCTCTACGCCACCGGCAAGCTACTTGAGGCGCAGCGGCTCGAGCAGCGCACGCTGTTCGACATGGAGATGATGGAGGCGACGGGAAGCTGCGCCGGCATCGAGAACTACTCGCGCTACTTGACCGGCCGCAATCCCGGCGAGCCGCCGCCGACGCTGTTCGAGTACCTGCCCGACAATGCGCTCGTTTTCGTGGATGAGAGCCACGTGACGGTGCCGCAGATCGGCGGCATGTTCCGCGGCGACTACCGGCGCAAGGCGACGCTCGCCGAGTACGGCTTCCGCCTGCCCTCGTGCATGGACAATCGTCCGCTGCGCTTCGAGGAGTGGGACGCCATGCGCCCGCAGACGGCGTTCGTGTCGGCGACGCCCGGCGGCTGGGAGCTGGAGGAGACCGGCGGCGCCTTCGTCGAGCAGGTGATCCGCCCGACCGGTTTGACCGATCCCCCGGTCATCGTGCGCCCGGCCAAGACCCAGGTCGACGACCTGCTGCACGAGGTGCGCGAGGTGGCGCGGGCCGGCTACCGCACGCTGGTGACGACGTTGACCAAGCGCATGGCCGAGGACCTGACCGAGTACATGCACGAGGCCGGTATCCGCGTGCGCTACATGCACTCCGACATCGAGACGCTGGAGCGCATCGAGATCATCCGCGATCTCAGGCTCGGCGCCTTCGACGTGCTGATCGGCATCAACCTGCTGCGCGAGGGCCTCGACATCCCGGAGTGCGGGCTCGTCGCCATCCTCGATGCGGACAAGGAAGGCTTCCTGCGCTCGGAGACCTCGCTCATCCAGACCATCGGGCGCGCGGCCCGCAACGTCGACGGCCGCGTGATCCTCTACGCCGACCACGAGACCGGCTCCATGGCGCGTGCCATCGCCGAGACCGACCGCAGGCGCGAGAAGCAGGTGGCCTACAACGTGGAGAACGGCATCACGCCCGAGAGCGTGAAGAAGAACATCGCCGACGTGCTGGCCTCCGTCTACGAGCAGGATCACGTGACGGTGGACACCGGCCTCGCCGAGGCGCCGCTCGTCGGGCACAACCTCGCCGCCGTGCTCGACGAGATGGAGCGGCGCATGCGCGAGGCTGCGGCCGACCTGGAGTTCGAGACGGCGGCGCGCCTGCGCGACGAGATCAAGCGCCTGCGCGAGACGGAGCTCGCGATCTCGGATGATCCCTTGGCACGGCAGACCGACGTGGAAGGCCGCGCCGGCGCCTACAAGGGCGTGCGCAAATATGGTCCCCCACCCCGGCCCTCCCCCTCGAAGGGGGAGGGAGGGAAAACGGGAGGGCGGGACACCGCTTCCCGCGGTAAGGCAGACGACGATTCCGCCTTCGTCCCCTCCCCCCTTGCGGGGGAGGGTCAGGGTGGGGGGTCGCGCATCGCGACGGAGTACGAGCCGGTGCAGCCGACCTACGCGCAGTCGAGCGCGCGGCCGGCGTCGGGCTCCCGCATCAAAAAGCCGTCGCTCGACGACATGGGCCCCGGCACCGACCGCCCTGTTCCCGCGCGGGCGCCCAACATCGATCCGCGCACCAAAGCGGGCGCATTCGGCGAGCAGGTGCGTGGGCCGCACAAACCGACGCTCGACGAGATGGGCCCGCATGCCTCGCTGTCGGTGCCGGCGGGACTGCGCCCGACGCGGACCGTCGACGTGCCGACGGATAAAGAGAAGCGCGGTCGCCGCGGCCGTCCGCGCAAGACTGGGCGCCCGGGGCAGTAGCTACCCTATCAATTCTGGAAGGGAGGGTCGGATGAGGATCCTAGCGAGCATCATGTTTATCGCGATCGCGCTTGCGAGCGGCGCCCGCGCCGACGACCTGACGTGCCTCAGCACCACGTTTCGAGTCGTCGGAGCCAACGACAAGGTCTGCGTGAGCGCGTTCGACGACCCCAAAGTGCCCGGCGTGACCTGCCACATCAGCCAGGCGCGGACCGGCGGCCTCAAAGGCACGTTCGGATTGGCCGAGGACCCCTCGCGCTTCTCCATTGCGTGCCGTCAGGTTGGACCCGTCAGCGTCGATTTGGCGTCGCTGCCCGGCGAGGAGAAGGTGTACTCGGAGAGCACATCCCTGTTCTTCAAGCACACGCACATCTTCCGCATCGTAGACAAGAAGCGCAACACCCTCGTCTACGTCGCCATCAGCGATCGGGTCATCGAGGGCTCGCCCCAGAACTCAATCACCACGGTTCCGGTGCTACCTTGGGCCGCTCGTTGAGCCCGCGCGGATCACACCTTCTGCGCAAACGCCGATATCCGCCGCGAAATCGCGATCCGCGCGATGCCGGTGGCGAGGAAGCTGATGCCGAGATAGATGCCCAGCGCCACCAGCGAAATCTCGGGAAGCTCGGCCGCGATCAGCAATGCCACCCCTATCGACACGAGCCCGGCCAACAGCATCCAGATCCAGCCGTCCATCGGGCGCAGCTCGAAGGCGAGCACGACTTGGATGGCGCCGTCGATCATGAAGACGGCGGCCAGCAGAAGCGTCAGCGCAATCATGCTGACATCGGGATGCCGCAATAGGTACACGCCGAAGGCGAGCTTCAAGAGACCGATGAGCAGCTCGCCGAAGAACGGGCCCGTGCCTTCCACGGTGAACGCGTCCCAGATCGTCACGGCTCCGGCCAAGACGAGGAGCCAGCCCACCATCACCGCAACGGCAAACGTCGCCGCGACAGGGAAGATGAGCGCAAGCACACCAACGACGGCCAGCGCGACGCCGCCCCAGAACAGCTGATCGTTTCTTTGCGCGAGCTTCTCGTAGAGGCGGGGAGCAATATCCTTGGCAACGGGCATGGCGTTCCTCCTGCGCAATTGCGTGAGAGGCCGCAAAGCTCGTTGGCTGTGCGGCCAGTGGACCGCTCGTTATCGACTTTTGGGACCAGAGCTCGTGGGGTTGGCCCTGGCGCGTGCACCATAGGCCCGGCAGCGATTGCCACCAAGGGGGAACGGACGGCCATCCACGCAAGATCGGTCGGCTGGCCAAATGCCTGGCCACGCTTAAGCCAGCAGCTTCGCCAGCGCGCCGTCGGCGACCATCTTGTCCTTCACCTTCTGCGGGATCGGATAGAGCACGCCCTCGCCCTCGAGCACGTGCTTGCTCTCCTTGTCCTCGACCCAGCAGCTAAATACGATGTTCTTGTCGCCCTTTTCCTTCACCACGGCGACGGCGGTGTAGGGCTCGTTCAATTGCACCGGCGCCAGGAACTTCACGTTCTGGCTGCCCCAGATGGCGCCGAGCCCCGGCATGTCCATGCCGAAGATGCCGGAGAACTTGGCGAGCGAGATCATGCCGTGGGCGATGCGGCCCTTGAACACGGTGCCCTTGGCGTACTCCTCGTTGAAGTGCACGGGATTGAAGTCGCCGGAGATCTCTCCGAACTTCTGCACGTCGGCCTCGCTGACCGAGTATTTCAGACGGTACGTGTCGCCCACGTTCAAGTCGTTGATGCTCTTGCAGGCGCGCGGCAGCGGATTGGCCATGGGGGTTTCCTCTTCGAAGCTGTCGGCGCTCACTCTTTCATGGAAGTGGGCGCGTGAGCAATCGGCGTGCCGACGCACACGAATAAGCCGGGGCGCCGACACCGTCCGCGCAAGACGAGAGGGCCGTTCACGCGGGCGACGCACTCTCGCGACGCTCGTTGTAGGTCATGAACGAGACCACGATCGTGGAGCTGCTGACGACGAGACCAGCCACGGCAATCACGCCAAGGCGCGCAATCTCAGCCATCGCCGGCGGAGAGCCGAGCGGGTTGGGGCCGACGAGCTCGTAGAGTCCCCACGACGAGGTCCCCCAGTCGTAGAGCAGCGCCGCCGCCCACAAGCAGCGCAATAGCAAAGTCATGAACTCCGATTCGCGCAGCACGGGGTGCCACGTTCCCCAAATGTCGAACGTGGACAAGAGAATGATCAGCACGCCGAGCCCCACGACCAAGCCGGCCGCCAGCGAGAACGTCGGGCTCCCGCCGAGCGCACTCGACGTGCCGTAGACCGTCAAGGCGCCGTCGACCAGCGCAACCAGAAGAAACGGCAGCACGACCGGCCGCACGAGGACTTCCCAGAACGGTTTGGAAAACACCATGGCTTGATCCCCCTTTTGCATGAGGCGAGCCCAGCTTCGAAAGGCTCTTAAGACCACATGCGCAAGAAGCCATCCTTGAGCTTGGTCAATGTGGGGGCGGGGCTGACCGGCCAATCTGCACGAGTGCAGACCGTGGAGACGCCGCATGCGTGCGCTGGTGATCTACTATTCGCTATCGGGAAACTCCCGCGCCGTCGCCACAGCGCTGGCCAACGCGCTTGGCGCCGATATAGAGGAGATTCGCTGCAGCCGGTATGCGCCGGGCATTTGGGGCGCTCTCAAAGCCGGCTACGACAGCGTGCGGGGCAAGCTGCCTCCCATCGCGCCGCCGACACACTCTGCGTCGCGCTATGAGCTCGTGGTGATCGGCGGGCCCATCTGGGCCTCTCATCCCGCCACCCCTGTCCGCGCCTACCTGCAGCAGGAGAAAGCCCGGCTGCCCACGGTCGCGTTCTTGCTCACGCATGGCGGCTCGGCGGCTGCGCAGGCGCTGCGTGAAATGGAGCAGCTCGCGCAGCGGCGGCCGAAGGCGACGCTCGTCGTACGCGTGGCGGACATCAAAAGCGGAGGTTTCAACTCCGCCATTGCAGTGTTTGCCGGAGCCTTGCGCAAAGCCAGCGCCGCGGCTTGAGTGGCGGCGAACGGCTAGCGCGCCGCGGAGGCGGCTGCAGCCGTCCCCACCGTCGCGGTGGTCACATCATCGACGTGCATGATGCCATACGTCTTGTCGAGCGTCGCCGCGTCCGACGATTTCTCCTGCAGCGAGTAGAGGTAATCGTCGACGAACAGATACGGCATCCCGCCGGGCGCCGGCCCGCGCGCCTCCGCCTTCGCCTTCATGGCGTCGAGGCCGGCCGCCAGATTCTCCATGCAGCTCACGCGCGAGAAGATCATGCCCATGATGTCCTCGCGCGGCCGGCACACCTCGCCGTAGCCGTCGTAGACCTTGCCGTCCTCGTAGGCCGGGAAGTAGAGCGGCTCGGCGCCGTGGCCGGAGCGCACCTTCGTGCCCTGGTGCTGGCTGCCCCAGAAGCAGACCATCTCGCGGCCCTGAACGATGCGGCGCCCCGTGTAGACGACCTGGTGGCCGCGCTCGGTGGCGCCGACGTTCTTGTTCCAGAACAGCTTCAGGAAATCGCCGGGCTTGGCGTGCTCGAGCTTGTCGTCGCGGAAGGAGAAGCCCGTCCCCGTGTGGTAGAGCAGCGCGGCGGTGCCCGCACCGTTGGAGTTGAAGATCCAGAACGGGCCCTGGCCGTCGACGAGGTGGGTGCCGTCCGGCATGGTCTTCGCGGCCTCGAGCGCGCCGATCTCCTCCCCGTTCAGGTTCAGCTTGCGATTGCTCTGCAGTACCGTGGCGAGGTGCAGGAAGATCGTATAGGTCGCGCTGGTGCAGTGAGAGGGATGCCCATGGCGTACCAGCATCTCCCAGCGCGTGCCACTCTCGAGCCCGGCCACGATCGGCAGCTCCGGGTGATCCCGGTTGTAGCCGCCGCCCTTGGGCAGGCTGCGCACGATGTCGAGGATCATGCGGTTGTAGTCGACGCCGCGGCACGCCGGCGCATCCGGCGCCTGCGCGCGCACGGGCGCTGAGAGCCATAGCCCCGCAATCGCCGCTGCAAGGCCAATACCGGCGCATCGTGCCGCCGAGGACCCGATTCCCATCGTGCTCCGAAACTCGCTGTTTCCCCTGAGGTCTGAGTGCCCGAAAACTTCAGCCGCAATAGGGCAAGGGCTGCGGCATCCGCCCGCTGCGGTGATAATGGCCGAAATCCTTGAAAACTCAGTACCACCCGGCCCACGGGTGCCTCGATCCTGCCTTCGAGATGGCGGCGTGCGGGCCTAGTCGGGCGCGCCGATGATGTAGCGGGCGACGGCGTCCGCGCGCACGCCCTTCTCGCTGCGCGCCCAGCCGCGCACGGACACGCCGGCCTTGTGCACCGTCTCCGGATCACCCGACACCAGCGGATGCCACCACTCGAGCCCGCGTCCCTCCGCGAGGCGCCGGTAGGCGCAGCTCCTCGGCAGCCATTCGATGGCGCGCACGTTGCCGGGGCTGATCGTCACGCAGTCGGGCACGCGCGTGTGGCGCTTTGCATAGTCGCGGCAGCGGCAGGTGCGCGTATCGAGCAGCCGGCAGGCGAGCCGCGTGAGGTAGATGTCGCCCGTGACCTCCTCCTCGACCTTGATGAGGCAGCACTGGCCGCATCCGTCGCAGAGCGATTCCCACTCCGCCGGCGTCATCTCGTGCAGCGGCTTCCTCTCCCAGAAGGGAGCTTCCAGGGCGGCATCGGCGGCGCGGGCTTTGCTCTTGGGCATAGGACGGGATGCAGGTTTGTCTGGCGCGGCCTTGTAGCACGCCGGGCGGCGTCGTCAGGAAAATCGGCGCGACAAGCGCGATTTTGCGCTAAGAGGGCCACGCGATCGCTCAACGGATCGAGCTCAGGGAGAAACGAATGCCCGTTCTACGACGTTTGGTTGCCGCCGCGGCCGCGTGCGTCCTCGCCCTCGGCAGCTTCGCGACCACCCCAACGCCGGCTTCGGCAGAACCTCAAGGAAAAACCATGACCACGGCATCGGGCCTCCAGATCACGGACAGCAAAGTCGGCAGTGGCGCGACGCCGAAGGCCGGGCAGACCTGTGTCATGCACTACACCGGCTGGCTCTACGAGAATGGCGCCAAGGGCGCAAAGTTCGACAGCTCGCTCGACCGCGGCGAGCCGTTCGAGTTCCAGATCGGCATGGGCCAGGTGATCAAGGGCTGGGACGAGGGCGTTGCCACGATGAAGGTCGGCGGCAAGCGCACGCTCATCATCCCGCCGCAGCTCGGCTACGGCGCGCGCGGAGCCGGCGGCGTCATTCCGCCCAATGCGACGCTGATCTTCGACGTAGAGCTGCTTGGCGTGAAGTAGGCGCGCGTCCGGTCTACGGAGGCCTCTACTTCAACTTCTCGGCCGGCGCCGGGCAATCGTGCTGACAGCCGACCGGATAGCCCCAGGCCGGATAGTACGGCGGCTGAATGTAGTAGGGCCGCGGCTTGCGCATCTGCCAGGCCGGGCGCCAGTAGTTCGAGTTGTAGTAGGGATAGTAGCGCGGCGGATCGTAGACGTAGGGGTAACGGTCCGGCGCGTCGGGGTCGTAGTCGCGCGCGAAAAACCCGGCGAGCGCCGG
>Ga0335081_10022471_pt1 | contig 10204 bp, 3 predicted proteins | sample Lox_Sample_35_FD_206713 | JGI IMG/M metagenome (GOLD analysis project Ga0335081, IMG submission 206713) | Soil microbial communities from Loxahatchee National Wildlife Refuge, Florida, United States - Lox_Sample_3.5 | ecosystem: Environmental > Terrestrial > Soil > Wetlands | place: USA: Florida... | reverse complement strand
GAAATCCACCCAGGCCTTCTCCCATTTGGCCGAACGTGCCTTGTCGTATCGGTAGAAACCGTCGTGGTTGGCGATACCTAGCGCTCCGCGGGCGACAACATCCTTCATGAGCTTCGGAACCTCGGTTGTGTTACAAAGTTCCGGGAGCAATCCCTCCATCACGGCCATATAGGCGGGAATACCAGTCAGATCCATCCACCGGAAAGGTCCGGCGATCGTCGCCCACCATCCCATGTCGTTGCGGAACGAGCGGTCCACGTCTTCCAGGCTCGCAATGCCTTGTTCCACGAGATTGAAAGCTTCGCGCAGCATGGCATACATCATGCGATTGGAAAGGAAGCCGCGGATGTCCGCGTTCAGCAGCGTGGGCTCTTTTCCGCAAGCTTGGCCGACCAGCTTGGCGATGCGGGCGGTTTCCTGAGACGTCTGCTTGCCCGGCGTGATTTCGAGGTACCGCATGACCTGGACGGGCTCGCCCCAGTGCATCCCGATGAAGCGCTCAGGATGCTTCCGCCCGTGTTGCAGGAGCGTGATCGGGATGCTGGACGTGTTCGAAGAGACGATCGCTGTGTCGGAAAGGACGTCTTCGAGTTTGCCGTAGATTTCCCTTTTCAGCTCCAGGTCCTCTTTGATCGTCTCCACGATCAGCCCGCAGGCCGCCAGGCCCTCCAACCCGGTGACGAGTTGGTACCGCTCACGCCAGTCACGGATGCGCGCGGCTGTTGTCAATTTGCGGCGCACCATTTCCTTCAGTGAGGAACCGACATGCGCGATGCTCGCCTTCGCCCGGCTTGCGGTCCGGTTATAGGCGATCACTTTAAAGCCGTGCGCCAGGAAACACGTCGCGATTCCCTGTCCCATCAAACCCAGACCGACGAGGCCGATGGGCCGCTCCATAACCTTTGAATCGTACTTTTTTTCCATATTATTTATTGTCCGTTGTCTTCAGACATTGCCTGCCAACGGCGGCAGCTTACCCTGTGTCATCTTTGAATCCCCACGGACAGAAACCATCTACGACGACGGCGTATCAGGACCAGAAGCCACTATCCGCCGCGACGATTGCCCGTACGGTTACCAACTCGCGGCGATTCTGTGTTTTCATCTTCCGACTCAGAGAACAGTTAATGCGCCAACACGGGCCGCAGTTCCATGGTTTTGAAATAGACTTCAGCGCCTTCCGATTGAAACAAAATGCGTCCTTTTGTAAGCGAGGAACCGCTGCCTTCGTTTACGAGTTTGTGATTTACATAATAACGGAGCGTGTCTCCTATCGCCCACAACTCGAGGCAGTTCCATTGCCCGTGCGGTTTCTCGACTTCGTTCTGCGGGTCGCGATAGCCGGCCACATCTTTCCATGGACCTTTGCCGAACCGGTCGAACCGGCCCTTGTCCTTGGTTTCGCCTTTTACAGTCAGGCGCGTGCCGCCCACCAGGATGATGTCACCGGTCCCGCCCTCGATCATCTGAAACTCTATGGAATGCGGCCAAACTTTGTCTTCCCCATTCACATGGAACAGAAAACCACTATCGCGCGCCTTGTCCTTTCGTGGTTCATGCGTCTGCTCACCCCAGCGAAACACAACGTGGAGATAGTAGTTTTCGTACTCCTTTTCCGTAATGAAGTAGCCGAACTCCGCGCCGGAGACGTGGACTACGCCGTTTTGAACTTGGAAAACGTGGTCGGGATCGTTGTTCTTTCCATGCTGCTGTAGATAAGTATAGAAACCACCGAGGTCCTTTCCATTGAAGAGTTTGATCTTAGGTCCGAGCTTCGGGTTCGCAGCAAAGGCAAGCGAAGCACACAGCAGAACAAAAATGACGCGCGTCATAGTCTAACCCTAACTTTACGGATTGCGCACCTGGGCGATCTCCCGCGATTTCTGCGCTTGCAAGAACGCAAGCAGATCGATAAATTCCGGGCGCGTCAGGCTTTCGTCCAAACCCTCCGGCATCAGGGAGACACTTGACGGTTTGATAGAAACAATCTGCTTTCGCGGAATACGGATTTCGGCGTGGGGGCCGGTTACCAGGGTGAGGGCATCCGGCGTATCCTGACCTCTCACGCCGGAGTACACGTCCGTTTTGGTTTCGACGTTATAAATCTCAAATCCAGGCACGAAGCTGGCGCTGGGGAAGACGATCGCCTCTAGGATGTCGTGGCCGGAGCGGATAGCGCCGATCCCGGTGAGATCCGGGCCCACGTGTCCTCCCTGGTTGCCGATCGTATGGCAATGATAACAGGCTACTTTTTCGCCAAAGAAAATATGGCGGCCGCGGCCGATATCACCGCCCGCGCGGAGCAAGGGATCGAGCTCCCGCAGACGCGCGATCCGCGCTTTTTGCAGCTCCTCCAGATGAGCGAGTAGCGGTTGCGCTTCAGCGCGGACATCTTCCGGGTACTTGGCCAAAATGTCCTGCAACCGTTTTGCATCGGGTTCGCCAATCGAGACTTGGGTTTTCAGCAGGGCTCTGACCATGGCTTTTCCAGCGTCTTCATTCGCTGAACTGCTGAACGCCTCGATCAGCCTGGGAAGAATGAGTGCATCCGCCTGCTGCAAAGGACCGCCGGCCAGTGTGACTAACTGTGCGTGTGTCAGGTGCGCGCTTCCGAGTACCTGTGCCGCGGCCAAGCGCGCCGCCGCATCGTTATTCTTGTTCAAGCGGCCCAACAGGAACTTGAGAGCCGTATCATTGATCCCCGGCCGGCGGCGCACCAGAATCGCCAGCGCAGTGGTGCGTAGTTCCGGCGGCGACGCTGGATCAGATGCGATCTTTTCAAGCCGGTCGTCGAGACCCGTGATCTGCAGCGCCCGCACTAGGTTTAAGGCGCGTAAGCGCACTTCTGGAGCGGAATGATCGAGCAGGCCACCGATGCGTTCCAACCACGGCGCCGGGAATTCCTTCAACTCGCAGTGGTCGATCGTGTCCAGGAGGAACAGTTCGCGTTTTGCCCCGCCGGCAGTATCGCCGAGGATGTCACCCACTAGTGTTTGTATATCGGCGTTCGAACAGAACGACAGAAGCACCTCGCGCACCGGCTCTGCCTCGGCGCCCGGAAATTCGGGCGAGCGTAGGCGGGATTCGAGAAAACTCAGAACCGATCCCGACCAGCTGGGATGATGCGATGCCACCCATAGCGCTGCCGTTCGCAGTTCTTTGTTTTTGTCGCTCAGCACCGGCGTAAGTTGCTCGGCCGTGAGCGGTGAATTATCCATTTGATCGAGAGCGATGAGCGCGGACTTGCGAATTTTTGGATTTGAATTTCCCAGCGCTTGGATCAGGGGATCTGGCATTTTCAATTCGATCAAAGCGTAGGTCACGGAGTGCTCGCTAAACCGGTCGATGGCGCGCGCCGCCGCGGAAACGAGCGCCGGAACGGCGCGGGTATCGCCAATCTGGCCCAATGCAGTGGCAGCCTGGCGGCGTGCGGCGGGCTGTGCGTCCATCTGCACGATTTGCATGAGAGCGTCCACAGCTTCGCGGTCTCTAGCCATACCCGCGGCCCGCGCCGCGGCCACGCGCACGCGAAAACTGGGATCATTGAGCGCGGCTCGAACACCCTGTTCGGCTTTGGGTGTACCGATGCGGAACAGTGCCCATACCGCCGCGCTGCGTGCCTCGTGCGACGCCGACTGTTCGCGCTCGTGCGTGAGGGCCTCAACGGCCGGCTCCGCTGCTTCCACCAGCAACTCCTGCGCGCGATCGCGCACCGCAGGGCGAACGTCTTCGAGATGGCGGACGAGCTCGGCAGGTTGCATCTCCGCAAGCTTCAGGTCTTCACCGCGGGGGTCGCGAACCGCCGGCCCACCCACTCTCCGGACACGGTAAATGCTGCCTTTGATCTCCGGCTTTGCGACGCGCGAGATCGGGCAGCCATGAATGAACCAGGCCCCGGTGTCGATGACTAACAAACTGCCGTCCGCATCCTCCATGACGTCGGTGGGATGAAAGTCTGGATCCACGGAAGTCAGAAAGTCTGAATCTTCCGTACGGAATGTAGCGCCGTCACGGTAAAGAACGTGCCGCTGAACGCGGTGCGGATTGAATTGTGCGCTGAAAAAATTACCTTGGTACTGCTGGCCGAAACGAGGGCCTCGATATCGCATCAGGCCGGCAGGAGCAATGCGTGCGAATTTTGTCATGACGGGCATCAGATCGCCGGTGCGCTTAAATTCGCTCGTAACGGGATATGGCTTTGGGTAGACGCCGCCCCAAACCCAATGCATGATCGCATCGCGCTGGCCGTCACGCGGATCCTGGAAATAAGTCATGGTTCCGAAGGTTTCGCCCGTGGGCAAGAAAACAAGCTCGACGGGATTGTCGAAGCCACCGCCCGCCACCCACTCGAGACCGGTCCCATCCGGACGGACGCGCCAGATCCGCGAAGCCTCACCCTTGAATTCGCGCCCATCTTTAGTCTTGATCTCAAATCCGTGCCGGCCATCAGTGAGATACAGCCAGCCATCGGGGCCGAAGAACGGCCCGTGGAGACTAGCTGCGTTCGAAGACAAGTGCCATCCGGTTACGATCACCTCGCGCCGGTCGGCCACGCCATCGCCGTTAGTGTCTTCAAGCCGGATCAGGTCCGGCGGCGCCGCGACATAAAGGGCGCCACGGTACCAGACCGCGCCCGCGGGAAGAGTCAACTTGTCGGCGAAAATCGTGCTCCGGTCGTAAACGCCATCGCCATTCGTATCTTCGAGCATGCGGATGACGTAATCCGGCTTGGCCGCCATTTGGTCCGTGGTCAGCGTATTCCCAGAGGATTCGCACAGAAACAGGCGTCCCCGGTCATCGATCGTGCCCATCATCGGATAATTGACAAGCCCGGCTCCAGCGACCTTTTCTACCTTAAAGCCAGGAGGCACATGGAGGGCTGCGAGGCCGGCCGGAACATTCGTAGAAGCTCCCTGCGCCGTTGGGGCCCAAATGAAGGCGGCCGTCAGCCCGAAAACTAGTCCAAACCCGCGGCGCAGGAACTGCGGCACGGATGAAGTCATAGCTGTTCATGTTAACATCCGCCACTTCGATTTCAATCAGAATCGGAAATGGCTGTTCAGCCTATTAGACAAATTGTCGGCCGGCGTTCGAATGGGATTGACAACGCGCTTCTGCTGCCCTAGTATGTTCGCTAATCTTAAGCGATCGGGCGCCGCTCCAGCACTCTCGAGGAGGAGGTTAGGACATGATTTCCAATGATCGCAGCTTTCGACAAAGCCGTTGTGCACTGGCCTTGATCGTGCTGCTTTCGCCCTGGCTCGGCCGGGCCCAGGAAGTGACGGCCAGACTGGCTGGTACGGTCAAGGACCAAGCCGGCGCCGTCGTGCCCGAGGCAGCACTGAGTGCGACCCACATAGGCACGGGCGTAGTTACGAGGACGACTTCGGACGCCTCGGGGGACTACGTCTTCCCGCAGCTTGCTCCGGGCACCTACACGCTCTCGGTCGAAAAGTCAGGTTTCGCCAGCAGTGTCATCTCGGGAATTTCACTGAACGTCGATCAAAAGGCCAGCGTGGATGTGGTGCTGCAAGTAGGGCAGGTCACGCAGTCGGTCCAGGTGGAAGCGGCCGCCCCCCTCGTCGATAGCACGAGCGCGAGCCTGGGAACGGTTGTTGACCAACAACCGATTCTCGATTTACCGCTCAATCTGCGTCGCACTGGCGCGCTTGCCTTGATCGTGCCGGGAACGGTGGATACCACAGGAAGATCGCTCACCTCCGCGAACGGCAACGGATCCGGGTTCAACGACAACAGCTACAGTGGATCCGGTGGGCGCTCGACGGGCAATCTGATCTTGATCGATGGAATGGTCTCTAGGGCGCTCAATAACGGGGGGTTTGCGCTGCAGCCAGTTCCTGAAATGGTCAAAGAATTCAAGATCGAAAACAACACCTACGACGCCGCGTTTGGTCTGGCGTCTGGAACGACCATGAACCTGATTACGGAATCGGGCGGCAACAGCTTTCACGGCTCGGGCTGGGAATACCTGCGAAATCGGGACCTCGATGCGCGCAACTTCTTTGCAACAGCAAAGCCGGAATTTATCCGCAACCAATATGGGGGCGCTCTGGGTGGACCGATTCGAAAGAACAAGACATTTTTCTTCGGAAGCTATGAGGGGCTTCGACTCATTCAAGGGCAGAGCGGAACTAGTGTGGTCCCCACAGCCGCAGAAAAGGCAGGAGACTTCAGCTCATTTCTCACGGGGCAAACCGCCAATCTGTGTGCGTCCAGTGGCTCCGCAGCTCCCGCCAACCTAAATTTTGATACCGGTCAGTTGTTCAATCCTGCTTCCGAACACCTTTTCACCTGCCCGGCGAACCCGGCAAATCCTGGTGCTGCCACCTCGACTGTTCTAGTCGGCACACCGGTCCCGGGAAACATCATCACCAACATCGATCCGGTGGCGCAAAAGGTCCTCGGGCTCTTTCCAGCACCGAACCGCGGCGGTATTCCGAATTACGTAAACCAGACCCCCTTGCGCCGTCAGGACGAGCAATTTGATGCGCGCGTTGACGAGGTTCTCTCCGAGAAAGATCGCTTATTTGGCCGTTACCTGTTTGGCAATACCAACCAGTTGTTCCCAGGAAACTTCGATCCTTTTAATAATCACCAGCACTTCCGAGGCCAGAACGTCGTGGGCGGCTGGACCCGCCTGATCAGCCCGAGTCTGATTAACGATGTGCGGATAGGCTACCAGCGAGATTTTCTCGATCTAGACTGCCAGGGGTGCCCTCGGCAGCCGGGCCTTCTGGGCAGCTTCGGTATTCAGCAGCTGCAAGCTCCCACGAAGCAGTTGGAGGAGTATCCCGCGTTCGGCTTCGCCAATTTTGCTGGGGTGGGAGACGGCGGTTATTTCCCCGATATTCTGCCCGACAGAGTTGAGAAGTTCGAAGACACTGTCACCAAGATTGTTGGCCGCCACACGATCGTCGCCGGCGTCGATCTCAACTTCTGGCAGACTCCTGGAGTGGAAGATCCCAAGCAGGTAAATGGAAGCATCAGCTTCAACGGCCAATTCTCATCTCTGGCGGGAGAAATCCCGGGCGTTAGCACCATTTCAGATCTGGCCGATCTGGAACTCGGTTTCCCTGCGGGGGGACTGTACACCAGAAGCCCCATTATCAACAAACTGACCGGGGGAGGCTGGTTCAACCTGTTTGCCCAGGATCACATTCGCGTCAACTCTCGCTTGAGTTTGGAGCTCGGCCTTCGGTGGGAGTATCGGAAGCAGCCTTACGATCAAAACAACAATATTGCCACGCTCTATCCGCTGGCGTATAACTCGACGCCCGGAGATGCTCTGCTACTGACCGCTCTGCCGGACGCCGCTAACGATGCACTTTGCTCCAATTCTTACTTCCTCAACGCTAACGGACAGTGCCTGATCATGACTTCAGCGATGAGAAAGCAACTCGGGTTTACTGGGAATAAAGTGCAGGAAGTCAGCTTGGGCCCTGGTCACGGAAACTTTGCTCCGCGGCTCGGAGTCTCGTGGCGGCCGCTAGACTCTGACAAACTCATTGTTCACGCAGGGGCGGGAGTATTCAACGACTTGCCTCATAGCAACATTCAAGGTTCATACGTCAATAACAACCCGGTCTCCACGCAAACGCCAACTTACAACACCGCTTTCGGATCGCCACCGCCCCTAACCAATGGCGTGCCGACCACCACGGAGCTGATGTTTGCAAATTCCGTGGCGGTTCCTCTATCGCAAATTACCGCGGAGCTAATGCCAAGCCCGTTTTATGCCACGCCGACCATATATGAATGGAGTGCCAGCGTGCAGTCGCAGTTGGCGCAGAACTGGGCGCTGGAGGTGGGTTACGTAGGAAATCGGGGCGTCCACATGGACTATATTCATATCTGGGGCAATCAAGCAGTACCTGGAGTTGGTCCGCTCCAACCCCGGCGGCCGTGGCCGGACTTCAACATCATGCTATACGATTCGTTCAATGGCATTTCAAACTATGATGCCCTTACAACTAAAGTCACCAAGAGATTCTCGCATGGCTTTCAAGCTCTGATTGCTTATACCTGGGGCCATGTTTTCGATTGGAACGGAGGCGATTCGGATTTTGTTTCCCTGGTGCAGAACGATAATAATGCCAGGGCGGATTATGGGACCGCGGACATCAGCATAAAACAGCGGCTGGTGCTAACACCCATCTGGCAGTTACCTTTTGGAAAGGGGCAACGCTTTTTGAACAGCGGCGGTGTGTCCAATGCCCTTGCGGGAGGATGGGAAGTTGCCGGCATCCTCACATTCCAGACTGGCTTCCCGTTTACCGTGACTGCCAATCAGGATTATTCTAACACCGGCTCGCTATCTCCGAGGCCAGACCGGACATGCAACGGCGCCGGCGCTCAAACCGTGACAGACTGGTTTAATGCGAGCTGTTTCACCACCGACGCGCTCTCGCAGGCTTTGGCGAATGGAACACCCCGTTTCGGGAATTCCGGCAAGAATATCTTGTACGGGCCAGGTATTCAGCAATGGGACATTTCATTTATTAAACGAAACTCGCTTACAGAGAAAGTGAATCTCGAATTCCGGGCCGAGTTTTTCAACATGTTCAATCACCCTAATTTCGGAACACCTGGCGCGACTATCGATACCAGCACAACCGGCCAGATCACGAGCGCAGGCACTCCGCGCGACATTCAATTCGGGCTGAAACTGAAGTTCTGACCGGAGCTCTTGATGACACTCGAGACATCCCGTAGTGTCCAGCATCCCAATCTCAATTGATAAGGCTTGGCCTCAAGTGTCCCGGCTCCAGGCGATCTCCGTGATCGGATGGATGTACCGGCAGCGTAGTGTTCGCCATTTGCTGCCTTCGTGAAGAGTATATGCCAGCGCGCTTCGGCCGCTCTGGCATCTAACATGATCGCTAGTCTTACATTTCGAACAGGAGCGCTCTATGCTTCATGAATGGGTTCTGAAACTGGGACTATTTCTGGTGGTTTTCGGAGGGGTCCCGGCCCTGTGTTCAGGCTCCGACTGGGGTCCGAGGAATCTTGCGTTGTCAGCTTTGGGCGCCAGTGCGCGCTCGTGGGAGCCTGGGGTTACCGTGGTCCCCGAACACGAACCTTCCAAGGTCAACGACGGCAGTGTGCTCAGTTATTGGGCGGTGCGCGATGTGGACCTTCCTGCCGACATCGGCGTCGAATGGCGTGAAGCTCATCGGATTTCCAGCGTTGTGGTCCGCTATTTCGACGGCCGAATGGTGCGTGGGCCTGTGATGGCCAGGACTCAAGAATGGGCGCGCCTTCAGTACTGGGAGCAAGGCGAGTGGAAGGATATCCAGGCTCAAGTGGTTGGGCAGGAGACATCTTCGGTGCGCTATGCATTCGATCCTGTCGAGACCACTCGCCTGCGTCTTCTGTTTTCCGAGCCGCCCGACCCGGAGTCGCGGCGGCTCCCTGAGCGATTGGGCATCTATGTCTGTGAGTTCGAAGCCTATAGCGAAGTCCCTTACGCGGTGGTGCGCCCTGCACCACGGCTTGTTAGCGTTGGGGAAAGACGCGTTGGCACGTACTACAACGAATGGTCGAGCGACAATCCCTACGATCGTGCCGGGCCGCTTGTGATAGAACCAAAACCAACCCGCATCGTGACCGACGCCCTCTCACCGACGCTGATCGTCGCCGAAAGCCAGTGGTCGAAAGTAGCTTGTGCTATCAAGAAGCCGCGAAAGGGAATCACCGTTCTCACGAACGGGTTCATGCAACTCGAAGTCTCGACGACCGGCGGCCTTAAAGAGTCGCTGTTGAGAAACTTGGTGACGGGCGAAAGTGCCGCGACAACGAACTCGCAACCCTTCCTGATTCGAACCTCGAAAGGCGAATTGTCTTCAGCCAATGTCAGAGTGGTAGGAGAAGAAACGGCGGGCTCGGGGTCCGAGGTCAGTTATTTACGGGTGGATTTGACTTCGGAGTTGGTGGATCTTTCTGTTAAGTATGAACTGCGGCGGCCGGACCATTTCTATCATAAGTGGCTCACCATCACGAACAAAGGCGATTCAGATCTTCGAGTTTTGGACGTGACTGTTTCTTCTCTTGGGTTGCAGCGATTGTTGGATCTGTTTGCGGGGCCTGAACTGACTTATCCGGTTTCTCGCCTGGAGAGAGGTGGGTTCTTTGAGTGCCTCGAGACAGTCTATTGGGATCACAAGGGCGATGCGATGACCTACTA
>Ga0335081_10022469_pt1 | contig 10205 bp, 5 predicted proteins | sample Lox_Sample_35_FD_206713 | JGI IMG/M metagenome (GOLD analysis project Ga0335081, IMG submission 206713) | Soil microbial communities from Loxahatchee National Wildlife Refuge, Florida, United States - Lox_Sample_3.5 | ecosystem: Environmental > Terrestrial > Soil > Wetlands | place: USA: Florida... | reverse complement strand
GATCCGCCGCCCGCTCGACGGAGCGAGGAGGCGAGGCCGTGCCCCGATCGAAGAGGCGAGCGAGTAGGTAGGTCGCGACCAAGGAAGGCCCCGTCACGGCGGCTCGGCCTGGGACCTGGGCGCCGTGCCCCGAGCTGGCGTCGCCCGACGCCCGACCCTCCTTCCTCCGCCGGGTCGGCGAGGGCCCGGGAATTCGGGCCGCCTCACCGCGACCCCGTGGAGGCGAGGCGCTCCATCTCGGTCACGGCCGAATCGAGCTCCTCTGCGATGGCCCGAAGACTCGCCCACCGCGGCAGCGCCTCGCTCCGCTTGCCGAAGACCTTCGCGAGCTCGCGGTAGTACCAGAGTGATTCGCGCCCTCCCTTGAAGCGGGCCCAGACCTCGTTGCCGAGCGCGCGGAGGTCCGCGACGATGGCTCGGGCGTTGTCGAGCTTGTCGGCCGCCGAGACGAGGAGCACGTCCTCGTCCTTGTGGAGAAGGGCCTCGAGGTAGGCCTCCTTCCGCGGCCGCCACGGCGGCTTCTCCTCCTCGAACGTGTCGGTGCAGCCCTCGACGATCCGGGCGACGCGGTCGCCGAACTGCGCGCGGATCGACTCGAGGGTGGGACGCCCGCCCTGGTCCTCGGCAGCGTCGTGGAGCAGGGCGGCGATCGCCTGGTCCTCGTCTCCGTTGAAGTGGACGACGAGCGCGGCCGTGCCGAGGAGGTGTCCGAGGTAGGGCACCCGCGACCCCTTCCGCTCCTGCCTGCCGTGCAGGCGGAGCGCCTCCGCCATCGCGTTGCCGAACCGCTCGGTGAGCTTCGTGGGATCGGCCCCTCTGGCTTCCTTCATCCTCACCTCCTCGTTGTTCTCCCAATCTACTCTCGCAGCGGGATGGACAACTCTAGCCCCGAGTGACGACGCCGGCCGACGAACGAAGCCCCGACCGGCCGCTGCCCTGCGCGCCGTGTCCGTCCAGGGGCGTAATATCCAGGCTCGGGCCTTCAGGTCACCCCTAGCTGGCAAGGCGGCCGCCGTGAGCCTCGACCTCTTCATCGTCCGCCCGGGCGTGTACCCGGAGCGCTACCTCGGCCATCTCGTCACCGTCCCGGACGTGCCGGCGCCGGCCGTCCCCGGCTCGATTCCGGGGCAGGGGACGAAGCCGCCCACCGACGCCGGCCTGGATGCGCTCTTCGCGAGCTCGCTCGTCGGGGTGGGGAAGCCCGCGCGGCTCGTCCCGTACGGTCTCGTCGAGCCCACGGCGTGGGAGCGGCGCTTCGTCGCCTGGGCATCGAGGCACCTCGGCCTCGAGCCGGAGAGCGGCTGGGACACGCTTGCGTCAGAGCGCCGAAACCCGAGCTTCGAGTCCCTGGCGGCGGCTCTCGCGGATCCCCTGGCGCCTCCGCCGAGCGCCTCGGTGGACCTGTCGCTGGTCGCCTGCGACGACCCGGAGCTCGAGGCCATCGCGGCCGCGCGCCGGATCCGCGCCTGGCTCGCCCGGGAGCCCTTCGAGAGGTGGCCGGAGGCTCTCGACGACGTCCTCGTGCTCCTCCCGGCCTCGCCGGAGCGGCGCTCGACGTGGAAGCGCGTCCTCGAGAAGCACGGACTTGCGGCGGACGTGCCCGCCTACCTTCCGGTCGCAGGCCTGCCCCTCGGGCGCTGGCTCCTGTCCCTCTGTCGCCTCGCCCGCTTCGCCGAGGAGCCCGTTCACCGCGACGACCTCCGAGAAGCGCTCCTCGCCCCCTTCGTGAGGATGCCGAAGGGAGCCCGCCGCTCCGACCTCCGCGAGTGCCTGCGCTCCCTCCGGGGGCACCGGGTCCACCTCGGCCTGTGGAGGGAGCACCTCGCCCAGTGGGAGGAGCGAAAGCGACAGGAGACCCTGGACCGAGGCCTCGCCGAGGACGAGCAGGCCGGGGCGCTCCGGGATCTGGAGCGCCGGCGCCAGGGGCTCGACGAGCTCACCGGCGCCGTCGCCCGCCGCCTGGCGGAGCCCGGCGCACTATTCGAGGGGCTCCGCGCTCTCCTCGACGAGCTCGGCGCCGCCGAGCGGGTCCGCGCCTCGGGCGTCGACCAGGCCGCTTCCGCGCTCGAGAGGACCCGCCGCGTCCTCGGGAGGCTCGCCGAGGACGAGAAGGCGAGGGCGAGGTTCCCGTACGACGAGAAGGTCGGGGAGCTCGAGCGGAGCCTCGGGTCCGCACTCGTCCGGACGGCGCCCCCGCTGCGGCACGGCGTACGCATCGCGAGCTACGCCCAGTACGACGGCCGGGCGGCTCGGTTCCTCGTCCTCGCCGGCCTGGAGGAGGGCGGGTACCCACGGACCGCGGCTCGCCCCTCGCATGACGAGGCCGAGCTCGCCGCGCGCCTCGGCCTCGGGACACCCGAGGACGAGCTCCTGCGGCAGGCTCGCGTCGCCGCCGCTGCCGCTGGAAAGGCCCGGGAGGCCGTGCTTCTCGCCTGGTCCCGGGTCGACGAGGCGGGCGGTGACACCTTCGCGGGGCCTCTCCTCGCCGCGGTGCGCAAACGGGAAGGGCACGATGGCATCGCGGAAGAGCGCTTCGGCGACGCCCAGGCGAACCCACCCGACGAGGGCGCGGTGGCGAGCCCGGCGGACGTCCTCGCATCGACCGTCGCCTCGGTGGGCGATGCTCTCCCGCAGGGACCGTTTCGGGCGGCCTGGGAGCGGGCCAGGGCGGCCGCCGCGCACGCGAGGCTCCTCGACGCGGAGCGAGCCCCGACCGAGGAGAGCCCCGTCGGTCCATACGCCGGGAAGGTGGGCGTCTCGCTCGCCGCGAAGAAGTACAGCCCGACGGCGCTCGAGCAGCTCGGACAGTGCCCGAGCCGGTACTTCCTCGAGCGCGTGCTCGGCGTCGAGGAAGCGGGGGACGAGGGGGTGGACCTCGACCCCATGGAGACGGGCTCCATGCTGCACGAGGCCCTGGCCCTCGCCGCCCAGAAGGCGATCCGGGCCCGGGGCGCCTGGAGCCTCGGCGCGAGCGGAACGGAGCGGGAAGAGGGGATCGAATCCCTGGGGGGGGAGCTCGCGAAGGAACTCGAGGGGGCGGCGCGGCGCTACCTCGACTCCCATCCGACCCTGCCCGAGCCTCTCGTCCTGCGGGTCGTCGAGCGCTGGCGACGCGTGCTCGAGAGCTGGCTCGAGAAGGAGAACGCGAAACCGGAGGGCGGCCTCTTCCCGCGAGGGGCGAAGCCCGAGCCTTCGAGCCTCTCCGAGAAGGAGCTGAAGGCGATCGCGGCCGCCGATCCCCGGGTGGCGGAGGCGCTCGACGCTTTCCGGAAGCTCGAGCTCGAGGAAGCGCTCGCGCTCCTCGACGGGGCGAGGGCCGCGGTGGCCCCGAGCGCCGCCGAGGCGGGAAGGACGTGGGGTGGCTCGAAGGCGGTGGGTCTCGTCACCCGGGGAGCCTTTCAGCTAGCGGCCACGAACAAGTCGAAGACGGCACGTGGAAAGGCGCTCGACGCCCTCGCCGAAGAGGCACGGGCCAGGTACGGGAAGAAGGAGTCCGAGCTGCGCGAGGCCCTGTGGAAGGCCTGGGCAAGAGACCGGCTCTCGGTGCCACCCCGGGCCGTGGCGTCGGAGTGGTCGTTTGGGGACGCGGTCCGGGACGGAGCGGACCCGCGCAGCACCGAGGAGCCGCTCACCATCGACCTGCCCGGTGGGGGGCGACTCGCGGTCCGTGGACGCGTGGACCGGGTGGATGCGGCCAGGGACCGGCCCGACGCCGCCGTCGTCGACTACAAGTCGGGGCGTTCCAAGAGCGGGACCGAGCTCGTGAAGGAGCTCGGCGAGGGGCGCCACCTCCAGCTCCCGCTCTACGCTCTCGCCGTCGAGAAGCTCCTCGCCTCCGAGCTGCACGAGCCCCTCCACGTGGTCCGGGGGCGGCTCGACTTTCTCCGCAGCCAGGCCCAGCCCGAGATCACGTTCGAGCCGGGGCTCCAGCCCGAGCTCCGTCCGGAGGGGAAGCCGCAGGCCGAGCCGGTGGGGATCCAGGAGGTGGTCCTCGAGCACCTGGCCCATTCCGTGCGCCTTCTCGAGGCCGGCTCCGTTCCGCTCCTGCCGCGGGCCTGCCCCAACGAGTCGCCGTCTGCCCGGTGCCCCTGCAACGTCGTCTGCGACTATCGCCCGGAGGCGCGAGAGAAGTTCAACCCGTCCGACACCCAGCCCCTCTTCGTTCCACCCGGGAAGGAGAGGGGGGCGAAGGTCGGCGGCGAGGACGGTCGCCGCCTGGCCTACCAGCCGGCCGATCCGGTCGAGGACCCGCCCGCGAGCAAGAGGGCTCTCGAGGCGCACGAGAGGGGACGGGCACTCGCCTGCGACACCCGCCGCGACGTCGTCGTGTCGGCGGGCGCCGGCTCAGGCAAGACCCGCGCGCTCGTCGCCCGGTACGCAGCCGCCATCGGACCCGGGTGCGGGCCCGAGAACATCCTCTGCATCACCTTCACCCGGAAGGCCACGGCCGAGATGCGAGCCCGGATCCGTGAGCGGATCCTCGACACCGACCGCTCGGTCGAGCGAGAGGCGCTGCGGGCCTGGATCACGGCGCTGGGGGCGGCGCCCATCCAGACCATCGACGCCTTCGCCGCACGCGTCGTCGCCGACCTCGGCGGCGAGGAGCTCGACCTCTCGGCCGGCTCCGGGAGCTTCGCGACCGAGTACGTGGCCGAGCGAATGGCGCGGGAGGCGAAGCGTCCGTCGGCGGCCCTGGATCTTCTCCTCTCCGAGCTGCCCGTTCCCCAGGTGAGGGCCGTCCTCGCGAGCCTCATGGAGGAGGCGGCGCTCGGGAAGGTCGTGGGCACGGCGGAGGAGATCGCGCAGGGTTGGAACGAGGAGGCGGAGCGGCTCGCGGGCGACCTGCCGGAGCGGCTCTCGCGGTTCGTCGGGCGGGCCGCGAACGCCGCGAAGCGCGACCCGGACCTGAGGGACGCCATCGAGGAGCAGCTCTCGGAGCTCGAGGGGGCCGTCGCCGCCTTCCAGTCGCACCAGGCCATCGCTGGACTCCGGGCTCTCGAAGGGATCGCCCTGCCGAGGAAGAAAGTCGCGGAGCCGGTGAAGGAGGAGCTCAGGGCCCTTCGCGACGGGCCGACGGCCGCCTGGTTCAAGGGGTCGATGGGCGTCCTCTCCGGATGCGAGAGCCCGAAGGACGTCGCGGCGCAGGTCCTCCGCGAGGCGAAGGTCGCTCACGCCGCCCTCGAGACCGCCCGGTCCTGGCTGGAGGGCTACGCGCGGGCGAGGGGGGAGCGGCGCATCAGCTCGTTCGCCGACGTCCTCGCCCGGGCGACGAAGGTCCTCGCCGGGAAGGAGCCGTCCGAGGTCCAGGCCCGGTTCCCGTACCTCCACATCCTCGTCGACGAGTTCCAGGACACCGACGAGGCCCAGCTCGGCTTCATCCGGCTCCTGCAGGAGAAGCTCGGCCAAGCCGGGAGGCGGCCGGCGCTCTTCGCGGTCGGCGACCCCAAGCAGTCCATCTACCGGTTCCGCGGAGCGGAGGTGGACCAGTTCGAGGAGTACTGGGACGCGGCGCCAGAGTCGTCTCGCGCGGTGCTCGCCGTGTGCTGGCGAGCCGAGCCGGCCCTGTCCATCGCCATCTCGCGCCTCTTCGGTCGCCTCTTCGACGCGAAGCTCGATCCGGCGGCGAAGGTCCCCTGGGAGCCGCTCGCCCCGAGGGGCGAGCCGGGCGAGGAACCCTGCGTGGAGCTCATTCTTCCGGACGACCTCGACGTCGCGCCCGAGCGTGTCCCGGACGCGGAAGGCGGGGAGCCGGTCGGGGAGGAAGGCGAGGTCTCCGAGGACGAGGGAACCGAGCGGGCCCTCGTCCGCCGCATCCGGGAGATCCTCGCGGAATCGGACCGGTCCGGGGAGGAGTCGCCGGTCGCCGTCCTCACGCACTCCTGGGCGAGGGCCGTGCACTACGGGAAACTCCTGCGCGAGCACGGCGTCCCCGCCTTCGTCCAGGGAGGGCGCGGGCTCCTGGACGCGCCCGAGGTGAGGCACCTCTTTCACTGGCTCGAGGCCCTCGAGCGGCAGGACGACGACCTCGTGTTCGCGGCGCTCCTCCGCGGAGCGACCGTCGGCGTCTCCGACCCGGGCCTCTACGCCATCCGCAGGGGCTACGGCCTCGAGCTCCGGGACTTCGGGGCGCCGGACGGATACGTCGCGGCGAAGGGGCGGAACGCCCTCTCGTCGATCCGCCACGGGTTCCGGTTCGACGGGAGCGCGGCCGCCGATGCGATGGAGAAGGAGGCGGGCCGTCCCATCGACGCCGAGGTTCGAGCGGCGCTCCGGCGCGACGAGGGGAGGCTCCTCGCCTTCGGAGAAGCCTGGGCGGCGGCAGCGCGCCTCTTCGGGCTCGTCCCGCTCGCCGCGGTGGTCGAGGCGATCGTCGGGGCGACCGGGTACGAGGCCGTTCTGCGGGGCCGTCCGGACGGGCTCCAGGCGCTCGCAAACTTACGCTCCTTCCAGGAACTCGTCCGGGCCGCGGAGGCCGGCCGCTCCCCCGCCGACGGCGTACGGGAGATCGAGCGCATCTCCGCCGTGGGCGAGGACCCGGCGGCCGGGGGCCTGAGCCTGGAGCCGGGTGCGGCCGTCACCGTGACCGTGGTCCACCAGGCGAAGGGGCGGGAATGGGACACGGTGGTCGTGCCCGACCTCGAGCGGGTCGAGGTGAAGGGGCGCGTCGCCCGCTGCGACCTCCAGCGCCTCGTCCGCCGGCAGGGGAGGAAGTGGGAGCGTCGCTACCTGCCCGGGTCGCTCCTCGAGAACCCAGACGACCTCCTCGCGACCCTGGGAGGCGTGGGAGCGAAGGTGCTGGCAGCGGCGACAGCGGGGGTGGAGCGAGCCGAGTCGCGGCGCCTCTTCTACGTCGCCTGTACCCGCGCGAAGAAGCGGCTCGTCCTCACCGGCAGGTGGCCGGACGAGAAGGCCTTCGCGAAGCGCGCCGGCGAGGGCGAGGTGGGTCTCCCGGACGCGGATAGCTGGCTCGAGGACCTCGTCTTCGCCCTCGAGATGCGGCCCGGAAGCGAAGGCCGGCCCGTTCCGGAGGGCGTCTGGAGAGAGGGGCGCGACTTCCGCTGGGTGCGGCCGCGCGGAGAGGGGTTCGGCGAGAGCGTCCGGGCTCTCCCGGACAGGGCCAAGGTGAACCCGGCCGTCGTCCGCCTCGCGGCCCTCGGGGTCCCACCCGTTCCGCTCGTCGTCGTGAACCCCTCCGGGGCCGAGGCCTCGGGCCCGGTGCCGACGCCGTCGATCTCGCAGCCGGCGACGGCCCCGCCCGGCCGCGACGACTCGCCCTTCGCATCGGCGGCGGACGAAGGGACCGCCTTCCACCGAGCGGTGCAGCTTTGGTCCTACCTGGGCGATTGCAGCGATTCGCTCGTCGAGCAGGCGGTACGCGACGTCGCCGGGGACTTTCGGCTCCCGGAGCGCGCGGCCCGCGTGAAGGAGCTCCTCCTTGCCCAGGCCAGCTGTCAGCCCGCGCTCCTCGCCGAGCTCGCGAAAGCCGCGGAACGGGGGGACGTCTTCCACGAGGTGTCGGTCGGCTACCTTCGCGCGGACGGCGCCTGGGTCGAGGGGGTCATCGACCTCCTGTACCGGGACGGGGCCCGGCAGTGGCACATCGTCGACTACAAGACCGATCGTGCGAAGGACGCGAGCGCGGTCGAGGGGAAGGTACGCGAGTACTACCCCCAGGTGCGGGCCTACGCAGAAGCAGTGAAGGGCGAGCTTCCCGGGGGGGCCTCGGTGAAGAGCTTTCGCCTCTGGCTCGTGGGGATGGGCGTCGTGGCGAGTTGGGAGGCCTGACCGGCGGCGATCCGTGCGGCGCGGAACCGGGTAGCCGAGGCCGAGCTCTCTGGCGTGTCCGCTGCGCTCTTCGCGGCTCCCCGCTCGCGGCCGTCAATCCTTCAGCGTGAACGGCGTGAAGTCGGTGTCCCGGTCGTAGTAGTCCTCGTGCTCGGCACGTTTGAGGCGGTTCACGATGAAGTAGGTGAGCGGCGTGAGGACGACCTCCACCGTCACCTTGAAGAGCCAGTTGAAGACGACGACCCGCACGAGGGTCTGGCCCGTCCAGATTCCAGCGAAGGCCGCGGGGTAGAAGAGGATGCTGTCGACGAACTGGCCGGCGACCGTGGACCCGACGGTCCGCGTCCAGAGGAAGCGGCCGCCGGTGAGGAGCTTCATCTTGGCGAGGACGAAGGAGTTCACGAAGTCCCCGCACCAGTACGCCACGAGCGATGCGGAGGCGATGCGCCAGGTGTTCCCGAAGACGAGCTCGATCGCACCTTGGAGGGTTCGATTGTTGGGCTCGTCCGGCGCGGGGGTGAGGTGGATCACGACCCAGGCCATTGCGGTCGCGAAGGCCATTGCGCCGAAGCCCCCCCAGATGGCCCGTCGCGCCCGCGCGTAACCGTACACCTCGGTGAGCACGTCGCCGAAGATGTAGGCAATGGGGAAGAAGATGTTGCCGGCGCCGAAGGTGATGCGGTGGCCGCCCAGAGTCACCGATGCAGCCTTCGCGGGGCCGATCAGGTTCGAGCAGAGCAACACCGCGACGAAGGCTCCGAGGAGGAGGTCGTAGTACCGGTACCCGCGGGGGTGGGCGGATACGTCTGGCGCTGGCGCTGGTGCGGCCTGCGGAGCGGGCATGGTGTCAGGCCGGCGAAGCCGGTCTCTCCGCCTCTCGCAAAGCAGGGCCAGGGCCGGAGCCGTGCCCTCTTCTCGCTCGATCCGCGGCCGCAGTCAGCATGACCATGTGTGCACGCGGATGTCTAACACGCGGGCAATGTCCGGTCACAACCAACGAAAAGCCGGGGGGACAGAAGGCCGGGGACGCGAATCGTCGAGAGGGTCACCCTGGGTTCGAGCGAGCAGAGGAGCTCGAGGCGCTGGAGTGGCCTCTGACGCCTCGCCCCCGGGGTCCCGGCACCGAGGTCTCCAGGGGAGGGGAGTCCCGCCCACTTGTCGGCTATCCTCCGGGCGTGAGGATCCCGGATGGCCATGTACCTCGCCCCGCTGGCCCCCGTCCCTAACGGGGCCCAGGGCGGGCGCCCCCCATGCGATGCCTCCCAATTTTCGCTTCCTTTCCATAAGAGTAGGCGCGCCGTCCGGGAACGCTTCGGCCTTTCGCCGGACACCGGGAGGCAATGAAAGGATGCCATGGGTTTCCTCGACGACGTCCTCAAGCAGGTGACGAGCGGGAGCGCACCGGATGCGACCGTACACGCGGCGTTCGACCAGCTTGCGAAGGCCGTTCCCCAGGGCTCACTCGCCGAGGGTCTGGCCCACGCGTTCAGGTCCGATCAGACGCCGCCGTTCGAGCAGATGGTGTCCGGCCTCTTCGGGAACTCCAGTCCGGATCAGAAGGCGGGCGTCCTGAACCAAATTCTCGGGGCGCTCGGGCCGGGCGGCGTCTCTCAGGCTCTGGGGGCGATGGGAGGCGTCGGCGGGCTCGCGAGCGTCCTGTCCGGCGGCAGCGTGACGCCGCAGCAGGCCCAGCAGGTCCCTCCCGAGGCCGTCCAGGTCCTGGCCCAGCACGCGGCCAAGAAGGACCCCTCGATCGTGGACGCGGCGGCCGGTTTCTATGCGCAGCACCCGACGCTCGTGAAGGCTATCGGGGCCGGCGCGCTGGCACTCCTCATGTCCAAGGTCTCTGCCGCACGGAGGTAGCCATGGGCATCATCTCCTGGATCATCATCGGCCTCGTCGCAGGGTGGCTCACCGGGAAGATCATGGGCGGCCCAGGCAAGGGCGTGCTCATGGACGTCATCATCGGACTCCTCGGCGCGCTCGTGGGCGGTTTCCTCGCCGGTCTCCTGGGCTTCAGGCCCGAGGGAGGCCTCATCTACACGATCGTCGTGGCCGTCATCGGAGCCGTGATCCTCACCTGGGTGTTTCGTAAGCTGACGGGCGCAAAAGCCTGACCCTGCGAACCTCGTCGAGGTGCGGGCGGGAAGGGGAGCTCTTCCCGTCGGCCACTCCTCGAGCGGCGGTAGCGGATCTCACCGGTGCCAGAGAAGCACTCCCGGAGGCTCGCTCCATCGACTCGCGGCAACCCGTCCTGTCGAGGCCATCTTCTTCCTCGCCACGCTGAAGCCACTCCGGGCGAGCCGCCTCGCCGAGCTCATCCGCTTCGGAGCGGAGCGGGCCCGCGTGGATACTTTCCTCTTCGTCAACAAGGAGGGCGTGAAGCAGGCGGGGCGTTACCAGATCGTTCCCGTGGCCGG
>Ga0335081_10022468_pt1 | contig 10205 bp, 7 predicted proteins | sample Lox_Sample_35_FD_206713 | JGI IMG/M metagenome (GOLD analysis project Ga0335081, IMG submission 206713) | Soil microbial communities from Loxahatchee National Wildlife Refuge, Florida, United States - Lox_Sample_3.5 | ecosystem: Environmental > Terrestrial > Soil > Wetlands | place: USA: Florida... | reverse complement strand
GGACCACGCACGGGAACCCCAGGCGGCGCTCCTGGATGTCCTCCACGACGTCCATGATGTCGATGGTGGGCCCGGGCTGGCCATGCGGGTGCACCACCAGGTGACCCTTGTCGTTGACCGAGAAGTAGCCCGCCCCCCACCCGGCCACGTTGAAGTGCTGCATGGCCTTCTCGACCGACCACTCGGCGGCCTTGGTGGCGACGGTGGCGTCGCTCGTGGGCTCGGGGATGCGGGACTCGGGGGTCGCCATCGCGGTCCTCTTCTACATGTACCTTCCCGAGGGCGAGAAATAAAGATCGCGCCGCCGCGCACGGATCGTTATCGAGCGGCCGCCGTGTCCTCGATCCATGCGCCTCCCACTGCCCCCTCAAGGCCCGTGCCACTCGGCGAGCGGCTCCGGGAGCTCCGCGCCACCTTCCGGCAGGTGCCGGGCACCCTCGGCCTCGTCCTGCGCGCCGACCGCGGCGGCTTCCTGGCCCTGGCCGGGCTCACCGCCCTCTCGGCCCTCCTGCCGGCCGCCATCGCCTGGACCGGCAAGCTCATCGTGGATGCTGTGGTCGCCGCCGCCCGAGGGCAAGGGGCCCCGGGCCGGGTGGGCGCGCTCGTGGCCCTCGAGCTCGGGTTCATGGCCGCCTCGCTGTTCGCCGGCCGCCTGGTCGGGCTCGAGCGCGAGCTGCTCCGCGCCCACCTCGGCAACGTGGTGAACGAGCAGATCCTCGAGAAGGCCCTCTCGCTCGAGCTCCGGCACTTCGAGGACTCCGAGGTCTACGACAAGATGCAGAACGCGCGGCGCGAGGCCTCCTCCCGCCCGCTCTCCCTCGTCCTGCAGACCTTCACCATCGCCCAGAACGCCATCACCCTCGGCGCGCTCTCGGCCCTGCTCGTCCGCCTGTCCCCGTGGAGCGTCCTCGTGGTGGTCCTCTCCTCGGTTCCGGCCTTCCTGTCGGAGGCGCGCCTCGCCGCCGCCTCCTTCCGCCTCAACTCCTGGCGGGCGCCGGAGGGGCGTCGCCTCAACTACCTCGAGTGGATCCTGACCCGCGACAGCCACGTCAAGGAGGTGAAGCTCTTCGGGCTCGGGCCCCTGGTCCTCGCCCGTTACCGCGCCCTCTTTGGCAAGTTCTACGAGGAGGATCGGCGCCTGGCGATCCGGCGCATGGTCCAGGGCGTCTTGTTCGGCCTCGTCTCCCTCGGGGCCTTCTACGCCATGTACGGCCTCGTCGCCGTCCGGGCGGCCCGGGCAGAGGTCTCGCTCGGAGACCTCACCCTGTACCTGGCCGTCTTCCGGCAGGGCCAAGGAGCCGTGCAGGGCGTCCTCACGGCCATGGGCGCCATGTACGAGGACGCCCTCTACATGACGAACCTCTTCGCCTACCTGGAGATCCCGACCGGCGGCGAGCTTTCCCGCCGGCGCCCCGCCCTCGCCCCGGTGCGGGGGCGGCCGGGCCGCATCGAGCTCGAAAGGGTCTCCTTCCGCTACCCGGGGCGCTCCGAGTGGGCCCTGCGGGAGATCTCGCTGACCCTCGAGCCGGGCGAGAAGCTGGGCCTCGTCGGCGAGAACGGGGCCGGCAAGAGCACGCTCGTGAAGCTCCTGCTCCGCCTCTACGAGCCGACCGAGGGCGCCATCCGCTACGCCGGGGTCGACTTGCGCGACATGGACGTCGAGGACCTGCGCTCGCGGGTGGGGGCGGTCTTCCAGGACTTCGTGCGCTACCAGTTCACGGCCGCCGAGAACATCGGGGTGGGAAGCCCCGAGCACCTCGGGGACCGCTCGCGCATCGAGGAGGCGGCCCGCCGCGGCGGGGCGGCCGCCCTGGTCGAGGGGCTCCCGGAGCGCTACGAGACCGTCCTCGGCGGCTGGTTCGAGGCCGGCCACGAGCTCTCGGCCGGGCAGTGGCAGAAGCTGGCGGTGGCGCGCGCCTTCATGCGCGACGAGGCCGAGGTCCTCATCCTCGACGAACCCACCGCCTCCATCGACGCCGAGGCCGAGCATGACCTGTTCGAGCACATCCGCGCCCTGGCGGTCGACCGGACCGCCATCGTCATCTCGCACCGCTTCTCCACCATCCGCACCATGGCCGACCGCATCGTCGTCCTGCGCGGGGGGCGCATCGAGGAGGTCGGTAGCCATCGCGAGCTGCTCGATCGCAACGGACGCTATGCCCACCTCTTCCGGCTGCAGGCGCAGGGCTACCTCAACTGACCCTCGCGGAGCACCGTGAGGGCGCGCTCGAACTCCTCCGGAAGGGGGGCCTCGAAGGACATGCGGCGCCCGCTCAGCGGGTGCGGGAAGGCGAGCCGGAAGGCGTGCAAGGCCTGGCGGCCGATGGCCAGGGCGGCCCGCCGCACCGAGCTCTCCCCCGGTAGGCGCGCCTCGCGCCGCGTCCCCCCGTAGGTGGCGTCGGCGAGGAGCGGGTGCCCCATCTCGGCGAAGTGGACCCTTATCTGGTGGGTGCGCCCGGTCTCGAGGGAGACCTCCACGAGCGTCGCGCCCGGGAACGCCTCGCGGGCGCGCCAGGAGGTCACCGCCCGTCGGGATGCGTCGAACCGCCCGGTGAAGCGGGTCCGATCGCGCGGGTGGCGCCCGTAAGGCGTGTCGAGCCGTCCCTGCGGAGCTAGCCCGCCGTGGCAGAGAGCGAGGTAGGTCTTCTCCACCGCCCGGGCCTTGAAGGAGGCCTGGAGCGAGGCGAGGGCCGCCTCGGTCTTCGCCACGACGAGGCAGCCCGAGGTCCCCTTGTCGAGCCGGTGGACGAGGCCGAGCCGCTCGCCGGCCAACCCCTCCCCCGCGAGGTGGTGGACGAGGGCGTTCACCACCGTCGAGTGAGGCGTGCCGCGCGCGGGATGGACCACCATCCCGGCGGCCTTGTCGAGCACCAGGAGCTCCTCGTCCTCGTAGAGCACGGCGAGCGGCAGGTCCTGGGCGAAGGGCCAGGAGGGCGCCCGCTCGGGGACGAGCCCCGAGACCGCCTCACCGCCCTTCACCCGCAGGGCGGGCTTGGCGGCGCGGCCGTCGACCTCGACCTCGCCGTCCTCGAGAGAGCGGCGGGCGCGCGAACGGCTCATCCCCGGCGCGAGCTTCGCGACCACGAGGTCGAGGCGCTCCCCGGCGAGCTCCCTTGGGACGACGAAGGCGAACCGCTCCGGCACCTACCAGATCCGCGACTTCACGTGGCGCTTGGAGCGCAGGATGACGTCCACGATCGCGCGATCGTAGTAGTTGGTGCGGGCGTAGAGATCCGGCGACACCCTCGAGCGGTACAGCTCCCGCCCCTCCTCGAGCTCCTCGCGCAGGGCGTCGAAGAAGGTGTCGTCCTGGATGCCGCGGACGATCTTCTCCTCGTTGTAGAGCGACACGTCGGAGCAGATCGCTCGCGCCAGGCGGATCGCTTGCTCGGGCGAGTCGATGAGCGGCATGGGCGGATGCTATTAGAGCGCCGGTACCGGGTCAAACGAACGGCCGCTAGCGGTGGGGGGCGGCCGCCGCGTCGCTCAGGGCCTGCAGGTAGCTGCGCGCCACCTTCTGGCCGTCGAGCCGCAGCTCCTTGGCCACCGCCATGAGCATGCCGCGCAGGTACACCACCGCCGGCAGCCGACCGTAGTCGTCGGCCTCGAGGTGCTCGAGGTGGTAGCGGGCGATCTTGGTCCGCTCGCCCATCTGCTGGAGGGTGAGTCCGCGCGCCTCGCGCGCGCGGCGCAGGACCTCGCCCGTGTAGGGAGCGCCCTCCGGAACGAACATCCGCTCGCCGAAGGTCGGCCGGGGCGCGCTCGCCGGGGAGGGCGCTCCCCTCCCCGCCGCCTCCGCCACCGCCGCGAAGGGAGGCGATACCGGCAGCGGGGTGTCGAGCGGGATGGGCGCCGGCCGGGCCAGGACCGAGAGCAGGATGGCCGGGGCGGGTGGCTCCTCCGCCGGGGCCGGGACCCTCAGGTCGAGCGGAATCGGCGGGGCCTCCCCTCCCACGGGGGCCCCCGAGGCGGCCTCCGGCTCGGCCGAAGGCGGGGCGGCGGCGAGCGCGGCGGCGGGCGCCTCCTCGGGCGGAGCCAGCGCGAGCGGGAGCGGCTCCCCGGCCTCGGCCGCGAGGTCCGGGGCGGGGGGGCCCTCCTCCTCTGCGGGAACGGACGCCTCCGCGACGGCCTCCGGCTCGGCGAGGGCCGAGGGAGCCGCGGACGCGTCCTCCTCGAGGGACAGGTCCTCCTCCTCCGGAAGGAACCCGACGTCGTTGTCGGAACCGAGCGAAGCGGCCCTGAGGCCGGTCTCGGCCTCGCCCGAGGGGAGCGGCCGCTCCGGGACCTCGGGCGCCGGCGGCGCGCCCGCCGCCAGGGTCGGCGCGAGCGGAGGGATGATGGGCGGCAGCCGCGCCGGGGCCGGGAGGCCCGACAGGTCCTCGGCGCGTCCCGCCCGCGGGGCTGGAGTGCCGGAGAGCCGGGCGTCGTAGGCCTTGCGCGCCGCCGGGTCGAGCAGGACCGTGAGCGCCTCCTCCAGCCGGCGGCCGAGGAGTGCCGCCTCGTCGGGGGAGATGAGGGTGTAGGTGGCGAGCGATCCCGGACCGTAGAGCGCCTCCACGCGCTCCCAGGCCCGGACGATCTCCGACTCCGGGGCGTCGAAGGGCACCTCGAGGAGCTCGTAGAGGTTCTGCTCGGCAAGCGGTTTCACTGCGCGCCCTCGCACCGGCCGGCAGCGGCGTCGAGCGCGCCCAGCCGGTCGGCGATGCGGGCGAAGCTGGCCGCGCCCTTGCCGGCGAGGTGTTGGAGCAGGAGCGGCTTGCGGGCGCGCACCGCCCGCCACATCTGCTCGTCGTAGTCGACGTGGCCGAGGTAGTCCATCTCGAGGCCGAAGAACTTCCGCCAGGCGGCCACCACCGCGTTCCCCACCTCGACGTCCTGCGGGGTGCGGGCCTGGTTCACGATGAGCCTCGGCCGGAACAGCTCGAGCTGGCGCGAGAGGAGCTGACCCGCCTCCGGGCTGCGGGCGGAGAGCGCGGCCACGATCTCGACCGGGCTCTTCAGGGAGCCGTCGCCCATCACCGAGCGCAGGAGCGACTCGAAGCCGCACACCGAGACGACGTTGCGCACCCGCCGCCAGAAGGCGGCCTTCACGAAGCGGTAGACGTTCTCCACCGCGGTCGGCTCAGGCACCAGCACCAGGATCCCGTGGTCGGAGACGAGGAAGAAGTCGAGCACGTTCAGGTGGGTGCCGGCGCCGAGGTCGAGCAGGACGTGGTCGACGTCCATGGCCTGGATGTGGCGCATGAGCCGCATCTTCTGGGCGTACTTGGGATTGGCGGCGTCGAGGTGGTCCATGGCGCCGGAGATGAGGCCGAGGTTGGCGATGCCGGTCGGGACCACCACGTCCTCGAGCCGCGCCACCCGTCGGTCGATGAAATCCGAGAGGGTGCGGCGCGGCTGCTCGATGCCGAGGCAGGTGTGCAGGTTGGCGCCGCCCAGGTCGGCGTCCACCAGGACCACGCGCTCGCCCCGGCGCGCCAGCTCGACCGCGAGGTTGGCCGCCACCAGCGTCTTGCCGATCCCGCCCTTGCCGCCGCCGACCGAGATGACCCGGCGAGCACGCGGGACGACCCGCGAGGACTCGGTGGCGCGGAGCGCGGAGCCTGCGCTCAGCGGTTCTTCTCTGACGAGCCTCAGGGTCGGGGCGTCCGCCACGTCCCGATCCTACCCGAGTGGATTCCCTAATCCAAAAGCTCGGCGTTCCAGTAGGCGGCGTCGGCGAGGGACAGGAACGGCCTCCACTCGCGATAGAAGGCCCGCCGGGTGGCCGAGCGGAACATGGGCGTCCAGCGTGGCCGGAACGGCGCTCGCAAGAGCCTCAGGCCGGCCTCCTCCGGTGAGCGCCCACCCTTCCTGAGATTACAGGGCACACACGAGCACACCACGTTCTCCCAGCTCGTGGCGCCCCCGCGCGAGCGCGGGAGGACGTGGTCGAGGTTCAGGTCGGCCCGCGGGAGGCGTACCCCGCAGTACTGACAGGTGTTCTCGTCCCGGGCGTAGATGTTGAAGCGCGAGAAGCGCACCCGGGTCTTCGGCATCCGCTCGTAGGCGATGAGGACGATCACCCGCGGGACGCGGATGCGCCGGCCGACGGCCCCGATGGCGTCGTGGTGGCTGGCCGCCGACAGCGCGCTCCAGCTCTCGAAGTCGAAGAGCTTGAATTCCTCGTCGATGGCCCGCGCCGCACCCTGGTAAAGGAGCGAGAAGGCACGGCGCACCGACGTGATGTGGACGGGTTGATAGACCCGGTTGAGGACGAGCACCCCGGTGTCGAGCATGATGAATCCTACTCGGAAGGGGCCTTGGCCGCACGATGGGAGGATGCGACCTTTGTCCACACCGGAAGGGCCCGGGCGTCGGGCGGCCTAAGGGGCTTTCACCTCGGGCAGGGCCTGCCCGACGAGCACCGGCCGTGCGTCCGGGCTCCCGTACAGGGCGCGGTAGACCGCGTAAGAGCGCAGCACCCGCTTCACGTAGCCCCGCGTTTCCTGGACCGGAATCTCCTCGACGAAGGCGTCGAGCGGCAGGCCGCCCCGTTCCCTTAGCCAGCCCCGCACCGGGGCCTCGCCCACGTTGTAAGCGGCGAGCGCCAGGGCCTCGGAACCCCGAAACCGCTTGAGCAGGCCGCCGAGGTAGCTCGCCCCGATGCGGATGGCGACCGGCGGGTTCATGAGGTCGGCCTCGCGCACCGTGCCGAGCCCGAGCCTCTTCGCGACGCCCTGCGCCGTGGAAAGCATGAGCTGGGTCAGCCCCACCGCGCCCGCCGGGGAGACGACGTTCGGGTCGAGCCCGCTCTCCTCGCGCATGAGGGCGTGGAGGAGGTCGGGGGCGACCCCGGACGGCCTCGCCCAGCGCTCGACCTCGTCCCGGAAGGCCTTCGGGTAGGCGACCTTGAAGACCCGCAGCGCCAGCCCCTCGGGCCGCTCGCCGAGGTAGCTGCGGGCGAGCGCGCGGACGAGGTTGTGCGCCGACTTGTGGTCCCCGGCCCGCTCGGTGAGCTCGGCGAGGAGGAGCAGGGGCTCCGGGCCGAGGGAGGCCTTGCGGTCGACCGCGTCGAGCTCGTCGGCGGCCACCCGCAGCAGGCCCATGCGCAGCAGGGCCACCCCGGCGCGGAAGTGGCGATCGGCCGGGAGCGGGCCAGCGTCGTAGCGCAGGCCCTCCCGCTCGCCGCCTGGCGGCGGCCGGGGCCAGGGCGGGGTGGAGCCCGGCCAGCGCTCCTCGAGCCGGGCCCGCGCCAGCAGGCCGTAGTACTCGAGGGGATAGCGCCGCGCGAGGGCGGTGAAGGCCGCCCGCGCCTGCGCGCGGTCCCCGCGGCCCCCCCGCTCGGCGAGGAAGCGCGCCCGCCAGTAGACGGCCCGCGCGTACTCATAGGGATCGGACGACTCGTAGTCGTGCGCGAGCTCGGCGAGCGCGCCCAAGGCCTCCTTCATGCGGTGGGCCTGCCGTGCGAGCCAGGCGCTCCGGAAGAGCGCCTCCGGACGGAAGTCGCCCTCCTTGTACTCCGCGGCGAGCTTCCCGAGCAGCGCGAGCGCCTCGTCGGCCTTTCCGGCCCGGGCGAGGAGATCGGCGGCGTAGAAGAGCGCGTCGTCGGCGAGCGGGCTCGCCGGGTAGTCGTGCGCCAGCGCCCGGTAGAAGGTCACTCCTTGGTCGGGGTGCACCACCGCGGCGGCGCTGCCCATGAGGTAGAGCGCCCGGACCCGGAGCGCGGGCTCGAAGCAGCGCTCCACCACCGGCGTCAAGGACTCGAGCGCCTTCTCGTTCGCCCGCGTTCGGCGGTAGGCGCGCCCGAGCGCGAAGTGGGCCCGGCAGGAGAGGGACTCCGCGCCGCCTTCCGAGAGCCTCGCCACGAGGGGCACGAGCTCTGCGAGCGCCTGCCCGTTGCGGTTCCCGTCGAGCAGGGCCTCGGCGCGGCGGACCACCACCTCGCCCTCGGGCGGGGCCCCGGCCGCCTCGGGCAGCTTGTCGAGGTCGGCCCGGCAGGCCTCCGCGAGTCCCGAAAGGGGGTGTCCGGCCCAGCAGTCGAGGAGGTGCTGCCGGGCGAGAGCGAGGTCGCCGTCGGCCCGGCGCGCTGCTCGCAGGCGTCCGGCGAGGAGGAGGGCCTCGGCGGCCGGATCGCTCCGCGTGAGCTCGTCGGGCGGCGAGAGGGCGAGGACCGGGCCGAGCGCCTCGAGCGCCGCCCCCGGGTCGTCCTCGCGGCTCCGCACCCGGGCCAGGGCCACCCGGGCATCGGGCCAGAGGAGCGAGCCGGCGTTCACCGCCCCGAAGGCGCCGGCGGCCAGGGTGAGATCGCCGCCGGCCAGCGCGGCCTGTCCGCGCAGGAATTGTATGCGGTCGGCGAGGGCCGGCAGCCCCTCCTCGAGCCCGGCGAGCGCCGGGAGCGCCTTCTCCCCCTCGCCGCCCTGAAACAGCGCCAGGGCCTCGGCGTAGCGGGCCTCGGGGGCGCTCGAGCGGGCGAACCCGGCCGCGGCCGCCGCGTAGCGGCCCGCCTCGAGGTCCTCGCTCGCCTCCGCGAGCTCGGGCGAGGCGAAGGCGGGGGCGAGGTCGGCCTCGGTGAAGGGGGGGCGTGCCCCGGGGGCCGCAGCGCCTCCGGCCGGCGCGGCGAGGGGGAAGAGGAGCAGGACGAGGAGCGCTTTCATGTGGTGGGCCGGCCTCGCGGGCGAACGCGGAGGCCTCGCGCCCCGCCGCCCGGGCCATGCTAGAACGCCTGGCCCCAACGAGCCATTTCACCCCCCGATCCGAAAGGGCGGTTCTTTGGTTAGGATCGGGTCCGGAATGGACATCCGCACCCAGGCGACCCTGCTCGCCGCCATCGTCACGCTGGCGCTCGCCGGGGCCGCCCTCCTGCGCGACAACCGGTCCCGGGTCTTCACCCTCTTCGCCCTCTTCTCGGCGAACCTGGGGGTGTTCTCGTTCGCGGACTTCCTCCACCGCTGGGCGGGGCCGACGGTGCCCTTCCGGCTGTGGGAGCGGATCGCGGTGGTGACGGGGGCGCTCCTGCCCGCCTCCGCGCTCGCCTTCTTCCTCGAGTTCCTGGGGGTCGCGCAGCGGCCGGCGCGGCGGGCGCGCAACTCCATGCTCATCGGCTCGGCGTCGGGCTTCATCGTGGCGGCCTCGCCGCTCGTGGGCCTCTCGCTCGCCAAGCTCGCCATCACCGTCTACGTGGTGGGCGGGATGGGCGCCATGCTGACCGTGCTCTGGAAGCGCATGCACGGGGCCCCCACCCGCGTCGAGCGCGCCCGCCTGCTCTACCTCTTCATCGGGGCCTGCATCACGGTGGCCCTCTCCACCCTCGACGTCCTGCCCCGCTTCGGCGTGCCCTATCCGGCCGAGGGGCTCGGCTCCATCACCCTCACCGTCTTCATGTTCTTCCTGTCGCAGACGCTCCTGCGGCACCGCCTGCTCGACCTCCACGAGTTCCTCGGGAAGATCGTGATCGTGAGCGCGCTCGGACTGGTGCTGGTCGCCATCTACGGCGGGCTCGTCTCCTGGGTGGGGAGCCGCACCGAGCTCTTCTACTTCAACACCCTCGTGGCCTCCTTCGTCATCCTCTCCCTCTTCGAGCCGATGCACGAGAAGGTCGAGGAGTGGGTGGTCTTCACCCTCTTCCGCGAGCGCTACGAGCTCATCCGCAACCTCGAGCAGCTGCGCGAGCGCATCGCCAACGTCATCGACCCCGCCCAGCTCGCCGCCGTGCTGCTCGACGGGCTCGCCGAGACGCGTCGCGTCACCCACGCCTCGCTCTGGCTCCTCGCCGACGACCGGCCCGGGTACCGGCTGCTCGACAGCCGCGGCCCGCCGCCGGTGCCCTTCCTGGAACCGGCCACCGCCAGGTCCCTGCTCGGCGCGGCCTCGAGCGGCCAGAAGGCGATCCTCCTCGAGAACATCGACCGGCGCCTCGCCGAGCTGAGGGCGCTCTTGCCGGCCGGGCCGGCGGCGAGCGACGGGCGCGGCGCCCCGGTGGAGGTCCACGAGGAGGTGAAGCGGCTCGGCGACGCCCGCGCCGCCATGGGCGTCATGCGCTCGGGGATCACCATGCCGCTCACCGCCGGCGACCGGGTGGTCGGCTTCCTCGCCTGCTGGGACGAGCGGGTGCCGGAGGCGTTCGCCTCGAACGAGATCGCCGCGCTCATCGAGGTGGCCGACCGGGCAGCGCTGGTCATCGAGAACTCCAAGCTCTACCAGCACATGAAGGAGCGCGACCGGCT
>Ga0335081_10022464_pt1 | contig 10207 bp, 8 predicted proteins | sample Lox_Sample_35_FD_206713 | JGI IMG/M metagenome (GOLD analysis project Ga0335081, IMG submission 206713) | Soil microbial communities from Loxahatchee National Wildlife Refuge, Florida, United States - Lox_Sample_3.5 | ecosystem: Environmental > Terrestrial > Soil > Wetlands | place: USA: Florida... | reverse complement strand
GGTAGTGCGCCGTCATTCCCTGCAGTGGAAATGCCGCGCCTTCCTCGAACGTAAATTCGTCCGGCAATGGAATCAGCCGGCTCGCGTCCACCGCAATCGCCTCCGCATACGCGCCCGGCTGCCCCACGAACGCCACGCGATCCGATGGCTTCACCTCCGCGACGCCTTCCCCCACGGACTCCACCACGCCCGCCCCTTCCGCTCCCGGCGTGAACGGCACCTGCCGCGGATAGCTCCCCCGCCGCTGCCCGATGTCCATGAAGTTCACTCCCGCCGCCACCACCCGCACCACAGCCTGTCCCGGTCCCGGCTCCTCCACCGGCGCGATATCCTCGAGCTGCAACACTTCGGGCCCGCCAATCTCTTCCACACGAATCGCTTTCATGAGCATTCTCCTTTCTCAATCGTCCGCGCTCCGCCCGCTCCTGTGTATCGGGTGTCTAACGTAGACGCGGCCCCATCCCCGCCCCACGCCAAAGCCCTAAAAAACCGCCAAAGGATTAATCGGCGATCCCGTTCCGCCTTCCACCGGCAGCGGCGCAAAAGTCAGCATGAACTCATAGCGCTTCAGCCTTCGGGCGGTCTCCACGGCGCGCTCCAAATCAAGGTTCTCCACAATCCCCACGCCCATCCAGTTCAGCACCGCCTGGTGAATCGGATTCACCGGAATGCCCTGGGCCGCGCCCCATCCCGGCCGCGGCGACCAATCGATGTTGAAGTCGTGGCCAATAAAAGCCACTTGCCGCTCCTTGATGAACGGCACGACGTCGGCAAAATAACCGGGAATCGCGGCGGGGTCCGGCCCCTTGGCCGCCCGCCGCTTCCACCGCCCGACGTAGAGCATGATCACGTCGCCCGGTCCCGCCTTTACGCCGGACTTCTTTTCCCAGGCCTCCAGGTCGGCGCGGGTAATCGGCGTGCCCGGCTCGATCCAATCGACCCCCTTCAATTGGGGCATGTCGTAAAGCACGGCGCGCGTCACCACCCCGTCTCGCCAGGCCATGATGTCGTCTTTTTTGCACCCGTCTTGAGGCGTCAGGTTATCCGCCACCGAATACCCGTTATACATCTTGCCTTCGAGATAAAAATGGCAGAAGGCATCCATGTGCGCGGTCGCCAGGCCGTGGTAACTCACCTCGTACCGGTCGATGGTGTTGTAATCGCCGATGCTTTCCGTGGTGCGATGGAAGACGCTGCCTGCGGGAACTTCAGCATCCACTTCTTGCGGAACGGCGTGCGCCAGCGAGATCACAATTCCGCTTTTCACGAGGCGTGCCGCCGTCAGGCTCTTTTCCGCCGTGATCAGGTTCGACGCGCCGCGCTGATCGTCCGCGCCCCAGCGGCCCCAGTTCTTCATCTCCATGCGCCATCGAAGATAGTCCGCCGGCGTCGCCGCCGCGGAACTCTTGCTCTGGCTCGGAGCCCGCTGCAGGAAAATCGCCAACAGGCTCGCCAAGGCCATTCCCAAAGCCACCCATCTGAGCCGCTGTGCCATAGTCTCCTCCAACTGCGTTTGCCTTTGTCAAAACGCCTTCCTAGACCGCCGCTCAGGCTAGCACCGCGCCGTATCGTCTTCCAAGCCCCGCGAACGGCCATTTCAAATGGGGATCACGCATCACCGTGACGCTTGTCACAGAGGCAGACAACGACAATCGCCACAATGGCTCCGATATCTGAAGGAGCAGGCAGGGAGGACGTCCAAATTGTGCGCTCCTATATTCAGCGAGTTCCCCACCAGGCTGCTTTGCACAATTCGGAGGATGAGATGAGATCTAGAGTCGCGCTTATGAGGCTCCTCCTCTTCATGTGTGTATTTGGCTATGCGTTATCCGTAATGCAGGCCCAGGGCTTAGGCACATTGCGGGGGACAGTCAAGGACTCGAGCGGCGGCGTGATCCCGGATGCGACCGTGACGCTGAAGGCCATGGCTTCGTCGTGGGCACAAACCACTCAGACGGAGATGACCGGCGAGTTCACAGTTAACGCCATACCATTCGGCGAATACACGCTCGAGGTCGAACACTCCGGCTTTGCCACCGTGAGCGAATCGATCCACATGATCAGCGGCAGTGCGCCGAATCTCGAACTAACGATGCCCATAAGCGCCGCCACAAGCGTGGTTGTCGTGCGGGCGGCCGCCGAGGTAGAAGCCACCGCACCGGAAGCCGCCAGTCCTCCTGTATTGGAATCCGGCGAGGATATCCTCCATCTTCCCGGCGCGGACAGAATGAGCAGCTTGCAGTTCGTCACTGAAACCACGCCCAGCGCCTTTGTTTTGCATGATCACCTGCACATCCGCGGAGGGCACCAGGTTAATTGGATGATTAACGGCGTTCCCGTTCCCAATACGAATATGTCCAGCAACGTCGGCCGCGCCCTCGATCCCAAGGACATTGAAGAGGTGCAGATCAATCGAGGGGGCTACGGAGCGCAGGCCGGCGACCGCACCTTCGGCCAGGTGAATGTTCTCACGCGTTCCGGCTTTGAGTTCAACAACGACGCCGATTTAACGCTTACCTATGGTAGCTACAACCAAAGCAATGACCAGTTGGGCTTTGGCGGGCATACCCAGAAGTTTGCCTATTACGCGAGTGTGAGTGGAAATCGCACCGATCTTGGCTTGGAACCCCCCACCGAACAGGTGATCCACAACATGGGCAGCGGAGAAGGGTTTTTCACCTCCATGAGTTATCACGCCAGCCCCGTGGACGAACTTCACTGGACCGCCTCGGTCCGCAACGACCATTATCAGATTCCCAATTTTCCGCAAGACCAGGCGGCTGGATTCCGGGACACCGACCAGGAGCTGGACTCCTTCTCCACTTTTTCTTGGGTGCACACCATCAATTCCAACACGCTGTTCACCGTGTCTCCCTTCTATCACTACAACAAGGGACAGTACAGCGCCGGGCCAGGCGACCCGCTGATGGCCGCAAGCGACAACACCTCAAACTACGTCGGCAGCCAGATCGAACTCAAATATGTGGGAGGCCCCAATAACTTGGTGGCCGGTTTGTATGGCTTCTATCAGCACAATAACCTCTTCTTCAGCCTCGCCGATGCCACGAACGCCGCGCTTGTCTCGGCGATTCCCACCGGTGGCGTCGGCGCGGCATACGTTAACGACCAGTACAAACCCTGGAAGTGGCTGACGCTGAACGGAGGGGTCCGCCTCACCCATTTCTCTGGAATCACGGACGAAAATGCCGCCAATCCCCGCGCTGGGGTGTCTATCGAGATCCCCAAAGTGAGATGGGTGCTGCGCAGCTTCTACGGCACTTATTATCAGCCGCCGCCGCTTTACAGCGTGGGCGGTCCGCTCTTTGGGTTCGCGGCTTTGGACCAAGGCTTCGCATTCCAGCCTCTTCGTGGCGAGCGCGATATTCAGCGGGAGTTCGGATTGACGATCCCGGTTCGCGGCTGGGTCTTCGACATGGACCACTTTGCAACCAGCGCCCGAAACTTCCTGGACCACGATGTGCTTGGTAACTCCAACATCCTTTTGCCTCTGACCACGCCGAATGCCCGCATGCAGGGTACGGAGCTGGCGGTGCGCTCGCCCGAGGTGCTGCGGAAAATCCGCTTCCATCTGGCTTACTCCCACATGTTGGCTCAATTCAGCGGAGCCCCGGTCGGTGGATTGATCGAGCCCGTAAGCGCGGCTTGCCTGACGTCATGGTGCTATATCGATCATGATCAGAGAGACACTCTGACCACCGGCCCCCAGGTTCAATTGCCTTGGCGTTCCTGGTTTTCCGCTAACGTCGTGTACGGCTCGGGCTTCTTGAAACTCGACGGGCCAGACCACCTGCCGCCGCACACCACCGGCGACGTTGAATTCGGCAAATCGATGGGCGAGAACTGGTCCATCGGACTAACAGCTCTGAATGTCACCAATACGCGTTATCTGTTGGGTCTGAACAGCACCTTCGCCGGAACGCATTACAACGATCCGCGGATGCTCATCGCATCCGTGCGCTATCGCTTCCATTTCTAGCGTTAGGTGATCGAGGCCTTGTCGAAGTTAGCCTGGCGGCACCGATTCTCCGCGACCAGCCACGTGCTGGTCGCGGAGAATCATGCAGTACCTCCCTCATCACTCCGCAACCGCTGATCTTGTAGCCCTGGGGTTTTCCCTGCCCTGCTGGGTGCCGCACCCTTCGATTTCAAAGGGTGCGCGTTTGGACCGCTCCTGTCCGGCAGAGCTGAGTGCTTAATTCGCACCACCTCAGCATCGCCGCCCAGCCCCGTTGTCATCCGGAGGCCGCCTGTGGCGGCCGAAGGATCTCTACTGCCTCGTGGGTACTCCATGCGCTGCCCTTACGCATGGGAGCGCGCCTTCTACCCCAACCGCATCACCGCCAGCGGCGTCTCCACGAACTTTCGCCCCTCGCGCCGCACTCGATAGCCGCCAGCGTTAGGCCGTGCAGTCACGATCCGCAGCAGTTTCCCATCCACGAAATGCGCCGCCGCGCCGTCCTCCAGCGCCAGCGTCTCCGGCAAAACCCCTCTGGCCACCATCTCCCGCGTTGCCGGACGACGCTCCACCTCGCCATCGTAGTGCGGGCAGCACGCCCCGGGCAGCCAGCCCAGGCAGCGCAACGGCGCCAGTCGCCCCGCCCAGGAGTCCGTCACTCCCGTCTCGAACCAGCAAATCGCTCCCGCGCTGATGCCCGCCAGCACCGTCCCCCGATTCCAGGCCTGCCGAAGCAGTTTCGGCAGCTGCCATTCGCGCCACACCCCGAGCATGCTTTTCGTATTGCCGCCGCCCACGTAGATCACGTCCTGCGCGAGAATCGTCTCCTCCAACTTCGGGGTGCGCTCGAAAAGCGGCAGATGCGTCGGCCAGCATCGAAGCTTGGCAAACGCCGCGTAGAATTTCGCCACGTAGGTCGGCGCATCGCCGGTTGCCGTGCCCACAAAACACACCGACGGATTCCTTCTCCTCGCCTGTGCCAATATGTAGAGCTCCAGCGCCGGGTTCTCCGGCTGCGACGCAAACCCGCCTCCGCCCATCGCAATGATCTGCCTTTTCGTCGTCTTCATGTTTTTCTGCACCGAAACCCCGCGGCGCCTGCCGCGATTCTACCCTGGGGATGGACGGAGTTTCTCGCTCTAGCCCATTCCCGCGAGGCAGCCTTGCGGCCTGGGCCTCCATCCTTTCCGCCAGTGATCGTTGATAGCATAATGGACCGTTCTACTGCGGAACTGCTTCGAGGGGGCACACCCCATCTGTCGGAAGTGACCCAGTGGACTTAATCGCCAAAGAAATCGAGCGCCACTACCAGAACGCCAAAGAGTCCGAACGCCTCTCCGCCGGCCGCGGCGAACTCGAGCGCCTTCGCACCCAAGCGATTCTCGCCCGCAACCTTCCGCCGCCGCCCGCCACAGTTTTCGACGTCGGCGGCGCGGCCGGCGTCTACTCCTTCCCTCTCGCCGCGCAAGGATACGCCGTCCATCTGGTCGATCCCGTGGAACTTCATTTGGACCAAGCCAAGGCCTACGTCCAGTCCTCAGGCATCGCGTTGCAATCCATCACGCGTGGCGACGCTCGCCGCCTGGACGTTCCCTCTGCAACCGCCGACGCCGTCCTCCTGCTCGGCCCGCTTTACCATCTCGTCGAGCGCTCAGACCGCCTTCAGGCCCTTCGTGAAGCTCATCGCATCCTCAAGCCCCGAGGCATCCTTTTCGCCGCTGCCATCTCGCGCTTCGCATCCCTCATTGACGGATTTGCCAGCGGCTTCTTCGCAGACGCCGAGTTCCGCAAAATCGTTGCCGCCGACCTGGCATCCGGCCAGCATCGCAACGCCACGAACAATCCCTTTTACTTCACTACGGCGTATTTTCACCGTCCCGAGGAGTTGGCCGAAGAAGTTCGCGCCGCCGGTTTTGGCGATGTGGAGACGCTCGGCATCGAAGGCCCGGTGTGGAGTTCCGCCCGCTTTCTGGAAGCCTGGAACGATCCCGCACTGCGCCAAAATCTGCTGCAGTTTCTATCCTCGATCGAGCGCGAACCTTCCGTGCAAGGCGCCAGCGCCCACCTCATCGCCCTCGCCCACCGCTCCACCGATTCAACGTGAACAAATCCTGCGCCGAACGCCCTTAATTGTCATCCCGAACCCGGCCGCATTTTGGACGGGGGTGAGGGCTCTGCTTTTTCCGACTCTGAAATCCTCCCCCCGAATTCGGCTGAATCTATCGCCATCCGGCTCTCATCTATCCACACGCAGAACCGATGCCAATGGAATGCAAAAGGTTTGTAGAGGCCCGCGCATCGCGACTGCTACGAACAATGCCCCATGGCTCCCGCGCCCCAAGCTCGCCACCCCGCCGCATTCTCTCGCCGCGTCCGGACCTCCCGCGCCGCCTCGCTTCCCCAAAAACTTCGCTACAATCGATCCCATGGGCGTCGCCATCGAGTGCCTCGGCCTGCGCAAGACCTACGACGCCAAAGTCGAAGCCCTGCGCGGCCTCGGCCTGCAAATCGCCGAAGGCGAATGCTTCGGCCTTCTCGGCCCCAACGGCGCCGGCAAAACCACGGCCATCGAAATCCTCGAAGGCTTGCTCCAGCCCACTTCCGGCGACGTGCGCATCTTCGGACGATCCTGGCACACGGACGCGCAGCAGCTTCGCCAGTGGCTGGGCATCTCCTTGCAGGAGACGCGCCTCTCGGACAAGCTCACCGTCCGCGAAACGGTCGATCTCTTCGCCAGCTTCTATCGCCAGCCGCTCTCTTCCGCAGACGTTCTGGCCGCACTCGCCCTCGGCGAGAAAGCCGACGCCTGGGTGGGCAAGCTCTCTGGCGGACAGCGCCAGCGTCTCGCCGTCGCCACCGCCCTCGTCGCCAATCCGCGCATCCTCTTCCTCGACGAGCCCACCACCGGCCTCGATCCCCAAAGCCGCCGCCAGCTTTGGGAGATCATCGGCGAATTCCAGCGCGGTGGCGGCACCGTGCTTCTCACCACCCATTACATGGACGAAGCCGAGCGCCTCTGCGATCGCCTCGCCATCATCGACTACGGCCAGACCATCGCCGAAGGAACGCCTCCCGATTTGATCGAGCGCCTCGGCGGACAAAACGTCGTCGAATTTTCCATCGCCCCCGCCAACCACAACGGCCTCGAATCCTGGCGCGACCTCCCCGGCGTCGAAGCCGCCCGCGCCGATAATGGACTCGTCTCGCTCTCCGTGCGCCAGCCTCACGTCACCATTCCGGCGCTGCTCGAAGCCGTCTCGCGGCAAGGGGCCAAGCTGCTGCATCTCACCACCCGGCAAGCCAGCCTCGAAGACGTCTTCGTCCGCCTCACCGGCCGCCATCTGAGAGAAGAAGCATGAGCGCCACGTCAGAAAAAAGTCCCCGTCCCGCCGCGCCGCACTCCGGCGCTCGCCAGGAGATCGCCTGGCTGCGCGGCGGCACTCAGCACAACGGCCGCTGGTCGGGGTACGCCCACCTTCTCATCGCCCGCCTCCGCGAAATGCAGCGCGAGCCCGAAGTCATCTTCTGGGTCTTTCTCTTCCCTCTTTTGCTGGCGTTCGGATTAGGTATCGCCTTCCGCTCGCGGCCCGCGAGCGTTCCCAACGTGGCCATCGCCGCCGGCCCTGGTGCGGACGCCGTGTTGCAACTGGCGCAGCGTTCCCCGCAATCCTTGCACGCGCGCATCGTTCCCGAAGCCGAAGCCCTCGATGGTTTCCGCCTGGGCCGCTACGATCTCGTCGTCGTTCCGAAAAATGCGGGTGATAACAATCTTCCCCAAGTCGAATACCGCTACGATCCCGCCCGGCCCGAGAGCGTCCTTGCACGCGCCCAAACCGATGACGCCTTGCAAGCCGCCGCCGGCCGCACGAGTCCCATTCCCGCCTCCGCGCAAGCTTCCAGCGAGCCCGGCGCGCGCTACATCGACTTCCTGATTCCGGGCCTGCTCGGCATGAACCTGATGAACTCCGGCATGTGGGGCGTGGGCTTTGCTCTCGTTGACTATCGCCAGCGCAAGTTGCTCAAGCGCTACGTGGCCACGCCCATGCGCCGCGGCGATTTCCTGCTGGCGCTGATGACCAGCCGTCTCGTGCTCATGATCCCCGAACTCGGATTGCTCCTGGCCTTCGGCATCTTCGTCTTCCATATGCGCGTTGCCGGCTCCTGGCTAGCCATCCTGCTCCTCGGAACGCTCGGCGCCGCCACCTTTGCCGGCCTCGGCCTGCTCACCGCCAGCCGCGCGCAAAAAATCGAAAGCGTCAGTGGCTTGATCAATCTGGTGATGATGCCCATGTGGATTTTCTCCGGCGTTTTCTTCTCCTACGAGCGCTTCCCCGCCGTCATGCAGCCGCTGATCCGCGCGCTCCCCTTGACGGCGCTCAATGACGCCCTGCGCGCCACCATCCTCCAGGGCGCGCCGCTGATGGCGCAGGCGCAAGCCGGCCGCTTGCTGGTGCTCCTCGCCTGGGCCGGTCTCTCTTTCGTCCTAGCCCTCAGCTGGTTCCGTTGGACCTAAATCCGAGGCCAGCCCCGCAGCCCCGCGCGTCATCTAACGAGCATATGCCTCAGCGCACAAATCGGGCAGTTCGCTCTCCCGGCCGCTTCCTCGCGCCGGCTTTCCTTTTTGCCTTGGTACTCCTGGTCTCCGCCTGCGCCCAAACCAAAATCGCCGCCATCAACAACGATCCCGCAAAGTATTCGGCCAAGGACGTCACCATCGCCGGCCAGGTGGTCACCTCATTCGGCATACAGAATCAAGGCGCGTTTGAATTGGACGACGGTACGGGACGCTTGTGGGTTTGGAGCACCGGTTTTGGCGTGCCCGGCCAGGGCGCTCGCGTCGTAGTCACCGGACGAGTCCAGGCTGGCGTGGCCATCGGCGGCCGATTCTTCGCCAACGTGCTGCGCGAGACCGCCCCGCACAAGACCGCCTGAACTGGGTTTCTGAGCTTACTCCGATTCGGGACAGCGGCTGAGTTTTCGCAGAATGGATTGGCCCTTTTCGCCCGAAATCAAGCCCCGGCCCATGAGGTCCTGGACGAGCTCGCCCAACGCATCGCAGTGGACGTCTTTCGTTTTAGCCTGCGCCGCCAAATCCTTGGGAGCAATCTCCTCGATCGAAGGCAAACTTACTTCCGGCGCCAGAACGCCGCTCGCTTCGCCCAGCCATTCGTGCAGCACCCAGAGCTGTTCCGGTCCCACCGGGTTGAAGGCCAGCCCCATGCCCATCGAATCGAGCGAGTACACCACTTTGGCCGAAGCCTCAAACGATGCGCCTTTTTTCTCGATGCGCACCTTCACACCGGTCCCTTTGGCGAAGGGATTCAGGGTGTCGATAAAGCAGCCATCCGGCCCCAGGTCCGCGGTGCGCGCCCGCAACAGCATCTCCGATTTCGGCTCGAACACCAGCGCGCTGGCCGTGAATGGCTTACGGCTGTTGCTGCGCCGCAGCAGCTTCTCCTTCGCCTTCGCGGTGGCGGCTTCTGTAGCTACGAGTTTTGTCGTGAGGCTCATATCGATAGCCATGCGTATATAGCATCCCTCACGCGCCCGACGCATTCCATGGGACCTTAGCGCCATTTTTCGAGAGGTATTTCAGGTACAAAGGTACTAGTGTCCATTTGGCACAGCCACTCTCGTCCGTGGCAAACCCACTCCCGGCTGTGCGCCGCTGCTCCCTTTCGCTAGGCCTCGGCACAGGCATTGCTTTCGCCGTCGCTCGCGTGTATGTTTTCGATTCGCCCCGGAGTCGAAGCGCAAATCTTGCCCTTGCAAACCTCAGGCCACACCGAAGTCCGCCCTGATCCGACTTCCAGCCTCACCGATCGACCCCGAGGAAATCTCGCACTCGAATGCACCGCAGCTTTTCTCCTGGTCCTCGCTTTCATGGCCTGGATCCAGTTCGCCAGCCCGGCCATCGTAGGCAACGACGCCTACTATCACATTCGTTGGAGCCGTATCCTTCGGGACTCCCTGCCGCATCTGCCCGTCTTCAAGTGGCTGCCGCTGACGGTCCTTCGCCCTCAGCTTTTCGTGGACCAGCACTTCCTGTTTCACGTTGCGCTCATGCCCTTCACTTTCGGCGACCTCCGCCAGGGAGCGAAACTCGCGGCCCCGCTCTTCTCCGCCATCGCCATGACCTCGATCTTCGGCCTGCTGGTCGTCTATCGCATCCGCTACCGCTGGTTGTGGCTGCTCGCGCTCGCCGCGAGTTCCGAGCCGTTTCTTTACCGC
>Ga0335081_10022463_pt1 | contig 10208 bp, 10 predicted proteins | sample Lox_Sample_35_FD_206713 | JGI IMG/M metagenome (GOLD analysis project Ga0335081, IMG submission 206713) | Soil microbial communities from Loxahatchee National Wildlife Refuge, Florida, United States - Lox_Sample_3.5 | ecosystem: Environmental > Terrestrial > Soil > Wetlands | place: USA... | reverse complement strand
CTGACCGTTTCTTCGGGAGCATAGTGAACGGGAACTACGTGGGAGGGATCTCCATACCAGGCATGCAGGCCCTCCTGGCTCAATTCGAGACAGGCAAGACCGCACTGCCCGGCCTGAGCCAGTTCCCCGCCAACACCTGGCCTCCGCTCTTGGTCAGCACCACTTTCAACCTCATGACAGTGGGCGGACTGGCGCTCGGCCTGTTCCTGTTGGCCTTCTTCGTCTCCTTCATCAGGAAGAGGAGGCCGTACGAGTCCAGGCGCCTGTTGTACGTCTGGATTCCGGCAGCGGTCTTGGCCATGCTCGTCTACCAGCTTGGATGGGCAACGGACGAAGTAGGCCGGCAGCCCTGGATAGTCTACAACGTCATGAGCGTGGCACAGGCAGCGAACACTTCGGACGCCCTGCTGTTACCTGGGATCGTGATCGTCCTGTTCTATCTGGCGGTCATCCCTCTCGCCTTCTACTTCTACTCGAGGGTGTTCCAAAGCTCGAACAAGGAGGCGCAGCCATGAACGGTATCTTCGAAGTGAACTACGTGGCTTTCTCCGTCTTCGCAGCCCTTCTCATCACCGAGATCATGGGGGGCGTGGGTCTGCTGATAGCCTGGGCTTCGAGGAGCAAGGTGCTCGACTACCTCGTCCCCATCTGGGAGGTCACCGGGACCTTCGGTGCGCTCTGGGTGGTGACGGGAGATTTCGCTTATCCGGCGCTGCTCGTGCCCGTGGCGGCGCTATTCACCCCGCTGCTCATCGTCTTCCTCATCCTCTGGGTTGCAAGGAACGCCTCCATCTCCTTTGCCGAGTTCGTAACGAAGCGGGGGTGGCTCGACGAGGAAAAGCTCTACAAGTCATACGCCATGGCTACCATAGTGCTGGGCCTGGTGGTGCTCGTCCTCCTTTCGGCGCTCGTCGGGGGACAGGGGGTGAACCTGAACACCGGCTCCTTCTCCATCACATCGTGGGTGACGGCGGGCAACCTGGTCTTCGTCTTTGGAACGCTTCTCCTGGCGGTGGGCCTCGCTCCCGTCTTCTTCGACCTGTCGGCATTGCGCTCTCTCGTCCTTCCCCTGACCTCGCTGGGCATGGTCCTCTCCGTGCTCTCCTACTGGCTGATGTCTCCCGGACTGCTCACGCCATGGATGACCGCGCCGGTCCTACTGACCCTGGCCGTCGGCTCGCTTTACATGTGGAAGAAGACGTCGAAGCTGGTCACGAACAAAGCTGTGTTCCTCGCCGTGCTCAGCATCATAGTATTCTCACTGCAGCCCCTGGTGTACCCGAAGGCGATCGGTCAGGCTCTGTCCATCGACGCCGTGGCGACCACCGGCCCGATGGCGGACGCCTTCTTCACAATCACAGCTGTCGGAGGCCTTCTCCTGGTGCTGATGCTCATCCTGTACGTTAGGATTGCCGTCAGGGGACCGAGCGGCCCCGAACTCTGATTGCGCTGCCAGCGCGTATATAGTGTCGGTGCCTGGTCCGAAGGACGGAGAGAAGTTTGAGCTCCGACGTCTATGGTCATCTTTCCAACTCCTACGGCAAGAACCATTTCGAGGTCGACAAGCCGCTCCAGCTCATACTGAGCTACTTCGGCAGCACGCCCAAGCTTGACGCCCTGGGGGCCTACGCAGGCAGGGAGCTCTACGAGGTGGCAGACTACGTCGACAAGGTCGCGAGGCCCAGGCTTGTCACCTGGGGCATCAATGGAGAAAGGGTGGACAGCGTCTGGCTCGACCCGGCCGAGCGCCAGGCCCTGGAGAAGCTCTTCATGGAGTTCGGCGTCAACAAGCCTCCGTACAGAGGGGGGACGTGGTTCGACCATTACGCCGCGCTCTATCTGATATCCGACCCTGGCATCGCATGCATCCTGACGGTCACTAACCAGACCGCCTACGCCCTCCACAAATACGGCGACGAGGAGCAGAAACGGCTCGTCCGGGGAATGATCGGCGAATCGAGCAGGGTGGTGTACGGGGCCACATGGTTCAGTGAACTGCAAGGGGGGAGCGATCTGGGGGCGAACCTCGTCGAATCCTTTCAGGAGGGCGGGGCATGGCGGATCAACGGGGACACCAAATACTTCGCGAGCGATGCCGGGCTGGCCGACTACGCCCTCGTGACCGCGAGGCCCAGGGGAGCCTCCGGAGGAGCCAAAGGACTGGGGTTGTTTCTCGTCCCCAGATACGACTCGGCAGGGCGGAGGAACTACGACCTGAGGCGGCTCAAAGACAAGAGCGCGACCGCCAGCGTCCCGACAGGGGAGGTCGAGTTTCACGCATCCGAGGCCCAGCCTGTGGGGGACCTCCGAAACGGCATCTATTACACGATGGAGAACCTTATGGTGTCGCGCCTCGCCAACTCTTTCGGCGCCCTTGGCGTCGCCAGGAAGGCTTTCCTCGAGGCCTACTACTACTCCCAGAAGAGGGAGGCGTTCGGCAAGCCTCTCATCGAACACCCTCTCGTCCAGAGAGACCTCCTCGACATGGAGGTGTCCATCGAGGGTGCCCTGGCTCTGGCGTTCAAGGCGGTGGACCAGTTCGATAGGTCGTGGAAGGACACGCCTCCCTACACCCCGGCTTACCATTACGCCAGGTTGCTCACGCACATAGCGAAGAATGTCACAGCAGACGTGTCCTCGCAAGTCACGAAGGCGGCCATGGAACTTCTCGGCGGGCTCGGGTTCCTGAACGAGTTCCCCATCGAAAGGCTTCACAGGGAGGCCCTCATCACGCCGATTTGGGAGGGGCCCAGCAACATCCAGGCCCTCGACATGCTCGAAGCAATGGCTAAGAAGAACGCCCATGAGAGCCTCCTTGAGGACGAGAGGTCCGTTGTGGGCGGGATTGGCGAAGGCAGGGACGTGGCCGAGAAGGCGTTGCGCGGCATGGAGGAAGAGCTCTCCCGGCTTTCGTCCGGCGACACCGCTGCGGCGGAGTTCTCAGCCAAAGACACACTGGACTGTTTAGGGCACTCCATCGCGACCATCACACTGCTCGCCGTTGGCAACAAACTGGGGATGCAGAGGTTCGTCTCAATGGCTCGGCTCCATGCGCTCCATTTCGTCGAGGGCAAGCCATACCCGCCGGGCACGCTGGCCAGCGCGGAAGACCTCTTTGCCATAGACCGGATACCCCAGCACACATAGCACGAGCAGTCGACTGCCCTGCGCCCGTTTTTTCGGTCCCATGGCCGACCACACCAGGCAAGGTTTAGGTAGTAAGCGCGCCTCAACCCAAAGGGATTTGGCGGAAGCAGCGTTACCTCCCAATCAGGTCCCGGGGAAGAAGTTCGTGATCTATGCTGCCTTGGGAGTGCCCCATGTCGATCCCAATCAGTGGAAGCTTCGGGTCGATGGGCTTGTCAGCAACCCCTTGGATTACACCTACGACCAACTCGTTTCACAGCCTCAGAACAGCTTGGTGAGGTCGTTCAACTGTGTAACCCGATGGACTATCAAGGACGTGGCGTGGGAGGGCCTGCCGATCAGGAGCCTGCTGGCTCCGGCAGGGCCAAATCCAGACGCAAGCTGGCTGATGTTCCACTGCGTCGACGGTTACACCGCTCCTGTTCCGCTCGAAGACGCCCTGAAGGAAGACTCGATTCTTGTTTTCAAGCTCAACGGCAAGCCGCTGAGCGCAGGACAGGGGTTCCCCGCCAGGCCTTTCATCCCGGGCCTTTACGCGTGGAAGAGCGCCAAATGGGTGAACCGGATGGAGCTCCTCGCAGACTACAGGGATGGCTACTGGGAGACCTACGGATACCACGAGAGAGCTGACGTCTGGGAGGAGGAGCGCTTCAAGGGGCATTCAGGCACGCCTGTCAGGCGCAAGGCCATCGGGACCGCCTGATCTAATCAAGCCTCCATACGAGGAGATCGAATCACACCTTCGGCCCTCTTCCGGAACACCGTGTCCCGATATCCCCTGGTCCTGACGACCTCAGAGCAGTCCCTGCAGAGCCACCAGACCATCAGCCGGTCCTGGTAGGAAACCCACACCGTGCTGAGCGACGTGGAGTTCTTCTTCCCCGACCGTTCCCAGCAGAGCTTGCAGAGGACTGGTCCCAGGCTGTTCGTCTCCTGTTCGTAGGTCTCGTAGTTCCCGGGCATGTGCGCCTGACGCAGGAGGCTCATGGCGCCGAAAGCGCCGGGGAGCATAATGACGCTTCTGAGTCTCTACGGCGGTAGCGAATCCGCGCAACGACATGTTTTTCCATGATTGATTTTGGAGCGTCGGGTCTAACAGGCACCCAGTGACCACCATGGAATACAAATGGAAGGCGCTCTCCGTCACCGCGATAGGCGCCCTGATGGCGGCGGTGGACGGCACAGTCGTTCTGCTCGCTCTATTCCCCATGGCCGCGGACCTGAACTCTGACTTCGTTACAATGGTCTGGGTGATCATAGCCTATCTCGTAGTGAACAGTGCCCTTGTGCTGAGCCTTGGCAGGCTGGCCGACATGTACGGAAGGAAGCTACTTTACAACGTAGGGTTCGTCGTTTTCACCATAGGCTCAGCGCTGTGTGGCTTCGCGCCTAGCGGGCTCACCCTCGTAGGCTTCAGGGTGGTCCAGGGCACGGGGGCGGCCCTCCTCACATCGAATTCATTCGCGATTCTTTCCGAGGCATTCCCCAGGAACGAGACTGGCAGGGCCTTCGGCATCCAGTCGGTCGTCTGGGGACTGGGCAACGTCCTGGGAGTGATTATCGGGGGCGTCATCATAACCTACACGACCTGGCGCTGGATCTTCCTGATCAACGTCCCCATCGGCGTCATCGGGACCTTCTGGGCGTACAGGACCCTTAGGACCGTCCTCCCTCCCAAGGGGCAGCGGGGCACCTTCGACCTCCCTGCGGCGATTGCCTTCACGGGTGGGTTGCTGTCGCTGCTCCTCGGGATTACCTGGGGGCTCCTCTACTCCTGGCACGATGCAACGACACTGACGGCCCTCGTACTTTCCCCTCTGATCTTCGCCCTGTTCATCGTCTGGGAGGCCAGGTTCAGCAAGGATCCCATACTCGACTTCGGCTTCTTCCGAAACAGAATCTTCGCCTTTTCACTCGCGGCTGCCCTCCTGCAGTTCCTCGCTGTCTTCAGCGTGAACTTCCTGCTCATCTTCTACCTCGAGGGGATAGAAGGATTGTCCGCGCTCGAGTCGGCCTACCTGATAATACCCTTCGCTCTCGCCGCCGCTGCGGTGGGGCCCGTGGGTGGCGTGCTCACGGACAGATTCGGCTTCCGGAGGATATCGATGCTCGGGCTTGCGATAGGAGCGGCCTCCCTCCTGCTGTTCAGCCAGCTAACCGTAGACTCCACCTTGCTCGACATCGGCGCCATCGAGACCATCTCTGGCGTGGGGCTGGCTCTCTTCTGGCCGGCCAACACTTCGGCCATAATGTCTTCCACCCCTCCTGCCAAGTACGGGGTGGGTTCGGGGACGATGAACACCTTTAGGAACACGGGGGGAATCCTGAGCTTCGCGCTGTCCCTGACTGCGGCCACCGCAGTCATTCCACCCGGCGTGGTATACCAGTTGTTCATAGGAAACCTCTCCGGAAAGCTCCCGGCCAATCTTGCCGACTCGTATCTCGCGGGGCAGAGCTTCGCCTTCGAAATCTCCGCCGCCCTGCTCGTTGTTGCCCTGATAGCCGTCATGCTGACCAAGGTCGGAGCGCGCCCCATCATCTCAGAGGAGGCCGTGGCCTCGGCCGCTACTCAACCCTCTGCCCAGGGCAGTGCGGAAACCTAAGCCGGAGGGGCCGCCCGACGGCGCCGCTTACTGTTCGGCTCCTTCGACATAGGAGCCGAAACTCATTTGAGGCCGCTCGGATGGTCCCTTCTGACCATGGCAAGCGCGGAGAGCGGTCAAAGCAACCCTCCTGAGCGGAAGGACGACTCGGCCAGGAGACTTGTTCGGAGGGCCAGCATGCTGGATGTTCTCACCTTCGTTGCGGTGATCCTCATCTCTCCAGTCTCCTTCGTTCTGGGCCTTCCCTTCGGTATCGCTCCCCACGACTGGCTGGCGACGTGGACTCACTGGACGGTCGTCTTCATCACACTGGCGTTCATCATAGCGCTCCTGGGGTTCGAAGGAGCTTTGGACAGCAGGCTGAAGGCGGTCCGCATTCCAAAGGCCGCCCCCAGTTGAGCAGGGCCGAACGGCGCCACCACGCCCCATAGGACGCAAGAATTGGCACTCAGCTGCCGCTCTTCAGCGACAGGAGCCGTCGTGGAACCAGATAGCTTCGTCCGATTCCAAGTGCTCCTTCCCTGCAGGTACGAACATCCGCAGCGCCCGCAGCTGTGAACACGACCAACTTTGAGAATTGTGGCGGGCTTAATGAAGGCCGACGCTGCTCGGCCGAGTGTGAGCGCGAAGCCCCAGTCAGCTCAACACAGCGCAGAGTACGGCAACTGGGTCTCGAAGCGGCTTGTATACCTCCCTTTTGCTGTCGGAATTGCGTTCGCTGCCAGCATCTACTTGTCCGTCTACCTCATCGTTCCTGCCGCTGCGTTCCTGATTGTCGCAGCCTATTTCGCCTATGCCAGGTACTTGTTCTCATCGAAGGGCAGGGACGTGCAGGGCTCCATCTGGGCTATGCTGCTCGGACACATGCAGTGGGAAGGCCATGGGAGGGCGCTGGACATCGGGTGCGGCAGCGGAGCGGTCACCATCCTCCTCGCAAAGAAGTATCAGGATGCGAGCGTGAAGATAGAATAGATCTCTGCAGCTCCAGGACGACACGGAAGCCCTTGGTGGTGACCAGTACGGTCTTGGCCCCCTTCTTCTCGGTTAGAGCGTTAATCACCATCGTAGACCCTGTCCCGATGAACCTGTTCATCTCCTCCCCTCTGATTCCGCTCTTGACTACGACGTTGATCACGCCGGCGGCGTAATTCTCCGGCGTGGTGGAATCCTTCACAAAAGTGTACTCCCCCGTTGCTTCGTTGAGGCCGCATAGGTCGGGGAAGGTACCACCGACATCTATGGCTACCCTGACTGACAAACTACAAACGCGCCCCGAGGCACCTGTGGCATTAACAAAATTCGTCCCGAAATACAGAAAGACAGGACCCGATATTTCCGGCACCCTTACGACACCGTCCGAAGGCATCCCTCGCTATGCTTATTTTGACGACAATCGCCGCAATCTCCATGGCAAAGACGAGGTTCGCACGGATAATCACCATGAAGTCGAAGGCCGGGAAAGGGAACGAGTTCCTCAAAAGATTCGGAGAAAGCGTTGGCGCGACCGCCGGCGAGATCCGGGGCATGAGGAGGCTCTACCTCCTTCGTCCGGTGGGAAAGAAGGACAAGTTCGTCATCATCTCCCTCTGGGACGACAAGGAAGCTGCAGAGGAGTACGCGCAAAGCCCAAGGAACAAGAAGTATGGGGACCAGCTGGCATCGGTGCAAAAAGGCAAGGAGCGCGTGAAGAAGTACGAGGTCGAGCTACACATCGTAGCCAAAGGGGTCAACAAAGAAGAGTGAATCGCGGCCTATGAGCTTAGGCGATGCGTACAGAGGTCATACGTAGGCCCACCAATCTACCATCCTGTGTTGAACACGGTCGCCGTCTCCCCAGTTCGACGCAGGGTAGGCTCGCTTACGATTTCGCGCTCGTATCCATCAATGTTAACTCAATAGACAACGCATTTATTGTTGTAGGGAAAGGGGCGCCCACCTGATTGAATAAGAAAACTAGAACAGCAATCAGCACTGCGGTTTCCATCGCCATAATTGTAATCATCATCATCGCAGCCGTAGGCGCCTACGCCTACTACGCTTCCACTTCAGGTACGTCCTCAACAACCACCTCCTCCACTGCCACCTCCTCGACAACCACCACAACCACATCTTCCACGACGACGTCATCGACGGCGGCACTGACGGGATCGCTCAACTTGATCACCTTCACTGACCCGTCCAACGCATGGCTTCAGGCGGCGGCGGACTCGTTCGAAGCGCTCCACCCAGGAGTGAGCATCACGATCACCGCCCAGGGATTCAGCAGCTACACCACCACGGAGCTAACCTCCCTGAAGGCGCAATCCTCCACCTATGACATCATCACGGACACGTCGACCAGCGCCCTGGGTTTCGCCCAGTATGTGACTAACCTGAACGGAATGGTGAACCTCAACAAGTCGGACATCCCTCTACCTCAGTTGAACTTTGGAGGCTACGATCAGCTCGCCAACGGGACCCAGGAGCTCATAGGAATCCCCTACGACACCGCCACGTTCACCATATTCTACAACAAGACCCTGCTGAGCGACCCGACTCTGAACTCCCAGTTCCAAAGCAAGTACGGCTTCAGCATGAGCCCACCATGGGCCAACTGGCAGGCAGTTCTGGACGTGGACAACTTCCTCGTCAGCCAGACTCACACCCTCCCCTACGGCATGATCACTGACGGGTCCGAGAGCCACGACATCATCGACACCTATCCGGCCATCTTCGGGTACTACTACATGCACGACTCTTCGGTAAGCGGTAACAACCCACAGGGTGGTCTCCCGAACTACAACATCATGTTCAACGGCGCCGCGGGTGCGAACGGCATCCCGTCCCCATCATACAACGGTACCGCTGGAGTGCAGGCCCTCCAGATGATGTACAACCTAATGCAGTATGACCCCCAGCCAGCGGGGACCACCGTCAACTATGGTACGGTCTTCGCGCCTCTCCAGGCAGGCGAGGCATGGGGAGCCCTCATGTTCACGGCCGACGCGTCGACACTGCTTTCGTCTCAGAACATTTCGTCATCCATCGCCGTTACCACTCTTCCGGGTGGCTACGCGGAGACAGGAACTGACTTCTATTCCGTCAACCAGTATTCCAACAACAAGGCACTCGCAGCAGCTTTCATCCAATACCTGATCTCGCCGAGCGTCAACGCGAGGATTTACACCATAGCGGGCGAATTCCCGATCTCCAAGGCGGCGACGAACATACTCGCTGCCAACAGCTCCATCCCACAGGAGGCAAGGAATGTGATACAGGAGGTCTTCCAGACAGGGGCAGTCGGCTGGGCCAACCCGCCCAACCTGACCATAACCTCATCGACGCTCATACCTGCCTTCAACCAGCCTGTCTACAGCTTCCTCACAGGCACCACTAACAGTACATCCGCAGCGCAACAGGCACTGGACACGGCCGCGGCAGCGTGGATACAAGCCGTAGGCTGAAAGCCAGTGCCAACCCCCGTTTTTCCCCCTGACTCGTCGGGCAAAGCGCTAGGGACTGGCGTAAGGCTGGAGGAGATCTCCAAGCAGTTCGGGAAATTCTCCGTGTTCAGTCACGTTAACCTTGAGATTTCTGTCGGGGAGCTCTTCTCCCTGGTTGGACCATCCGGGTCAGGCAAGACCACACTCCTGAGGATTATTGCCGGACTGGAGGTCCAAGACTCAGGCCACGTCTACATAGGGTCCAAGGTGGTGGACAAACTGGGCCCTGCGAAGAGGAACATCGGAATGGTGTTCCAGGACTACGCTCTTTATCCTAACAAGACGGTAATGAACAACATAATCTCACCGCTCATGGTTAAGGGAGTGAAGAGGGCCGACGCGATTAAGGAGGCCAGTGATATGGCGGAGCTGCTGGGCATAGGCCAGACGCTCGACCGCAGGCCTGGTCAAGTATCGGGAGGACAGCAGCAGCGGGTGGCCCTGGCGAGGGCCCTGATCAAGCACCCTGACGTGTTCCTTCTCGACGAGCCGTTCTCAAACCTTGACGCCCAGTTGAGGTTCTCAGCCAGGAAGTTCCTAAGGGAAGTTCAGAGGAAGTTCGGGATAACCACCATCTACGTGACCCACGACCAATCCGAGGCGCTTTCCATATCCGACAGGGTGGCCATAATGGGTGATGGCAGGATTCATCAGGTCGGGACACCCAAAGAAATCTACTCCTCGCCGTCCGACGAGTTCACCGCCACCTTCATTGGAAGCCCGCCCCTGAACGTGTTCACCGTGAAGGTCGCCGGTGGGGTCTCGTTTCCAATAGCCCTACCCACCGAAGGCCTGGCCGACGGCGAATTCAACGTGGGGGTCAGACCGGAGGGCCTGGTCCTGGGCACAGGGCCCAACGAGGCAGAGATAACTGCCTTTGAGTTTGCGGGCAGAGAAACCATCGTCTATCTTAAGATAGCGGGTGCCGAGATTAGGGCAATAGTGCTCGACGCCAGCGGGCTCACGACAGCCCAGA
>Ga0335081_10022462_pt1 | contig 10208 bp, 7 predicted proteins | sample Lox_Sample_35_FD_206713 | JGI IMG/M metagenome (GOLD analysis project Ga0335081, IMG submission 206713) | Soil microbial communities from Loxahatchee National Wildlife Refuge, Florida, United States - Lox_Sample_3.5 | ecosystem: Environmental > Terrestrial > Soil > Wetlands | place: USA: Florida... | reverse complement strand
ACCTGGCGTTCGTGCTGCTGGTCATCTTCATCATCACCACCATCCCGCCGGTGAATGAGCGGGAATTGAAGCTGCCCACCGCCGCCAAACACCTCAAAGACCCGCCCCGCAAAGCCAATTACATTACCGTCCAGGCCGACGGCACGATGTATTTGAACAAGGCGCAGATCGCCAATGCCTCGGACATGCTCGAGACCCTTATTGGCCTGCGGACTTCCGACCCGGACCTGAACGTCATCATCCGTGGCGACAGCCAGACCAAATACAAACAAATCCGGGAGGTGCTGGATGTTTGCCAGCAGGCCAACCTGCCCAAAGTGGACCTGGCCACCGAAGCACTCGGCAAATGAAAACCAAGTCGAAGGTCGAGAGTCGAGAGTCGAGGGTTAACTGGCACCCGTCCCTCGTCCCTCGTCCGTCGTCGTTCGACCCGTAACCGTGCTTCCGCAAACTCAGCCGCGCAAACAGCGCAACTCGTCGAAGGTGAACCTGCTCATCTCGTTCATCTTCCACTCGCTGATTGTACTGGTGGCGCTCTATTTTGCGGCCCGCCATGGATTGTTGGGCAAACAAATCCAGAAAATTTCCGTCGAGATGATCAAGGAAAAGCCGCCGCCGAAACCCAAGGAACCTGAAAAGCCCAAAGTCGAGCCGCCCAAGATTGAGCCGCCCAAAGTCGCCGCCGCGCCCAAACCCGAGCCGCCCAAGGAAGCCGCCCCGTCAACCGTGGCGCCCCCGACCATCGCGCCGCCGGCCGCCGAATTGCCGTCGTTCGCCTTCGAGGGCGGCAAGGAAGTCATCAGCAGTTCCGATCCCGTGCAGATTTACAAAAACGCGGTCGAATACGCCCTGCGCGCAAAATGGAACCGGCCCGACAATCTGCATGACAACGATTACGTCGTTGAGGTGCAACTCTCGGTGCGTCGTGACGGCGAGCTGGGCGATCCGGTCTGGGAGAAGGAATCCGGGAACCAGGTTTGGGATGATTCGGTGCGGCGCGCCGTGGCCGCCGTTACGCAAATGGATCGTCCGCCGCCCACCAATTTCCCGTCCCATATCGTCGTGCGCTTCGACGTGCAGGAGGAAACCCAACCCATCCTTCAATGATCTTGTGAAAAAGACCTCGCAAAGCCATCACAGTTCGCTCAGCGAATTGAACATCACGCCGCTGCTGGACCTGGTGTTTGTGTTGCTGGTCATTTTCATCATCACGACACCGCAGATGATGAACAATCTGGAAATGACGCTGCCGTCGGGCAAACCGCCGCCGCCGCAGAAGGAAAAACCCAAAATCAACAAGATTGTGGTGGACGCAAAGGGCCAGACCTTTTTAAACGACGAATTCGTGACCATCCCGCAGCTCAAGGATAAGCTGGAGCAATTGCAGTCCGACAACCCCGACTTGAGCGTGGTGGTGAAGGGTGCTGATGACGTGGATTATCAGAACATGATTTACGTGCTGGATGTGCTGCGCCAGCTCGACATCACCAAAGTCGGTCTGGCGACGGAAGCCGTCGCGCCGCCTTGACCTCGAGTATCAGAAAATGGAGCCAGCTGTCAGGATTGAACTGACGACCCACGGCTTTCACAGGTAGCTGGCGCTACGGCACGGCGTGACGGGTGAATTTTCGGGTTGAGCCGTAAGGTTTGAAGGTTCAGATTGCAGTCGTGCGACAGTCCCGGTGGGCGTGGCGTTGTTGGACGCTTGGCGTCGTCGCGAAGTTACACATGTTCAAAAAGAAGAAGTTGCCAGCTATATGTTCCTTCTGTGGGAAACCCGCAGGAGAGACCCAGAAGCTTGTCGCCGGGCCGGGGGTTCACATTTGCGCGGAGTGTGTCGCCGCTTGCTCGAAGTTGCTTGCTGGTGAGCGGAAGCAGAGCGGATTTTTACGATTGCATGAGCTCACGAACGGCTGACCCATCACTGGGGCCAACACCGCTTCCGCCGCTCTGTTTTCGGTGCGGGTTGAGAGTTGGCGGGATTCGGGGGCGGGGTGGCTCAATTCTTGGCCGTTGGGCGCATCTTTTACGTATGAGAAATCCAAGCAAATCACTGGTGAAAATCTTTTTTATTGGAGCGTTATGCATGATGACAGGTTGTGCATCAAAGCCATTTGGCGAGGAAGATTCGCTGAAGATGCTTAAACGGTCCGGCGACGATGTTTCCAAACCTCACGTTGCCCAATATGAGTTTCATTTTCCGACTAAGGTTTTGGCCGATTCCGCAGTAGCACGTTTGAGGAACGCACAGATGGCCATAGAAGTATTTGAACCAGATGGCTCAGAATGGCATTGCTTGGTTACCAAAACGATTACGCCCGATTCAACGTCGCTAAAGAGAATGAACGCTGCCATGAATAAGATCGCTAAAGAATATGGTGGTAAATTTGATGGTTGGGGTTTGCGCGGTAATGGTACGCTCAACACGGGGCTGGAGCAAACTCCAGCACCCCTGACATCAGGCTGGCTGTGCGCCCTTTACACCGGGAGCTGACGCCATAAGGCTACGGCGCGACAGGTGAATGTTCGGATTGAGACATGAGACTTGAGGGTTCAAATTGCTGACTTGGGTCTGTCATCTGTGGCCGTGGCGAGGTTGGACATTGGGCGGCATTTGCGCGTGAGGTTTAATATGCGATTTTGTCAGTAAGGTTGTTATGAAAACCTACAACATCAAATTATCCCTCATCGTGTTCAGTGCCATCGTCGTATACGATGCTGTTTCGTGTCAGTTTCGGCATTGGCTTATGAGCGGTTGGCCCGCAACTCCGTTGATGGTCATCAACTCGCCGGGCATTCCGCTGTTCCGTTATTTTGCTGATTTTGTGCGAGCCGGCTATTTGAGTGATGGTTGTTTGGCAATCGGCTGCGTATTGTTCAGCGCAGCTATTTGGTCGGTGATTTGTGGTTTTGTTTTTCGTCGGAAATATGCAGAGCCTTAAGAAACAAGACGCGAAAGCCGCTGATAACCGCACTGGAAGACGACCTGTGCAGCTTTGGCAAGGAGTTGGTGCTGTCAGAATCGTGACAGAGAAAACGGATGTAATGACCCATGCACCTCTCAGAAACCCTTGATTTTAAATGGAGCCAGCTCTCGGGATTGAACCGAGGACCGACGGTTTACAAAACCGTTGCTCTACCGCTGAGCTAAGCTGGCGTTGCCATTGGCAGCCTACAACATACCGCCCCATCACGCCTCAACTATTTTGAAATGCGCCGATTCGATGGCAAGTCAATTCGCCTTTCGAGGCAGGGCGGCGGAGTAAGACCTCTGACGAGCCGGATTCTGGTGTGGCGTTGGCGCTGTGCGCCAATCAATTCGAGCTGCCGGCTTGACGCCCCAATCCGGCTCGCGAGGACGCTCACCCCACCGAGATTCAGCCCGAGACGGCGCACGGGGCCAGAATAGCGTCCGCCATCCCGTGGATGATTTTTTTGTCGGCCGGATTGATGGTTGCCAACACGCCACCGAGTTGCGGTCGCGCCGCGTCGCCGTCGCCGGAAACAAAATAATACGGACACAACCGCACCCGCCCTTTCATCGGTTCAATCGTCTGCTTCTCAAAATCAAACCACTGTGCGTCAACGAGCGCGGGTTTGTGATAACGCTGGAGGACGCGGGGCGATTGGCTGAAATGTTCAATGGCATCGTCCACGGCTTTGGCCCAGTCGGCCTGTGGCAAATCGCTGCCGAGAAAGACCCCGCGCGCGCCCCACGCGTGTTCGGAAAAACCCGAAACTTTCAGAATCAAATCGCGTTCGCGCTGGGACAGCGTTTTGAGCTGGCGCCAGTCCGTCAGGCCCAATTCGGGAATTGCCGCCTGCGGCGGCAGCGGCGTTGGGTCAATCAGCCAGGTGTAAGGCACGAGTTTTTTCAGCCGGGCAAAAAAACTTTCGCCCAGTTCCTGCCGCCAGAAAGGCTGCAGATTCCGGTTCCACAAAAGCGCGAACAGCATCTTTTCTTCGAATACCGGCTTCGGCGGCGGTGTGAGATGGATTTTCTTTTCCGCGGCCAACTCGAAAATCTGTTTTGAGTTTTGCACATTCGCCAGATCAAACAGCTCGAAGAAACGGTAAATGGCATCACCGTCAGCAAATTCGTTGAATGTTGAATGTTGAATGTTGAATGTTCGGCGTTTCTGCTCGTTCAACTGGGCCGCAATCCACTCCATCTCGGGCCGATACGTTGCCGCTTCTTCGGACACAACAATGTGCACTCGCTTTGCGTCACCGAAGATGGATTCAAAACCGCGAATCATTCCCTCCGAACCACCGACAATCTGCGACGAGGATGGAGGATGGACAATGGAGGATGGGTTCGTTGACGGCTGGCCCCCGACTCTCGACTCTCGACTCTCGACTGCGGCGTAAGTCGCATTCAGCCACGCGGTCAGCCCGATGCCGCCGGGGACGGAATCCAGTTCCGTGATGCTGATGCCGGTGTCGGTCAACAAAATGTCGGGGCGAATCACGCGCGGCACGTCGTTTTTAAACGCAGGTGAACGTTGCAGCGCGATGAGGTTCGCCGGTTTGCCGAGGTCAAGCCAGCGCGCGACCCATTCCGGTTGTTTGCCTTCGGCACTCCGGCGATAAAGCAGATTGACCGCCCGATAAAATTGCAGCAGCACGCGGCCGAGCGAATCGAGTTCCTTGGCCAGCTCCGCGGTCAGTAAAAACGGCTGCGGTGAAAGCCGCCAGTCGAGTCCGGCAAAAAGTCCGCCTGCGGGAATTTGCCGGCGCACAAAAAGCGCGACGTCCGCCGCGGATTTTGTGTTGGCAGAGATGGCGTCCACGCCTGAGACAGTAAACTTCAACCTGTTCAGCGTCAAAAAAGAATGAAAAACGGGCCGCCGGCGGGCGTCGCGATTGCGCGGGCATTTGCAGTTACAGACTGCTCAGCCGGCCGCGATAAAACATCTGCACGGCGTTGGTCGTGGGCACGAAAAACTCAAACGCGTTGCTGACCAGTTGATTCGTGTCGGCGGCCGACCAATGAACCAAATCGCCGGACGAATCGAGTATGTAAGTTCGCCCGGCCTGTCCGTTGAGCCAGATGCCCAGTTGTCCAGGCGGGTTGTTGCTGCCGATTTGCAGATTGAAAGTGTTTGTCGCAGGCAAAACGAAGAGGGTGACGCTCTGGACCGGCAGCAGGTCGCTGAGGATTCCGTTGGTGAACGGGATATCGGCGAGGTGCGCGATGGTGTTCGCCGAAGTCAATTGCCAGCGTTGGGCCGTCCCGACAGCGTTGAAGTTGGTGATGTTGGCCGTGAGCGGCGTGGCATTATTGAGATCCTTGTTGATGACCATGAGCGTCATCGCGCCGTCGCTGGTGCGGATGGCGCCGAAGGCCGAGAGGTTGTCCGGGTTGGGCACGGTGGTCAGAACGCTCGTATCGCCGAAAACGGATTTGTTGCCGTCGTAATTGCGGTACAGCTTCATCGCCTTGTAGGTGGGCGTGCTCGCGTCGGGCGTGGTCCAGCGCGTCGCCAGATCGAGTCCTTGCCAGCCAAAAATGCCGAGGATATCTGCCTGGGCGGTGGCGCCGCTGATGGACGGTTCGGCGCCCCAGTTATATTCGGTGATGCCGATTTTCGTGCCGGGATAATTGGTCGCCACCCAACTCTTCATCCGGGGAATGAGCGCGATGACACTGTTGATCCAACTGGGGTCCACGTAATTGGTGTCCCAGAATTGCCGGGTGGATTGGTTCCGCAACAATTCTGTCGCGGTGTCAACCGCATTGCCGCCGACGTTGGCCTCCTGCGGATAACAATGGAGGGTGAAATAATCCAGGAGCCGCTGTTGGTTGGCGGTGTCGTACTGCTGAAAATGATTCAGGAGCCAGGGCATGTAATCCCAACCGCCGTTGGCGGTGCGGTCAGGATAAGTATTCGGATTGGGAAAGCCGTGTTGACCGCCCCACTGCTGGTCGTAGCCGCTATAAAGGTAGCCGTTCCAGCCCCATTCTTCCGGCCCGCACACCAGCGCATTCGGGTCGGTGGCTTTGACCATGCTGGCGTAGGTGACCATATCGGTCCAGATTTCCAGCATGGTCGGGCCGACCGGATGGATATCCTGATGGGTCCCGAACCAGATGCTGTGCTCGTTGTCCATGAAATAAAAACCCACGCCGCCGTTGGTGGACGCGCCCCATTGACTCATCAGGTGCTGCACCAGGCCCTGTTCGAAGACAGCGTTGGTCGGGAAATTGGCGTCATTGGGATCGTTCGTGGTGTTGAATCCATTAAGTCCGCTCGTGACGATAGCTCCGTTGGCGGGGTTAATCGGGCCATTCAGAGTGATGAGCCATTTGGTATGCGCGGTGGTGTTCGTCCCGAGGCCATTGCCGGCAGCGCGCAAATACGGGTCGGTTGAATTCTGCGGGCCGTAGTTGTTGGTGGAATAGCTGTAGAGGATGGCGCGTCCGGCCCCGAGCTTGGGCATCCAGCCGATCATGGAAAGGGTGATCATGGGCTGCGCCCCGCCGTTTTTACTGTTGGCGACAAACGCATCAACCGTGGCCCCGGGAACCGTGCTGGTGGAGTCCGGATAACTCTCGAAATACCAGTCCGCGTCCAGATTGTGCGCGTTGATTTGCCAGTTGTCGCGCGTCTCATTGTTTCCGCCCGACCGGTTCATGGTGAAATTCAAGTCCGCCAGTTGATTCGACGACGCGAAGGCTGTGCCATAGATCATGGGACTGATGGCATGGCGATTGGCCAGGGCATTAACCGCAATGGAAACCGGCCCGTTAGTGCCGCCGCTCGTTGAATTGGCAACCAGCGAAATGTCGTCTGCATAAAAGGTCGGCTGGGTCCCGCCCGTCGAGTCCTGAATCACGAACCCAGTAAAATTATTTGAACCGGCCACTCCCAGCGCCGAAAGCGGCACCGTGAATTGCTGCCAGTTGGTCGTCAACGTGCTCAGCGGGTAACGGCCGCTTTGGGCCCAATTATTGGTGGTTCCAATATGCACCAGGCCATACATCTGAAGTTTTTGCCCGCCACTGGCGCCGCCATTCAGCCAGAAGTTGACACTGGAATAGGCGGTGGCGTTTATGTCCGCATGGTAAAGTTGAATTCCCGCCCAGGCATTGGTGATGGTGACACTGATGGAGTCGCTGCCGAAATGAACCGGTGAGGTGTTCGCGTAGTTCAGAGCGGCCCAGCCCCAATCCTCCCAGCCGTTTTCACGCGCGTCGTCGTAAACAATCTGGTCGGCGCGCGCCGTCAAATAGAACATGCCGGCCAACGTTAATAGCCGGCAGGCCCACCGTCTCCCGGCGTGGCGTCCGCAAAAAAGACATCGCATAATGAGCGCGAAAAAATACACCAAAAATCGTACCGGCGCATCTCCGCGCCTGTCACGTATTATGGGGACAAATCAGGTCCGCACCTGCCCGTTGCCGATGCCAACCCATTTGTAACTGGTCAACTCCTCGAGCCCCATCGGGCCGCGCGCGCCGATTTTGTCGGTGCTGATGCCGATCTCGGCGCCCATGCCGAACTCGCCGCCGTCGGTGAAACGCGTTGAGGCGTTCCAATACACTGTCGCGGAATCCACTTCGTCCAGGAACTGTTGCGCATGCCCTTCATTTCGGGTCACGATGCTGTCCGAATGCGCCGAGCCGTAGTGGTTGATGTGGTCTATCGCCTGCTTTACGCCGTCCACGACCCGCACGTTCAGGATATAATCGTTGTACTCGGTGTAAAAATCCTGCTCCGTCGCCCGGCGGATTTCCGATTTCAGATTCCGGGCTTCGGATTTCAAAATCGCTTCGGTCTCCGCGTCCACGCGCAATTGCACCTGCCTTTCTCCCAGCCGTTGCGCAATCGCGGGCAAAAACGCTTTGGCGATGCTGCGGTCCACCAACAGCGTCTCCATGGCATTGCAAACCGCCGGTCGCTGGACCTTGGCGTTCATCGCGATTTCCTCGGCCATCTTCAGGTCCGCATCGGTGTCCACAAAAACGTGGCAGACGCCCTTGTAATGTTTGATGACCGGCACCTTCGAACATTCGGCCACGGCGCGAATCAACCCCTCCCCGCCGCGGGGCATGCACAAATCAATGTATTGCGTGAGCGAGAGCAAAATCGGGATCGCCTCGCGGTCGGCAGTCGGCACGACTTGAATTGCGTGTTCGGGAAATTTTGCGGATGCCTGTTTCCCGGCTTCAATCATCGTCCGCGCGATGGTTTGATTTGAGTCCATCGCCTCCCGGCCGCCGCGCAAGATCGTGGCGTTGCCGGACTTGAAACACAGGCTCGCGGCGTCCGCCGTCACGTTTGGACGCGATTCGTAAATGATGACCACCACCCCGATAGGCGTGGATACTTTCCGGAGCTTCAGCCCGTTGGGCCGGATACGTTCGTCCAGGATTTTCCCGACCGGGTCAGGTAGCGCGGCCACTTCGCGCAGTCCTTTGGCCATTGCGGCAACGCGTTTGTCGTCGAGCTTGAGCCGGTCGAGCATTGCGGACGAGAGGCCGGCCTGCGCGGCGGCGTCCAAGTCTGACGCGTTTGCCTGCTTGAGCGTTCCGGCATTTTTTTCGAGCGCGTCGGCCATGGCAAGCAGACAGGCGTTTTTCTCCGCCGTCGTCAGCCGGGCGAGTTCCCGCGACGCAGCCTTGGCCTGTTTGGCCAATAGCGTCATCTGCTCGTTCAAGGTCATGCGGAAAGAAGGTAAGCCAAAATGCCGAACTGAAAAGTGCGAAGTTTCGAGGGGTCGGCAGAGTCACTGCCAGTGCCTTTGTCCTAACTCTTTGACCTCCAAATTGGACGGCAATTTTTGTTTATTTGTTGCCAAAAGAAGTGAAGCCCTTTTTGACCGGAACCTCTACCTTTGCAACATGGTTACCGGCAAGGAATTAACAACTGGAACAGCTGATCGGGCAACGCCTGCGGCAGGCGATAAAAGCGGCCGCCAGATTGAAGGTCATCGGGTTGGGTTTCCGGTCTGGTTCGCTGCAAAGTTGTCCGGGATGATGGAATCCAAAGCGCCGCTCGGTTATGAGGATGAAAGCGGATTCCATTGGGGCGCGGATTTGGCCGGTTAGTTCTTTTTAATTTCAGGGTCCACTGCCCGCGTCGGTTGGGGACGCATAGTCAGGGCAGCACGGACCCGATATTTTGATTCGGGCGGACAGTCGTTTTTTCAGCGGGATTCTTCATCCCCACCTCCTTGGCGGCTGTCGCCCGAATCGTCTTTTTGGGGGACAATCAAAGAATCATGGGCCCGCTTCCGGAAATGACCTTCCGCACCTCGGTGGCTACGATTCAGAAATCCAGACCAGCGTGCCGACGGGCAGTTTGTCGAAGAGCGGAACCAAATCAGCAGTGGCGAGGTGAATACACCCGCATGAATCCGGACGGCCAATGGTCGTTTCATCGCCCGTGCCGTGGATGTAAACATAGCGACTGTGTGTGTCCACGTTGCCGCCGCGGTTGAAGCCGGGTTCGAGTCCTTCCAGCCACAAAATGCGCGTGGTGATTTTGGCATTGGGCATTCCCCGCCAGGTGTAACCAATGGGTTGACGGCTTTTGAAAACAGTCCCCACCGGCCAGCCGTCACCGATCTTTTCCGCGACGCGATGCAATCCCAACGGCGTGCCGTTCGAGCCGGCCACCTGGCTGATACCGAAACGCGATGTGGAACAACGGAATTTTTTCAACAACCTGTAGCGGTGGTCTGTGACCGCCGGTGAATCTGAAACCAGCGACGTCGAGCGACGGTCATAGACCGCCGCTACAACTCTTTCAGAAAGCGACACGGTTTGATCGGCGACGTTGACGATGAGCGCGAAACGAGTTGGTAAAATGCTATTTCGCCTGCAAATGACTGAAAAATCCGAAACCAGATTCATACACTGGCACTCTTCTGAGACTGGATAAATTTTCTCCGTTTACTCCCTTCTGACCATAATCGCAACACGCACACGGTCAATAGGCAAACCGAAGTTAAAGCCAGTATCAACATATGTCGGATTCTCGTGGTTAAAAGATATTCAATTGTCTCTTGAGGAGGCTTACCCGATTCCAAATCCAATGAGCTAACGCGCGGCAAAAAATTTAAATCGAAATTTATTTGCCATACGCTGAATAACACAGCGAGAAATGAAATCATAGCTCCAAAAGAGCAAAGCAAGAGCTTGAGGAGTTCTGTAGTTTTACGAGGAGGACGACCTTTCCGTAATTCCCAAACATTAACTT
>Ga0335081_10022461_pt1 | contig 10208 bp, 7 predicted proteins | sample Lox_Sample_35_FD_206713 | JGI IMG/M metagenome (GOLD analysis project Ga0335081, IMG submission 206713) | Soil microbial communities from Loxahatchee National Wildlife Refuge, Florida, United States - Lox_Sample_3.5 | ecosystem: Environmental > Terrestrial > Soil > Wetlands | place: USA: Florida... | reverse complement strand
CGACGAGGTCTCCGACGACCCGGGCGCCGAGAGCTAGCGGTCGCGGGGCGACCCCGGTCGAGGGCGGCGGGCCGCTGACGCGGCCCGCCGCTCCTCGCGACGATCGTGGAGTCATGACGACACATCGCATCCCGCGCCTCGGGGTGACCGGCGGGATCGGCTCCGGCAAGTCCACCGCCACCGCGTTCCTCACGGAGCTCGGCGCGGCGGTCGTCTCTGCCGACGAGCTCGTCCACCACCTCCTCGAGGAACAGGCGATCATCAGCCGCGTCGAGCGGCATTTCGGCGGCGGCGTCCTCGAGGCCGAGCAGATCGACCGGCCGGCGCTCGCCCAGGTCGTCTTCAACGACGCCGGCGAGCTGGTCTGGCTGGAGAGCCTCCTGCACCCGCACGTGAAGCGCCTGATCGACGCGTGGGCCAAGGAGCAGGAGCGGCGCCGGCCGCGGCCGCCGCTGCTGGTCGCCGAGGTGCCGCTGCTCTTCGAGACCGACATGGCCGACGTGTTCGACTACATCCTGCTCGTGACGGCGCCCGAGGCCACCCGTCGCCGGCGCCTCTCGGCCAAGGTCACAAGCGAGGAGTTCTCGCGGCGGGCGGCGCGCCAACAGCCCGAGAGCGACAAGGCGGCGCGCTGCGATTTCGTCGTCGAGAACGTGGGCGCCCGTGAGGGGCTGCGGCGCTACGTGGGTGAGGTGTACGCCACCATCCTGGCCGAGACCGGCCGGTCGGGCGCCTCGCCGCCGACCCGTTAGAGGTCGCGTGCGGCGCGGCTTGCTGATCGGCGGCCTCGTCCTCGCGGCGCTGGCGATCGCCTGGGGGGTGCTGTCGCTCTCCAAGCCGGGCTGGTTCCTGCGTGGCGTGTATCCGCTCTCGCACGTGGCCGCCATACGGGCGGCCGCGCACAAGAACCACCTCGATCCCGCCCTGGTCGCGGCCGTCATCTACGAGGAGAGTCGCTTTCACGACGACGTGAGCTCGCACCAGGGGGCCGTGGGCCTCATGCAGGTCCTGCCCTCGACCGCTCAGGACATCGCCCGCAAGACGGGCGGGACGGGCTTCGTCGTGACCGACCTGACCGACGCGCGCGTCAACGTGCTCTACGGCTGCTACTACCTGCGCCAGCTGCTCGACCACTACCACGGCTCGGTGACGGCCGCGATCGCCGCCTACAACGCCGGCGAGGGCAACGTCGATGCGTGGCTCTCGACCGGGGAGGGCAAGCTTACCCCGCAGGCCATCCCGTTCAGCGAGACGCGCGATTACGTCGAGCAGGTGCTCAAGCTGCGCAGGCTCTATCGCCGGGCGTACGGCGCACAGCTGGGGCCTGCCCACGGCGGTTGACCATTGCGAACGTACGTTCGCTCTGCTAGCATCGCGACAGCCATGACCGACAGCGCGCCACCATGACCGACACCTTCCAGCTCGAGGCCGACTACGCCCTCACCGGCGACCAGCCCCAGGCAGTCGACAGCCTGGCGGCCGGCGTCGCGCGCGGCGACCGCTACCAGACGCTGCTCGGCGTCACGGGCTCGGGCAAGACCTTTACCATGGCCAACGTCATCGCCCGGGCGCGCAAGCCGGCGCTCGTGATCGCCCACAACAAGACGCTCGCCGCCCAGCTCTGCAACGAGTTCCGCGAGTTCCTGCCGGGCAGCGCCGTCGAGTACTTCGTGAGCTACTACGACTACTATCAGCCCGAGGCCTACGTGCCCCAGCAAGATCTGTACATCGAGAAGGACTCGTCGATCAACGACGAGATCGACCGGCTGCGCCACGCGGCCACCAACGCTCTGCTCATGCGGCCCGACACGGTGATCGTGGCGAGCGTGAGCTGCATCTTCGGCCTGGGCTCGCCCGACGACTACCTGCGCAGCGTGGTGCTGCTGCGTGCCGGCGACCCGGTCGATCGCGACGCCGTGCTGCGCAAGCTGGTCGACATCCAGTACCAGCGCAACGACTACGAGCCGGCGCGCGGCAAGTTCCGTGTGAGGGGCGACTCGTTCGAGGTGTGGCCCGCCGACGAGGACACCCTGGTGCGCGTCGAGCTCTGGGGCGACGAGATCGAGAGCATCACGCGGTACGACCCGGTCAGCGGCGAGGTCGTCGACAAGCCGGCGTACGTCGCCGTCTACCCGGCGACGCACTTCGTCACGAGCGGCCCGGCGATCGAACGGGCGCTGGCCGAGATCAAGCGCGAGCTCGACGAACGCTGCGCCTGGTTCGACGAGCACGACAAGGTCCTCGAGGCCCACCGCCTGCGCCAGCGCACCCAGTACGACATGGAGATGCTGCGCGAGATGGGCTTCTGCAACGGCATCGAGAACTACTCGCGCATCCTGCTCGGCAAGCAGCCCGGCGCCACGCCCAACTGCCTGCTCGACTTCTTTCCCGACGACTACCTGGTCTTCATCGACGAGTCGCACATGACCGTGCCCCAGATCCACGGCATGTACGAGGGCGACCGCTCGCGCAAGCAGACGCTCGTCGACTACGGCTTCCGGCTGCCGAGCGCCCTCGACAACCGCCCGCTGCGCTTCGACGAGTTCATCAGCAAGGTGCCGCAGGTGATCTTCGTGAGCGCGACGCCGGGTCCGTTCGAGCTGCGCGAGAGCGTGAACATCGCCGAGCAGATCATCAGGCCCACCGGGCTCATCGACCCCGCGGTCGAGGTGCGCGCGAGCGCGGGCCAGATCGACGACCTCATGAACGAGGCGCGCCGCCGCATCGAGCGCAACGAGCGCGTCCTGGTCACCACGCTGACCAAGCGCATGGCCGAAGACCTCACCGACTATCTGATCGAGAACGGCTTTCGCGTACGCTACCTGCACAGCGAGGTCGACACGCTGCAGCGCCTCGAGATCGTGCGCGAGCTGCGCCTCGGCGAGTTCGACATCCTGGTCGGCATCAACCTTCTGCGCGAAGGCATCGACATGCCCGAGGTCACGCTGGTCGCCATCCTCGACGCCGACAAAGAGGGTTTCCTGCGCGGGCAGACGAGCCTCATCCAGACGATCGGCCGCGCGGCCCGCAACATCAACGGCACGGTCATCATGTACGCCGATCGTGAGACCGAGGCCATGCGCAAGGCGCTCGACGAGACCGATCGCCGGCGCAGCCGCCAGGTGGCCTACAATGAGGAGCACGGCATCACGCCGCGCAGCATCGTCAAGGCGGTCACCGACATCGCCCAGATGAGCTCGCAGCAGGCGGCCCTGCCGGGCAAGAGCCGGCGCCGGGGGCTGCGCGCCGTCGAGGAGCGCGGCGTCATGTCGGTCGCCGACCTCGAGAAGCTCATCGCCAACCTCGAGTCCGAGATGTTCGCCGCGGCCGACCAGCTCAAGTTCGAATATGCGGCCAAGCTGCGCGACGAGATCAGGGAGCTGTCGCGCGAGCTCGGGCGGCGCCAGGCGACGGTCGCCTGATCGTCCGTGGCCAGCAGCCCGTCGACCCACCAGCGACCACCGAAAGGAACCATGTGAGCGACGCCATCGTCATCACCGGCGCCCGCGAGCACAACCTGAAGGACGTCTCGCTCACCTTGCCGCGCGACCGCTTCATCGTGATCACGGGCCTCTCGGGCTCGGGCAAGTCGTCGCTTGCCTTCGACACGATCTACGCCGAGGGCCAGCGCCGCTACGTCGAGTCGCTCTCGGCCTACGCGCGCCAGTTCCTCGGCCAGATGGACAAGCCCGACGTCGACAGCATCGAGGGTCTGTCGCCGGCCATCTCGATCGACCAGAAGACGACCTCGCGCAACCCGCGCTCCACGGTGGGCACGGCGACCGAGATCTACGACTACCTGCGCCTGCTCTACGCGCGCATCGGCCATCCACACTGCCCCAACTGCGGCCGCCCGATCGAGGGCCAGTCGCTCGAGCAGATCATCGACCAGGTGCTCGAGCTCGAGGCCGGCACCCGCTTCAGCGTCAACGCGCCCGTCGTGCGCGGCCGCAAGGGCGAGTACGGCCAGCTCTTCCGCGAGCTGCGCGACGACGGCTTCACGCGCGTCGAGGTCGACGGCCAGACGCGCACGCTCGACGAAGAGATCGAGCTCGACAAGAAGTACAAGCACGACATCGCGGTCGTGGTCGACCGCCTGGTCATGAAAGACGGTCTGCGCCGCCGCCTGACCGATTCCGTCGAGACCGCGGCGCGGCTTTCCGACGGCCTGATCGACATCGAGCTGGCCGACGGACCCACGCTCACCTTCTCCGAGAAGTTCGCCTGCCTGTACTGCGGCATCTCCATGCCCGAGATCCAGCCGCGCATCTTCTCGTTCAACAACCCGCACGGCGCCTGCCCGGCCTGCCACGGCCTGGGGTCGACACAGGAGATCGACCCCGATCTGGTCGTGCCCGACCACAGCCTCTCCATCAACCAGGGGGCGCTCCTGCCCTTCGGCCTGTCGGCAGGCTGGATGGACGACACCTTCCAGGCGGTGATCGAGCGCTACCACGTCGATCCCGACACGCCGTGGCGCGACCTGCCGGCCGAGCAGCGCGACCTGTTCCTCAAGGGCACGCCCGACCGCATCGACATGCGCTACCGCAACTACGAGGGGCGCTGGCGCCACTACAAGGCGCAGTTCCACGGCATCCTGGCCAACCTCAAGCGCCGCTACGCCGAGACCGAATCCGACCTCATCCGGCAGAAGATCGAGGAGTACATGAGCGAGCGCCCGTGCGAGGAGTGCCACGGCGCGCGGCTCAAGCCGACGAGCCTCGCCGTCACGGTCGGCGAGCGCAACATCTCCGAGTTCACGCGCATGAGCGTCGGCGAGGCGCTCAGCTTCCTCGACGCGCTCTCCATGACCGAGACCGAGCGCCTCATCGGCGGCCGGGTGGTCAAGGAGATCCGCGAGCGCCTGCGCTTCCTGGCCGACGTCGGGGTGGCCTACCTCACCCTCGGCCGGGCGGCCGCCTCGCTGTCGGGCGGCGAGGCCCAGCGCATCCGTCTGGCCACCCAGATCGGCTCGGCGCTCGTCGGTGTCCTCTACATCCTCGACGAGCCCAGCATCGGCCTGCACCAGCGCGACAACCGGCGCCTCATCGACACGCTGCTGCGCCTGCGCGACCTGGGCAATACCGTGATCGTGGTCGAGCACGACGAAGAGACCATGCGCTCGGCCGACCACCTGGTCGACATGGGGCCCGGCGCCGGCGAGCAGGGCGGCTGGGTCGTGGCCCAGGGGCCGCCCTCGTTCATCGCGGCCGAGCCGGCCTCGCTGACGGGGCAGTACCTGGCCGGACGGCGGCGCATCGAGGTGCCCGGCCAGCGCCGTCTGCCGGTGCAGTGGGTCACGGTGCGCGACGCCTCCATGCACAACCTCAAGCACATCGACGTGGCCTTCCCGGTCGGGTCCTTCACGGTCGTCGCCGGCGTCTCAGGCTCGGGCAAGTCGACCCTCGTCAACGAGATCCTGTACAAGGGCACGGCGGCCCGTGTCATGCGCGGCTCCAGGGCGCGGCCCGGCGCCCACGGCGGCATCGACGGGCTCGAACTGCTCGACAAGGTCATCGACATCGACCAGTCGCCGATCGGGCGCACGCCGCGCTCCAACCCCGCCACCTACACCGGGGTGTTCGACCACATCCGCCAGCTCTTCGCGGCCACGCCCGAGTCGAAGGTCCGCGGCTACAAGCCGGGGCGGTTCAGCTTCAACGTCAAGGGCGGCCGCTGCGAGGTCTGCAAGGGCGACGGCCAGATCAAGATCGAGATGCACTTCCTGCCCGACGTCTACGTGCCCTGCGAGGCCTGCAAGGGCCAGCGCTACAACCGCGACACGCTCGAGGTCTTCTTCAAGGGCAAGAACATCGCCGAGGTGCTCGACATGAGCGTCGACGAGGCCTGCGCGTTCTTCGCCAACGTGCCGCGCATCGGGCGCCGGCTCACGACCTTAAACGACGTCGGGCTCGGTTACATCAAGCTCGGCCAGCCGGCGACCACCCTCTCGGGCGGCGAGGCACAGCGCGTCAAGCTCGCCACCGAGCTCTCCAAGGTCGCCACCGGGCGCACGCTCTACATCCTGGACGAGCCCACGACCGGCCTGCACTTCGCCGACATCGAGCATCTGCTCGACGTGCTGCAGCGACTGGTCGATCAGGGCAACACCGTGGTCGTGATCGAGCACAACCTCGACGTCATCAAGTCGGCCGACTGGGTCATCGACCTGGGTCCCGAGGGCGGCGACGAGGGGGGAGAGGTGATCGTCGCCGGCACGCCCGAAGACGTTCTGCAGGCCGCCGATCGTTCCTCCACCGGAGAGTACCTGCGCCGGGTGCTGGGCGACGCCCGGCAGGCGCCGGTCGCCGAGGCCCGCACGAACGGCCGCCGCGGCGCCGGGCGGCGGCCGCGTGCGACGAGCCCGGCCGCCGCCCGCCGCCGCGCCCCGGCGACCTGATCCTCGCCGGTCTCCTCGCGACGCCGCGACCCCGACTTCGCCGGCTCGTCGCCGCGCGCCGCCGGCTCGACCGCGCGCCGCGCACCGCGCGGCGGCGTGCCGCCGCGCACACTCGCCGAGAGGCTCGACCTTCCGTGCGATAATCCATGGTGAGATGACCGATCGACCCCTGAGCGACGCGCTCGCCGCCCTGCACGAGACCGCCCGCCGCGCGCCGGCGGCGCCCGGCGTGTACCGCTGGCTCGACGGCGCGGGCGACGTACTCTACGTGGGCAAGGCCAAAGACCTGCGCAAGCGCCTCTCGTCGTACTTTCGCGGCGGGGCGGCCGCGCCGACGGGACGCACCATCGAGATGGTCTCGCGGGCGCGCTCGATCGAGTACGTCGTGACGGCCTCCGAGACCGAAGCCCTGCTGCTCGAGGACAACTTCATCAAGGAGGCGCGGCCGCCCTTCAACCTGCGCCTGCGCGACGACAAGAGCTACCCGTACATCGAGATCACGCTGGCCGACGAGTGGCCGCGGGTGCGGTTCTTCCGCGGTCGCCACCTGCCCGGCAACCTCTACTTCGGACCGTACGCCAGCGCCCGCAAGGTGCGCGAGACCCTCGAGCTCCTCGGGCGCATCTTCCCCTACCGCAAGTGCAAGGCCGAGAAGCCGGGGCGGCCGAGCGGCTCACCCTGCCTGCAGTACGCCATCGATCGCTCGCTTGGCCCCTGCGACGGTCGCGTCTCGCGCGAGGAGTACCTCGAGGTCATCGGCCAGGTGGTCGATTTCCTGCGCGGCAAGCTCACCGAGGTCGAGCGCAGCATCGAGCGTGACATGCGCGAGGCCGCCACGGGCCGCGAGTTCGAGAAGGCGGCGCTGCTGCGCGACCGGCTCGACGCCGTGCGTCACGTCCAGGAGCGCCAGGCCGTCGAGAGCGAGGGGTCGGGCACCTTCGACGTGCTTGGGCTCTGGCAGGGCGAGCCCGGCGGCAACGTCCAGGTGTTCCGCGTGCGCGAGGGCGCGCTCGTCGACCGCCAGACCTTCTTCGTCGAGAACACGGCCGGCCGCGACGCTCGCGAGGTCGCCGAGGAGTTCGCGCTCGAGTACTACGGCGACGGGGTGGGCATCCCGGGACAGGTGATCGTGCCGCTCGACGAGGGCACGGCCGAGATCTCGGCCGTGCTCTCGGCCCGGCGCGGCGCCCGGGTCGACGTGCGCCGCGCCCTGCGCGGCCCCAAGCGCCGCCTGCTCGAGATGGCGCAGCAGAACGCGCAACAGGCGGCCCACGAAGAGGAGGCGCGCCTGGCGCGCACGCGCGAGGCGCGCGAGGAGGCCCTCGTGCGGCTGCGCGACGCGCTCGGCCTCGCCGACCTGCCGCTGCGCATCGAGTGCTACGACATCTCCAACCTCGGAGAGCAGCACGCCGTCGGTTCGATGGTGGTCTTCGAGGACGGCCGGCCGCGCAAGGCGCACTACCGCAAGTTCGCGATCCGCACGGTCGAGGGCCAGGACGACTTCGCCATGATGCGCGAGGTCGTGGGCCGTCGCCTGCGGCGCCTCCGCGGTCCGGCGGCGGGCCGTTCGGCGGGCGCCCCCGCGGCGGCAGCGGCGGTGCCCGAAACCGACGAGGGTTACGACGAGAGCTTCGCCGCGCGGCCCAGCCTGATCGTGATCGACGGCGGCAAGGGACAGCTCTCGGCGGCCCTCGAGGCGTTGCACGCACACGGCGTGGAGCTGCCGGTCATCGGTCTCGCCAAGCAGCGCGAAGAGGTCTTCGTGCCCGACCGCTCGCGGCCGCTCGCGCTCGCGCCCGACGACCCGGCCTCGCTGCTGCTGCAGCGTGTACGCGACGAGGCCCACCGCTTTGCAGTAACCTTCCATCGGCAGCGGCGGGGGTCCGACCTGCGGCGCGCGTCGATCTTCGACGAGCTTGCGAAGATCGGTCCCGTGCGGCGCCGGGCGATCCTCGAGCACTTCGGCAGCCCGGAGCGCTTCATCGCGGCGTCGCGCGACGAGCTCGAGCGGGTGCCGGGCTTGCCCCGCCGGCTGGCGCGCGAGATCTACGGCCAGCTGCACAAGGCCGGCTAGGCGCCGGGCACCGGCTGCCGGCAAACACCGCGCCGACGCGCACGCGCCGGGGCGCCGACCAGCGAGAGGTGGCACCATGACGACCAGGCCGAGCGCGGCGGGCACGCCGCCCGACGGCGCGCGCCACGAGACGCTGTTCAGCACACGCTTCGGGCTCGGCCGGCTCGAGCTGCGCGATGGCCGCCCGGTCGCGCTCGAGATCCCCGACCGGGCGCGCCGCCCGCGCCCCGGAGCGGCGCTCGACGACGACCCCTGGTGCGGGCTGCTCACGCGGTACTTCGAGGGAGAGCGCGTCGACTTTCCGCTCGACGTCGAGGCCTACGTGGCGCAGCTCGGCTGCACCGCCTTCGAGGCCGATGTGCTCCGCGCCCTGGCCCGCGTGCCGTACGGTCGCACGGTCAGCTATCGTGAGCTCGCCCGCGACGCCGGCCATCCGGCCGCCTGGCGGGCGACCGGCTCGGTCATGGCGCGCAACGAGCTGCCCGTGATCCTGCCCTGCCACCGCGTGACCCGCAGCGACGGGCAACTGGGGCGCTACGGCGACGACCCCTCGTGGAAGCGCCGTCTGCTCGAGCTCGAGGGGGCGATCAGGTGACGAGTCCCATGCCCTTCGTCATCCTGTCGGGGCTCTCGGGCGCCGGCAAGACCCAGGCCATCGACGCCTTCGAGGACGCCGGCTACTTCTGCGTCGACAACCTGCCGCCCCAGCTCTTGTCGCCGCTCGTCGATCTCTTCCGTATCGAGGGCAGCAAGGTGCACCGCGTCGCCGTGGTCTGCGACGTGCGCGGCGGCGAGTACTTCGCGGAGATCGAGCGGGTGCTCGACGAGCTCGGCGCGGCCGGGGTCGAGTATTCCCTCGTGTTCCTCGAGGCCTCCGACGACGTCCTGGTGGCGCGGTTCAAGGAGACGCGCCGCCGGCACCCGCTGGCCGCCCACGACACCGTGCTCGAGGACATCAGGCGGGAGCGCGAGCTGCTCGGCGGGCTGCGCGAACGGGCCAACCACATCATCGACACGACCGGCATCACGATCCAGGAGCTCAAGCTCTGGCTGAACGAGGAGATCATCCACCGCGGGCGCCGGCAGAGCCTGACCTTCAGCTTCGTGTCGTTCGGCTACAAGTACGGCGTGCCGATCGACGTCGACCTGCTGTTCGACGTGCGGTTCCTGCCCAACCCGTTCTACGACCTCGACCTGCGGCCCCTGACCGGGCTCGATCGCGAGGTGCGCGACTACGTGCTCGAGTCGGTCGACGGTGCCGAGTTCTTCGGCGTGCTGCTGCCGCTGCTCGACTACCTGTTCCCGCGCTACGTCGCCGAGGGCAAGGCTCACCTGACAGTGGGCATCGGCTGCACCGGCGGGCGCCATCGCTCCGTCACGATCGCGGCCTGGCTCGCCGATCACTACGCCGCCGAGGGGCTGCAGACGACGGTCCACCACCGCGACATGAACAGAGGCTGAGGGGAAAGGACGCGCCGTGGCCTCGCGCCGCCTTCGTATGACCCGCCTGCAATGGCTCTACCCGGGCCTCGGCATGAAGCGCCGCGTGCTCGCCGTCTGCGCCGGCGGCGCGCTCATCGGCCTCTCCGGCTGGCTCGCCCTGGGAGTGGTCGTCACGAGCGGCCGCCGCCACGACGTGGGGGGGACCTGGATCACCGGCCACGTGGCCCTCGCGGTCGGACTGGTCGTGGCCAGCCTGCTGGCCGGCCTCGTCGTCGTGGCCCTCGGCGCGCG
>Ga0335081_10022460_pt1 | contig 10208 bp, 10 predicted proteins | sample Lox_Sample_35_FD_206713 | JGI IMG/M metagenome (GOLD analysis project Ga0335081, IMG submission 206713) | Soil microbial communities from Loxahatchee National Wildlife Refuge, Florida, United States - Lox_Sample_3.5 | ecosystem: Environmental > Terrestrial > Soil > Wetlands | place: USA... | reverse complement strand
AAACCCTCTCCATGGTCGTCCTGCCTCTCTCGTCGACCACGAGGGTGCCGCGCTTTGTAGTCATCAGCTCTGGAGTGCTGCTGGAGATCAGGGGATTCGGTACCGTGCCGACGGCTATGATGACGGTGTCCGCATCGACGGTGTGCTCCGAGCCCCTCAGCGCCCTGGGGCGGCGTCGGCCTGAGGCATCAGGCTCTCCCAGCTCCATCTTCACCACCTCCATAGCCCTGACCATTTTCTTCTCGTCGCCGAAGAATTGCGTCGGATTCGTCAGGAAGTCGAAGATGACGCCCTCCTCCATAGCATTCTCCACCTCCTCAAGCCTGGCCGGCATCTCCTCTCTGGAGCGGCGGTAGACCACATGCACCTCGTCTGCCCCGAGGCGCAGAGCGGCGCGAGCCGCGTCCATGGCGACGTTGCCCCCGCCAACGACCGCCACCTTCTTTCCCCTTCTGATGGGCGTGTCATACTCGGGGAACCTGTAAGCCTTCATGAGGTTGACGCGGGTGAGATACTCGTTGGCGGAATAGATGCCTCCCAGGTTCTCGCCTGGAATGTTGAGGAAGCGCGGCGAGCCCGCGCCTATTCCCAGGAAGACCGCATCGAATCCGTCCGCCAAAAGCTCCTTCACGTTCACCTGCCTTCCCACTACAGCATCCAGCCGCAGATCGGCACCTAGAGAACGAACGTAATCCACCTCTGCCTTGACGATGCCCTTTGGCAGACGGAACTCCGGGATGCCGTAAACCAGGACGCCGCCTGCCTCGTGGAGAGCCTCCAGGATGACGACGCCGTGGCCCTGCCGGGCTAAGTCTGCAGCGCAGGTCAGACCAGCAGGACCCGAGCCCACTACAGCGACCCTTTTTCCTGTAGGGGCCGCGATCTCGCATGGGGGACACCTCTCCTGGGTCATCTCCCAGTCGGCCACAAAGCGCTCCAGCCTGCCTATGGCCACCTGGCCGCCCTTCCCTTTCTTTCCGAGAACACAGCGGCTCTCGCACTGGACCTCCTGAGGACAGACCCTCCCGCATACTCCAGGGAGGCTATTCTTTCTCTTCAGGGCGCTGACAGCCTCATGCATGTCCTTCTCGCGCAGCGCCCTGATGAAAGCCGGGATCTCCACGCCTACAGGGCAGCCCTCCACGCACTTGGGCCGCTTGCACTGGATGCACCTGGATGCCTCCTCCTCTGCCTGGTTTTGGTCGTAGCCCAGGGCAACCTCCTCGAAGTTATACTTCCTCTCCTCGGGCGGCTGCTTTGGCATCTCTACCCGATTCAGATTGATCTTGCTCTTGCTTTTGACAGACATCGCTTTTCCGCTCGTTCGTGGGCTGGAGCATTTGAAGGCTTTCTCGATCCGGCCATCAAGATGGCAGAATTTCACCATTCTGAAGTATGTTTGCGGCGCTGGTGAGGAGGCAGCCAAGAGGTATAAATCTTATTCCCAAATCGAATTGGCATTGTGCAGTTCTGAAACTCCGGCGTTATCCAGCTGTATGGTTTTATCTCGGGGGCTGAATCGGGGGCGCTCCAGTTCTCCTTCCTCTGCCCGGCCGCACAGGGATTATTTTATATGGTTTGCATCCCTTTGATCTTGAATCAGTATGGTTCTGGACAATCTAGGCGGGTCGCTGCGCAATGCTCTGAGGAGGATAGCGTCGGCGAACAAGATCGACAAGGCGCTTGTAGACGAGGCGGTCAGGGAGATTCAGCGTGCTCTTCTGCAGGCAGATGTCAACGTGAAGCTCGTGATGCAGCTCTCAAACAAGATAAAAGAGAGAGCTCTTGACGAGAAGCCACCTGCAGGCATGAACCCGAGGGAGCACGTCATCAACATCGTATACCAGGAGCTGATGAACCTCGTTGGCAGGGGAGCAGATATCCCCTTGAAGAAGCAGAACATAATGCTCGTCGGTCTCCAGGGAAGCGGAAAGACCACGACGGCCGCCAAGCTTGCGACCTACTTCCAGAGAAAGGGTCTGCGAGCGGCAGTGATCTGCGCCGACACCTTCCGCGCCGGGGCTTACGATCAGCTGAAAGCGCTTTGCGAGAAGCAGGGCATCTTCTTTTATGGCGAGAAGGGAAATCCCGATGCGCCAGCCGTGGCGAAAGCTGGCCTTGAAGCAGCGAAGCGATACGATGTGAAGATCGTGGACACCGCTGGCAGGCACGCCCTGGAGGCGGATCTGATCCAGGAGATGATGGATATCCATGCCGTCGCAAACGCTGACCAGAAGCTCCTGGTGATGGACGCGGCGCTAGGTCAGCAGGCATCTGAGCAGGCCCGCGCCTTCAACGACGCAGTTCAGATAACAGGCGTGATCATCACGAAGCTGGACGGCACAGCCAAGGGAGGCGGAGCGCTCTCAGCCGTCGCAGAAACCAAGACTTCAGTGGCCTTCATCGGCGTGGGAGAGACCCCTGCCGATCTGGAGAAGTTTGAGGCTGACAGGTTCGTCTCGCGGCTTCTTGGGATGGGCGACATAAAGACGCTGATCGAGAGGGCTCAGGAGGTTCAAACTGATCAGGAGGTTGACGTAGACGCCCTGATGCGCGGGAAGTTCACCCTCAAGGATATGTACCAGCAGATGGAGGCCATGAACAAGCTAGGACCCTTGAAGCAGATCATGCAGATGCTTCCCATGGGGGGCCTGGGCCTAGAGCTCTCGGACAAGGAATACCAGATGACCAAGGACCGTCTGGATAAGTACAGGGTGGCCATGGACTCGATGACAGCGGCAGAGCTCGAAGACCCGAAGATCATCACAGCCTCGCGGATCGGGCGCATTTCCCGTGGCAGTGGCGCGTCTCCCGATCTTGTGCGCGAGCTTCTCAAGTCTCACCAGGCCATGCAGAAGGCAATCAAAGGCATGAGGGGGAGCATGGGAAAGATGAACATGAAGCGCCTCATGAAAAAATTCAGCCCCGAAACCAAGATGTAATGAACATGGTTCCTGGAATCCTTTTATTAAATCGTCCCATGCCTCAGGCTATATCCTGCTAGCGTGCTTTTCCTTCCAGCAATTTGATCATCCTCGCTCATTAGCTTGAAGTCACTGTGGCTCCTCCTGAGGTGACGGTCGTCTCCTGAGGCGTCGTCACCCCTTGGCCGCTGGCGATCTGGTAGACACTCATGTTTCCGGTGATGAGCGAGGCCTCTCTCTGCTCATTTTGACCTGGAACGGATCTGCCCACAAAGGCTCCTGAATATGCTTTCTCGTTCGCTGCCCTGCCAACGACAGCCGCCTGCTTCCGGCCTGATGCAAAGACTATGCTTCCCGAGGCCGTTCCGGACCAGCTGGTTCCCTCACTGTTAGAGGCATCGTAGCCTCCGTAGAGTTCTGAACCGGATAGTGAGAGCTGCAGCCTGAGAACCTCTCCGCCATTGACGGGTGAGACAAATAGGGTCGACTTCTCTCCAGCCATGGAACCGGCCACTATCACGCTTTGGCTTGCGCCGTCGGCAGTCATGGAACCTTTCCCTGTGATGAGATCCTGACTCTGGAAGACCTGAAGATCCAGGTGTTCTCTTGTTGGGCCGGTCAGATCGATGGACCAGCTTCCCGACAGGTTGGTAGATTGGGCCACTGCTCCCACAGTTGCTCCCTCGATCGCGCCTGAGCCTACCGTCAGGGGAGGTATAATTCCTGTGCCCGTAGTCACGGTTCCCATGTAGCCTTGCGAAAACGCCTGCACTGCCAGGAAGAGCAAGACAATTACTGTCAAAGGTACTTTTATTCCCATTTCTCCACCCTCTGGCTGAGATCTCAAATTGATGTTAATAATGGTAATCCTCAAAGGGTGAATTTCTTGATGGAATCCAAAAAAAGGAGAATCGGCTGCCTGCCAGCATCTGAGCGCTCAGGATGCAGATCAGATCTATGCGGTTGGCTGCGGCACAGCTTCGGGAGGAGCCACTAGCTGTCCGAAGGCAACTCCAGGCTGCGTTACGCCAGGAGCCGTGAAGATATAGCCTCCGCTGAGGGAGCCGCTGGGCTTCAGAGTGAGGCTTAGGCGGTAGAGGTTCTGGCTGCCTGCTGGTATCACGAAGAGGGCCACCTTGTCGCCTAGCACTGTGCCGCCTACTGTGACCTGAGTCGCAGCGCCGTTCTCCAGCAGCTCACCGCTGCCAAAGACTGCATCCCCTGATTGGAAGAGGTTGAGCTTGAGGTTCCTTGCAGCAACGTCGGTAAGGGCCAGCGTCCAGCTTCCTGCCACGGGTGCAGGCCCCGGACCTCGAACGATATTGACCGGTGTTCTCACTCCATTAAGAGGAATATTGGGGCTCATGCCTGTGTCTTTTCTGATGACAAAAAGGCTCTCATTCCGGAAAGAAAGGCCAGCACCCTCTTGATTTGTGTAGACGCCTTGCCCCATTTCCTGATGCATCTCGCCTCCCGACATGTTCACTTCGGGAAACTGTGAGTCAACCACCTGGTTTTGGGGCCCTGCAATAGCCCCGGATACGAGGCATCCCATCAGGGCGAAGACCATGAACGCAACTTTAAATCCCATTCTCCTTAAGCCTCCAGTTAGTCGGCTGCATCGAATATCTTAAAGTTTACTCCTTCTGCCTTCAGCATTGAAATGAAGGAATAGCAATAAAAAAAGATATGGATTGCCTTTGGCATCTCATCGAAAGATGAAATGCCGGGAATGCGGCTATTTGGGGTCTCAATTTGAATCCTGCGGCTATTCATTCCTGTGGCACGGTCCTTGTGCCTGAGGCACTGCCTGTCCATGAATCTCCGCTGGCAGAGAATGCTTGGTAATCTCCAGCAGCAGAGTCTCCGCTCAGATTCAAGGCAAGCCTGTAGAGGCTGATGGGTCCAGTGGAGGTGATATCCAGATTCATCTCGTCTCCCTGGACGGAGCCTGACGCTGCCACCTGGAGTGTGTCGTTGTTCTCGTCTAGGTTTCCCGCGCCGAAGAGAACGTCCCCCACTTGAAAGAGCGTTATGTCAGCCTGCCGCTCTGCGCTGTCGGATAGCTTTAGTGACCAGCTTCCTGCGATGGACGCGGCTGATGTTATGGCAGGAGGGGCGGTGTCCGTCGGAGCAGTCGCAGGGGTTGTCGAAGTGGTTTCTTCAGGGGCCGCACTGCTGCTCAGGGCCTCTGCCGCGCTCCTGGACTCCTTGGCGCTGGCGCCGGTACCCGAGAGGGTGCTTGGCATCGTCCAGTTGGTTGAATTGCTCTCATTCTCCCAGATCGTCCTCGACTTCTGCGGGGTTGATGCGAATCTCGAATCGGGTGTCTCAAGGACTCCAGTCCCTGAAACGCTATTATCAATGAGTGCATCTGCCAGAGACTGGCCTTCTGCGGGCGTTATTTCGCTGGGTTGGAGGACTCCCTGGGTGTTCGGAGCTAGGCACGCCAGAAGAATCAGAAGGGATAGAACTTCTCTCTCAAATCTCATATTTCCTGAACCTCCCATCTAATGCGACGTCTTTCAAAGATGCCTTTGCAGCTATCTTTTTTTACGTCGTTCCTGCATCCTTCCATCTCAATAATAATAAGCTTAATGGATAGATCGGTCAGATTGGGACCTCCTATTTTCGCGCAAAGTTGACGAGCCCAGTTGCTTCCCTCCGGCAAAGAGCGCTACCGCTCAAATGTCCGTTCATTTCCGGTGAGCTTTGATCTCTATCGCCTGCAGCAGCCCATTGCTGAGCCGTCCAGCGCATTCGCGGTTTTCATGGCTGCCATGGCCTCGCGCCCGCGCCCTAAACATTGCATTGCTAGAGCCTTGTTGTACCAGGCCCCTGCAAAATAAGGATCAGCGGCGATGGCGGCCTCGAAGCAGTCCAGGGCCTCCTTATACTTCTTTTGCTGGGCCAGGACCATGCCTTTGTTGCTCAGAGCGTGAGCGTGGCGCGGCGAGAGCTTGAGGGCCTCATCCAGGCACTGCAGCGCCTCCGGAAAGCGGCCCAGATTTGCCAAAATGGACCCCTTATTGTTCCAGGCGTCGATCAGGCTTGCATCCATCTTCAGCGCATGATCGTAGGCTTTTAGCGCCTCTTCATGGTGGCCTGAGTTGCACAGCTCGTTTCCCTTTTCGAGCCAGTATCCTGCAGACCCGGTATCACCGAGGGAGGGTATGACGAGGATTGACATTATCGGGTTCAAGATGAACATAGACAGTGGGCTATCTTTCACAGCAAAAAGGTTTCGAAGCCCTCGAAGGCTTACTTCTCCAGCCGCTTCGCACGCTTGAAGGCGTCCTCCACTGCGTCGCGGATGATATAGCCTCCCTTATGGAGCACCGTGTCCCCAAGCTCTGAGTCCCTCTCCATCGAGGCTGTGCAGGGGTAGGCATGGTGTGCCTCGGAGATTCTCTCGCGGATGTCAGGCTGGTCTGGCTCAAGGCCGAGCAGCCTCTTGGCGACATACCAGGTGGAGCCGCATGGGGCACTGCGGACGACGTTCGCAGCCACTATGTAATCCTTTCCTTCCCTGCTCCGCTGAACTGTCACATCGATCCGGGGCTCTCCGATCCCGGCCTTCTCCAGGAACGCTGAGATATTGGGCTTGGACGGGTCGGGCTGCAGAGCGCAGAAGGGCTTTGCAAAGGCGCTCTCCAATCCCAGGGAAGCCGCCAGCTGTTCCAGCTGCATCCTCTGGCCCAACGGCAGCTCGCTGGGCTTCTCAGAGCAGCCGACGATGCCTTTTATGCCAGCCTCCTTGAGCCTCGGCAGAAGCCCGAAGAGGATGTCGGGGTGAATGTTGATCACCATGGCGATGTCAGCTTTGGGGATCTCCTTTGGCAGATAGGGCTCGACATCGTCTATGAAATCCCCGAGGGTTGCTGGATCTGGCATCTCGACGAGAGCCACAATGTTCTCAGCGTACCCGGGTCTAACGCTGCGGCACTGGGTGCACGCTTCCCCGCAGGAGATGCAGAAGCCCGAGAAGTTGATCAGGTTGCCCACCACGCGCTGGCCGAACTCGCCGTTGTAGAATACTATCAGCTTCAAACCCTTCACCACTATTTCAAGAACGGGATCTCAAGGAAAAAAGACCGCAGGGAAAATAATGTTTGCGGGCTTAAAGCCCTTGCCCGCAACTCATGATCCGATCTGTGGTCTAGCAGCCGATAACAGGCGCGCTATTCTGCATTTTCGATTCTGCAGTAAATTTTAGGCAGGCCTTGCATGGCCAAGGTGCTTTCTGCAGGTGTACAGGATGGCTCCGAATCCAAGGGAGAGGGAGATCAGACTCACTAGCCACCCCACGAAGGGAATGAGGAAGAGGATGTTCAGGATCACGAAACCTATCACAAAGAGAACGAGGTCAGAGTACTTGAGTTTCAGGCGCGATCCTATCCACTTGCCCAAGGCATAGGCAACGAAGGTCCCTGTGAGCATCAGCGCCGCGATGAGAAGCAGGGCTGCGATAAGGGCTATTGGAAGCCCCACCACGGTTATGGCTACTATTATGATGGCAATGAAGCTCGCGATCATCAGGATGAAGCCCACCACCGTAGCAACCACGGGTGAGCGAACCATCTCTTCATTTATGGCAGCAAAGACACCCGGCAGTATATGAACTAGAATCAGGCCGAGGATGAGGTATCCTATGAGCATCAGCAGGCCGAAGAATCCAAATGCACCTGCGGCCTCATGCCTTTGCGCTTCATTGAACCCCTCCGTCTTCCGGAAGTCCACTTTGCCCGCATAGCCGGTGTTCTCGAAGCTCTTCGCGCTGACCGTAAGGGTTCCATTTACGTGACCTGCATTTATCACGTTGTTCCCTGCAATGAGAGCGTCCCTGCCCACTGTCTTGCCAGGCAGGATGTCCACGGTTCCGCCAGCAGCAACAAGATTGGTGCCGATTCCACCGCCCAGGTTGACGTTCCCTCCGGCTGTCACGAGCTTTCCGCCTACATCGGAGTTCAGGTTCACCTGGCCACCTGCGGCGAAGACGTCGCCCTTCACAGGGGCGTTGATGTTGACGTCTCCACCTGCCACGACCGCCGAGTTGACGGGGGCGTTGATATTCACCATATTCCCGGCGGCGAAGACGTCGTCATCGATCGGCGTGTCGATGGTCACGACCTCCCCTGAAAAAGTCTTAAGAGCCAGCGCTCCCGGGGAGAGCAGGAGCACAGTTATCAAAAGAACAATAGCAGCGAACAACCTCATCGGAAACCACCTGGAAATTATCTGGACCTTATCAAATAAATAACCTTGTACTTGCCGGATCTTGCGGAGCAAATTTTTTTCGATTTCGCTCGATGCCTTCCTCAGGCCCTTGTTGACCTACAAAGAAGGTTTGGTTAATTTTATTTAGATGCAATTTACTCTATCAAGAAATTCGTTGGCATCGTTCACAAGCAGCGCCCTATTGGGAAATCGCTCTGCCAGTAAATCCTTTGGCCTCCTTTATCCATACCTCTCCTCCTTCCAGGGATCACCTCTATTGTGGTATCCGTGCGTCTCCCAGAAGCCTGGCCGGTCCTCGGCTGTGAACTCCACACCCGTGACCCACTTGGCGCTCTTCCAGAAATAGAGGCGCGGCACCACCAGGCGCACGGGAAAGCCGTGCTCGGGCGCGAGCTGCCTGCCATCATGTTTGACGGCGAAGAGCGCGTCTTCCTGGAAGAAGTCGTCGAGGGTGAGGTTTGTCGAGAAGCCTCCTGATGCATAGATGATGGCAAACCGGGCATCGGGCAGAGGCCTCACCAAGCTCTTCAAAACAGATGTCCGCACGCCCTCCCAGAGGTTATCAAGCCTGGTCCAGCCCGTGACGCAGTGCACATCCGAAAGGATCGTTGCCTGGGGTTGGGCCAGAAATTCGGCAAAGCTAAGAGCGCGCTCCTTCTCCACGAGGCCAAAGATCCTCAGGCTCCACTCCTCAGGGCTTATCTTCGGAACGCCTCCGTAGTGAAGAACAGGAAATCCTTCCACAAGCCTCTGGCCTGGTGGCAAGCGGTTTGCCCTCCTGGTGTCAGGGCTCTTGATCACATCCTGCGATTCCATAAGTAGTAATAGTTCGGAGATCGTACAAATGTTCTGCTCTGCTTCCAAGATATCCCGGTTTGATCCATGTGCTGGCGGCGATCAAGGAGGGGAGCAAGGCGCTCGATAGGCTGGTCTGATGTTCCAAGGCTCAAGGAGACTCTGTAACGGATGCGGATCATGAGCGAGTATTGGCGACGTTTCGCTGCTGATCTTTGGGGAAAAGGGTAAGGAAAATACGGAACTGAACGAAAAAGGCAGCATTAATAAATAATCGATTGATTAACCCTTGATGATGACAGGTGCAGTGGATGCATCCCCGCGTGTTTGCCCCTGGCAGCGTGCATGGGGCCTTGATAACTGGGTTCGCAAGCTCATACAGAACCCCTACAGGATTGTGGGTGGTTACATCAAAGAAGGCCAGACTGTATTGGATTTGGGCTGCGGGCCGGGAGTATTTTCCATAGCGATGGCCGAAATGGTAGGCGAAAAGGGAAAGGTCATTTCTGTGGATATCCAGGACGAGATGCTTCTGATGCTAAGGCAAAAGATTGAGCACACTGAGTTCGAATCTCGCATCCTCATCCATAAATCCGGCCCGGATAAAATAGGCATATCAGAGAAAGCGGATTTTGCCCTGGCCTTCTACATGGTTCATGAAGTCCCTAACGTAGAGCGCTTTCTCGGTGAATTAGCCATGATACTCAAGCCCCAAGGCAAGTTTCTGATCGTTGAGCCTAAATTCCACGTCTCTAAGTCCTCCTTTGAGAAGACTATAAAGATCGCGCAATCGGTGGGTTTGAATCCGATCTCCCAACCCAAGATGCTTCTCAGCAGAGCGGTGCTTTTGCAGCGGAATTAGCTTGAGAATTTCTTCGTCAGCACTAAGTTTTATGCCGTCTGTTTCTGAAGGATAGTAGTTCGCGTGCCCTACGATGAACAGCGGTTTCAATCTTTGGCTTGACCGGCTGTTGGCATTTCTGACATCCGTCAGAAAAAATTTAAATTCATTCGAGACACATAATGCATTATTAAGAGGGTTTGATTTGAGCCTGCAATTCTGCCAAACTCCAATTGCCAGAAATCAGGAGCATCGAGAGCTGAAATTCCGCCAATCCAGCGAGCTCACAGCGCGAGGCGATCCAATTGAAGCTTGAAATCCTCATCACCATTCTGATGATAACGGTATCTGCTGATGCAGCGACTCTCAGGGTCTGTCCTGGCGGATGCGACTACTCAAACATACAGACT
>Ga0335081_10022459_pt1 | contig 10208 bp, 12 predicted proteins | sample Lox_Sample_35_FD_206713 | JGI IMG/M metagenome (GOLD analysis project Ga0335081, IMG submission 206713) | Soil microbial communities from Loxahatchee National Wildlife Refuge, Florida, United States - Lox_Sample_3.5 | ecosystem: Environmental > Terrestrial > Soil > Wetlands | place: USA... | reverse complement strand
CCACGCGGCGGTGGGCGAGCGTGGTGACGAGCGCCTCACGATTCATGTAGCCGAGCATCAGGACTGCATCACTCTGCGTGTGCTGGACCACAACCGGGAGGAGGCCGCCGCCCTTGTCAAAGTCGAGGCTATCCAGGTTCGTGAAATTGACGCCGTCATCTACCATATGCATGCAGCCTCGAGATCGGTCGGCCTTACCGGGATCCCGGCATATCGGAGCTCCCGCTTGAGCTCCGGGATTCGGATCGCGCCCGAGTGAAACACGCTGGCGGCCAGCGCCGCGTCGACACCGGTGCGAGTGAAGACATCGACGAAGTGCCTTAGCGTTCCCGCGCCGCCCGAGGCCACGAGAGGCACGCGGCAGTGCTCGCGGACCTCCGCGAGCTGCTCGAGGTCGAAACCTCCGCGCACCCCATCGTTCGCCATGCAGTTGAGGACGATCTCCCCCGCACCGCGTTCCTGCACCTCGCGCAGCCACGGTAGCAGGGGCCTTCCGCTATCTCCCGCGCGGGTTGGGTCACCCGTCAACCGCCACACCTGATAGCCGGCTTCTTTCTTCTGACTGTCAACGCCGACGACCACACACTGCGAGCCGAATCGCCTCGCTAAGAGGTCGATGAGCGTCGGGTTCTCAAGCGCGGGCGAGTTGATCGATATTTTCTCCGCGCCCGCGTTGAGCACCGCCTCGGCGTCGGCCACCGAACGGATGCCACCTGCAACGGAGAAAGGAATGTCGAGAACCTCGGCGACCCGCCTCACCCAGCCGCGATCCACAACGCGGCCTTCGGGGCTGGCCACGATGTCATAGAACACGAGCTCGTCCGCGCCTTCCTCGCGATAGCGGCGCGCGAGCGCAAGAATATCACCCGCCACCACGTGGTCGCGGAAGCGCACGCCTTTGACGACCACGTCATCGCGCACGTCTAGGCAGGGGATAATTCGCCTGGGAAGAAGAATGGTCGTAGCTCGGTAGGTGAAATTCGCTCTTCGAGAAGCGCCGTGCCGCTGATCGCGGCGGCGACCCCGATTTGCCTGAGAAACCCAAGATCGTGGTGGTCGCGGATGCCACCCGAGGCCTGCCACTTAAATTCAGGGAACCGCGCGCGGCACTCCCGGTAAAGCGAGATGTTCGGACCGCGTCGCGTTCCGTCGCGCTCGATGTCGGTGCACAGCACGTGCCGCAGGAGCTCACGCGGAAAAGCCGAGATAGCGCGCGAAAGACTTAAAGCGCTGTTGCGGGTCCAGCCGTCGGTGCGCACGTGCGGCACGCCGTTGGGGCCTAAGCGCACGTCGAAGGCGACGCAGATCCGCTCTGCGCCGAACTGATCAAGCCATGCGGCTACCTGATCGGGCTGCTCGACGGCCGCCGTTCCGACGACCACGCGCGCGACGCCGGCGGACAGGAGAGACTCGATCACGGAAGCGCTGCGCACACCGCCGCCAACTTGCAGACAGATCGACGGGTGACGCGCGAGCCCCCTGACGATCGGGGTGTTCACTGCGAGCCCGTCCTTGGCACCGTCCAGGTCGACGATGTGGAGCCAGCGCGCGCCGAGCTGGGAGTAGCGATCGACGAGCGCAGCTGGCTCGATCGCGTACGTCGACTCCGTCGCGAAATCACCCTCTCGCAACCGCACGCAACGGCCGCCGCGAAGATCGATCGATGGTATAAGTAACATCGGTTCAGAGCCTCAAGAAGTTTTCGAGCAGGCGGGCTCCGGTCTTGCCTGAGCGCTCGGGGTGAAACTGCGCGCCACAGAAGTTTCGCTTTCGGACTACCGCTGAGAGCCGATCGCCGTAGCGGGTTTCGGCAAGCGTCTCGTCATTCACGGGCACGGCGTACGTGTGGACGAAATAGGCATAGTCCTGATCCGTGATCCCCTCCAGCAGCGCGTCCTCGCAGCTCGGCCGGAGCTGATTCCACCCCATGTGAGGTACGGGGCGCCCGGGTGCGCCGTGAATGCGGCGAACGCTGCCCGGCAGGACGCCTAAGCACTTAGTGCGGCCTTCTTCCGAATCCTGGTACAGCAGCTGCATCCCGAGACAGATGCCCAGCACGGGTTGCGTTAGCGTCTTGAGCACGTTAATGAGGCCCGCTGCACGCAGTCGTTCCATTGCGTGCCCCGCGGCGCCCACGCCCGGAAGGACGACACGTTCGGCGCTTGCAATGATGGCGCCATCCGCCGTCACCTGGGTGAGCGCTCCGAGGCGCTCGAAGGCGAAGCGGAGTGAAGCGACGTTGGCGCCGCCTGTGTCCGCAATGACCACTGCGCAGGTCATTTAGGGACGCCCTTGGATCACAACACACCCTTGGTGCTCGGCAACTCCCGCCCCTCACGCCGAAACGCCTGCCGCAACGAGCGCCCCACACCCTTGAAACATGCCTCGATCATGTGATGCGCGTTCTCACCCTGGACCGCCACATGAATTGCGGCCTTCAGGCCCTCGCCCAACGACCGGAAGAAATGCGGGACCAGCTCTGTGGGCAATCCCCCGACGGACTCGCGCTCGAACTTTCCGTCGAAACGCGCGAAGGGACGACCGGACAGATCCACCGACACCATGGCCTGCGCTTCGTCCATGGGAAGCAAGAACCCGTAGCGCCCGATCCCAAGCTTGGCGCCCAAGGCGCGCCGCAGCGCTTCCCCGAGCGCGAGCGCCGAGTCCTCGACCGTGTGGTGCTCATCGACCTTGAGATCCCCTTCGCATTTGAGTTCGAGCGCGAAGCTCCCGTGCTGCGCGAGCTGCTCCAGCATGTGATTGAAGAACCCGATACCCGTCGAGACGGCCACCGGCCCTGACCGATCAATGTTCACCCGCACTGCAACGCTGGTCTCGTTCGTCTTCCGCGTGAGATCACCCCGTCGCGCGAGCAGCTCCTCGACCACCGCCGGCCAGCTCGCGTCAGGGGCACCTTCGCGTTGAACCCTCGCGCCCCGGAGCGCCAGGTTCCTTGCAAGCTCGAGATCCGTCTCCCGGTCGCCCACGACCGCACTCGCTGCGAGATCAATCTCCCGTGTGCCTAAGTACCGGTCGATGAGCTGCGTCTTGGGCTTCCGACACGCGCAGCCCTCGGAGACTGTGTGCGGGCACACCAGGACCGCATCGAACACGATGCCCTGGGAGCTGAAGGCGTCCAGCACAAACTCCTGCACCTCCTCGAACACCGCGCGCGGGTAGCGCTCGCTCCCCAGCCCATCCTGGTTCGTCACCATCACGAGCCGATAGCCGTGCCGGGTGAGCTCCGAAAGCGCCGCAAAGACACCCGGCATGAAGCGCACCTTGCGTAACGAGTCGACCTGGTTGTCCGCCGGCTCCTCGATGAGCGTCCCGTCCCGGTCGACGAAGAGGACCGGAGTGACGACTTCTGCGATCTTGGTCGCCGCACTCACGACCAGGCCTGCAGGAGCCGAGAGTTCTGCGCTGACGATCCGATCGTGATTCGCAGCGCACCCGGAAGTCCCGGGTAGCTGCGGGCATCGCGCACCATAAACCGGGCGGCGCGCGCCTGTTGGAGGGCCCGCGCCGCGTCGGCAAACTCCGCCAGCACGAAATTCGCAGCTGACGGCCATACCCGCCTCACTGTGGGTAAGGCAGCCAGCGCCCGAGACACCCGCTGACGCTCGGCGCGGATCATCGCGACGCGCTCCTCGCGGGCCGGCACCGCCGATGGATCCAGCAGCCGCAGCACGGCCTCGATGGTCAGCTGCGTGATCGCATAAGGCGGAATCACCTTGCGCACGAGTTTGATGATCTCGCCATCGGCGATGAGGCAACCCAGGCGCGCGCCCGCCAGCCCATGCGCCTTCGAGAGCGTGCGCAGTACGCAGAGGTTCGACTGACGCGGGATGCTCCGCACGAGGCTGTCGCAGTCCGCGAATTCGACGTACGCCTCATCCACGACGACGAGCGCTCTTCCTGCGAGCTTGCGCGCGATCTGCAGGATCGCCTTGTGGTCGAGGAGGTTGCCTGTCGGATTGTTGGGCGAGCAGAGGAAGACGAGCTTTACCTGCGATGAACAGCTCTTGAGCACCGCTTCCTTGTCGAGCGCGAAGCCCTCGGCGGTGTTCAGGGGGACCGACAGCACCGGTGTCCCCTGGATCTGCGCCGCGACCGTGTACATCCCGAAGGTGGGCGGACAGATGAGCACCGCATCGCTCTCCGGCCGGCAGAACGTCCTAATGAGGAGATCGATCGCTTCATCGCTCCCACGAGTGGCGAGCACCCGACTCGGAGCCGCGCCATAGAGGTTCGCGAGGCGCTCGAGCAAAGCCCTGGGTTGCGGCTCAGGGTACCGGTTGAGCCCGGCGCGCGAGTCATCGCCTAACGTGCGCCAGGGCAGCTCGTTAGCGTGCAGGCGCGTCAGATCTGGCTCCCAAGTGGCGTGCTCGTAAGGCTTGAGCGCGACAATCTCCGGCCGCGCGAGCTCCGTCACCCAGGTCATGTGGCAACGCTCAGCTCGACATCCGCGCTCGCCGCATCGAGCACCGCGAGCCGGCGTCGGACGGCATTCGCGTGCGCGTCCAGCCCCTCAAGCGCGGCGAGCACCATCGCGGTGCACCCAAGCGCTCGCAATCCCACCGGCGAGACCTCCTGCACGGGGATGGTCTTCACGAAGTCGCGCACCGAAAGCCCGCTCAAGGTTCGGGCGTGCCCGTCGGTCGGGAGCACGTGGTTGGGACCCGAGCAGTAATCGCCCAGAGTCTCTGCGGACCAAGAACCGAGGAAGATAGATCCCGCGCTTTCTACCCTTTGCAGCCAGCGGCGGGGTTCATCGACCTCGAGCATGAGATGCTCGGGCGCGTAAGTGTTAACGACGTCAATCGCAGTCTCGAGGTCCGGCACCACAATCGCACTGCAACCGCTCAGCGACTTCTCCAGAATCGCCTCGCGCGTAAGTCCCACGCGCTGCGTGGCAATCTCCGCGACCAGTCCCTCCGCGAGCGTCCGGCTCTGCGTGACCACGATCGCCTGCGCCAGCGCATCATGCTCGGCCTGCGCGAGGAGATCGGCCGCCACGAGCTCCGTGCGCGCTGTCTCGTCGGCGACGATCATTACCTCCGAAGGGCCGGCGGGGAGATCGCACGCGCAACCCTCGGGGTCGGCGGCGATGAGGGCCTTGGCACTGGTCACCCAGGCGTTCCCGGGACCAAAGATCTTGTCGACCTTCGGAATCGACTCCGTGCCGAAGGCGAGGGCTGCGATCGCCTGCGCACCGCCCACCTTGAAGACCTGATCGATTCCGCAGAGCGCGGCTGCCGTCAGGACGGCCGGATGCACCCTGCCGTCCTTCTGGGGTGGCGTGCAGAGGATGCGCCTCGGGCATCCTGCAAGGCGCGCCGGCACGCCCAGCATGATGACGGCAGAAGGCAGAGGCGCCGTCCCTGCTGGCACGTATAGCCCCACGGACTGAATGGGGCGGATGATCTGCTCACAACGCACCCCCGTCTCGGTCTCGAGCATCAAGGGCTTGGGTGCCTGCGCCTGGTGATAGCGCTGCACGTTGGCGATCGCACGCTGGAGCGCGGCGACCTGCTCCGCTGACATGCGCGAGCGCGCGTCCGAGAATTCCTCAGGCGCGACCGCGAAGCTCTGAATCTCAACACCGTCGAACCGCCGGGTCAGGAGCTTCAGCGCCTCATCGCCACCCTGGCGCACTTCGGCGATGACATCGCGAGCCAGCCGCTCGACGCCCGAACGCGCTCCTCGCCCGGGCCGCGCGAGCGCGGCGCGCCGCCCGGCCGCATCGAGACTCTTCCAGTCGAGGACGCGCATAGAGTTTTTAAGCGAGCATCTTCTCGACCGGCAGGACAAGGAGGGCGCTCGCGCCGACTTTCTTCAGAGACTCGAGCGTCTCCCAGAACACGTTCTCGCGACACACCGCGTGCACCGCGACCCGGTCTGGACAACCTTCGAGCGGAATGATGGTCGGCGACTCCGAACCGGGAAGCAGCCGGCGGATCTCAGAAAGTGCCGCTCTTGGTGCGTGAAGCATGATGTACTTGCTCTCATGCACCTGCTGCACCCCATCGATACGCATCAGGAGCCGCTCGACCCACTCCGCCTTCTCGTTAGGTAACTCGACTGGCGTGCGGATCAGCACTGCGTGGCTCTCGAGCACCGTTTCGACCTCGGCAAGATGGTTCGCCTGAAGCGTCGAGCCCGTCGAGACGAGATCGCAGATGAGATCGGCTCTCCCCAGGCGGGGTGCGATCTCGACCGACCCCGAGAGCGTCACGATGTCGGCGGTCACCTTCCGGTCCCGGAGGTACTGAGCGAGGAGATGCGGATACGTTGTCGCGATCCGCTGACCCTCGAGAGACTTTATGCCCCCGTAAGTCACACTGGCCGGCACGGCCAGCGCGAGCCGGCAGCGCCCGAACTCGAGACTCCGCAGCGGCTCAAGCGCTTCAGCCTCTTCTCGCGGCTTAAGTGCCAGGCGCTTCTCCTCGAGCACGTTGAGCCCCACCAGCCCGAGGTCGCAGACGTCCTCGCGCACGAGGTCCGGAATGTCGTCGTCGCGCACGAAAAGGACATCGAGCGGCATGTTCTCGCCGTACCCAAAGAGTTGGTCCTTGCCCCGGGAGAGCTTCAAGCCGCAGCGCGCGAGCAGATCGAGCGACGGCTCGGTCAGACGGCCCGACTTCTGCACGGCAACCTTGAGGCGCAACTCGTCCATGGACGGAGCCCTTCTCAGGCGTCGGCGGTAGCGGCGGAGGCGCGCCGCAGCTCGCTCACGCGCTGCACGGCGGTCTCGTAGCCCCCGTTGCCCCGCATGAGAAAGCGCGCGACACGCCCGATGGTCGTGACGCTGACCCCCGAGCGGCGATGGATCTCGCGATAGGGGATTTCGCGCCTTAACAGATCCACCACCGCCCAGCGGTCGGCCATGGCCTGTATCTCCGCGGGCGTGCAGAGATCTCTTAGGAACGCGCGCACTTCGTCCGCGGTCTCGAGGGCGGCGAGCGCCGTGCAGAGGTTCCGCTCGGCGAGTGCCTCCTGTCGGGGGGTGATGTTGTCGTGGGCTTTCATGCGATAGAATGTACTAGCGCATTAGTACAAACGCAAATGATAAATCCTTATCAGCCAATTCTTCTAAGGTTTCGCTGGGTCGAGCGCGGAGATGACGGTGAGGTTCCCGTCCCGCTCCTCGCGGATCCGCTCGTAGATCTCTTTCCGGTGAACGGGGATCGCCGTCGGCGCCGCTATTCCGATGCGCACCGCGTTTCCCCTGATTCCTAGCACGGTCACCGTTACCTCGTCTCCGATCTTAAGCGACTCGCCGCCTCTTCTGGTCAGTATCAGCACACGGATCCCTTTCTTATTATTTCTCCCAAGAGAACTAAGAGCGCTTTGCCTCTTGAAATGGACCCCTCCAGATTTGCCGCGCCTTGAGGCCCTCGTGAGTATTCCAGCCCCTGGTCTCGCTCCTCACGGACGGTGCCTCTGTGTTTTCCATGGGAAGCGTGCGTCACCGGGCAGGGTAACAGAGACCCGACCGAAGCGATCCTAACGGCTCTCTTCGACGCCCGCGGGACACCCGCGACGCCCCTATAATCGCGCGTTTCCAAGGATCGAGGATCTTCACGAGGAACCGATGCCGACGGGCGGCCACACCACAGTCATCCAGAGAATCCTGGATCGCCGCGCGCAGAACCCGCCGACGGGCGAGGAGGGCACCACTGCCACCGTGGCGGTGATGGTCCGCGTCCTGCCGCCCCCAAAAGCGCTCCTCGTATTCGCGGACGTGCAGCTCCGAGAGCAGATCGAGCGGCAGATCACGCCCGATCTGCTCGACTTCGAATCCCTCGCCGACGAGCAGGAGGCGGTCAGGCGCCTCGCGGCAGATTTCCGGCCCGTGATACTCACCGACAGCCAGGAGTTGATCAGGAGGCTCCGGTCACGTCCAGCGGGCACGCGCGCGCCTTTCGTTGTCTTCGTGTCCGAGCTCGATGAGCCGAAGGAGCGTGAGGCCGGACTCCTCGCCGGGGCAGATGAGTGCATCGGTCGGCGGGTCACGGAGCATGAGCTGCGCGCGCGCATCGCCGCGGCGCGGCGAATCGCGGAGCTCGAGAGCGTGCTCAGGATCACGATGGCGGAGAACAAGAAACTCTCTGCCACCGACGATCTGACCAGGGTGGCGAGCCGTCGCTTCTTCGGTAAGCAGTTCCCGCGCGAGGTCGAGCGCAGTTGTCGTTACGGGCACGCACTCTCCCTCATGCTCTGCGACATCGACCATTTCAAGAAGCTGAACGAAGCCTTAGGCCATCCGGGGGGCGATGAGATTCTCCAGCAGTTCGGCGTGCGCCTGCAGCAGGCGCTGCGACGTGGCATCGACTGGGTGGCCCGCATCGGCGGGGAGGAGTTTGCCATCGTGCTGCCGGAGACCTCCTACCAGGCGGGGCTCGAGGTGGCACGGAAGCTGCGGGCGGACGTATCGCAACGCGCGTTCAAGGCCGCGGGCAAGACCGTGCGGGTGACAGCAAGCTTCGGGCTCTGTGGTGTCGATCGCGTTCAGGCCGGCGAGCGGCGCCTCGCAGAGCGCATGCTTAAAGTGGCCGACGCCGCGCTCTATCGCAGTAAGAAGGACGGCCGAAATCGCGTGACGGCAACGACTCTTTCACCATCCTCCGACCCACAAAGAAAATGACCCCACCGGACGATTACGCGTCCGGTGGGGCCCAGGTAACCGCCGTGAAGCAACGTTCGGGACAGGCAAGCACAGCGGCAGATTCAATCGGCGCAGCGACTCCAGCTCCCCTGCGGGTCATACCGCCACGTTCCGGAGTCCATGAATTCCCCATCCTCGTTGTGGAGGCGCACTGTCAGTACCGGTGCTCCCCGCTCTCGTGACAGCGGAAGGGACATCTCACACGTGAAGAGCCAGAGACATGCGCCACGCGCGTAAGCACACCAGACTTGTCCCTGTGCAATCGCTCGACTCACGATTATTTGCACGCGGTTGGGAAGTTCGCTGCGATCTCGAACTTGATAGGCACCTTGAGGCAAGATGCGGGCGCGCGAAATGTAGGCGTCCAAGAGCCTCTCAACCCGAGAGGGCTCCTGTATTCGGCGAAGTCTGAGCGTTTCCATGGAGGCTTCCTGCTCCCTATAGCTCGGGCGCGCGATTGAAGCCCCGCACCGAGGCACCGTCTGCGCGACGGATCACACTTGCACATTAAGGAAGACCTAACAGCTAAGGCCTGCGTCTCGGGCCACCGCGTAGGAAGCGGCCTACAGGGGAGTACGGCGGACAAACATATATAAGAGTGTCCTCGGAGGAGAAATGGACCCCCTGGGAGGAACCGAGGAGCACTGCAGGGCACCATCGCTTCTCGACACCGCGCGATACGCGCGCGCCGCGAAGACCTGCTAAACAGTAATTCAATCAGACCGGCCTTGCGGTCGTCACCCAGTCGCAACGCAGAATCTATAGACTCGCGCGCGCTTGGGAAACTCATGGAGGGAAAATTCATCATGGACTCGATCATATTACTTACTTTGATGGCGAGCGCAGCACTCCTGCTCGTTGGGCATATCTGGATGGTCGTGGAGCAGCACCTGACGCGCGGAGAATGACAAGATAACAACTCGTTCTGAGTGACTGTTGAAACCGATCTGCTTTGAGTTAGTATTCACCGCACGCGCCGATTTGATTCCAGCTTGCGGGCGCGAAAGAAATACGGCTAAAGCGGACGCGGGAAGACCTGCTCAAGCTTTTTGCCTGGCAGGTCTTTTTCTTTAGGTCCGCCAGGTTCTCAAGCAAGACGCACGGTCTCCCTCGCCGAACGTTGTGAGCGAGGAGGCGCCTTTGCAGCTCGAGGAAAAGAGAACACGCCCAAGCGTGGCGACCACACGCCCCGGTAAGAGTAAGGATGAGGTCATCATCCTCAAGTTCGGCAGCTCCGTGCTGCGCACTCGGGCGGACGTCCCCAATGCAGTGCACGAGATCTACCGGTGGTACCGACTCGGTTACCGCGTCTTAGCCGTTGTTTCGGCAATCGGACTGACAACGGATGAGCTCCTCTCTGAGGCGGATGAGGTCCTGGGTCGGGTGCGGGAAGCAAGGGGGTGTTCAACGGTATCCCCGCAGCCCTATGCGCTCGCGGAACTGCTGGCGACGGGGGAGCGGGCGTCGGCTGCACTTCTCGGGATTGCACTCGATCGAGCCGGAGTTCCGGCGCGGGTGCTGAATCCGCGGGAGATCG
>Ga0335081_10022458_pt1 | contig 10208 bp, 9 predicted proteins | sample Lox_Sample_35_FD_206713 | JGI IMG/M metagenome (GOLD analysis project Ga0335081, IMG submission 206713) | Soil microbial communities from Loxahatchee National Wildlife Refuge, Florida, United States - Lox_Sample_3.5 | ecosystem: Environmental > Terrestrial > Soil > Wetlands | place: USA: Florida... | reverse complement strand
CGCCGCATCTCCTGTCCCACGACGCTCATGTACGTGTTGAAGAAAGAGCCGAAGCGATAGTACTGGTAGAGGCGGTCGAGCAGTCCGAAGAAGGCATAGACCGGCAGTGCAGTTGCCAGACAGCTCTTACAGCGGTTCCAAAGCGCTCGCCTACGAATGCCGTCGAACCACAGCACCAGCAGCACAAACAGACCACCCGCCAGCAAGTCCAAGCCAGTGGTGAGCCGGGTGAGCAGATTCAGCCCAAACGCCGCCGAGCCAATCAGTAGACTGCGCCAGCTGCCCGTCCGCACCCACTCGTACTGAAATGAAAGCCCGGTGAGCGTCAGCAGAAAGATGTAGTTGTTCTCCATCAGGTTCTGCGTGTAGTGGAGGTGGGTGGTCAGCAGCAGTAGCGCCAGCACGCCCGCGACAGCCTGCCTGACGTCGAACTGCAGTTGCCGCAGAAAACGAAAGCACACCAGCGCCGTCAGCACCGCGAGCAGAATGTTGGTGGTGTACGAGACGAAGATGTTGCGTACCGTGGGATCGGCTCCCTCGTAATCGGCGAACAGCGGCAGGCGCTCGATATACGTGCCGACGATGTCGGCCGGCAGCATCAGCAGCGACTGCCCAATGCCGTACCAGCTTTGCAGCTTGCCGCCGCGGCCATGCACGCCGAACTCGGGATACTCGCTGGGGAAGACCGGTGGCTCACTGGTCCACAACGCATGCGCCGATTGCAGGCGATGTTGCGTGTCGGCGGTGCCCAGCTCGCCTGATTGAACGACGAAGGCGATCAGCCCCGCAGCCAAGGCGAGCAGGAAGACGGGGTCGTGGCACCAGCGTCGGAGAGCGGAAATCACGGTCTGCTTAGGATAGACGAGGGCTAGGCCCGTTTGCGCGTGATGGCGGTTGCTTCCTCATGCTCATCGTGCGGCCCGACATCGCGCATCCGCGCACGCTCGGCATATTCCATCGAAGGAACAGCGATGGTCCGCGACTCGCCGGTGATGAGCCGCGCCGCGCGCTCGTAGGTCAGGTAGCTCCACGCCCACTGGAACATCACGACGATGCGGTTGCGGAAGCCGATGAGGAACAGGACGTGAATGAACAGCCACGCCAGCCACGCGATGAATCCCGAGATGTGGACCTTGCCGAACTGAGCGATGGCGGCCGCGCGCCCGATTGTGGCCAGCGAGCCTTTGTCGCGATAGTGGAAGGTCGTCCGGGGATTTCGCGCCAGATCGGCTGCGATTTGGCGCGCCACGCATGTGCCCTGCTGCATTGCCACCGGAGCGACACCGGGCAGGGGCTTGCCGTTCTCGTCCTTCAGGCTGGCGAGATCGCCGATGACGAACACCTCGCGATGGCCGGGGACGCTGAGATCGGGCTCAACGAAGACGCGACCGGCGCGGTCGGTCGGCGCGCCGAGCATGCGGCCCAGCGGCGATGCCGAAACCCCCGCAGCCCACAGCACGACTTCCGCCGGCACGATCTCATCGCCGATGCGCACCTGGCCCGAGCGCACATCGCTGACCGCGGAATTCGTCCGCACTTCGACGCCGAGATGCTGCAGCTGTCGCACCGCGCTTTGGCGCAGGTCCTCGGGATAGGCGCTCAAGATCGAAGGGCCAGCTTCGACGAGCAGAATGCGCGTCTTCGTGGGATCGATGTTGCGGAAATTTTCCGCCAGCGACTTGCGTGAGATCTCCGCCAGCGTGCCCGCCAGCTCGACGCCGGTCGGTCCTGCGCCGACGACCACGAAGTTGAGCGGTCGGTGCATGCCCGTCAGCGCTGATTCGCGTTCGGCCAGTTCGTACGCCAGCAGAATGCGGCGGCGCATCTCCAGCGCGTCTTCGATGGTCTTCAGGCCGGGCGCCAGCGGCTCCCATTCGTCGTGGCCGAAGTAGGCGTGCATGGCGCCGGCGGCGACGATGAGGTAGTCATACGTCAAGTCACAGCCGTGCAGCTGGACATGGCGCTGCTCGAGATCGAATCCCACCACTTCGCCCAGCAGGACCTGGATGTTCTCGTGTTTGTGCAAAATCTCGCGAATGGGCGCGGCAATTTCCGCCGGAGAGATCCCGGCGGTCGCGACCTGATAGAGCAGCGGCTGGAAGGTGTGGTGGTTCTTGCGATCGACGACGGTAATGTCAACCGGTAGTCGCGCGAGCGCTTCGGCAGCTTTCAGGCCGCCGAATCCGGCTCCCACAATGACGATTCGCGGACGGGCTTTCCTGTTCATGGCCGCACATCATGTGATGCGCGAGTACCGGCCTTGGCGGCAATTTCGTTCGCGCCTTGGCGCATTGTTTGTATGCTAGATTAAGAATTGTGGGCCCGTAGCTCAGTTGGTAGAGCAACGCACTTTTAATGCGTGGGTCGCAGGTTCGATTCCTGCCGGGCTCACCAAAAGCGGCTGTTAGTAATTAGACCCTTGCGCTCATTCTGATCGCCGGTTGCTAGAATCTCTCTCTTAAAACTGCTTTGTATCAGGGCACGTCTTTAGACGTGCCGAATATGTCAGCCGAGATTTGGGCTTCAGCCCCTGCCAATCGCAGACCTTGCAGGGGCTAAAGCTCCAGTCCATGAATTGCGGTTTGCGGCACGACTGGAAGTCGCCCTGATACAAACCTTAACGATTTACTGAGATGAGCTCTAGTTGCTAATTGCTTGCTTCACTCCTTCTCCACGTAAACTGCCGTCCCATACGCCAGCACTTCGGTCACGCCGTTCATCACTTCGGTCGCGTCGTAGCGCATGCCAATGACGGCGTTGGCGCCCAGTTCGGCGGCGTGTTGCAGCATCAGGTCGAAGGCGTGTTCGCGGGTCTTCTCGCACAGATTCGTCAGCAAGGTGATGTTGCCGCCGACCAGCGTCTGCAGGCCTGCGCCGATAGTACCCACGATGGAGCGCGAGCGCACGATGATCCCGCGCACCAGTCCAAGATTGCGCGTGATGCGATAGCCATCGAGAGTGAAGGCTGTAGTCACCATGTTGTGGGGAACGCTCGCAGAGTACGACGTATCGCCAGCGGCTGTGCTGGTGCTCATAAAGACCTCCTGGGAGGATTTCATGGGCAGCATAGCACGGCCTTGGCCCTCGGGTCTGTGTTCGCCGCCGCTACGCACTACACTGGACGAGGAGGCATCTACCCGTGGTGCAGCGGCGCGAAGCAAATGAAAAACACCTCGTTGCTGTTCTTGCCATCGCTTTCGTGCTGGGGATCGCAGTTGCAGCCGCCGTTTTTCTCGCTTGGAAGTCCGGAGTGCTCGCGCCGGGATTTCATGGTGCTCTCAGTGCTCTCGTCTTTATCGTCTGCCCGCCCTTCGTGCTCTCTTTCGCGATCGATCAGTCAACGAACTCCGCGATGGCGGTAGCCCTGGTTGCCGGCGCCATGATCTTCGGGAATGCATTTCTCTATGCCGGCGTAGCAGCGGGAGGGTATTTCCTCGTTACGTCTACGAGGCACAAGCGACGTTCCTGAAGAGTTGCAACTATCCCGCCGCCTGCTGTTGGGTCATGCAGTGCAGTGCGCCCAATCCCCAGATGAAATCGCGGCAGTACACGCCGACAACCTCGCGTTCGGGAAACAGCTCCGCCAGCGTGTCGAGCGCGACTCGGTCATTGGGATCACCGAAGACCGGAACCAGTACCAGCTTATTAGCAATGTAGAAATTCGCGTAGCTTGCGGGCAGGCGCTGGCCTTCGAAATACACCGGCTTCGGCATGGGCAGCTTCACGACCTTCAGCGATCGGCCCGACTGATCGGTGCTCTTCTTAAGCCAGCGAAAATTATCGCTGAGCGGCTCGTGATTGGGATCATCGGGATCGGGCTCATAAGCGGTGACGACCGCGCGCGCGCCGACAAAGCGCGCGATGTCGTCGACGTGCCCGTGCGTGTCGTCGCCGGCGATGCCGCGCTCTAGCCAGATCACCTTCTCGATGCCAAGATAGTCGGCGAACAGCTCCTCCAGATATTGGCGCGAAACTCCAGGATTGCGCTGCTGAACTTCGCTCAGCAAGCATTCCTCGGTGGTGATCAGCATTCCGCGGCCATTGACGTCAATGCTGCCGCCCTCCAGCACGATGCGGTGCAGTTCGCCATTCACGCGCAATTCCGGCTGCCACGCCGGCATTCGTAGCAGGCGCGCAATCTCCGCACCGGCACAGGCATCCAGCTTCCAATCGCTGTACTTGGCCCAGGCGTTGAAGCGCCACGCCGTGGCCGCCACGCGGGGCAAGACGCCTTTTTTTGAGTCGCGACAGACGAAGATCGGCCCATAATCGCGCGTCCATACGCGATCGGTAGGAATGCGGAAGAAGCGAACGTTGCCGGCGGCTTTGCCCGGCCGCTCGGCTTTTTCAGGCAGGACATTCGATCGTACCAGCACCTGCCTGGCTTTCACCTCGGCGGCTTCGTCGTCGACGAGGATGTTCACGCGCTCGACGCGCGCGAGGTGGCGCACGATCTCGGCGTAGATCCAGGGAATGGCTTCGAACTTGCTGGGCCAGTCGGAGCGATTGTGCGGCCAGGCGATCCAGGTGGCCTCGTGCGGCTCCCACTCGGCCGGCATGCGATAGCCCAGTGCCGCTGGAGTGTCCGGAGGTGTTGCGAGGGCTTTTGCCATCAGCTTTGTGTCGCCCCTGAAGGGGCTCGGAATCAAAACACGCAGTCTACCCAGCGCTGAAGCGCTGGGCTATCTTGTTTCGCGCCTGTGGCGCTCGGATCTTGCGAGCTCTTGCCTCGCCACACCCCGAAAAACTGTTCTCACGCAGGCAGCGACCCGCTCGATCCGAACGAACAGCGAGTTGAGTTTCGCATGCTGAGGACGTGCTTCACTCAATCGCTACATCATGAATCGCTGCGTGATCGGCGCGTAAGCGTCGACACGCCGGTCGCGCCAGAAGGGCCAGTTGCGACGCACGTTCTCGATGTGATGCAGATCGACCTCGGCAACCAGAATCTCTTCGCGATCGTGCGCCGCTTTGGCCATGACCCGGCCGAACGGATCGGCGATAAACGAGCCGCCCCAGAACTCCAGGCCCTTGCCAGGCGCTTCGTTCCCACGAATGTTGCCGGTCTCGAAACCGACGCGGTTCGGCACGGCAACATACACGCCATTGGCGATGGCGTGTGCGCGCTGAATGGTCTGCCACGCATCGTATTGCGCCTCGCCGTATTTCGCCTTCTCGTCAGGATGCCAGCCGATCGCCGTAGGATAGAACAACACATTCGCGCCTTGCAGCGCAGTCAGGCGCGCGCCCTCGGGATACCACTGGTCCCAGCACACCAGCGTTCCAAATCGCGCGAAGTCGGTCTCGAAGCTCTTGAAGCCCAAGTCGCCCGGCGTGAAATAAAACTTCTCGTAGTAGAGCGGATCGTCGGGGATGTGCATCTTGCGATAAATCCCCGCGACCTTGCCTTCCTTATCGAGGATTGCTGCGGTGTTGTGATAGAGGCCGGGGGCGCGACGCTCGAAAAGGGAAGCGACGATCGTGATGTTCAGCTCGCGCGCGACATCGCCCAGCCGTTTCGTTGCCGGGCCGGGTATCGATTCGGCCAGGTCGAACAGGGCCACATCCTCGCGCTGGCAGAAATACTGCGTCTGAAAAAGCTCCGGCAGGCAGACGATCTCGGCGCCTTGGCCGGCGGCGGCGCGCACGTGCTCGACGGCGCGCTCCAGATTTTGTTCCGGCTCCGGCGTGCACGACATCTGCACCACGCCGATTTTGAAATTGCGTTCCAGCAAGCTGCGCTCCAGGCGAAATACAGTTTTAGCATAGATCGCGCGAGCACAGGCAGAACGCGACGATCATTAACACCAGATGAATGCCGCTTGCATTGACTCGGGTCGCGCTCAGCTTGTAGCTTCGAATGTCTACGTCTACCGCTGAAAAATTTCCTGCAACGCGCCTGCCGCGCGTCCCGCACTCATCGAGGTGAACCTTGAGCGACAAGCACGACAACAGTCACGCCGAAGGCATCGACCGTGTCCTGCACGATCCGGTTTCCGACAAGCTGGTGCCGCTGGCGCCGCTGGACCTGACCGCGATCCACAGCATTGACGAGTTGGTGCGCGGCATGGGACGCACCGCCTTCACCGGGCGGCAGGTCGGCGAAGGCGCCGACGTGTTGGAAGCCATGGCGCGCGACGAGGGCTGCTTCATCGTGATGACGCTTGCCGGCGCGATGACTGTGGCAAAGCAGGGGCTGATCATCACCGAGCTGATCGACCGTGGCGTGGTCAACGCCGTGATCTCGACGGGCGCGCTGATGGCACACGGGCTGGTGGAGGGCGTGGGCCGCTCGCACTTCAAGTACGACCCGAAAATGGACGATAGCGAGCTCTACGAAGCCGGCTACAACCGCGTCTACGACACACTGGAGCCGGAGACCAACCTTGACTTCGTCGAGACGATCGTGGCGCGCATTCTGAAAGAGTGGGACCACAACGATGTGCTGTGCTCCTACAAGCTGAATCGCGAGATCGGACGCTACCTTAGCGAGCACATTGATGCCCGCGGCATTTTGAAATCCGCGTTCGAAAAGAAGGTGCCAGTGTTCGTGCCCGCGTTCAGCGACTCGGAGATCGGGCTGGACGTCGCGCTGCACAATCGCGCGCGGCGCAAGAACAACATTCCTTCGCTGCACTACGATCCATTCGAAGACCTGGAGTTCTATGCCGACACGCTGCTGAAGCAGGAGCGGCTGGGAATCCTGACGATCGGCGGCGGCGTGCCACGCAACTGGGCGCAGCAGTTTGGGCCGTTCATCGAGTTGCGGCACCGGCGCGGCGGGGAAGACCTGCCGCTCAAGCGCTTTCACTACGGCGTGCGCATCTGTCCGGAGCCGGTGAACTGGGGCGGGCTCTCGGGCTGTACATATAGCGAAGCGGTGTCGTGGGGAAAGTTTGTCCCACCCGAAGAAGGCGGGCGGTTTGCCGAGGTTTTGCTGGATGCGACGGTCGGGTTGCCGTTGATCGCGGGAGCGGTGCTGGAGAGGGTGAAGAAGAGTGGCTAGTGGCTTGAAGGAATCAGAGGAGTGTGACGATAAAGACGATCAGAGCGAGGTGCGGGAAGCGAGCTGCAGGAGACGAAAAAGTTTAACTGGCCACCAGCCGCTGATCACTTGCCACTGACCACCGCCTTCCGGCTCCGGTTCAGGCCCGGCGAGGTCTAAACGCCGGAGCCGGTTGCAGGCTTCCGCGGAACTCATATCGTGCGCACCAAACGCGACACGAAAATTCAAAACCGTTTCGTCGGCTGAAGCCGGCTCATTATCTCTACTCGTGGAGACACTGAAGGCCAGCTCTACCGTTCATTCCTAACCCTGACCCCTGCCCCCTGACCTCTACTCCCCGCAGTTCTTGCACTCGCGGAATGTCATGTTTTTCGCTTCACACTTCGTTCTACGTTTCCATTCGAAGAAAAGTTCAGGATAGGACTTCGTGATGTATTCCTTCGAGGCGATGCCCAGCGCGCGCGCGGTGCGGTCGATCCAGCGCGCCTTGCCTTCGATCTCGACGATGTCGCCCAGCGGCGTGTGATCGAGCACGACGCTGCCTTCGCCGTCGCTCCACTCGGCGCGGAACTTTTCGTAGACAAATGTCGGCGTGTAGCCGAGAGTGCGCAACAGTGCATCCATGGCGCTGCCGTTTTCGATCGCCGTCTCCAATTCCGCGCGCGACTTGTGGCGCCCTGTCTTGCCCTTGGCTTTGTGGGTCAGCTTCCACTTGTCGCCGTACCGCCGCAGGCGCAGCAGTTCACCCCTTCGCCGCAGCTTTTGGCCGGGCAGATCGTACAGCGTGTTGACCTCGTGCGTCGCAGGCGTCTCGCGGCGAAAACCGCTCGCGCGCAATTTCTTTTCCAGCGCCTTCAGATCGGCGACCATGATCTTGACTTCAACTTCCTGCGGGGTAGCCATACGGTGAGTGTAGTCTGATCTGTCGGAGAGGACATTCGCTCGGCCGGCTTCGCTCGTGAAAGCGTGATGAACGGCGACGCTGAATGAAACCTGTCGTCCCTGAAGGGACTCGCATCAATTTTTCTTGCTCTACCCAGCACTCCGCCATCGGCGACGTGCTGGGCTAAATTGCTCCCTGCCTTCGGCGCTGCTTTTGATGCGACACTTGTCTCGATGCGATTTGTTCCTTCGTTGTCTAGAGTAGTATCGGAAATTCGCAACACGTCGAATGCGGTCCGGGTACCGGTGTTGCTAACCTGGCGTCGCAAAGTGGCGGCCCGCGCATTGAATTCGGCGCAATCTGGGGTAAAATCAGGCACGGCTTTTTGCCCTCTGGCTGAACCAGCCTCCTTGTCGGCCGAGAGACTTCGGGTATTGGGGAGAGATTTATGGGCTTCATGCGGACGACTGGCCAGCGGATGGGGACCGCTGGACAACTGTTTTCCTTCTTCTGGAGCAATAAGCGCTGGTGGCTGACGCCGATCCTGATCACGCTGGCCATCTTCGGCGTGCTGCTCATCCTGGCGCAAAGCTCGGCGATCGCGCCATTCATCTACTCGTTCTTTTAAGGAAAACAGAGGATGTTGTTCCATTTCATTCGACTGCATTGGCGTGTGATCCTGGCTGTCGCCGCTGCCGCCGTTCTGCTCTGGTTCTGCTTGCCTGCGCGGCTGCGGGCCACGTTGAGTGACGGCTGGAAGAGATTCGGGCACTTCATCGGCAACGTGAATGCCCGCATCATCCTCACCGTCCTGTATTCCACGGTGCTCGCGCTGTTCGGCTTGCCGGTGCGGTTGTTCTCCGATGCGCTGCACTCGAAGAAGCGGCCCGAGAAGTGGTTCGACCATCCTCCCATCCCCAACACCCTGGAAGAGGCGCGACGTCAAGGCTGACATGAACATCCTGGGAATCTCCTGCTATTACCACGACGCAGCCGCCGCGATTTTGCAGGACGGCCAGCTGATCGCCGCCGCCGAAGAAGAACGCTTCAGTCGCATCAAGCACGATTTCGGCTTTCCCCATCAGGCCATCCAGTTCTGCCTGGAGAGCGCGGGAATCCAGGGCGGCGACCTGGACTTCGCCGTCTTCTACGAAAAGCCCTTCCGCAAATTCGACCGCATCCTGATGAGTGTGCTGCAGACCTATCCGCAGTCCTACAAGGTCTTTCGCGAGTCGATGATCACCTGGATGATCGACAAGCTGTGGGTGGGATCGAAGATTTCGGCGGAGCTGGGGCTGCCGACGGACAAGATTCTGTATTCCGAGCATCACATGTCGCACGCGGCCAGCGCGTTTCTGTGCTCGCCGTTCGAGGAAGCTGCGATTCTCACGGTTGACGGCGTGGGCGAGTGGGTGACAGGAACGTGGGGCGTCGGGCGCGGCAATCAGATTGACATCCGCAAGCAGATGGTGTTTCCACATTCGCTGGGCCTGTTGTACAGCGCGTTCACTGCGTTTCTCGGCTTCGAGGTGAACGAGGGCGAGTACAAGGTGATGGGCATGGCGCCCTACGGCCAGCCGCGCTATGTGGACAAAGTGTGGAGGCTTATCCGGCAGGAGGCCGACGGCTCGTTCTCCCTGGACATGGATTATTTCTGCTTCCAGCACTCGACGGAGAGGACTTTCAACCGGAAGTTTGAGCAGTTGTTTGGCGAGCCGCGTCCGCCGAAGATGCTGTTCTTTACTGCCGACTCGGGATTTCCCGCGTATTTTGGCGAGGCGCCATCGAACTTCAACGAACTATGCAAGCTGAACCAGCACTACGCCGACATCGCCGCCAGCATCCAGCAGGTGACGGAGGAAGTGCTGATCACCATGGCGCGCCAACTGCACAAAGAAACCGGCATGAAGAAGTTGTGCATCGCCGGCGGCGTAGGGCTGAACAGCGTGGCCAACCATCGCATTCTGCGCGAGACGCCGTTCGATGAGATCTTCATTCAGCCGGCTGCAGGCGACGGCGGCGGCGCGCTGGGCGCTGCGCTGTGGGCCGACAACATGCTGCTGGGCAACAAGCGCCGCTTTCGTATGGACCATGCCTACTGGGGCCGGCAATATTCCGACGCCGAGGTGCATCAGTTCCTGACGGAGAACGGCATCCCCTACCAGCGCATCGATAACGACGACAAGCTGCTGGACCTGGCGGTGGAGCGACTGCAGCAGGGCAACGTGATCGGCTGGTATCAGGGCCGCTTCGAGTGGGGACCGCGCGCGCTGGGCAATCGCAGCATCCTGGCCGATGCGCGTAATCCCAAGATGAAGG
>Ga0335081_10022457_pt1 | contig 10208 bp, 11 predicted proteins | sample Lox_Sample_35_FD_206713 | JGI IMG/M metagenome (GOLD analysis project Ga0335081, IMG submission 206713) | Soil microbial communities from Loxahatchee National Wildlife Refuge, Florida, United States - Lox_Sample_3.5 | ecosystem: Environmental > Terrestrial > Soil > Wetlands | place: USA... | reverse complement strand
AAACATCCGAGGGCACTTTCGGCCCCGTCGTCATCTGATCAGCGCATCCCAGTGGCGAACCGAGATGCGCGACCGTTTCGCGGTCTGGCACGAAATCACAGCCGCTGCAGCGGCATGAAAGACACCGTCAGTCAGTAAGTTCCGCAACCTAATCCACTCACATCTACTGCACCACAAGTATTCTCAAATAACTTGACGATGCCATTCAAACTCTGGCGAAGAGCGCGCCACGACCGGGCAGGCACGCCACGATCGAGAAGGATGATGATTGGGCATCGGCGCTCCCCGTATAACTTCGCGACGGCGAAGGAATGGACACTACCCGCACCCGCCGACAGCGCCTAGCGTTGGCGTATGGCTGCGGGTGTGCGTCAGATTTGTAGGTGGCGGTTGTTGATCTTGATTTACGCGTGGTCAGGCGGTGGCGGTCTGGTTGTGCGAACGTGTCCAGATGTGCTGCCAGCGGTAACTCGTGTGACCGGGGCGTCGCGCACGACGGTGACCGCCGCGGCGGCGGAACTGGCGGCCGGGGGAGGCGAGGATTCGGCGACAGGGCGGGTGCGCTGGCTGCGGGAGCGGGGTCCCGACAACTGCAGGGCGGCCCACTTGGCAAGGTGCGGGCGCTCTATCTTGGAGTTGTGGCGCGGATCCACCGGCAGCCTGCGCTTGAAGAGGATGGCATGGATCTTGTTCGCCATTTCGGAATCTGCAGCCCGCGCGAGCAGTTCCTGGTGCAAGCCGGCGAGCTCGTTCTTGCCAACGTCGGGGTCGATACCAGATGCTCCTATGTTGTGGCAATGGTTTCAGCAGGGATTTCTTGGCGCCGCGGCAGGACGGCGTGGTAGACCTCGCGGGCGATGTATCTCTTTATGCAACGCATGATTTCGGGTTTGGTCCTGCCTTCGCCGATGCGGCGGGCGAGGTAGTCGCGAGTGGGTTGGTGGCGGCGCATCCGTACGACGCAGATGATGTGCAGGGCGCGGTTGGCGTCTCTGTTTCCGCCGCGGTTAAGTCGGTGGCGCACGGTGTTGCCGCTGGAGGCTTCCAATGGTGCGACACCGCAGAGTTTGGCGAACGCGGCATCGCTGGTGATGCGGTCGGGGTTGTCGCCGAGGGCGACGAGCAGTGCGGCGGCGGTGTCGGGGCCGACTCCGTACACCTGACGCAGGGGTGGGCAGGCGTCGGCGGACAGATGATCGATCTGGATGTCCAACGCCTTTGTCTCGGCGTCGAGTTGCCGACAACGCTGGGCCAGCGATTTCACAGCAATGGTGACCGCGTCTGCTGGGGTACAGGGGATTCCGGATGTTGCCAGGCCGGCGCATGCGCGATGAGATGGAGCTTATTCCGTGGGTTCACTGTGTGAGGGGTTGAGCGTTGACGTACATCGTCGCCACCCGGGGCGCTTTCGCTGCGGGTAGCTGCGCGGCCTGTGTGACGGCTGCGGCGACGTGGTGGTTGGCGATCTGCGGGCGCGGCGCGCACTGCACCGGCCCTGTGTGACGAAGGATCAACAGGCCGACCAGAACTGCGGCGAGGCATCCTGCCGCACCGATTCCGAGTGCGGCCCGCCCACCCAACGAATGGGCGACGCTGCCGATGATCACCGCGCCGATCGGCGTGGAACCCACGAACGCGGTGGTCCACAAACCGGTCACCCGGCCGCGCATGTCCGGCGGTGCCGCCAGCTGAATGGTGCCGTTCCCGGTGGTCAAAAACGCGATGCTGCATACTCCGACCAGCACCGCGGCCGCAATCGCAGGCTGAAGTGTCGGGCTGAACGCGATCAAGGTCATCGCGACGGCGTACCCGGCGCACGCGACCACCAACCTGGGCAGACCGGTTTGGGGCCAGCGCATCAGGACCAGGCCGGCCGCGATTGCCCCGGCGCCGAATGCGCTGGTGAGCCAGCTGTAGCCGTCCATTCCGCCGTGAATGGTCTGCTCAGCGAAAATGGGCAGGCTGACTTCGAATTCGTAGGTCAGGGTTCCGACGAAGACCATCATCGCGAGCGGGCCGGCGATGTCGCGGTTCCCGCGGGCCACTTTGAGACCTTCTCGAAGCTGCCCACCCCGGCGCCGCACAGCGGTGCCGGCACGCAAGGCCCGGGTGTCCAGCCTCGTCAGCGCAATCAGCACCATGCCGAAGCTCAGCGCGTTGAACAGAAAGCACCAACCCAGTCCGAAGGCGTGGATCAGCACCGCCGCGACCGCCGGACCGACAGCACGCCCGACGTTGGCGAAGACGCTGTTGATGGTGACCGCCCGCCGGATCAGGTCCGCGCCGACAAGCTCAGGGATCAACGCCATCCGGGCCGGATTGTCCACCGCGGTGACCATCCCGAAGACCGCCGCGGCGACGAACACCTGCCAGATCGCAATGGTGCGGGCCAGCACCGAGATGCCCACGATGACCGAGACGCCCGCCAGCAGCATCGAGGTCAGCATCATCATGCGCCGTTTGTTGTGGCGGTCCACGATCAGCCCGGCATATGGGGTGCCGAGCAGGACCGGCAGGTAGCGGGTGGCGGTGACCAGGCCCAGCGTCAAGCCCGAATGCGTCAAGTTCAAAATGAGCAACCCCTGGGCAACGGTCTCGGTCCAGGACCCGATCAGGCTGAGCGACTGCCCGCCAACGAAACGACGATAGTTGGGAATGGTGAACACCGTCAGGGCCGCCCGTGTGCCGAGTGCACCGCGCGGCATCCAAGACCGCCTCCTGACAACGTGATCACTGACATCGCTGCCCCGCGGCGGCTCGTTTCGCTGGGGCGTCATTTGCAGACGGCGGTGGGTTTGGTGCCGCTCGAACGGGGTGGGCTCAAGGAAGCACAATCGCGCTCCGGTCGCTTCGTGGGTTCGGCAATCAGCGGTGCGAGCCGCTCGGCCGAGCGAATCGCCGGGCGCGACGTCGAATAGATGCTCAGCGTGGTGATCCCGAGTCCGAGCATTGTGCACACCAACCACAGCGGCCTGGCGTCCGCGGTGTACTGGGCGGTACTCGCGGTCAGAGCCGCCACGGCGAGCGAACCGCACAGCGCCACACCGATACTGACGCCCACCTGACGGCTGGTCGAGGCCACCGCCGAGGCCGCACCCGCGCGATCGGTCGGCATGCCGCTGACCGCGGCGTTCGTGATCGGTGCGTTGGCCATCGCGAAGCCGGCACCGAACACCGCGAAGATCAGCACCACTGACCACACCGGAGCCGTCACTGTGAGGCCGGCCAGCATCACCGTCGCGGCGGTGATCATGATTCCGGCGGCGAGCAAGGACGGCCGTGCGCCGAGGCGGCCTACTAACCGGCCCGACAATGGCGCCAGACACAGAGCTGCGACAGAAATCGGCAGGTACATCAGGCCGGTGTGGACAGCCGAGTAATGCCGCTCGCCCTGCAGATATAACGACATCATGAAAAGGAAGGCGCCGTAGGCGGCATACGCGCACACCGCGATCACCGTCGCCGACGCGAACGGGATGCTGCGAAAGAATCGCAGGTCGATGAACGGATCGGTGTGCCGGGATTCGTAGCGCAGAAATCCCCACAACGCCACCACCGCGACGATCGCTATCGCGACGGACGGAGCGGCTGTCCAGCCCATTTCACGTCCCTGGATCAGGACGAAGACGACGGAGAACAGGAAGGTCACGGCGAGCGCCTGACCGACCGGGTCCACGTCTCGCATCGTGGCCGAGCGCGACTCCGGGACAAAGATCGCGGTGAGCAGAATCGCGGCGGCGCAGATCGGCACGTTGATCCAAAACACCGCGCGCCAGTCACCCAGAGCGATCAACGCGCCGCCCGTCATCGGGCCGAGCGCCATCGCAATACCGATGACGGCCCCCCAGACGCCGATCGTACGAGCCCGCTCGACCCGGCCGACGAACACCTGACTGATGATCGACAGCGCAACAGGATTGAGCATCGAACCGCCGATTGCTTGCAAGAATCGGGCCGCGATCAGGGTGTGTATATCAGGAGCCGCGCTGCACAACAGCGATCCGACGGCGAATATCGTCAACCCGATCTGAAAGACCCGGCGGCGGCCAAACCGGTCCGCGGCGGCTCCGGAGAGCAGCAGCAGCGACGCCAGCACCAGCGTGTAGACGTCGATCACCCACTGCAGCTCAGAAGCCGACGCATGCAGCTCTGTGCGGATCGACGGGATGGCGACGTTGACGATCGTCGCGTCCATCGACACGATCAGCAGGCTCAGGCAGCACGAGATCAAGATGATCATCTTGCGCCGCCGGCTCAGAGCCTCCATACAGCAACTGTGAAGCTGCAGCAGTCAGCACGTCGAGCACGCCAGCCGGAATCTGTCGCCACCTGTTAGCCACCAGCGGCGCCGCGGGTCCCGTTGCGGGAGACCCCGTGCCCGGTAGCCATGCCGAGCGTCGTGTGCCTCCCTTTCCGGGCGCCCGATTGTGCATTTGGCGAACGAAAGAGTGGCTGAAAAGGCTCGCGAGTCTGTCAATCTAACCTGTCAAACCTGCGGTGGCCGCCTCTCTAGGCGACCGCAGCGATGCCGTGGACGCCGACAGGTGCGGCGATCGGTTCGCCGACCTTCAGGACCGCGATAGCGCGGTGCACATCGTGAAGCTCTGCGCTGCAGACTATTTGACTCGCTTAATGCCGCGCCATGAGCGTTTGAACGCCAACCGGCTTCGCGAACGGCGCGCCCCGATCAGACGACGTGGTCGGCGTGCATCTCGGCGATGGCGTCCGCGTCGTAACCCAGTTCGGTCACGCCCTGAAGGGATTTCGCCGGACATGGTGGCGACGGGCGGGCGCTGGGGTTGGCGTCCAGGTACGGGCTCTCCGGTGACGCCGTTCGTGACCTCGTCCGCGGGTCAGCGGGCTTCGAGGAAGGTGATCACCGCCAGGACACGGCGGTGGTCGGCGCCCGTCTCGGGAAGGTTGAGCTTGTCAGGATGCTGCGGACGTGTTTTTCGACGGTGCCCTCGGTGACCCACAGCCGATGGGCGATGCCGGCGTTGGAGCGACCCTCGGCCATCAGCGCCAGCACCTCGCGCTCGCGCTCACTGAGCGCGCCCAGCGGGTCGTCGCGCCGGCGGGCCGACACCAGCTCCGACACCAGCGCCGGGTCCACCACCGAAGCACCCTTGGCGATGCGCCCCAGCGTGTCGATGAAATCCGCCACGTCGGTCACCCGGCTCTTGAGCAGATAGCCGATGCCGCGCCCGCCGGCCAGCAGCGCCGTCGCCGGCCTGCCCGACAACCGCGAAACCCGACCGGTCCAACAGGCTGGCCAAACCCTCACGCAGCAGGACATCATCCTCGGCCACCACCACGCGCACCGGACCCGCCACCATGTCATCTGCCGCCCGGACTGTATCGCTCGTGTCGACTCCAATTTAAACAGCGCTCACCAGAGGTGACGCCACCAACTGTGTCTTGACCATCATGCAACAAACGACACAACGAACGCCGCCGGTCGCGGGAACAAGCCCGAGGACTGCAGCTCGCAGGTAATGCGGTGTGGGGGCTGGCGGGCAGTGTTAATGGCCGTCAGCGCTGACGACAACGGCGACCCTGGCGGGCGATGGTGGGTGTCATGCACATGGTCACCTCGCAAGAATCGACTCAAGCACCCACGACCAGTGAATCCGCCGAAGTCAGTAGCGGCCCGCGCTCGGTCGTGAAGTACGCGGTCGAGGCGATCGGAACGTTCTTTCTGGTTTTCACGGTCGGCGCCGCCGTCGGCAGCGCCACCCCGTTCGCCCCACTTGCTATTGGCGCGGTCCTGATGGTGATGATCTACGCCGGCGCCCACCTCTCCGGTGGGCACTACAACCCGGCCGTGACCCTGGCGGTGTTGGTGCGGCACAGGATCGCTCTGCGCGATGCTCTCGCGTATTGGATTGTGCAGTTCGGCGCCGGGCTGCTCGCCGCGGCGGTGGTGCGCTGGGTCGTCGATCCAGCGCGAACCGCAACAACGACGACGTTGACGTTGACCGTTCACACTCTGGTGGCCGCGTTCGCGGTGGAACTGCTGTTCACCTTCGCCCTGTGTTACGTAGTGCTCAACGTTGCCACTAGCAAGCACCAGCCCGACAACTCGTATTACGGCCTGGCGATCGGGTTCACCGTCGTGGCGGGCGCATTCGCGGCAGGCGCGATCTCGGGCGGCGCGTTCAACCCATCGGTCACGCTCGGCGCGGCGGCGATGGGCCTATTCGCGTGGCCGACGCTGTGGGTCTATCTGGTGGCGCAGGTCATCGGTGGCGCCGCTGCCGGATTCACCTTCCTCGCACTCAACCCCGCCGATAAATGACTGCCTGCTATCCCGCCGGCCGAGCTCAGCACAGCGAGACGCTCACGCTCGTCACCATACGGATCTACGCCACGGTCGAAACCGTCCGCGACGTCCACGATGACGTCGCCGACCCCGCCACCGCCGACCTGCTGCACGCCAGCATCGACGCATGCGCTCGGTAGGCCGGCTGCAATTGTGATGGATCTCCACACGGTGGTGACCAGCATCCGAAACTCCCGAGTGGGCTGATTGCTTCTACGGGCCGTGGGGAGGAGTGTCATGCCATGAGCGGTGTCGATCTGGTCTATCTGGCCCGCCATGGGCGTACCGCGCTCAATGTCGACGGGCGACTGCGCGGATTGTCCAACCCGCCGCTGGACACCGTCGGGGGTGCCGAGGCTCAGCGGCTCGCCGACACCCTCGCCGCCTATGCACCCACAGTCGTGATCAGCAGTCCCCTGCAGCGCGCGGTATCCACCGCCGAGGCGATCGGCGTGGCCGCACACATTGCGGTGGTCGTCGACACGCGGCTGAACGACCGTGATACGGGCCGTGGACGGGCCGGCCCCGCGCCGACGTGGAACACCGATTCGGCAGTGTCGATCAGGCCCCTGGGGTGGAGCCGGCTGCAGCGGTGGCGGCGCGAGCGTGGGCCGCGTGGAGCGAATTGACCAGTGAATACTCCGACGGCCCACTGGTGATGGTGTCCCACGACGCGTTCAACACCGCGCTGCTGCGCACCATCGATCCGGCCTTGGACGGCATCACGCAGCGCACCGCCTGCTGCAACCAGCTCAGCCGAGTCGGGGGGCGCTGGCGGGTCGACGTCTACGACCGCAAACCGGGAGGATGAACGTGCGGCCCCAACGGGGCCGTCGAGAGGCCAGCGCGTCGATTGCCCACCCCTGGCCTGAGCGTCGGACGGTCGAGATGGCGTGCCCGCCCCGCATGGAACAACCGCCCGGACGAGAGCGCGCAATCCATTCTGGAGCAGAAGACCTTTGGTGGTCGGTATGAAGATCGGACCGTGTCACGTCGATCTGGATGTGCTCAATGCGCCGATGCTGGCGTCAAGGATGAGCTTGGACACTTCCGGGGCAGCACCCGGGCAACCGCAATCTGCGCCCACCCGCCAGCTGCAAAATCGATGCCACCGTGGCGCAACTTCCCGCTAACGGGAATGCGGGCCTGCTCCCCCACTGCGAAGCTGGCGACATGGAGCTGGGAGTTACGCCATGCGCTGCCTGATCGTTGATGACAGCGCGGATTTCGTCGACGCCGCGCGCGGCCTGCTCGAGCGCGACGGCATCGTTGTCGTCGGCGTGGCGTCGAGCGGCACCGAGGCGCTTACGCGCTTTGAGGAGCTGCGGCCAGACGTGACACTGGTCGACATCGACCTCGGCGGCGAAAGCGGCTTCGACGTGGTCGAGGAACTCCACCGGGCCGGTACACCGTCACCCTCCCCTCTGATATTGATTTCCACCCACGCCCCAATGGAATTCGCCGACATGGTGGCCGCGAGCCCGGCGCTGGGCTTCGTGTCCAAGTTCGCGCTCTCCGTTGACGCCATCCGCGATCTCCTCCGGGTCGCGGCGGGCTTCGAGGAAAGTGATCACCGCTAGGACGCGGCTGTGGTCATCGCTCGCTTCGCGAATATCCAACTTGGTCGAAATGCTGCGCACGTGTTTTTCGACGGTGCCCTCGGTGACCCACAGCCGATGGGCGATGCCGGCGAAGTAAGCCACCAGCATCCACACGCGGAGCAAAGTCCCCCCGGGTCCGCTCCGACGACCGCGGCACATCCAAGCCGGACAAGCGTTCTCGCGCTGGGGCCCTGGTGGCGGCGGGGCTCGCGGTCGCCGTGATGTCCGTGGGCGTCGACCCTCGTCGACGCCGGTTGCCGAGGCCCTTGAGCTGAGCCACCGTCGGCGTGAGGCGGGTGCTGTCAGCGAATTGGGGTGCATGCTGGCAGGCAGATAGAGCTTGGGGCTAGCCAGGGGCTTTGATTGGCGCCAGTGGTGGCGCCATCGCCTTCACGCAGGGCGATCCTGACAGTGCAAGCCCAGCGGTGTCCACAATGAAGGGATAAGGGAGTAATGGATCGAGCGCATCGCGGCCGTTGTGCGGTCGGATCGCCGTGGTGACCGGTGCCGCTCGCGGGATCGGGCGGGCGACTGCCATCGCGCTAAGCCGCGCCGGTGCCCACGTCGCAGGGATCGACATCGCCGCGAAGCTGAGCCCGATCCTTGACTTCGAACCGGCCAGCGTCGAGGACCTTTCCGAGACCGGCAAACTCGTCACCGCGGCGGGCGGGCGGTGGATGCAGCGTGTTGCTGATCAGCGCAATATCGACGAGATTCGCGCCGTGGGTGATGCGATCGTGCAGGAGTGGGGAGGAGTGGACGTGGTCTTCGCGAACGCTGGAATTCAGGCGTTCAAGCCGCTGCTGGAGATGAGTGACCCTGACTGGCATGACCAAGTCGACGTGAACCTCAGCGGTACGGCGAACGTTCTGCGTGTTTTCGCGCCGCTGCTCGTCAGCCGCGGCCGCGGCCGCATCATCATCACATCGTCTACACAAGGCCAGCACGGAACGAAATCCGGTTCGTCTTACTCGGCTTCCAAATGGGGGCTCATTGGCCTGATGAAGTCGGCCGCGTTAGAGCTTGGCGCATAACATCACGGTGAATGCGGTCATTCCGGGACTGGTCAACACAGCGCTGACCCGCCACGAGGATCGGTACGCGCAGATAGTCACAGAAGTCGGGCAGACCCCCAGCGGTGACCAAGAGCAAGATGAGCACACCGCCATCGAGATCGTGAAAAAGAAGACGCCGCTTGACGTTCCGTGGGTTGAGCCCGAGGACGTCGCCCCATTGGTCGTATTCTTGGCTTCGGATCAAGCACGGATGGTTAGCGGAACCTCTTTTGCCGCCACCGGGGGGACAGCGCGCACTTCATCGGGTGAACCAGATGTCGGTGGCACGTACAGCCTTGTGCGCGGTGACGATTGTCTGTAGGTTCAAGTTCCTGCCGGCGAGGCCTCGACTGTTGATCTTGACGGCTTTTCCTCTACAGGCGCCGGCCGATTGACCCGCCGGGCGGCGATGGCTTCGGGTTCAGTTATGTGCGCGACGACGGCGCCGAGCACCGAGGGCAGCTCGCGCGCGGGCGGTTCGCCTGTACGGCGATTAGTTCGCGGTGGGCAGGGTGAGCCCCATTTGCAATGGTGTGGTGGGCGGCGAGGGGCTCGCGGGGGTCGGGCGATTCCCTCTTCTATTCCTATGCGGGTTATGATTCTCCGACGGCGGCCTAGTTGTCCAAGTCCGCCAGGATCGACGTGAGCTCGCGTGATGCCGCAGAAACGGTCACCGCAGCCCGGCTGGTCGTCGTCCATGCCGGGTGTGACCTCGCGACGCAGCACTTCCGATGCGGAACTACGCCAGGCGCCGATCCCGGCACACCTGCTGTCGCTATTGGTGCGCCCGACGGCCCCGTCGCTGGCGCTCGGGCTGGTGGTCGCCGCGTCCCTCATCGTGGCGGAGACTCTTCTGGGTTATCTGCTCCGTCGGGTCGCCCCCGAGGACGCCTTGGGTGTGGTCTATCTGCTCGGCGTCGTGGTGGTCGCGATGGGGTGGGGGTTCTGGCTGGCGGCGGCGACGGCGGTGGCCAGCGCCCCGGCCTTCGACTTCTTCCTGATCAAGCCAATCGGGTCGTTGACCGTGACCGATCCCCGGGACTGGGTGGCACTTGCTGTGTTTCTGGTGGTCGCGCTGTTGGCCAGCACCGTGGCGGACCTGGCCCGGCGCGCCGCCGCGGCGGATCAACGCCGCCGGGAGGCCGAGGTCGCGGCCGAGTTGGGCCGCGTGGTCGCCGAGCAACAGGCCGCGTTGCGGCGGGTGGCGACCCTGGTTGCGCGCGGGGCCAC
>Ga0335081_10022456_pt1 | contig 10208 bp, 6 predicted proteins | sample Lox_Sample_35_FD_206713 | JGI IMG/M metagenome (GOLD analysis project Ga0335081, IMG submission 206713) | Soil microbial communities from Loxahatchee National Wildlife Refuge, Florida, United States - Lox_Sample_3.5 | ecosystem: Environmental > Terrestrial > Soil > Wetlands | place: USA: Florida... | reverse complement strand
CCCTGCCGCTCACCCCGGCCGGTAACCGATCCGTCAGCCGCCCTGATCTGCTTCAGCCAACTGCCGTTCGCCCGCTACGGCGAGCGGCCAGTGGACGGCTCCGTAGGATTGGGGCATGCGAACCGGATGGACCCCGCGATGAGCCAGCCAGCGCGGCCTTCGCAGCTCGATCCCGAGATCGCGGCCCGGCTCAAGCGCGACCCCGCCGGGCTGGTCGCGGCCATCGCCCAGCAGCACGACACCGGCGAGGTGCTGATGCTGGGCTGGATGGACGATGAGGCGCTGCACCGCACGCTGACCACCGGGCGGTGCACCTACTGGTCCCGCAGCCGGCAGGAGTACTGGGTAAAGGGGGACACCTCGGGTCATGTGCAGCGGGTGGTCTCGGTGGCGCTCGACTGCGACGGGGACGCGGTGCTGGTGCAGGTGGACCAGTCCGGCGGCGCCTGCCACACCGGCGACCGGACCTGTTTCGCCGCCGGCCTGCTCGCCCTGAGCGTCCCGTGACCGGGCGCCCGCTGGCCGGCGGCCCGCTGGCCGGCGGCACCGTGGCCCGGGGCCGGCCGCGGGAGTACGCGCTCGTGCTCGCCACGGCGGCGGCCGGCGCCCTGCTGGTGCTGGTGTCGGTCCGGCAGGGGTGGGCGCGGGTGGTCACCGCCGCCCCGGCCCCGCTGCCCAGCGCCACAGTGCCGGTCAGCGGGCAGGACCTGGTGCCGGTGGCGGGGGCGCTGGCGGTGGCCTCGCTGGCCGGCCTGGCGGCGGTCATCGCCACCCGCGGCCTGGCCCGGCGGCTGGTGGGGGTGTTCCTCGCGGTGTCCGGGGCGCTCGCTGTCCTGCTGGTGAGCGCCCACGTGAGCACCGCCGGCGTGCTCGCCGCGGCGCGCGCGACCCCGGTCTCCCAGGCCGGATCGGCGACCGCGGGCGGCGGGACGGGCACCGCGGCCGGCGCCGTTAGCGGCGCGAGCCCGCCCGGGGTGGGCGCCGTCCATGTCGTGCTGGTGGCCTTCCCGTGGCGGCCGCTGGCCGTCGTGGGCGGGCTGGCGGTGCTGGCGGCCGGGATCGTGGTGGCCTGGCGTGGCCCCCGGTGGCCGGCCCTGTCCAGCAGGTACAGCCGCACCGGCGGTGGCGATCCGCCGCCGCCGGTGGCGGACACAGCGGCCCTGTGGGAGTCTCTGAGCAGGGGCGTGGATCCTACCGAGCAGCCTGACCAGGCCGGCCGGCCGTTAGGCTCATAGGTACGGTCGGCGGCAGTTGCCTGGCTGGCGCGCGAGCCTGGAGGTGGGCGGTGAAGGCAGCGGGAACGCAGGGTGGCCGCCGCCCGCCCGGCCGGGCACCGCAGGAGCAGGGGCGGGTACTGGTACGCCTCGTCACGCGGCTGGTGGTCGCGCAGGCGGTCGCCGCCGCCGCGGTCGGCCTGCCGTTCAGCAAGCGGCAGCTTTCCTCGGTCCTCATCACCCTCGCCATGGTGGCGGCGCTGTGCGTGCTGGCCGTCATCGTCCGCTCGAGCACCAAGACGGCGTGGCTGATAGCGGTCGGCTTCGAGGTGGCCTTCATCGCCTTCGGCCTGTCCCGGTTCTTCACCGAGCGCTATGTGGGCGGGACCCTGTTCGCCATCATCACCGCTGGCACCCTGGCCCATCCGGCTGTCGCGCGGGCCTACGCCGTGAAGCCGCTGCGCGCACCGCAGGAGCCGCCGGCCGAGCTCGGCGTTACTGACGCAGCCGGGGACGCCTACGGCGGCCAGATCCTGGGTTAGTGGCCGGCGGCCGTCACACGGCTGCGGAGACGGGCCGGCCGGCCCGGCAAAGTGAAGCTGCCCGCCGCAAGACCGGCCGGACTAAAATAGGGACGTCATGTCAGGCGGGGGGGCCTCCGGATATGCCCGGGGCGGAGCCAGCTCCGCCGGGCGGGCCCGACGTGGGCTGATCCCATGCCGATGGGACAGGCCTGCCAGCCGGGGAGGCGGCTGCCGGCCCACCGCAGCCGGCTCGCTACCATCAGGGCGCATGGAACCCGACCGAGGAGATTACGAAACCGCGTGAGCGTGCTCGACGAGATCCTAGAAGGCGTTCGTGCCGATCTCGCCGTCCGGCAGGACCATACACCGCTGGACCGGCTCAAGGAGGCCGCCAAGGGAGCCGCCCCGCCGCGCGATGTGATGGGGCCGCTCAGGCGGCCGGACGTGGCCATCATCGCCGAGGTGAAGCGCTCCAGCCCGTCCCGGGGCGAGCTGGCGGCCATCGACGACCCGGCCGCGCTCGCACGCGACTACCAGGCGGGCGGTGCCGCCATCATCAGCGTGCTCACCGAGCCGCGGCGCTTCGGCGGCAGCCTGGAGGACCTGGCAGCGGTCAGGAGCGCGGTGTCGGTGCCGCTGCTGCGCAAGGACTTCGTGATCAGCTCCTACCAGCTGTGGGAGGCGCGTGCCCACGGGGCCGACATGGTGCTGCTGATCGCGGCGGCGCTGGACCAGAACGCGCTGGTCTCGCTGGCTGAGCGGGCACTGTCGATCGGGCTGGTGCCGCTGGTCGAGGCGCACAGCGAGGCCGAGGTCACCCGGGCGCTCGAGGCCGGGGCGAAGGTGATCGGCGTCAACGCCCGCGACCTGGGCACACTCGAGATCGACCGGGGGATCTTCGGGCGGCTCGCCCCGCTCATGCCCCCCGACGTCATCAAGATCGCCGAGTCCGGCGTGCGCGGCCCGCGTGATCTGCTCGCCTACGCCGCGGCCGGGGCGGACGCGGTGCTGGTCGGGGAGAGCCTGGTCACCGGGAAGGACCCGCGCTCGGCCGTCGCCGACCTGGTGACCGCGGGTTCCCATCCCGCGCTGCGCGGCGACCGCCCATGAGCCCGGACACCTCCGTCGCGGCGGCGCCGGCCGGGCCCGTGCCGCTGCCCGACGCGGGCGGCCACTTCGGCATCTATGGCGGCCGGTTCGCGCCCGAGGCGCTCATGGCGGCCCTGGCCGAGCTGACCGAGCAGTACCTGGCGGCCAAGGCCGACCCACGGTTCACCGCCGAGCTCGATGACCTGCTCCGCGGCTACGCGGGCAGGCCGACCCTGCTCTCGCAGGCGCACCGGTTCTCCGAGCACGCGGGCTGCACGGTCCTGCTCAAGCGGGAGGACCTCGCCCACACCGGCTCCCACAAGATCAACAACGTCCTTGGCCAGGTGCTGCTCGCCAGGCGGATGGGCAAGCGGCGGATCATCGCCGAGACCGGCGCCGGGCAGCACGGCGTCGCCACCGCGACGGCCTGCGCGCTCTTCGGCCTCGACTGCGTGGTGTACATGGGGGAGGAGGACACCCGGCGCCAGGCGCTGAACGTGGCCCGGATGCGCATGCTCGGCGCCGAGGTCATCCCCGTGCGCATCGGCGCGGCCACCCTGAAGGACGCCATGAACGAGGCGTTCCGCGACTGGGTCGCCTCTGTCGCCACCACCCACTACTGCATCGGGTCGGTGGGCGGGCCGCATCCGTTCCCGATGATGGTCAGGGACTTCCAGCGGGTCATCGGGGTGGAGGCCCGCCGCCAGGTGCAGCAGATCGCGGGCCGGCTGCCGGACGCGGTGGTCGCCTGCGTGGGCGGCGGGTCCAACGCGATCGGCATCTTCCATGAGTTCATCGGCGACCCGCAGGTGAGGCTCATCGGGTGCGAGGCGGGCGGCGACGGGATCGCCACCGGCCGCCACGCCGCCACGCTGGTGGCCGGCTCGGCCGGCGTGCTGCACGGCATGCGCACCTACGTGCTGCAGGACGCCGAGGGCCAGACGCTGGCCACCCACTCCATCTCGGCTGGCCTCGACTACCCGGGGGTCGGCCCGGAACACGCCTGGCTCAAGGACACCGGCCGCGCGAGCTACCGGTCCATCACCGACACCCAGGCGATGGAGGCGTTCTCGCTGCTGTGCCGGACCGAGGGGATCATACCGGCGCTGGAGTCCGCGCACGCGCTCGCCGGGGCGCTGCAGGCCGGGCCGGAGCTGGGCCCCGATGCGCTGCTGCTGGTGAACCTGTCCGGGCGCGGGGACAAGGATGTGGCCACCGCGTCCCGGTGGCTGGGCCACCTGCCCGGTGAGGCCACCCAGCCGGAGGCCGCCCCGTGAGCATGGCCGGGGACGCCTTCGAGCGGGCCGCGGCGGATGGCCGGGCGGTCCTCATCGGCTACCTGCCCGCCGGGTTCCCCACCGTGGAGGGCGCGATAACGGCGGCGCTGGCGATGGCCGAGTCCGGCGCCGACATCCTGGAGATCGGGCTGCCGTACTCCGACCCGCTGATCGACGGCCCGGTCATCCAGCAGGCCGTGCACCGCGCGCTCACCGGCGGCACCCACGTCCGTGACGTGCTGCACACGGTCGAGGCGGTCGCGGCAGCCGGGGTGCCGGCGCTCGTCATGACCTACTGGAACCCGGTCGACCACTACGGCGTGGACACGTTCGCCCGCGACCTCGCGGCGGCGGGCGGGTCCGGGATGATCACCCCCGACCTGTCGCCAGAGGAGGCCGGCCCGTGGCTGGCAGCGGCGGCGGCGCACCGGCTGGACCCGGTCTTCCTGGTGGCACCCAGTTCCACACCGGAGCGCATCGAGCTGATCACGGGCATGTGCGGCGGGTTCGTCTACGCGGCGTCGCTGATGGGCATCACCGGCGCCCGCGACACCGTGAGCGGCGACGCGGCCGGCCTGGTGGCACGGGTGCGCGCGTGCACACCACTGCCGGTCGGGGTGGGCCTCGGTGTCCGGGACGGCGCACAGGCGGCCGAGGTGGCCAGCTTCGCCGACGGCGTCATCGTCGGCTCGGCGTTCGTCCAGCGGCTGCTGGAGGCGCCCGGCCTGGCGGCCGGTGTCAGCGCCGTACGGGAGCTGGCCGGCGAGCTCGCGGCCGGTGTCCGGGCGGGCGCGCAGGCCACGCGGCCGCCCCGGCAGAAAGCCTGAGCAGGCATGCTGGCCTACCTCCCCAGCCCGGCGCGGGCGGTGTGGCATCTGGGGCCGCTCCCGGTGCGGGCCTACGCCCTGTGCCTGGCGGCAGGCATCGTGCTGGGCGTGTGGGTGGCCAGCCGCCGGTACACGCGAGCAGGCGGCCAGCCGGGCGTGATCCTCGACATCGCGGCCTGGGCGGTGCCGTGCGGCCTGGTGGGCGGCCGCCTTTATATCGTGGCCACCGACTACGGGCGGTACTTCGGGTCCGGCCACGACCTGCTCGGGATCGCCGCGGTGTCCGACGGCACGCTCGGCTTCCCGGGCGCGCTCGCCGCCGGGTCGGCCGGGGCCTGGTTCGCCTGCCGCCGGGCCGGCATCGCCCTGGCCCCGGTGGCCGGCGCCGCCGCGCCCGGCCTGGCGTTCGGCCTGGCGCTCGGGAGCTGGGGGAACTGGTTCGGGCAGCAACTGTACGGCTGGCCGTCCTCGCTGCCCTGGGCGGTGGTGATCGCCCCTGCGCACCGCGTCCCGGGATATGAGAACTACGCCACGTTCCAGCCCGCGTTCGGATACGAGTGCGGCTGGTACGTGCTGACCGGCCTGCTGGTGATCTGGGCGGCGCGGCGGTTCGCGCTCACCGGGGACCGCGCTTTCGCCGTGTGGCTGGCCGCCTTCGCGGTGGGCAGGTACGGCGCGGAGTCGCTGACCGTCGGCTCCGCGCACCACCTGTTCGGGCTGCGGATCAACCAGTGGGTGATGGCGCTGGTCTTCGCCGGGGCGGTCGGCTACCTGTACCTGACCCGCAGCTGGCAGCCCGCCCGGCCCGCCGCCGCCGCGGCTGGCCCGGTCGGCCCGGCTGGCCCAGCCAGCCCCGTTGGCCCAGGCCGCCCGGCTGCCGCGCCCGGCCCGGCGGGCGGCCCGCGGCGCCTGGCCACCGGCCCGCAGGCGGGGGTGGTCCCGCCAGCAGGAACGCCGGCCGGGCCGGGCCGGCCCGGCGGCCCGCCAGTCCTGCCACATTTAGGGCGTTTCGGCACCCGTGCCTAGCGGGTATGCACGGGTAACGCAATCGGCATGTACCTCCGGGCAGCAGCCCGGCGAGCCGGTGGCGGCATTTTCATGCCGCTCCGCGGCAGGGCCAGTGTCGTCCCGACCGCACGCATGCAAGGACGCGTAGACGGACGAGACGACGGGAGAGTCGATGGCGGCTGCCTCCTCAGCGGGGAACACCACCGGCAACCAGGGGCTGTACGACAGCCGCCACGAGCACGACGCCTGCGGCGTCGGCTTTGTCGCCGACCTGTCCGGGCGGCGCACCCATGACACGGTCGCCCAGGCGCTCACCGTCCTGCGCAACCTCGACCACCGCGGCGCGAAGGGCAGCGACCCGGACACCGGCGACGGGGCAGGCATCCTCACCCAGATCCCCGATGCCTTCTTCCGCACGGCCTGCGGCTTCGCCCTGCCTGCCGCCGGCCATTACGCGGCCGGCCTGGCCTTCCTGCCCACCGGCGGGCCCGCCGCCGCGCAGGCGATGGCCACGGTGGAGCGGATCGCCGCGGCCGAGGGCCTGGCCGTCCTCGGCTGGCGCGAGGTCCCGCATGACCCCGCGTCCTGCGGCCGGGGCTCGCTGGCGGTGCTGCCGCGGCTGACCCAGCTGTTCGTCGCCAGTGCCCCAGCTGACAGTGCCGCAGGCAGCGGGCCGAACGCCGCGCAGGCCGCTGGCCGGAGCGGTGTCCCGCTGCCGGGGACCAGCCTCCCGATGCCAGCGAAGGGCCAGCTGGCGCGCCTCCAGCGCGACGCACCGCGGGGGAGGCAGGCAGCCGAGAGCGGGCTCGCCCTGGACCGGCGGGCGTTCTGCCTGCGCAAGCGCGCCGAGCATGAGGCCGGGCTCTACTTCGCCAGCCTGTCCGCGCGGACGATCGTCTACAAGGGCATGCTGACCGCGCTCCAGCTGGAGCCGTTCTTCCCCGACCTGACCGACCCCGGGTACGCCTCGGCCCTGGCCATGGTGCACTCCCGGTTCTCCACCAACACCTTCCCGTCCTGGCCGCTGGCCCACCCCTACCGGTACATCGCGCACAACGGCGAGATCAACACCGTGCGCGGCAATCGCAACTGGATGCGGGCCCGGGAGGCGATGCTGGCCAGCGACCTCATCCCGGCGGCGGACGGCGCGGGGCTGGAGCGGCTGCTGCCCATCCTGGACCCCGACGCCAGCGACTCGGCCAGCTTCGACGAGTGCCTGGAACTGCTGCACCTGGGCGGCCGCTCGCTGCCGCACGCCATCCTCATGATGATCCCGGAGCCGTGGGAGAACCACGAGGAGATGGACCGCGGCCGGCGGGCGTTCTACCAGTTCCACAGCACCGTGATGGAGCCGTGGGACGGCCCGGCCTGTGTCGCGTTCACCGACGGGACCCTGATCGGCGCGGTCCTCGACCGGAACGGGCTGCGCCCCAGCCGGTACTGGGTGACCCATGACGGCCTGGTCATCCTGGCCAGCGAGGTGGGGGTGCTCGACATCGACCCGGCCAACGTCGTGCGCAAGGGCCGCCTGCAGCCGGGCCGGATCTTCCTGGCCGACACCGCCAGCCACCGGATCCTCGAAGACGGCGACGTGAAGGCGGCGCTGGCCGCCGAGCATCCCTACCAGGACTGGCTGCACGCTGGCCTGCTGCACCTGGACGACCTGCCGGACCGGGAACGTGAGCTGCCGGGCACCGACGAGCTCACCACCTTGCACCGGCTGGCCGGGTACACCGAGGAGGAACTGCGGGTGCTGCTGGCCCCGATGGCCCGGGCCGGCGCCGAGCCGGTCGGGTCGATGGGGACCGACACGCCCATCGCGGTCCTGTCCGGCCGCCCACGGCTGATCTTCGACTACTTCACGCAGCTGTTCGCCCAGGTCACCAACCCGCCGCTGGACGCGATCAGGGAAGAGCTGGTCACCTCGCTGTCGTGCGCCACCGGGCCGGAGGGGAACCTGCTGCAGCCGGGGCCGGCGTCCTGCCGGCAGATCGTGCTGCCGTATCCGGTGATGAGCGACAGCGACCTCGCCAAGATCGTCCACGTCAACGACGACGGGGACCTGCCCGGGTTCGCCGCGCACGTGGTGGACGGGCGCTTCCGCGTCGCCGGCGGCGGGGCCGCGCTGCGCGAGCGGCTGGCAGCGATCTGCGCCGAGGTGTCGGCGGCGATCACGGCCGGCGCCCGGTTCATCGTCCTGTCCGACCGCGGCTGTACCAGCCAGGGGGGACGACCCCCCCAGACCCCCCCGGCGACCAGCCCTGGCGGCTGGGATCCCAGCCTGGCCCCGATCCCGTCCCTGCTGCTCACCGGCGCCGTCCACCACCACCTGATCCGGGAACGGACGCGGACCAGCGTCGGCCTGGTGGTGGAGTGCGGCGACGCCCGCGAGGCCCATCACATCGCGCTGCTCATCGGGTACGGCGCGGCCGCGGTGAACCCGTACCTGGCGCTGGAGTCCGTGCAGGACATGGTGCGCCGCGGGGGACTGGAGAACCTGTCCGCGCACCGGGCCGCAGCCAACCTGATCAAGGCGCTCGGCAAGGGGCTGCTCAAGATCATGTCCAAGATGGGGGTGTCCACGGCCGCCTCCTACACCGGCGCGCAGATCTTCGAGGCGATCGGCCTCGGCGCCGAGGTCGTCGAGAGCTGCTTCACCGGCACCACCTCCCAGCTCGGCGGGGTCGGGTTCGACGTGCTCGCCGCCGAGGTCGCACGCCGCCACGCCCGCGCGTTCCCGCCCCGCGGCGCGTCCCCCGCGCACCGGCGGCTGGAGACCGGCGGCGAGTACCAGTGGCGCCGCGAGGGCGAGCCGCACCTGTTCAGCCCCGAGACCGTGTTCAAGCTGCAGCACGCCACCCGCAGCCGCCGGTACGAGATCTTCAAGGAGTACACCCGGCTGGTCGACGACTCCTCGGAGCGGCTGATGACGCTGCGCGGGCTGCTGCGGATCCGCGGGGTGGACGCACCCGCGGCCGGTGGGCCCGGCGCTCCCGGCCCGGCCGGTGCACCTGACGGGCCGGGCGGCGGCCAGCGCCCGCCGATCCCGGTCGAGGAGGTCGAGCCGGCCGCGGCGATCTTGCGCCGGTTCTCCACCGGCGCCATGTCCTACGGCTCCATCTCGGCCGAGGCGCACGAGACGCTGGCCATCGCGATGAACCGGCTCGGCGGCCGGTCCAACACCGGTGAGGGCGGCGAGGACCCGGAGCGCTTCCTCCCCGACGCCAACGGCGACCTGCGCCGGTCCGCGGTCAAGCAGGTGGCCAGCGGCCGCTTCGGCGTGACCAGCGAGTACCTGGTCAACGCCGATGACCTGCAGATCAAGATGGCCCAGGGCGCCAAGCCGGGGGAGGGTGGCCAGCTGCCCGGGCACAAGGTGTACCCGTGGATCGCCAGGACCCGGTACTCCACGCCGGGCGTCGGCCTGATCTCGCCGCCGCCGCATCACGACATCTACTCCATCGAGGACCTCGCCCAGCTGATCCACGACCTGAAGAACGCCAACCCCGCCGCCCGGGTCCACGTCAAGCTGGTCGCCGAGGTCGGGGTGGGCACGGTGGCGGCCGGGGTGTCCAAGGCGCACGCTGACGTGGTGCTCATCTCCGGGCACGACGGCGGCACCGGCGCAGCGCCGCTGACCTCCATCAAGCACGCCGGTGCGCCGTGGGAGCTCGGGCTCGCCGAGACCCAGCAGACGCTGCTGCGCAACGGCCTGCGGGACCGCATCGTGGTGCAGGCCGACGGCCAGCTCAAGACCGGCCGCGACGTCATCATCGCCGCCCTGCTCGGCGCGGAGGAGTTCGGCTTCGCCAGCGCGCCGCTGGTGGTCTCCGGCTGCGTCATGATGCGGGTCTGCCACCTCGACACCTGCCCGGTCGGAGTGGCCACGCAAAACCCGGAGCTGCGCAAACGGTTCACCGGCAAGCCCGAGTTCGTGGTGAATTTCTTCGAGTTCATCGCCCGCGAGGTGCGCGAGTACCTGGCGGCGCTCGGCTTCCGCACACTGGACGAGGCGATCGGCCGGGCCGACCTGCTGGACACCGAGCGGGCGGCCGGGCACTGGAAGGCCGCCGGGCTCGACCTGGCGCCGGTGCTGCACGTCCCCGACCTGCCCTCCGGCGCCGCCCGGCACCAGACGACCGGCCAGGACCACGGGCTCGAGCGTGCCCTCGACAACACCCTCATCCAGCTCGCCGAGGGCGCGCTGGCCGACGGCACGCCGGTCGTGCTCGACCTCCCGGTCCGGAACGTGAACCGGACGGTCGGCAC
>Ga0335081_10022450_pt1 | contig 10210 bp, 10 predicted proteins | sample Lox_Sample_35_FD_206713 | JGI IMG/M metagenome (GOLD analysis project Ga0335081, IMG submission 206713) | Soil microbial communities from Loxahatchee National Wildlife Refuge, Florida, United States - Lox_Sample_3.5 | ecosystem: Environmental > Terrestrial > Soil > Wetlands | place: USA... | reverse complement strand
GGTCCCCGTGGAAACTCCCATCGTCAAAGCATCACGCACTGCTCACCACATGTCAATATATTCGTGATATGGATACTTCGTCCCGGGCCTCGGTCAGCGACCTGATCGGCGACCGCCCGCTCACCGCGCGGTCGGTGCTGGCGTCCGCGCTGCTGGGCGCCGACGAGCCCCGCCTTCCGGTAGCGGTTCTGGTCGCCGCCGCGTCACTGTTCGGCATCAGCGCCGGCGCCGCCCGAACCTGCCTGTGGCGGATGGTCTCCGACAGGGAACTCACCAGCGACAACGCGACGTATGCCCTTGCCGGTCACCTTCTCGAGCGACGCCACCGAGTCGACGACGCAGCGCGTGCCGACGACGCCACCGCGCGTGGTTGGGACGGGACGTGGGAGCTCGCGGTGGTGTCACTCGAACGACGTCCGGCCGCTGACCGGCTGGAGCTGCGCAAGGCCGCCCGGGCGCTGCACCTTGCCGAGATCAGGGAAGGCGTCTGGATCCGGCCCGACAATCTCGATCCCGACCGCCTCCCGACGTCACGCTCCGTGCTGGACGCGCAGTGCGTCCACTTCCACGGCGCCGCCGCCGATCTCGCCGCCGACACCGTCACCGCGCTGTTCTCGCTGGATCGGTGGGCGCACGACGCCAGACGGCTGGCCGTGGCGATGGCGGACGAACTCGACTGTGCTGCCGATGAAGCCGCGGACATGACCGCGACGCTGACCTACCAGTTCGCGCTGTCGATCAGCGTCGTCCGTCACCTTCAGCTCGACCCACTGCTTCCCGTCGCACTGCTGCCCTGGCAGTGGCCGGCCGGGCAACTCCGCGAGACATACCGCCGTTTCGACAAGGCTTTCAAGCGACGGATGAACCGGGCGACGTTTCAGCGCTAGGCGTTGGCACAGCGGGCAGAATGGCGCTGATGACGATGAACGCCAAGCGCCGCCGCGCGCACCGGAAACTGGCCGCCCTGCCCGGTGTGCGGCCCGTGCGGCGGCCCGTCGCCGCGGGCAGCGACGAGGAGTTCGACCTCTACTACGTGCGCAGCGGCCGCAAGTCGGCGCACCCGGTCGTCGTCATTCCCGGCGGCCCCGGCGCCGCGTCGGTGGCGTTGTACCGCGGATTCCGCCGCCGCGCCGCGGCGGCGGGCATGGACGTGATCATGGTCGAACACCGCGGGGTGGGCCTGTCGCGCCACGACGACGCCGGCGCCGACCTGCCGCCCCAGGCGCTGACCATCGACCAGGTGGTCGACGACATCGTTGCGGTGCTGGACGACGCACAGGTCGAGCGGGCCATGTTCTACGGCACGTCCTACGGCACCTATATCGCCGCCGGCGTCGGGGTCCGCCACCCCGAACGGGTGCACGCAATGATTCTCGACTCGCCGCTGCTGTCCAATCGGGACATCGAGCACGCGCGCGAAGCGATCCGCGGCGTGCTGTTGGACGGCGATCGGCCGGACACCGCCGAGTTGGCGGCCAAGGTCCGCCGGCTGGTGAACGACGGGGTGCTGACGCCGTCGTCCGGTCAGATCGCCGCCACCGTCTACGGATTCGGCGGTGCGGAGCTTTTGGACCGGCAGCTCGATCTGTTGCTGCGTGGGCGTAGCTGGCTATGGACGGCGCTGGAAAGCTCGGCCTATTTCCTTTTTCAGCGCAAGGCACCGTACCGCAACGAGGCCGATCTGGTGGGTCGGATCGGGTTCCGCGAGCTCAACTACGGTGACGTTCCCGACGGTAAACCGTTGGACCCGGCGATCGCGTTTCGCGAATTCGCATGCGAGCCGGTAGATTTCGAAGCCGAACCCTACGACCTGGTGTCGGACATGCCGAAGTTCGGCTGGCCCACCGTGGTAGTGTCCGGCGCGCGGGATCTCACGACACCGGCCTCGGTCGCCGAGCGGATCGCCTCGCTGATCCCCGCCGCGGCGCTGGTCAGCTTGCCGACCGCCGGTCACAGCGCCCTCGACAGCCGGGAGCGGGCGGCGCTGGCGATCACACAAGCGGTCCGTGACGGGCTGGTCGAACAACTACCGGCGCGGGCTGCGCAGCTCGACGCCCTGCCGGGCGCCCCCGCGATCCGGGTGCTGATCGGCGTCCTCAGGGCGGCCGGCATGGTCGAGGCAGCGTTGCCCGCGGTGGTGCCGCGTGCGCTGCAGCGGGTGACTACTTCATGAATCCTATTGTGCTGTAGTTCAAGTCGGCCATGCCCGCGGCGCCGAAGTTGGCGAGGTTATTGCGCACCGCCACGTTGCCTGGCGCCTGGAACAGTGGCAGCGAAAAGCCCTCTTCCCAGATCATCACGTCGGCTTCGTTGGCGAGCGCACGCGCGGCGCCGGGATCGAGCGCGGACAGCGTCTGCTCGATCTTCGCGTCGATGTCAGGGGTGCCGATCTTGCCGAAGTTGCTGTCGCCGTTGGACGCGTAGATCTGCGGGAGACTCGACAGCGGGAAAGCATCGCCGGACCAGCCGAACTGGGCAATGTCGAAATCACCGACGATGATGTGCTCGGTGAAGAACCCGGTGCCCGGTTTGGGGTCGAGCACCAACTTGACGCCGATCTGCGCGAGGTTGTTCTGCGCGATCTGGGCGATCTGCCGCGTGGACTGAGCCTCGTAGAACACGTCACGGATCACGAGTTGCTTGCCGCCCCTCTCCCGCACGTTGCCATTGAGCTTCCAGCCCAGCGCGTCGAGTTCCTTGCGGGCCTCATCCTGGTTGAACGCGGCCGAGGCGCTGTTGTTCTGATAGCCCTCCTGACCCGCGACGTAGATGTGATTGTTCAGCGGAGTCGGGTTGGCGGCCAGGCCGCGCTGCGTGACGTTCGCGATCATCTGGCGGTCGATGCCCTTGCAGATCGCGATCCGTAACGCCTTGTCGGCCAGGATGGATCCCTGTGCGCCGTTGAACGTGAAGTGGAACCAGGTGGGCGACGCCGCCCGGCGGATCGCGATGCCCGGCGTGCGCCTGGCGAGTGTCATCTCGTCGAGCGACGCGATCCCCGTCGCATCGATCGCGTTGTTCTGCAGGGCCGGGATCCGGGCGGCGTCGTCGAGCACCAGGAATGTGATCGAGTCCAGCTTCGGCGGCTGGCCCCACCACCTCGGGTTGCGCCTCAACACAACCCGCTGGGCCGTTCTGTCGAGGCCGGTCACGATGAACGGTCCGGCCGACGGGCCGGGACGGGTGAGCTGCCCTTTGTTGAACAGGTCTGGGGTAGCGGTCATGCTGCGCGGCTGAAGCGAGCCGCTGCCCGCGAACATGCCCTTCCACTCGGCGTACGGCTTGGCGAACGTGATCACCGCCTGCCGGTCGTCGACGCCCCTGGTGACTGACGCCACCCGGTCATACCCCGCGGTGCTGGCGGTGGCGAACGCCTTGTCCCTTCCGCTGTCGGCATCAACCTGAGCGTTGATGTCCTCCCAGGTGATCGGGGTGCCGTCGCTCCACACCGCTTTCGGGTTGATGGTGTAGGTGACCTTCTGCGGGTTGGCACCGGTCAGTTCGACGTCGGTGAAGTAGTCGGTGTCGACGGTCAGCGACCCGTTGGCCGCGATGTTGAACGCGCGCGGCAGCGTGGGCCTGATGACCGAATCAACGTCGACCGAGTTGCCGTCGATGTTCAGCGGGTTGAAGTTCGACGGGAACTCGGTCAGCGCCAGCCGCAGGTTGCCGCCGTCCCGGAGCTTGGCCGGATCCTGCGGGTTGATGTCGTTGGTGGTGCCGACCTGCGCCGCGCCGCCGGCCGACAGCGTCACGTGGTCGGCCGAGCAGCCCGCGACCGCGACGAGCAACGTGACCAGAGCGATACCCAGCTTTATGTGGGGGATCATCCGGTTCTCCTATGAGATGTTGGGTGCGGGCTGGGGTACGGCGGCCAGCAGCCGGCGGGTGTACTCGTGGTGGGGGTTGGTGAACACCTCATCGCCGTCGCCCTGCTCGACGATCACCCCCTTGTACATCACCGCCACCCGATGCGCGAGGTGCTTGACCACCGACAAATCGTGGGAGACGAACAGATAGGACAGGCCGAACCGCTGCTGCAGGTCCAGCAGCAGGTTGATGATCCCGGCCTGGATGGACACATCGAGCGCGGAGACCGGCTCGTCGAGGGCGAGGATCTTGGGCTGCAGCGCGAGCGCCCGGGCGATCCCGATGCGCTGCTTCTGGCCGCCGGAGAACTCGCCGGGATAGCGGCTGGCGTCGCCGCGTTGCAGTCCAACAATGTCGAGCAGCTCCGCCACCCGCTCGTGTGTTCGGCTCTTGTTGAACCCGTTGGCGCTCAACGGCTCCGCCAACACCTCGAACACCGGCAGGCGCGGGTCGAGCGAGGCCACCGGATCCTGGAACACCGCCTGCAGGTCGCCGCGCAGCGCGCGCCGAGCACGCGAATCCAGCGAGGCGACGTCGGCGCCGAGCACCTCGATCGAGCCCTGCTGCGGTTTGGCCAGGTCCAGGATCTGGTGCAGCGTCGTGGATTTGCCCGACCCCGACTCGCCGACGATGCCCAGCGTGCGGCCCTCCTGCAGTTCGAAGCTGACGCCGTCGACCGCACGCACCTCGCCGAACTGCCTGCGGAACACCACACCTTTGGTCAGTCGGTAGTTCTTCACCAGGTCGCTGACCCGCAGCACCACGGCCGGTTCGGCGGTTTGCCCGTCGGCGGCGGGCGGCTGCGTGGACACGCCGTAGATCTCCGCCGCGGTGCGCCCGACGACCTCGTCGGTGCGAATGCACGCGGCGCGGTGGGCGGGCCCGACCTCGATCAGGTCGGGCTCGGCGGCGCGACACGCATCGATCGCCAGCGGGCATCGCGGCGCGAACGGGCACGCGTCCGGCTGCGACGTGGCCAACGACGGCGGCGACCCGGGGATCGGGACCAGCCTCGACCCCTGCGGCGCATCCAGCCGGGGCACCGAGCCGAGCAGGCCCGCGGTGTAGGGCATCCGCCGATCGCGGTAGAGCTCGTCGACGCCGGCCACCTCGACCGGGCGCCCCGCGTACATCACGATCGCACGATTGGCGAACTGGGCCACCACGCCGAGGTCATGGGTGATGATCACGACGCCCGCGCCGGTGACATCGCGCGCCGTCTCGAGCACGTCGAGGATCTGCGCCTGCACGGTCACGTCGAGCGCGGTGGTCGGCTCGTCACAGATCAGCAGGTCCGGGTCGTTGGCGATCGCGATCGCGATGACCACGCGCTGGCGCTCGCCGCCGGACAGTTCGTGCGGAAACGACCGCGACCGCCGCTCGGGTTGTGCGATGCCCACGAGGTCGAGCAGCTCGACGGCCCGCCGGCGGGCCGCGCGCCTCGAGACGCCCCGCTGGTGGACCTCGATCGCCTCGGCGATCTGGTCGCCGACGGTGTACACCGGTGTCAGCGCCGACATCGGATCCTGGAACACGGTGCCGATCAGCCGTCCGCGGATGCGCGACATCCGGCTGTCGGGCAGGCCGAGCAGCTCGTCGCCGTGCAGCCGCACTGACCCGGACACCCGGGCGTAATCGGGCAGCAGGCCGACAACCGCCAGCGCGCCCGCCGACTTGCCCGAGCCCGACTCACCGACGATCGCGACCACCTCCCCCGGATCGACGTGGTAGGTCATGCCCCGCACCGCGGCGACAGGTGCGGCGTCGGTGGGGAACGTCACCCGCAGGTCCGTGACCTCGAGCAGTGGGCTCACCGGCGCAGCCTTCCACTGCCAGGGTCCAGTGCGTCACGCAACCCGTCGCCGACCAGGTTGGCGCACAACACGATCAACACCAACACCCCGGCCGGGAACAGGAACACCCACGGGAACGTCGTCGCCGAGCTGGTGCCGTCGGCGATCAGCGTGCCCAACGATACATCGGGCGGCTGCACCCCGAAACCCAGAAAACTCAGCCCCGTTTCGGCCAGGATCGCGATCCCGACATTGAGGGCGGTGTCGATGATCAGGATCGACGCGACGTTCGGCACGATGTGGCGGACGATGATGCGCCAGCTCGGCACGCCCATATACCTTGCGGCCTGCACGAACTCGCGATCCCGCAAACTCATCGTCATGCCGCGGACAATCCGCGAGCTGATCATCCAGCCGAACCCCGCGAGCAACACGATCAGCCAGAAGATGCTTCCAGACGCCTTGGTGCGCGGGGTCACGATCGCAATCAGGATGAAGCTCGGCACGACCAGCAGCAGATCGACGAGACGCATCAGCATCCGATCGCGCCAGCCGCCGAAATACCCCGCGATCGACCCGACGGTGGCCGCGATCGCGGTGGAGATGAACGCCACGCAGACACCGATCAGCATCGACTTCTGCATGCCGCGCAGCGTCTGCGCGAAAATGTCCTGCCCGAGCGAGTTCGTCCCGAACCAGTGGTCGACCGTCGGCGGCTGCAGCAGGGCGTTGTAATCCAGCTCGGTGTAGCTGTAGGGGAGGAACGGGGGCAGCGCGTAGCAACCGACGAACAACACGACCAGCAGGATCAGCGCGACGACCGCCGGCACGTTCCGCAGGAAACGGCGCAGCACCAGGGTGCGCCGGGACGCGAACCGCGCCGTGTCCAGGCCGGAGCGGACAGTCGTGGCGGTGGTCTCCGTCGCCTGCGTCATGACGCACGCACCCGCGGATCCAGCGCGGCGTAAATCACGTCGGAAAGCAGGCCCGCCAGCAGGATCGCCGCCCCGGAGAACACGGTGAACGCGGCGATGATGTTGGTGTCCTGCGTCGAGATGCCCTGGACCACCCACTCACCCATGCCGTGCCAGCCGAAGATCTTCTCGGTGAACACCGCGCCGGTGACCAGGCCACTGACCCCGTAGGCGAACAACGTGGCCATCGGGATCAGCGCCGTGCGCAGGCCGTGCTTGAACAGCGCGCGGCGGCGGGTGAGCCCCTTGGCCCGCGCCGTGCGGATGAAGTCCTGGCTCAGCACGTCGAGCATCGCGTTGCGCTGATAGCGGCTGAACTGGGCGATCGAGGCCAGCGCCAGCGTGAATGTCGGCAGCACCAGGTGCTGCAGACGGTCGATGAAGTGGTTCCACCAGCCACCGGTCACCCACGGCGACGTCTCGCCGGTGTATTCGAAGAGCTGCACGCCGAAGACCGTGTTGATTTTCAGCGCGGCCATGATGAGCAGATTCGCGATCACGAACGTCGGGATGGAAAGCACCAGCAGCGAGAGCACGGTGATCACGCGGTCCGACAGCCGGTACTGCCGAATCGCGCCCCACGCGCCGACGACCACCCCGATGACGGTGCCCAGCACCGAGCCCAGAACCAGCAGCCGCAGGCTGACCCGGACGCGCCGCCACAGCTCCTCCGAGACCGGCTGGCCGGCGACCGTGGTGCCGAAGTCCCCGCGGACCGCGCCCGACACCCACCTCCCGTAGCGCACCGGGAGTGGCTTGTCGAGGCCGAGCTCGGCCGTTTTCGCGGCGATCACTGTTTGCGGCGGCCGGGGGTTGCGGTGCAGCAGGCTGTCCAGCGGGTGGAAGGTCACCGACGCCAGGCTGAAGGTCAAAAACGACGCCAGGGCCAGCAGCACGATGTAGTTGAGCAACCGACGGGCCAGAAATCGCGTCATCCGGGCCCGCCGTGCGTCTGCTGCAGCATGCGCACAGGGTAGGTCGAGTCGGCCGGGCTCAGTCAGCGGGCATGCCGTGTTTCGTCCGGGTCCGGAGCGGTTATCCCGGGTGGCGGACGGCTGCGACCCGTGTCGAGCGTGAAAGAGGCGGCGGGCGGTAAAAGCCGTCGCCCTTCCAGCAGAAGCCCCTCGTGTGAGCTCCGAGGGGCTTCTGTGTTTTGTGGTCTTTGCTTGTTCGGGTGGTCTGTGTGGTCGACGGCCCGGAATCGGCCTGATCCGAACGGGCGTTCTTGCTGCGGACGCGCTGATAGCATCGGCGTGCTTTGTGCCGACGACCTGCGAGGAAGTCCCATTGACCGCCACCGACGAGTTCCTGGCAAACAACGAGCGTTATGCGAGCACCTTCAAGGGCCCGCTGCCAATGCCGCCCAGCAAGCATGTGGCCGTCGTGGCATGCATGGACGCGCGGATGGACGTGTACCGAATCCTCGGACTCGGCGAAGGTGAGGCGCACGTAATCCGCAACGCCGGGGGGGTCATTACCGACGACGAGATCCGTTCGCTGGCAATCTCACAGCGGCTGCTCGGCACTAAGGAGATCATCCTGATCCACCACACCGACTGCGGCATGCTGACTTTCACCGACGACGAGTTCAAGCGGTCGATCCAACAGGAGACCGGCATCAAGCCCGAATGGGCCGCGGAGGCCTTCGGAGACCTGGAGGAGGACGTGCGGCAGTCGCTGCGACGGATCGAGGCCAGCCCGTTCGTGACCAAGCATGAATCGTTGCGCGGGTTCATCTTCGACGTCGCGACGGGCAAGCTCAACGAGGTGACGCTGAATTAGCCGATCTTGTACGTCGCGATCGCTTTGGCGACCAGTTCGCCGTCCGGTCGCACCACCTCGGCCTCGCAGTTGACCAGCGACCTGCCCCTGCGCAGCACGCGGCCCCTGCCGATCAAGTCGGTCGCGCGGGCAGGGGCCAGGAAGTCCAGCGCCATCGACACGGTCACACCCCGCAGCGATTCCGGGGCCGGTGCTCCGGACCAGGCCGCCGCCATGACGGTCAGATCGGCCAGGGTCGCGATCGCGCCGCCGTGAACTATGTCGCCGATCGTCACGTTGGACGGATCCCACGGCATCCGCAGCCGCACCTGGTCGGGTTCCAGGGAGTCGGCCACAATGCCGAGCTTGGTGACGAACGGGGACTGCGGCAGGAATGTGGCGATGACCTGGGCGCCACCGGACGGCGCGCCTTGCGGTGTTTCCGGGGAGGTCGGTACGGGCTTCGACATGGGTCAAAGTATGTCGATCAGCTGCCGGAACCGTACGGCCGGGTGATGATCTCCAGGTAATGGCCGGCGGGGTCGCGGAAGTAGACCCCGCGACCACCGTCGTTGCGGTTGATTTCCCCGGGGCGGCTGCCCCGCGGGTCGGCCCAGTGCTCGAGGCCCTGGTCGGTGATCCGCCCGTAGATCGCGTCGAAGTCGTCCTCGGACACCAGGAACGCGTAGTGCTGTGGGCGCACGTCGTCGCCGGCGTCGGCGAAGTCCAGCGAGGCGCCGTGTTCGAGTCGCACGACCAGGAAGGGCCCGAACGGCGTCGCGGTCGGCAGGCCGAACAAGTCGGTGAAGAAGGCTGCCGACTTCTGCTTGTCCTTGGCGGCGACGATGGTGTGATTGAACGCGATGGCCATGTGGTCTCAGTCAACCATCTTCATTCCAAGGCCGCCAATGCCTCAGGATGGAGGAGTGCCAGACGACGAAATCCTTGCGGGACCCCGCATTTTGTTGCGGCAACCCCGGCTGGACGACGCCGACGCACTGTTCACCCGCATCGCATCAGACCCGCAGGTGACGGAGTACCTGTTGTGGCCGCCACATCCCGACGTCGGCGAGACGCGGCGGGTCATCAGCGAACTCTTCAACCTCGGCGACGACCACACCTGGATGATCGCGATCCGCGACACCGGCGACGTGATCGGCCAGCTCGGCTATCGACGGCCGCGACCCCACGCCGCCGAGCTCGGCTACTGCCTCGCCCGCCAGTGGTGGGGACAGGGCCTGATGTCGGAGGCGGTGCGGGTCGCACTGGACTCGCTGGCACGAGATCCGGCGCTGTATCGCGTATCGGCGGCCTGCCACGTCGCAAACGCCCGGTCCGCCCGCCTGCTCGAACGTGCCGGCCTCGCACTGGAAGGCAGGCTGACCCGCTACGCCGTGTTTCCCAACCTCGGTCCCGAGCCGCAGGACGGCCTACTGTACGCGAAAGCGATGAGATAGGAGTGATGATGCCGAGTCCGTTTGAGTTGTCTGACCTTTCGCTACCGGTCATCGTCGCGCCGATGGCCGGCGGACCATCGACTCCGGAGCTGGCCGCGGCCGCGACGAACGCGGGCGGTCTCGGGTTCGTCGCCGGCGGGTATCTGTCGGCCGACACCTTCGCCGAGCGCGTGGTGACGGCCCGCAAGCTCACGTCCGGCCCGCTCGGAGTCAATCTGTTTGTGCCGCAGCCAAGCACGGGGACCTCCGCGCAGATCCAGAGCTACGCTGCCGCACTGTCCGCAGAAACCGAACGCTATAGCGTCGCGCTCGGCGAACCGCGATACGACGACGACAGGTGGTCTGCGAAGTTGGA
>Ga0335081_10022449_pt1 | contig 10210 bp, 8 predicted proteins | sample Lox_Sample_35_FD_206713 | JGI IMG/M metagenome (GOLD analysis project Ga0335081, IMG submission 206713) | Soil microbial communities from Loxahatchee National Wildlife Refuge, Florida, United States - Lox_Sample_3.5 | ecosystem: Environmental > Terrestrial > Soil > Wetlands | place: USA: Florida... | reverse complement strand
CTGGCCTGCAACCGCAGCCGGTCGCGCCGAAATGAAATGAAAGCAGACGAGGCGTCCGTTGGTGGGGCGAGACGCTGTCGAGCTCTGACTGTAGAACATTTCACACAGAAGGCGATCAGCGCAACCAGGAGGGAAAAACGGTGGCCGATTTTCGTTCGCTTCGTTTGCTTGTATTCCTCGGTCGTAATTTTCCAAAGAAGCAGGCTTCCGCTTTGACAAAGGTTTGCAGTCCGGCCGAAAATAGTCTCGAATTTCAGATGCCACGGTATCAATGGCTGTTGTTTGACGCGGACGGCACGCTGTTCGATTATGAACGGGCCGAGGCCGCGGCCCTTGCGCTCGCCTGTGGCCAATGCGGCATCCCCTTCCGGCCCGACTTGCTGGCAAACTATCGCCGCGTCAACCAGGAAGTGTGGCAAAGTCTGGAAAAGGGTCTGACAACGCCGGATGAATTGAAAGTGCGCCGTTTTGAATTGCTCTTTGCCGCCACCGGCATTCGGCATTCTGCCACCGAATTCAGCGACCGCTATCTCGAATGCCTGGGCACCTGCTCCGAATTGATGGAAGGCGCTCGCGAGTTGCTGGACGCCCTGAAGCAGGATTACCGGCTGGCCATCCTCACGAACGGTTTGCAGGCGGTTCAACGCGCCCGTCTGGCTCGATCCGCCATCCGCGAGCACATCGCGGACATTATCATCTCGGAGGAAATCGGCTTCGCCAAACCGGCACCGGAATATTTTGACGCTGCGTTCCGGCAACTGGGTAATCCAGCCAAACAGGAAGTTCTGATGATCGGCGACAATTGGCTTTCCGATATCCAAGGCGCGGCCCGCTACGGTCTGGATACCTGCTGGTTCAATCCCCGCCGCCAACCGCGTCCGGAGGGATTGCCGCCGACCTTCGAGGTGGCCTCTCTGTGCGAGCTCCCCGGCCGCCTGCCCACTGGAAAAGGTGGCTGGTGAGTCGAACGCGTTTTAACCGCAGATTTCGCAGATCGACGCAGATTTTCATTGAGCTAAACTTCCGCAGTGAATCGGGAGCGCCGCCGGCATTCTCCTCTCCGCCTCGATCGTGATCCCTCGCTCGCGGGCGCGGGAGAGGGTGGTCGCAGACCGGGTGAGGGGCGTTGGAGGAAAACACTCTTCCACGGAGAGGAACAGGCGAGGTGTCGAAAAAGTCCATGATTCCCCGTTTCGTCACACCCGATTTTGTTTTGCCCACGCAGCGCGTCGCCATCTTCGTCCACGGCTGTTTCTGGCCAGTCAGGCATCCCGCATTGATCCCAGCAGAGCATCTTCCGACGCCGTCCAGTTACGGCGATTCACCCAACCGAGGCTCACTTCTCCACCTCCAATGGCACATAAATGTCCGTGAGCCCAAACGCCGTATGCATCCCCTCCAGACCATTCACCGCCACCAAAAGCGACGGGGCCTTCCGCACTTTGCGGCCGCTCTTGGGCAGCCATGAGCAGAACAATTTTTCATAGCCCCTGGCGATCGCCCATCTTGGACAATTCCTCGCCACGACATAATCGCCGCCCGCGATCGTCCGCACACGCACCGGCTTCGTCGGCACATACTTCTCACCTACCGTCACGCAGGTGTCAGAACGCAATTTCTCCGGCGGTGTGACCTTCGGATTATCCAGGGGCACGCCGATGAACAACGAATCCTTGCGCGGCATCCGGTCCTTCTTGAGCCTCTTCGTAAAATCCAGCCATTTCCGATACGACCCATCATACGGCCCCACATGCCGCATATACGCGACCCGCCGCGGTTCCAACGTCGTCACTTCGATGTTTATTTGCTCCGCCAGGGGCCGCTTCGGCTGCAACGGCATATAAATATCCACCCGCCATTTCCCGGGCGCGACCCCCTTGAAGGTATCGACCCACAGGATAAAGCTCGGCGCAGGCCGCAACTCCCGGGAACTTCGCGCGAGCCATTTGCCATACAGATACCCGAAGGCGTCCTTGATTTTCCCGACCGGGCAATTTTTCGCCACGGCGTAATCGCCGCCGTCGATGGTCTGCAACTTAACCGGCTGCTTCGGCCCATAGTCGCCATCCACCGTGATGCACGCATCGTAACGAAGCTCCGCCGCCGGGGTCACCGCTGGATTATCGTGCCCCATGCCGATGAACACCGAACGCTTGCGAATCCGCTTGTCCGCCGACAGGCGTGCCATGAGGTCAAACCACGTTTTCCTGGTATCTTCGTATGGCCCGACATGGCGCAAATAAGCCACGCGCATCGGTTTGATTTTCCGGATAATGACTTTCATAACTTTTGTGGTGATGTGATTGGTGTTGAATGTGGTCAAAGGAACGCCCGGCCGAAAATGCACGCCGGACGGCGCGGCGAGAATGGCGATGGGGCCCGTCGCGCGGCGAAACTCCGCCGGCGATACTCCGTAGGCCGCCTTGAACGCCCGCGTGAACGCCTCATGCGCCTCGTAACCCGCGTCCAGGGCCAGTTGAATCACCTGCTTCGCGCCCGACCTTAATTCCATTGCCGCCCGCTCCAACCGCAGCCGCCGCACATGGTCCGCAATCGTCTCACCCGTCATCGCCGCGAAGACGCGATGAAAATGAAAACTCGAAAAACACGCCACACTCGCCAACTCCTCCAAATCCAACGCTTCATCCAGATGCTCCTGGATATGCCTTAACACCCGCAGAATGCGCTCGTGATAATCATTCCACGTTGTCTTGTGCTTTGGCCGTGTGCCGCTCATTTGCACGCTAAACTAGCAAACGCCATTACGGGCCGCTTGACTAATCTTGCGGTTTTGCAACTCCGACAATTTTCAACCACGGATGGACACAGATGGACACGGATTCTTATTGCGCTAAACTGCCGCCGTGAATCGTGATCGCCAGTTGCCTGAACGCGATTCCTTCTCCGCATCCGATGGGGAGAAGGTGGCGAAGCCGGATGAGGTGCACGGAGTCGTGTCCAAAGATCCTCTCACAAAAAAACGACGAAGCTGGAACATGTCGCGCATCCGGGGCAAGGACACGACGCCCGAACGCATCGTCCGCTCGCTGTTGCATCGGCTGGGTTACCACTTCCGCCTCCACGTCCGGATACCGATTAGCACGAAAGACACGAATCACACGAAACCATTTAACCGTAAAGGAACACAAAGCGCACAAAGACGATTCCCTCTCCGCCTCGAGCGGGGAGAGGGTCAGGGTGAGGTGTCGAAGCGTACTCCGGTCTCTCAACCCTCAACGCTCAACCCTCAACTATCGCAACGCCGCTTTATCACTCCAGATATTGTGCTGGTAAAACAACGCGTTGCGATATTTGTCCACGGCTGTTTCTGGCATCGGCATCGTGGCTGCAAAAACTGCACCACGCCGACGCACCGGCGCGAATGTCGGGAATGTCAATTTCGATGAAAGTGAATTGCCGTTTGTGAGCAAACACAAACCCACGGAAGGATGGACATAATTCTGTCGGACTTTTTAAGATTGTGTTTCGCGCAGAGCAAACGGACATTCGAAGCTGTTAAACTGCTACCACCCTTCGAGAAAGGAATGTCGTGGTCATAGTGAAGATTTTTATCCGAGCCGCATTCTGCACAGCGTCCACGATCACGCCGCCACACCTCGATTTTCACATGCGTCGGAATCAGCCGGTTGTGTGGCAACTCTGTGACGCGACCCAATATTTTTTTCTCTACCGGTTTGAGATGAAACTTGAAAACCTTGCGCTTACCGTCAGAGACGGATTCGGCATCAACTAACTCAAAGAAGCCTTTGTAGCACCAGATGCCACGAGCAATTTTCTCGTACACTTTGATCAATTCCGGCTTTTTGCGCGCGTTGTTCTTGTAGTCGATCGCCGCACGAAAGAATTTACCATTTTCTGTCCAAGCACCACTCGGAGTCTGAAGTGGCTGGTTAATAGATTTGGGCTGCGGACCATCTTTGGAACGTGGTTTGTCGTGCCCTTCGTATATCAGGTTTCCAGTACTTTCATCGAGCACATCTGCGTATGGTGCTCCTTTGCGGACTGACATCAGGAAAATCGAATATCCATTCCCAACGCCGAAGTTCATGCCTTTTTGAAGATTGATACGCTCTTCGGCCACTAGGTCGCTGTAAGCTATAATATCATCAACTTTCATGCCATGCGGATTGATGTTATGGCTAACGGATACTAGTTTGACCAGGAGAAAAAATGGCGATGTTGGAAACGCTTCCTCAATGGCCTATTGGGTTGGGTCGTCGCTAACCTAAACTCCGGTGCGCTTTAAGAAGTCAGCCAATTGCCGGACTACTTCTCGGAAAACTCTCGTCTGAACACCTTGTCCTAAAATCTCAATTGCTGTTGCGTAGTGGTCGCAGTCAATCGTGCAGCCCATTAATCGTTCGACTTCTGCTTTGTGGAGCAGGCGCAGTCCGTGCGGCGTCTCGACAAATGGGCCGGTATTGATTTTGTGGTACGACCGAACGATCGTCGGCACACGCTTGGAATCTTTGTTAATCGTTGTGAAACCGAAGCCGTGGCCGAGCATGGCGTGGCGCGCGTTGTGCCGACGCAATGCTTCAATGCTCCGAGCAATCCGCTCGACTTCTGAACGCTCCGATTCTGTGGGGGCATCCAGATATTCACCGGCACAACCGATAAACGGTGTTTTCGGTGAAACGATTTCAAATCCCGGTCTCAAAGTGGCGACCATGACCCAACGCCTCCGGTCTTGCGGCTCACTCCATTCGCCCCACGGATCAACAATTGTTTCGGTCGTGTGGTAACCAATTCGTTTCAAATGCTCCGTCAGGCTAAGACAGGCAAGCGAATTGCCGAACGCAGGCACGTTTTCAAAAACGCACGCCGTCGGAAGGTGATGTACGACGATTTCGGCAACACACAAATACAGGTCGCCGGTGTCGCCGAGTTCAGGTTTGCCGGCCAGCGATTTCTTGGCTCGGCCGAGAGTTGAATGACTTGTACACGGAATTGACGCGACCAGAATTTCGTGCGTGGGTAATTCGGCAGGATGAACCCGCCGGATGTCGGTCTGATACAGAACCGCGCTGGGGTGAGCTGCCTGCCAGACGTCCGCGTACTTCGGCTCCAGTTCAATGCCAGCAATCAGATGCAAATCCGGGCAATTGGCGATGGCGGCGGAGAGCGTCCCACCGCCGCAAAACATTTCGATGGTTTTGAACGGTGGCTGCGCTTCCAAACGTCGGCGAATGTGGAATCCGCGCACGGATGGCACGATGTCGATACGCTTGAATGCCGCCGTTACTTTGATTTCTCGATAACCATCCAGCGGTGAGAGCAAGGCGCGATTTGCGATGTCGATGATTGGGCGACCTCGCCCTGCCGAGATGCGTTTCGATACATGATTGTTTGCGAGAACGACAGGGCGGAGCCAAACCCCGTTTATGCGTTGTTCGATCGAAAAGGGAACGCCCGCCGAGAAGCCGAGTGTTTCCAACCGACGCGATTCCAGCCAAAGGCGCGGGCTGGATCGGTTTTCACCGAGCTTTTGGAATGAAATGAGTTTCATGGAATTTCAATTGAAGTGAACGGCGTAAGTTAGTCCATGGACGATGAGTCAAGTCGCGGAAAACGATCTCGAATTGGATGAGTGTTGAATTACGCTTAGGCATAACGGCAATGTTATGCCATTTTGCGCGCCCGGCGTCTGTGGACTATCGGCTACATGTTTTCGCAGGCGAAAACTGGAGGCCAGAGATCAGAAATCAGAGGTCTTCCGTCTTCACCGCATTACGACGTGGCAGGTCGCTTCGACGCGGGAAGGAGGACGGAAGCCGGGTGCAGGAATTATTTCGGCGGGTAATCACCGAAATCCAGACCGAACAGGTGGTTGGGCGGGCTGGGCTTGAATTCGTGGTAGGCGCCGGCATGCCAGACAATCAAATCCAGTTCCGGCGTGTTCCGCAAATCCCGGCCGTAGCGATATTGATTGAAATTGTGCACGCGCACCCCATAAACGGCCACAATCACGTCGCCGGTCCTCATGCCGGCGGATTTCAGCAGATCGTTCTCCTGCCGGATCCAGACGCCGTCAGCCGGCTGGCCTTGAAAGTCGCTCAGCCCGACCTTTTCAATCCCTTTGGGGAACAGCTCGCGGATGTGTTTTTGCACCTCGGGTTCAAAATGCGCGTCGCCGGTGCGCGCCCGGTAACGCGCGCAAAAATCGAGCAGCGGCAACGGGTCCTCGTAACGCTCGTCTATTTTGGCATACCAATCGAGCGCGTCATCGTAGTTGGTAGTGCTTTCAAAAAAGATCGCCTTGGCCTCCAGACCCACATAGGAATAAACCTCGGCGGCGTAGTCGGCTATTTCCCGCGCTTTGTCGGTCTCGCCTTTCTTCAAGTAATAGCGCACCCGCCAGACGGCGTGATTGGCAATGCGGACGCTGTCGGGATCGGAGTCACAGGCTTTTTCAATGTAGGACGCGGCTTTGTCCTCGTTCGTGCGGTTCAGGAAATAATCGCCGATATCGTAATAGGAGGCCGGGTTCAACTGCGCCGCCTGAACCATCAATTTCTCATACCGGTCCGGCTGGTCATAGACCGAATTGGCGACGGTGCGTAATGCGGTAAGCGAGTAAGGGAGCAGGGGGCCATACAAGGCCATCGCCTGATCGTAAGTCGGGCCATTGGTGTATGCTTTGGTAATGATGAAATTCATGATGCGGCAATCGTAAGGCGCGAGTTTGCGGAGTTGCTCGAACTTTGCGAGAACATCGGCGCGCCCAATCAGGCTCGGATGATTCAAGCGCGGGTTCAGATCGTACACCGTTCCCGGCAGCGGATTGTAACAGTGCCATTCATTGATATGGGGGTTCGGATTCGGGTTATACCAGGGGGCGAAATTGACTTTGTAACAAAGCCAGTTCCAGCATTCCGCCGGGACCAGTTGCGGCGTGGCGACCGTCACCTTGAACCCTTCGTCCACGGATCGGTGGTAGGACCCGACGTCCGTGCAAACGAGCCGGCGAACGAAGGGGTACAGCCGCAGTCCGCCAAATTCCCGCTCGCATTTGGCTGCGAATTCTTTGGCGTCGTCGGGGACACCCCACATAGAGTTCATGAACCGGAAATTCTGCTGGACGGCGTGGCACAGGTGCCGTTGCAGGAAGTCCGCCCATTGGCCCCAGCCGATGATGCGCACGTGAACCGCGCCGCCGGAACCGGTGATGAAACAACGGTCCGGTAATGCGTTCAGGGCCTGTACCAGCCCGCCGCGCGACAGCTTCTCCTGATGCGAAAGTTGATAGACGCCGGCAATCTCCCGCAGTTCCAACGGAATCGAAACCGCCAGCAATTGATGTCCCATTTCAACCGAATAACCCTGCTGATTGGCAACGCGGACGAAATCAATGGTCTGCTGTTGCACATCGTTGAGTTTTGTCCAGGCGACGGACGCGGAGACGTAATCTGCCATGGCAGAGAACCATTCCACGCCTTCGATTGGGGACAGGCCACCGGCTTCACCCACCAACCGGTAATCGCCGGTGTCCCGTATCCGCAAGGCCCGAATCACGGGCGCCACGGAAACGTCATTGGTGCCGATGGCGTCCAGTTGTTTCAGCGCCAGCGCCTGGTCGCCAATCAAGGTCAGCAACAGGGCTTCCGCCATTTGCCCGTTGAGGCCGTAAGTATTGGTGCCGCTCAGGAAACGCGCCATGGCCAGATGCGCCGTCATGCGGGAAAGCGGCGCGCGGATTTCAAAGAAAAGCCCGGAATGGTCGCGCAGCAGGAACGTCCCCAACAGCGCCGCCGCTTCTTCGTGCAGTGCCGGATTGACAAAATCCGCCTCCAAAGCCGCAGACAAACGCTGGTTTTCCTGCTCGATGGTTTCCGCCGTGCCATCGGTAAGTTTTGACAGCAGCGCAGAGTCTTCCGGCCCAGGCGGACTGCCGGCGCTCAAGCTCATCGTCCGCGCCAGTTCCCCCGCCACGTTCTGATAAATCACCGGGGACCAGATTGGACCGTTGACATTGACCTCCAGGTTCAAGTCGCTTTGTTTGGGGTCCAGGCGGATCAGCAATTCGTACGTGGGCGTGTCCGTGGGCGAGCCGGGTTTCTCCGCGGCCGTGACCAGGAAATGCTTTTGGTCCGGCAACCGGTGGAACGCCGCATAAAACATCTGCTCGGCCAGATCGGATACAATCGTTTCGACAATGAATTGCGATTCGGTCTGGAATGGAGTTTGAAAATAGGCAGCCGGATTTGTCGGCGGAGCTGGTGACTTCGGTTTGCAGCCACCGCTCAATCCGACAACGAAAAGGAGGCACATCACTCCAACGTTTTTGAACATGCTGAAAATGGGGTTAAATCCAAAACTCAATCCCTGCTATCGCTTCCGCGGCACCGTGTCAATTCCAATCGGCAGGGTGAAAAAACATCATTCCGCGCAAAAGACCTTTGCCGACTTTCGTTTGAACATGCCAGGACGGGAGCGGATGAGCTTCCGCATTTCGGTTGGCGAAGGTTTTTTCTTTCGACCGGCCATGACGCGATATTGCACCCGGCCGGCGTTGATGTGAACAGGAAATAACGAAGTAATTTGGCGGTTGGGAGCTGGCAGTTGGTTAATGCCAAAATCAACCGCTGATTCCATCCCTGATTACCAGAGACGAACCGCACGAAGGCACGGTATAAAGAACAACGGGGAAGTCGCCAGCAGGATTCCCAATGTCCATGCCCGCCGCGCCGGCACGGACCAGTCCTCAACGCGCAGTCGGGCTTCCACCAGCACGAACAGGCCTTGAACCACAAAGAACACCGCCATCATGCAGGCCACTACCACCATTCCGGGTTCGCTGGCCAGCAGGGCGGCTACCATTGCCGCGTGGAACACGCCGCTGACGAAAAAGGCGCAGAAGATTCCCAGCGCCGGATGTCGTCGTCGCGCCAATGGCGAATAGATGATACGGTGAAATATCAGACTCGCCTTGTGGTTCCAGCGTTGGCCCCAGAATTCCCGCAGGCTGCGCGAGGCAATGGGATTCCGGTGATTGGCCGCCAAATCCAAACCCGCGGCCAGATACCAAAACTGCATCAGGGCGACCAGAAAATCTCCCAGGGCGTAGCCTGACAGCGCGCCCGCAAACAGACGCAACAGGACGATGGTCGTATCGGTACGGCCTGCCGCGTGCAACAGGAACTGGAACGTGAGGTTGAAAACCAGCCCGGCCAGCAGAACGCGGCCCAGGACCGGCCACGACAGGTTCGGTGTGCCGGGTCGGACCCGGCGGCGATTGAGCCAGGCTACCAACAGGGCGTATCCCGCCGATACCGGAAACGAAAACAGCAGCCAGCCGCCCAAGGCCGGATAATTCACCGCGTCATGGGCGATGGGTGACGGCACAAAATTCAGTGTCAGGTAATGAAGGCCAAACAGGTAACTCACGCCCGGCAATCCCAGGTGTTGGGGCAATGCCAGAAAGACTTGCAGACAAAACAGCGCATGAATGGTGGCGGACAAGAACAGCAGCGCGAGAATTTCGGATCGCAGTGTTCCGGGACCGTCCTGCCGGGTCGGGGCCATGTTCATCAGGGTTTCGCGGTAAGCACGAGAGGTAAGCCATTCGTCGTCAATGTCAAAATCTAAATGGTCGCCGCGAGTTTAAACCAGGGCTGAACAAAGCGAGGATGGAGGAAGGCGGAAATTCGAAGGTAGAAGGTTGAAGATGGAAGATGGGGAACACAAACAAGGCTAAAGGCTGAATTCTAAAGGCTGAAAGCAGACTGCAAGCATTCAGAAGTCAGAAGTCAGGATTTAGAAGAAAATCTGCGTTCATCGGCGGTTGAAACGGCTCGCGAGGATCAGCCTTCGCCCGGCTTCCGCCGTCGGCGAGACGGGTCGGCTCGACAAGCTGCGTTCAGAATTCAAAACGGGATCCGTTTTCCTATTACCAAACCGCCATTCCGTCTTACGATGCCGGTCAATCCATTCACGAAGGGAAAACCGCGACTGAACCGATGATTCATTACCGACAGTCAACCAAATTAACAACCGTATCCTCACCGTACGCGGCCTGAGAGTGATTCTTGATACCGATCTGGCGCGACTTTACGGTGTTCCGGTCAAACGTTTGAACGAACAACTGAGCCGCAACCTGCAAAAATTCCCCGCGGACTTCGCCTTTCGACTTATCGCCTCGGAATGGGCAGCTCTGCGGTCACAGCTTGAGGCGGTGTCGGCGCAACCT
>Ga0335081_10022447_pt1 | contig 10211 bp, 8 predicted proteins | sample Lox_Sample_35_FD_206713 | JGI IMG/M metagenome (GOLD analysis project Ga0335081, IMG submission 206713) | Soil microbial communities from Loxahatchee National Wildlife Refuge, Florida, United States - Lox_Sample_3.5 | ecosystem: Environmental > Terrestrial > Soil > Wetlands | place: USA: Florida... | reverse complement strand
ACCGAACTCGCGGGTGCCGGCCAGCCCCAGCTCGTCGAAGACATGTCCCTTCTGCTGGAGCCACCGGACCAGTTCTCCGCTCGCGGGGATGCCTGCCAGAGTCGACTTGTCACGGAACACAAAGAGGCCGGCCACCCCACGCTCGCGTGAGCGTTCTTCGACAAATCCGCCGTCCGAGTAGCTCCACCGACACTCAAAGGTCTGGGAAACTCCCACCCAATCACGGTCCCCTGCCGGTAGCTCGAACGCTGCCGGCAAGATCAGATCCGACCACACGAGCATGAACGGCTCGCCGTCAGGCAGCAGGGCCAGCGCCTGATCAACACCGCCGCACGTCCCCGCCCCGGCAGCTTCAACGACTTGGTACTCGACGTCGGCGAACGCGGCGAGGTACTCGCGCAACACTTCCCGGTGATAGTCCGCGATGACGACGAACCGCTTGTCCGGGAACTTGCGGAATAGATGAAAGATCATCGGCAGGTTCTCGACCGGCACAAGCGCCTTTGGCTTGTTCGTGGTCAGATGCTCCAGGCGCGTACCCTTGCCGCCGGCTTGTACGACTATGTAGTCCACGGTCCTGAGACCAGCCGTGGACATCGCCCTTTGCGGCTGGCCCGCGAACGTGTCGGCGGTCGCCAAGTCGATCGACCCCCGGGCCGCAGTGCTGGGCTCTGGGGCCAACGGGCTTTCGATGTGCGCGATGCGAGCGAGCGTCGTGTCGAGGGACATCACGCGAGATGATCGGCACCGGCGCGCGACAGTTGAGGCGCCTCCCCAAGGTTCCGCAGTCAAGAGCTGGACGAGACTGCCGATGAACCGGAGTGAACCTCGATGAGCCTCCCGCCTGGAGCGGTGCGGTGACCCTCTTCACTAGCAAGATCAACCACCTGCTTGCCCTCACGGAAGCCGACAGAGACGCCACGCAGGCGCTGGCTCGGGGAGAAGCTCCGTGCCTTGTGGTCGACGCCGACTTCTTCACGAAGCTGGGAGCCGGTGTGACGATCACCAGCGCTCAGACGATCGTCGTCGGTGAGGCCATCGGCGCGCTCGAGGCGATGGTTGCCGAAGGCAAACAGCCGTTCGTCCTGTATGCGGTCGAACATGCACAGGACGGCCTTGCCCTCATTGAGTGGCTCACCGACCAGGGATTCAAGTACCGAGGCGTCGGCGGATACGACGTCGGTGGTTACGTACACGACGACCGGGTCGCGCGGGAGACGATCGAAAACGCGCTCCTCGAACAGACCTTTGACGGGTACGAGAAGTTCTGGGACCCCGGGTCACATCAGGACTTCGTCAACCTGACCCAGGCGCTTTATCGAACTCGTCGGTTGTCCGGAGACGTCGTGGAGGTGGGGTGCTTCCGCGGGAGTAGCGGGTCGGTGATGCTCGACTACGCGGCGAAAAAGAACCTCCCGCCCAGGCGCTTCTGGTTCTTTGACGTATTTCACGGGTTCGACTACCACGAAGCGCTCGCGAGTTCCGACGCGACCTGGGCGAACTCTCACGCCACGGAGGGTGACGCGATCGTCCGCCAACGCCTTGAGCGGAAGGCCGGCGCCAATCAGGTCACGGTCAAGAAACTGAACATCATCACCGACCCGATCCCTGATGATCTGGGGCCGATCGCAGTCGCGAACATAGACGTGGATCTCTACGAGGCGGTGTTGGCCGGGTTGACCAGGATCGCTCCGCTGATGCAGATCGGAGGCATCATGATCTGTGAGGATGCGGGGCATACGCCGGCGCTGGTCGGAGCAGCCCTGGCCCTAGAGCAGTTCCTGGACTCGGAACTCGGCGCTGGGTTCACGCCAGTCCACATGACCTCGGGACAGACCTTCCTGGTCAGGCACTCATAACGGCGCCCTAGTCGGCGTCGGCCACGATCGACCCCACGCGCTCGCCGAGCCCTGGGTCGCGCCGGTACACGATCGCGCCGTACACGAGCGCGACCACGAGCACCCCGAGCGCGATCCACGCGTACGAGTTGAACGGCGCCGGCTGCCCCGGCTTGACCAGCTCGTACAGCGGATAGCCGATCGCGACCGCGCCGAGCAGCGGAAGGACGAGGTGGGTGACCACGCCGAAGCGCTCGGGGTGGAAGCGCCTCCAGTACACCGGCAGCGCGAGGTTCGCGACCAGGTAGGTGAGCGCCACCAGGATCGTTCCGAGCGTCGCGACCTCGCCGAAGAACACGACGACGCCGTCCGGGTTGCTGCTCTGGCAGAAGACATAGACGATGCCGAGCGCCAAGCCGAGGAACACGACGAACGCGACCCATGGCGTGTGGGTCTTCGCGGTCACGCGACCGGTGACGCTCGGCATCAGTCCCTCGCGCCCGGAGTTGAAGATGATCCGAGCCTGCGAGTTGGCGGCTGAGATCAGGCTCGAGCAGATCGACGTGAACCCAGCGATGTAGGCGAGGAACGCCAGGAAGCTTGCCACTCCCTGCGCCGCGTCGACCATCGGCACGCTTGCGGCCGTGAGCGCACCGGCGTTGTTGTTGAAGCCGACGACCGTCGAGTAGGACAGGAAGATGTAGAGGGCCGCGATCAGCGCGATGCTCGTGAAGACGGCCTTCGGCACGGCCGTCCGTGGATCTTGTGTCTCCTCGGCCATCGCCGCAGAGTTCTCCCAGCCGATGAACAGGTACACCGCCAACGGGAAGCCGAGCGACAGCCCGGAGAAGCCGCGGTGAAGGTTGCCGGGATCGAACGGCTTGAGGTTGATGCTCGCCGAGTGCTGGATCAGGAGCGCGATCGAGATCACGATCAACAGCACCGCCTCGAAACCGAAGAAGATCGCGGCCACGTTGGTCGACGGCTTCGCGCCCGCGATGATCAGGTACAGCGCGCCGCCCGTCAGCAGCGCGGTAAGGATCTGCCAAGGGATCGTGATGCTCAGGTAGTGCTTGATGATCGTCTCCGTCCAGCCGCCCGAGATCGCCACCACCGACGAGACGGCGAGGATGTAGCCCGCGCACAGCACGACGGCCGCCACCACCGCGGAGTACCCGCCAAACGCCCGGCCGATGAACGTGACGAACGAGCCCGTCGAAGGCCGCGATCGCGAGAACTGGCTGAGGGTGTTGCCGAGCAGCGCGATCGCGATCGCCGCCACCACCACCGTCAGCGGTGCCGCGATCCCGGCAGTCGAGACGATCAGCGCGAACCCGAAGAAGAAGCTCATCGCCGGCGCGATGTTCGCCAGAGTCGCCGCCGAGATATCGAAGTTCGTGAGCACACCCCGCGCCAGCCTCGCGGGCGCCGGCCGCGGTGTCGCCCCGACGGTTGTATCTACTGTCGCCACCATCCCCTCCTCGCGTAGTTGGAGGCCCGTCAAGCTACCCATCCGGCGGCATGTTCAAGCGACTGAGCCCGCGGCCGATCACATGTGTAGTCGATGAGCTACACCGATGCCGTAAGCCGGGTCTCGCAGATCCAGGCGCAGATCGCTTCTATACAGACCGCGTTCGACCCGCAGGTCGCGAGCACGTCCTCGACGGGCGTCAGCGGGCCTTCGTCTACGAGCGCCGGGTCATCGTCGTCTTCGAGCAGCTTCGCCAACGTCCTCGCGCAGGCGCAGGACACCGGCTCGACGAGCACATTCCCCACCACCGGCGGGGCGCTCCCATCGAGCGCCCAGACGATGCTGACCTCGAACCAGCAGCAGTTCGCCTCCCGCCTGGCCGCCGACACCGGCCTCGATCCGGGTGTGATCTCGGCCTGGCTCCTCGCCGAGGAATCGGGTGGCGCGGCCCAGGCGCGCGACAGCCAGAACAACAACGACTGGCTCAACATCGGCTACACCGACAGCGCCACCTACGGCTCGAGCGACTCGATCTGGAGCAACCCGGTCACCGCCGCCGATGCCACCGCCGGCTGGCTCAAGGGCCAGAACACTATCCCGGGCTACGGCACCGCCAGCTCCGGCATCCAGGCCATCCTCGGAACCGTCGGCCAACCGGCCTCGACGCAGATATCGGCCTTGCAGAACTCCGGCTGGGCCTCGAGCGGCTACCCCGACCTGCCCTCGCTATACCAGCAGGTCGCCGCCTAGCGCCCGGGTCTCGGCCGCGCCCGGCGGCCTGTCCTCCGCCCCCGTTACCGGCTGCCGACCACCGCCAAGGAAATCACCTGGGCGGGCGACTGAACGGGCCCGAGATATCGGGCGCACTCTTTCGCGACCACCGGCCGCCCGACGTGGAACCCCTGGGCGTAGTCGCACCCGAGCTCAGCGAGGACCTCCTTGACATTCTCGGTCTCGACGCCCTCGGCCGTGACTCGCAGACCCAGGTTCCGGCCGAGGTCGATGATCGAATGCACAAGCACCGCATCCTGGCGATCGGTCTCCATCCGGGTCACGAACGAGCGGTCGATCTTGATCTCGTCGACCGGTAGCTGCTGGAGCTGCGACAGCGACGAGTAGCCGGTCCCGAAGTCGTCGATCGCGATCATCACGCCCATCCCCCGCAGCTCCTCGAGTGCGGCCCGCGCGCGCGGCAGGTCGGCCACGATACGGCTCTCGGTGATCTCGAGCTGGAGCGCCGAGGCGTCCAGATCGAGCTGAGCCAGAAGCGTCCCGATGATCGTCAGCAGATCGTGGTCGAGCAGACTGCGCGTCGACACATTCACCGAGACGGTCACCTCGAGGCCTTCCTGCCGCCAGCGCTTGCATTGCTCGAGGGCGGCCTCCAGCACCTTTTCGGTGAGGGGCTTGATGATGCCGGTCTGCTCGGCGAGCGGGATGAACCCGTCCGGACCGATGCACCCGAGCTGCGGGTGGTTCCATCGCACCAGCGCCTCCAGCGCCAGCGTCGCGCCGCCCTGGAGCGGCACCTTCGGCTGGTAGTGGACGGCCAGCTCACCGCGCTCGATCCCGCGGCGGAGCTGTGCCGCGAGCGCGAGCCGGTCGATGCTGTACTCGTCGTCCTCCTCGGCGTAGGTATGGAAGACGGCGTCGGAGTCCTTCGCGCAGTACATCGCGACGTCGGCATGCCGGATCAGCTCAGGCGCCGTCCGGCCATGTTGCGGGAAGCAGGCGATGCCGACGCTGGCGCAGATGTGCAGCGCCACCGAGTCGACCTCAAGGGGATCGTCGAGCCCCGCGAGCAGCCGCTTCGCGATGGCCTCCGCTTCCTCCCGCGAGCCCTCGACAAGCACAGCGAACTCGTCCCCGCCGATCCGCGCGAGCACGGCCGAGTCGCCGATCGCCTGGCACAACCGCCGCGCCACCCGTTGCAGCGTCAGGTCCCCGCGCTCGTGGCCCAGCGTGTCGTTGATCGACTTGAAGTCGTCGAGGTCGAGCAGCATCACCGCGAGCGGGCGGTGCCCGCGGTCGGCGGCATCCAGCGCCTCCTGGAGCGTCTCCGACATCGACGAGCGGTTCGGAAGGCCCGTCAGCACGTCGTGGTGCGCGCGGTGGCTCGAAAGCGCGGCCTCGCGCCCACCGAAGTACACGGCGAGCATCGGCACGAAGCAAACCGGTACGAGCGCGACGCTCGCGTCGGCGGATGCGAGCAGCGCCGGCGCGAACGCGAGCACACAGCCGGCGGTCCACGCCTGGAAGGCGAGATCGTCCCGCAGATAGCCACTGACCGGGACGCGCGCCAGGAGCGCGCCGGCAACGCATGCCAGCACATGGTTGGTGACGAAGAATGCCGCTGCCGCGACGAGCACGATCGGCAGCTCGGAGCCGGTAATGGCACCGATCGGAAGCGAATTGGCGAGCGACAGAACGCCGGCCGCGGCGACGATCGCCAGCAGGTATTGCGCCGCGTTGAACAGGATCTTGAGCGGGGACACGCGCGCGCTGGCGTCGGCGATCACCGAGCTCGCGACATAGACGAGCGCCGCCACGCCGGGACCAAAGCGCAGCAGGATCGCGAACGCGAACGCCGCAGAGATCGTGACCCGCGCAAGCCCGCGCCGGCGGGGCACGGGGACCGGCAGCAGCTCACCCGCGAGCACGAATGCCGAGAGGACCACGAGCAGCACCGGATCGTTGATCTGCCACTGCGTGACCCACGGCAATGCCACCAGCGCCGCCACCGCAAGAGCGGTGACTAGTACGACGTAGACGACGAAATCGCTGACCCCAAGACGGCGCGCTATCGCTCCCATGCCGGCGCTCAAGCGATCTTGTGGCCGGCCGTACGCGCGATCACCACTGGAAGCTTCACCACGGGCCTGCGTTTGGCCGCGGACGGGAGCTTCACGGTCGGCGAGTGCCAAGCCGCCACGGAGGACCGCGCATGGACCACCGCCGACTTCGCGAGCGCGCTCGACGCCGATGCCAGCGCGACGGCCAGCCCGAAGGCAAGCGTCGCCCCCACTATGAGCAGAACTGAGGCGGCCCGCCGCCTTCCAGAACGGTAGATGTTTCCACGCATCCTCTACCTCGCTTCGTGTCGGCATGCGCCCTGGCGAACTTCGCCCCCGAGCGACACCCCTCGCAATCGTTTGTTCTCGTGATCGGCACATCGGTATACAGCCCCAATAGAACATCCGTCCATCGAGGTAGGGAACGCTCAAGATCCGCCGACGGAGCCGCTCAGGATCCTGCGACAGAGCCGTTGCGGCCCCAGTCGCGGAGCCGCACAGCCCTCAGAAAAGAGCTTCCTGGCCGGGCACTTCAGCGCCGTCCCGAAGGCGCCCCGCGCCCCTTCCCAATGCGCTGGCGACGTCGCGTTCGATCGCTCCCTCCGAGCGCGACGCGATGATCGGTGCCTCGATCCCGTCGACGTAAACGAGCGTTCGCCGCCCGTCGCCCCGCTCCGCGCCCTCGAGCGGCACCAGGGCGAATACGCGGTCGGCGCGGACGAACTTGCCGTAGCCGAGTGGGATCAACGTTGGGGGCTGCCTGGCCATGGTCGTGCGCGAGATCGTACGCCTGCGCGAGGCCGGTAAGCTCGCGCTCGATGCCCGGCGGCGACACCTTTCTCCTCGGCGGCGATCTCGAGGTCCGGCGCGTCGGCTTCGGGGCCATGCGGATCACCGGCGGCGGCATCTGGGGCGAGCCGGCCGATCCCGCCGCCTGCCGTGCGCTGCTCCGCCACCTCGTCGAGCGCGACATCAACCTGATCGACACCGCCGATTCCTACGGGCCGGACGTGTCCGAGAACCTGATCGCCGACGCGCTGCGGCCATATCCGGACAACCTGGTCATCGCCACCAAGGGCGGACTCGTTCGCCCCGGCCCCAACCGCTGGGAGCCCAACGGCCGCCCCGACCACCTCAAGCGCGCCTGCGAGGGGTCGCTTCGGCGTCTTAGGGTCGAGCGGATCGACCTCTATCAGCTGCACACAGTCGACCCCACGGTCCCCGTTGAGGACTCGATCGGTGCGCTCGTCGAGCTGCAGGAGGAGGGGAAGATCCGCCACATCGGCGTATCGAACGTATCGCTCGAGGATCTCGAGCGAGCGCAGCAGATCGCCACCATCGTCTCCGTCCAGAACCGCTACAACGTCATCGACCGGAAGTCGGAGGACGTTCTGGAGGAGTGCGAGCGCCAGCAGCTCGCGTTCTTCCCGTGGGCGCCGATCGCCAGCGGGCGCGACGTCGCAGCCCACGGCCCGGCCGTGGACGAGATCGCACGCGCCCACAGCGCCTCATCGCGCCAGATCGCGCTGGCGTGGCTGCTGGCGCACTCACCGGTGATCGTCCCGATCCCGGGCACGAGCACGATCCCTCACCTCGACGAGAACGTCGACGCCGCCGAGCTCGAGCTCGAGCCCGAGGAGCTCGAAATGCTCGACGAGCTCGCGCTGGCCTAGCTTCCCAATATCAAAGCGAGCCGGCGCTCGAGCGCGTCGCTCAGCCGCTCGCGCACCGGGCCTTCCTCGAAGCGCTCGACCAGCGCCGCCAGGAACCCTTCGATCACGAGCCGCTTGGCAACCTCGACCGGCAACCCCCGCGACCGTAGGTAGAACAACTGCTCGGGGTCGACCTGGGCCACCGCGGCCGCGTGCGTGCAGCGCACGTCGTTGGCCTGAATCTCGAGCCCCGGGATCGCGTCCGCGTGAGCGCGCTTGGACAGCAGCAGGTTCCGCGACTCCTGGAACGCGTCGGTCTTCTGCGCACCGGGGTCGACGATGATGTTGCCCTTCCAGACCGCGGTCGAACGGCCCTGGAGCACTCCTCGGAAGGCAAGATCCGACGTGGTGTTGGGCGCCGCGTGCTCCTGGGTGGTGTCGAAGTCGATGTGCTGGCGGCCGTGGCTGGCGTAGGCGCCGGTGACCCGCGCCTCGGCCCCCTCGCCGACGAGCCGCGTCTCCATGCGAACGTGGCCGCGGGCCGACCCGAACCCCAGCGCCACCCAGTCGAGCGCGGCGTCCCGGCCCACCTCCGCTCGCTGCGCGCCGAAGATCCAGCTCTTCTCTGAGAGTCCCTGACCGCACACGTACCGAAGCCGCGCGCCCTGGCCGACCACGAGCTCGGTGACGGTGTTGAACACGCCGTCGACGTCCTCGTCGCCGGACAGGAACTGCTCCCACACCTCAGCCTGCGCGCCCTCCTCGAGGACCACCAGGGTGCGCTGATTGAGCAGCGTCCCGGTACGCGCTTGCACGCTCGCCAGCGAGATCGGCTCCTCCAGGACCACGTTCCGCGGCACGTACACGACCGCACCGGCGCGCGCGCCGGCGTCGTTGAGCGCTACGAACGCGTCCTCGTGCGAGACCAGCGATCCGAGATGGCGTTGGACCAGCTCCTGGTGCTCAGCGTCGTCGAGCGTGCCGACAATCACGCCGTCCGGCAGCCCGCCGTTACCGGGGAGCTCCCACAGCGGCTCGACGGCAGTGCCAGCAACCGCGTCAGCGCCAGCAACCGCGTCAGCGCTGGCAGCCCCGTCGGCGCCAACGCGCTCGTAGGCCGCCAGGTCCAGGTCCGAGATGTCCGTGAACTCCCATCCCGGCCGCCCCTTGAACGTGGGCAGTTCGAGCCCGGCCGGCATCCCTACTCCTGCCGGCGCCGCGCTAGCCAATCGAGCCCTCCATCTGCAGCTCGATCAGGCGGTTCATCTCGACCGCGTACTCCATCGGGAGCTCCTTCGTGATCGGCTCGATGAAGCCGTTGACGATCAGCTTCGAGGCCTCGTCCTCCGGGATGCCGTGCGACATCAGATAGAACAGCTGGTCGTCGCCGACCTTCGACACGGTCGCCTCGTGGCCCACGTTGACGTCGTCCTCGCCGATCCGGATCGTCGGGTAGGTGTCAGAGCGCGAGTGCTCGTCGAGCAGCAGCGCGTCGCACACGACCTTCGAGCGAGCCCCGTGGGCGCCCTTGGCGATCTCGAGCAAGCCGCGGTAAGACCCGCGGCCGCCGTCCTTGGAGATCGACTTGGCGAAGATGTTGCTCGTTGTGTTCGGCGCCGCATGGATGATCTTTCCGCCGGCGTCCTGGTGCTGGCCCGCGCCGGCGAACGCGATCGACAGGATCTCGCCGTGAGCGCGCTCGCCGAGCAGGTACACGCTCGGGTACTTCATGGTCAGCCGCGACCCGAGGTTGCAGTCGACCCACTCAACCGTCGCGTCCTCGTGCGCCACCGCGCGCTTGGTCACCAGGTTGAACACGTTCGTCGACCAGTTCTGGACGGTCGTGTACCGGATCCGCGCGCCCGGCTTGGCGATCAGCTCGACCACCGCCGAGTGCAGTGAGTTCGACGAGTACGTCGGGGCGGTGCAGCCCTCCACATAGTGCACGTACGAGCCGGGCTCGGCGATGATCAGCGTCCGCTCAAACTGGCCCATGTTCTCGGTATTGATCCGGAAGTAGGCCTGGAGCGGCATCTCGACGTGAACGCCTTCGGGCACGTACACGAACGATCCGCCCGACCACACGGCCGAGTTCAGCGCAGCCAGCTTGTTGTCGTTCGGCGGGATGACGCTGGCGAAGTGCTCGCGCACGAGGTCCTCGTGCTCGCGCAGCCCCGAGTCCATGTCTTTGAAGATCACGCCCTGCTTCTCGAGGTCCTCGCGCACCTGGTGGTAGACGACCTCGGACTCGTACTGGGCGCCTACACCCGAGAGGAACTTGCGCTCGGCCTCGGGGATCCCGAGCCGATCGAACGTGCGCTTGACGTCCTCGGGCACGTCATCCCATGAGCGGCCGGGTTTCTCCGACGCGCGCACGAAGTAATGGATGTCGTCGTAGTCGACCTCGGCCATGAGCGGCGAGCCCCACGTCGGCTGCGGACGCGAGAGGAAGTGGTCG
>Ga0335081_10022445_pt1 | contig 10211 bp, 6 predicted proteins | sample Lox_Sample_35_FD_206713 | JGI IMG/M metagenome (GOLD analysis project Ga0335081, IMG submission 206713) | Soil microbial communities from Loxahatchee National Wildlife Refuge, Florida, United States - Lox_Sample_3.5 | ecosystem: Environmental > Terrestrial > Soil > Wetlands | place: USA: Florida... | reverse complement strand
ACCTGACCCCGGCCGAGCGCGCGGTCCGGGGGGAGGCGGCGCGGGCCGAGGTGCCGCTGGACAGCCACGCGGAGTTCGACCCGGGACCCGACCGGGCCGACCCGATCGCGCTGCTCGAGGAGCAGGGCGCCGACCGGGTGCCCGGCCTGGTCCCGGTCCGGTACGGCCGGATGATGGTCTCCCCGTTCAGCTACTACCGCGGCGCGGCGCTGCCGATGGCCAGCGACCTGGCCACCACCCCGGTCTCCGGCCTGGCCGTGCAGGCCTGCGGCGACGCCCACCTGTCCAACTTCGGCATCTTCGGCTCGGCCGAGCGCCGCCTGGTCTTCGACGTCAACGACTTCGACGAGACCCTGCCCGGACCCTGGGAATGGGACGTCAAGCGCCTGGCCGCCAGCCTCGAGGTCGCCGCCCGCGACAACGGCTTCCCCGGCAAGAAGCGGCGCGCGATCGTCACCGCCGCGGTGCGCCGGTACCGCGAGGCGATGCGCGTGTTCGCCGACCTGACCAACCTGGAGGTCTGGTACGCCAGCGCGGACATGGACCAGCTGCGGGCCCAGCTGGACTCCCAGCTCCGGGCCCGGCAGCGCAAGCTGATGGACAAGGACCTGGCCAAGGCCAGGACCCGGGACAGCATGAAGGAGGCGGCCAAGCTGACCCGGATCGTCGACGGCCGCCCGCGGATCATCGCCGACCCGCCGCTGCTGGTCCCGGTCGACCAGCTGATCCCGGACGAGGTGGACCGCAAGGACTTCGAGGGGCTGCTGACCGACCTGATCGCCGGGTACCGGCGGACGCTGGCGACCGACCGCCGGTTCCTGCTCGAGCAGTACGAGTTCGCCGACATGGCGCACAAGGTGGTCGGGGTGGGCAGCGTGGGCACCCGGTGCTGGATCGTGCTGATGCTCGGCCGCGACACCGCTGACCCGCTGTTCTTGCAGGTGAAGGAGGCCGAGGCGTCGGTGCTCAGCCGGTTCGCCGGGGCCAGCAAGTACGCCAACCAGGGCCAGCGGGTGGTCGCCGGGCAGCGGCTGATGCAGGCATCCAGCGACATCTTCCTCGGCTGGCAGCGGAACGAGAACGGCCTGGAGGGCCGGGCCCGCGACTTCTACGTGCGGCAGCTGCGGGACTGGAAGTACTCCATGGACATCGAGAGCCTGATCCCGCGCGGCATGCGGATGTACGGCGAGCTGTGCGGCTGGACGCTGGCCCGGTCGCATGCCCGCTCCGGCGACCGGATCGCGATCGCGTCCTACCTGGGCGGCTCCGATGTCTTCGACCAGGCCGTCACCGAGTTCGCGGCCGCCTACGCCGACCAGAACGAGCGTGACTACCAGGCGCTGCAGGCCGCCGTGGCATCGGGGCGGGTCATGGCCGAGCAAGGCGTGTGAGGGCGGCCAGGGCCGCCGTCCGGCGCTCGCGGTGACGAGCGCGGCCGATCCGCTGGCCCCGTTGCGGTCCCGGGGCTACCTGGCGCTGCTGGTCCTGGCGGCCGTCATCGGCGTGCCGATCTCCGCGCTGGCCTACGGCTTCCTCGCCCTGGTCAGCAACGCGCAGAAGTGGATCTTCACGAGCCTCCCCCGCGGGCTGGGCTTCCACGCCGAGCCGCTGTGGTGGCCGGTGCCGTGGCTGCTGCTGGCCGGCCTCCTGGTCGGGCTCACGATCCGGTACCTGCCGGGCACCGGCGGCCCTTCGCCGGCCGACGGCTTCTCGGCCGGCGAGGGGGCACCCGCGCCGGCCGAGCTGCCCGGGGTCGCGCTCGCCGCGCTGGCGACCCTGTGCCTGGGCGTGGTCCTCGGTCCCGAGGCGCCGCTGATCGCGCTCGGCGGCGGCCTGGGCGCCTACGCGGTCCGGCTCGCGAAGCGGGACGCCCCGCCGCAAGCCAGCACGATAATCGCCGCGGCGGGCAGCTTCGCCGCGATCAGCACGCTGCTCGGCTCGCCGCTGATCGGCGCGTTCCTGCTGATGGAGGCGGCGGGGCTGGGCGGGGCGACGCTGGAGCTGGTGCTGCTGCCCGGGCTGCTGGCCGCGGGCATCGGCTCGCTGATCTTCGTCGGCCTCGGCTCGTGGACCGGGCTGGGCACGTTCTCGCTGGCCCTGCCCAACCTGCCGCATTTCCGCACGCCCGACCTCGCCGAACTCGGCTGGGCCCTGGTGATCGGGGCGGCGGCCGCGCTGCTCGGCTCGGGCATCCGGCGCCTCGCGCTGGCGCTGCGGCCGCACGTGGAGAAGCGGATGGTGCTGGTCACGCCGGTGGCCGGGCTGGCCATCGCCGGGCTGGCCATCGCCTTCGCCGCGGCCACGGGCAAGAGCACGTCGGAGGTGCTGTTCTCCGGGCAGGCCGCGCTCGGCCCGTTCATCGCCCACGGCGCCGCCTACACCGTGGGGGCGCTGCTGCTGCTGATCGCCTGCAAGGGACTCGCCTACGGCGCGTCGCTGAGCGGCTTCCGCGGCGGGCCGGTGTTCCCCTCGATGTTCCTCGGGGCAGTGGGCGGCGTGGCCCTGTCCCACCTGCCGGGGCTGCCGCTGGTTCCCGGCGTGGCCATGGGCATCGGCGCCATGTGCGCGGTGATGCTCCGGCTGCCACTGACGTCGGTCCTGCTGGCCACGCTGCTGCTGGCGGGCGACGCCCTGGCGGTCACGCCGCTGGCCATCGTGGCCGTCGTCGTGGCGTACGTGGTCTCGGCCCGGCTCGCGCCGCAGCCAGCCCGGTCCGCACAGGCCCCGGACGGCCGCGCCCCGGGCGGCCAGGACGCCGCGGCCCGGCCGCCCGTCCCGTCCGGGCCGGGTGGTGACTGACCCCCGTGGACCGCCAGCGTTCACCGGTAGTTCACCCGGAACGTGCGATGCGCGGGGCCGGCGCGGTCTAGATGATCAGCATCGTGCCTAACGTGCTGTACATCGTCTGGGATGACGCGGGCATCGGCGCCTGGAACGCGTTCGGCGGGCTGGTCGAGACGCCGGCGATGAGGTGGCTCGCCCGGCGGGGGCTGCGCTACTCGCGCTGGCACACGCCCGCGCGGCCCGAGGCGACCCGGTCGAGCCTGCTGACCGGGCGTCACCGCGAAAGCGTCCCGCCGGACGTGACCACGCTGGCCGAGATCCTGGCCGGCGGCGGCTACCGCACCTACTGCGTGGGCCAGTGGGGCCTGGCCCCGGGCGAGGCCATGGCCGGCTCCCGCGGGACCTGGCCGCTGGCGCGGGGCTTCGACCGCTACTACGGGTTCCTGGGCCGCCAGACCAGCCCCTGGTATCCCGACCTGGTCTACGACGATCAGCAGGTTGACCCGCCCTATACCCCGGCGGAGGGCTACCACCTCAGCCGGGATCTGGCCGACATGGCCATCGAGCTCATCCGGGACGGGGTGCGGGCCCGGCCGGGGCGGCCCTGGCTCTGTTACCTGTCGTTCGGCGCGACCGGCGTCCCGCACGCGGCGCCGCGGGAGTGGACCGGGGACTGCCGGGGCCGGTTCGAGATGGGTTATGACCGCTACCGCGAGATCGTCCTCGGCAACATGAAGCGGCTCGGCCTGGTCCCCGAGGACACCGCGCTGGCCGCGCCGGGCGGGCCCCGGCCCGGGGTGGCCGCCGGGCGCGCCGTCCGCCCGTGGCACGCGCTGTCCGAGCCGCAGAAGCGGCTCGGACACCTGCTCGCCGAATCGGCGGCGAGCCTGTGCACGTACACCGACCGCCAGGTCGGGCGGCTGCTGCGGTACCTGGCCGAATCCGGCCAGCTCGAGGACACGCTCGTGGTGGCCTGCTCGGCCAACGCGGCCCGGGCCCGCGACCCGGGCGGCGCTCCCGCCGGCGCGGCGGGCGAGAGCGGCCTGCTGGCGGGCTGGCCCGCCCCGGGCCGGGCCGGCGCCGCTCCCGGCGACCCGGCCGACGATCACGCGGTCGCCGCCGGGTGGATCCGGGCGTTCGGGGCCCCTTACCACCGCGGCGGCCCGCACTGGCCTGGCGGCGGCGAGGCCAGCCCGCTGATCATCACCTGGCCGCGGCAGATGGCGGACGTCGCGGGCGGCGTGCGCGATCAGTACCATCGCGCGGTCGACGTGGTGCCCACCATCCTTGACTGCGCCGGCGTCGGGCCGCCGCGCCGCGCGGGCGCCCCCGTGCGGGCGCCGCTGCCCGGCGTGAGCATGCGGTACACGTTCACGGCGCCGGATGCGCCGGGCCCCCGGCCGGCCCCGGTGTACCGGATCCCGGGCGCCCGGGCGCGACCGCCGGCCGCCGCCGGCCGCGGTTCACGGGTCGCGGGCTGAGGGGCGGGAAGCGGCCCGGTCGCCGGCTTCCCGCGGCTTACGGTGGTAGGAGATCCGGGAGCCGCGGCGGGCGGCCGCGGGCGGCCCGGCCCGCCGGGCGGCCCGCTCCGGCGGGGGCTGCTCGGCGGGCGACCGGTAGGCCGCCACCAGGCGCGCCACCAGGGTGGCGAGGAAGATCTGGCCGCTCAGCGCCTCGATGACGGCCAGGGCCCGGCCGCCGTCGGCGGCCGCGACGAAGTCGCCGTAGCCGAGCGTGGTCAGCGTGGTGAAGCTGAAGTACTGGAACGTCTGCGTGGTCTCAGGCTGGCCGTTGGCGAAGAAGTGCCCCGGTCCCAGATGCTGGAGGGCCGCGTAGAAGGCGGCGAACATCAGCCCGACGATCAGGTAGGCGCTCAGCGCGCCGTAGATGCTCTGCACGGTGATGGTGGGCCGGGCCAGCACACGGCGCACGATCAGCACCGCGGTCAGCAGCAGGATGAGGCCCTTCCAGAGGTCGGCCACGCCGTCGCCGGCCGTGGTGTGGGTCAGGGCGGCCGCGCCGGCGGCGGCGGTTCCGACCAGCGCCGCGATGCTGGCCGCCGTGGCCAGCCGGCGGTTCGCCCGCGCCGTGCGCAGCACGAGCAGCATGACCCCGAGGAACAGCAGGATCTGCACATCCGCGGCGACCTCCGACAGGGCCGACGCGGAGAGCAGGTAGGTCGCGATCAGCAGGAGCAGCAGCACGCCGTACCGGGGGGGCGGCCCTCCCGGTACGGCCCGCCCGCCGCGGGGCGGGCGTCGCCAGGGGCTGCCGCCGGGCGGCCGCGGGCCGCCCGGCCCATCGTTCGTGCCCTGGCCGCCGCGGCGGGCGGCCAGGGCACGCGGTGTCCAGCTCATGGCCCTCCGTCGGGTCACGCTCCGTGCCGAACGGCAGGGCGGTGGCTCGGCGCTACGCGGCGCTCCCGCCGTGCAGGGCATCCTGAAGTTCCTGCTCGCCCTGCTTGGACAGGGAGGTCTTCAAGACCGTGCCGCCGTACTTGCTCATCGCCTCGACAGCCTTGTCCGGGGTCACCTTCTCGACCATCAGGAACAGCGCCGAGGTGCCCGGCTGCAGCATGCCGCGGACCTGGTCCTGGAACTGGCGGTCGATGCCCGACTTGGTCACCTTGCCCATCAGGGCGCCGAGACCCGCGCCGATCGCGATGCCGAACACCGGGACGAAGAACAGCACACCGAACAGCAGCCCCCAGAACATGCCCCACGTCGCGCCGGCGCCCACCGGGTGGTGGCTGGTGTGCACGTGGTACTTGCCCTCTTTGTCCCGCACGATCACGGCGATCGCGTCCGGCTCGATGATGAGGTCCTGCGCCAGCCGGCGCGCCTCATCCGCGGCGGCCTCGGCGGTCGCCTCGTCCGGATAGCCGATGGCGATCAGATCAGCCATGGAGTCCTCTTTCTGCCTCAGTAATTGGTCCGGCCAGTCCATCAGGCCCGGCTCGGGCCGCGCCCCACCCGGCACGGGTGATAAGCGGGGCCCCCCGGCTTCTCCCCCGGCCGCCCGGGCTCCTCCCCCGGCCTCGCCGGGGTAGCGCAAGGGATTCGTATAGACGTCCCTGAAGGTCTTGACCTCCTGCACGGTGAAGGTCCGCTCGCGGCGGATGTCCCGGGTGAAGGCCAGCCACCAGGTGACCAGCGCCCCGACCCGGTTCCGGTAGCCGGTCAGGAACGCTATGTGGATGAACAGCCAGATCCACCAGCCGAGGAAGCCGCCGACCTGGAGCGGCCCGGCGGAGACCACGGCGCGGCCGCGGGAGATGTAGGCCGCCGAGCCGAGGTCCCGGTACCGGAACGGCTTGTCCGGCTGGCCGCCCGGCCCGCCGCCTCCGGACGCCCGGCGCCGGATGCGATGCCCGGCGTAGAGGCCGGACTGCATCGCCACCTCGGCCACTCCGGGCAGGTCGTCCAGGCACATGATGTCGCCGAGCACGAAGATCTCGGGATGCCCGGGGACGGTGAGGTCCTTCTCGACGAGGATGCGCCCGGCCTTGTCCTGCTGGGCGCCGGTGGCCCGGGCGAGGGCCCCGGCGACCGGCGGCGCCTCCACGCCCGCGGTCCAGAGCACCGTGTTGGCGTCGTACCGGGTCTGCTGGCCGGCCCGGTCGCGAACCTCCAGCCAGCCCCGGTCGACGTGGGTGACGATCGAGCCCATGTGCTGCTCGACGCCCAGCGCCTGCAGGGCATGGTCGGCCTTCTGGGACAGCTTCGGGCCGAAGCTCGCCAGCGGCGCGCTGCCGCCGTCGAAGAGCAGGACCCGGGCATCTGAGGGCTCGATGCTGCGGAACTCATCCCGCAGCGTCTTCGTGGCGAGCTCCCGGATCTGCCCGGCTAGCTCCACCCCGGTCGGGCCGGCGCCGACCAGGGCAAACGTCAGCCAGTGACGGCGCTCAGCCGGGTCCGCGGCCGTGTCGGCCATCTCGAACGCGCCGTACACCCGGCGCCGGATGGCCAGCGCATCCGACACCGTCTTCATGCCCGGCGCCAGGCCGGCGTACTCGTCGTGACCGAAATAGGACTGCCGGACGCCGGCCGCCACGATCAGGTCGTCGTAGCCGTACTCCAGAAGGTCGCCGCCGATCCGCCGGGCGATGACCCGGCGGCCCGCGGCGTCGAAGTCGACCACCTCGGCCAGCACGCAGTCGACGTTCTTGTGCCGTTTCAGCACGTCACGCAGCGGGGCGGCGATCTTCCCCTCGGACAGGATGCCGGTGGCGCACTGGTAGAGCAGCGGCTGGAACAGGTGATGCTGGGCGCGGTCGATCAGCGTGATCGACACGTTCGCGCGCCGCAGCGCGCGGGCCGCGAACAGCCCGGCGAAGCCGCCGCCGACGATCACCACGCGGCGGCGGCCCGGCTCGTCCGTCATCGTCGGCAGCCCCCCGTATCCACGCCCTGTCCTTCACGCTCTGGCCCGGCCCCCGCCGGGCCCGGTCAGCCCGCCGGGTTGTACCAGGTGTCGCGGTCCCGCAGCAGCCGGTCGGCCTCCTTCGGGCCCCAGGTGCCCGTGGCGTACGGGTGCACCGGGGTGGCGTCGCCGAGCACCGGGTCGACCACCTCCCAGGCGTCCTCGACGGTGTCCTGCCGGGCGAACAGCCACCGGTCCCCGTCCAGCGCCGCGCCGATCAGCCGGTCGTACGGGCGGATGTCCGACCCGGGGTGCTCCACGAACGCCAGGTTCTCTTCCTGGGGTTCCAGCTCGCCGCCGGGCTTCTTGCCGGCCAGGACGAAGCTGACCTGGGTCTCGGGCCAGACCCGGAACCGCAGCGCGTTGCCGACCGCGAACGGCTCGATCCCGAACACGTCGTGCGGCGGCCGCCGGAACTTGATGTCGATCTCGGTGGCCGTGACCGGCATGCACTTGCCCGCCCGGATCAGGATCGGCACGTCGGCCCAGCGCCAGGTGTCACAGCGCAGCCGGACCGCCACATAGGTCTCCGTGGTCGACCCCGGCGCGACGCCGTCGACGTCGTGATAGCCCTCGTACTGCCCGCGCACGGTGTCGTCGGGGGTCAGCGGCCGCAGCGCGGCCACCACCCGGGACTTGGCGTCGGGCCAGGATGCCAGGCCCTGCCCGGACGGCGGCTCGGCCAGCACCGTGGCCAGCACCTGGAGCATGTGGTTCTGCAGCACGTCCCGGATCGCCCCGGTCCGGTCGTAGAACCGGCCGCGGTCCGACACGTCGAACGCCTCGGCCATCGTGATCTGGACCCGCTCCACGTGGGTCCGGTTCAGCAGCGGCTCGAGCACCGAGTTGGCGAACCGGGCGAACAGGACGTTCTCCACCGGGTCGAACGCCAGCCAGTCATCGACCCGGAAGATCGCGGCTTCCGGGAAGTACTTGTGCATGGTGTCGTTGAGCTGCCGTGAGCTGGTCAGGTCGGTGCCGAACGGCTTTTCCACCATGACCCGGGCTCCCTGGGTGCGGCCGGCCGAGGCGATTCCCTCGGCGATCCGCCCGAACAGCACCGGGGGCACCTCCAGGTAGAACAGGATCCGGCCGGGGCCGGCCGTGTCGGACATCGCCTTGTACGTGGCGTCGTCGCCGAGATCCCCGTCCACGTAGCGCAGCAGCCCGAGCATCTTCTCCGCCGCCGGGCTGGCCGGGTCCATGTTGTTGAGCTTGAGCGAGTTGACCGCGTAGTCGCGGAACTGCGCCAGGTCCCATCCGCTCTTGGCCACGCCAACCACGGGCACGTTCAGCACCCCGCGCTGGACCAGGCCGACCAGCGCCGGGAAGGTCTCCAGCTTGGCCAGGTCCCCGGTCGCGCCGAATATCACCAACGCGTCGACTTGATCTGCTGCCATGTCTGCTCCTCTACCCCATCGTCTGCTGCCCATCCGATCGCGCCCGCGCGCATCCTGCCATCATTCCGGGCGGGTGATGGCAGGATGCGGTGCATGACCTCACCCGCCCTGGACGCGGCCAGCTTCGGCGCGCTCTACCAGCGGCTGCGGGCCGCGTCGGCCTGGGGCCCGGCCGACCGCCGCGGCGCGCTGAACTACATCACCCCCGCGCAGGTGCTGGCCGCGGCGGGCGAGGTCACGCTCGGCCGCACGGCCAGCATGGCCGCGCCGATCGAGAGCCGGGTGACCCTGGACAACCCCGAGCCCGCCGAGCACCAGATGACCAGCCCCGCGGGCGACCAGGCCGATCCGGCCGGGCTGTCCTTCGCCATGGACCGGCTGGCGATCAACGTGCACGGGAACGCCGACAGCCATATCGACGCCCTGTGTCACGTCATTTACCAGGCCAGGCTCTACAACGACGTGCCGGCGGAGACCGTCGGCGCGACCGGGGCTTCCGAGCTGTCGATCGAGACGGCCAGCAACGGGATCGTCGGCCGCGGCGTGCTGCTGGACATCCCGCGGCTGCGCGGCGTCTCCTGGCTCGAGCCCGGCGATCACGTGACCGCCGACGACCTGATCCAGGCCGGCCAGGCCCAGGACGTCAGCGTCGGCCAGGGCGACCTGCTGTTCGTCCGGGTCGGCCACCGCCAGCGCCGGACCGAGCTGGGCCCGTGGGACGCGGCCCGCGCCCGCGCCGGGCTGCATCCCCTGGCGCTGGAGTTCGTGGCCGAGCGGCGGGTCGCGGTGCTGGGCAGCGACAGCAACAACGACACCTCGCCCAGCGTGGCCGAGGGCGTCGAGTTCCCCGTGCACGTGCTGGCCGTGACCGCGATGGGCGTGCACCTGCTCGACTACCTGCAGTTTGACGACCTGGCCGGGCTGTGCGAGGAAACGGGCCGCTGGTCGTTCTGCTGCGTGATCGCGCCGCTGCGGATTGACCGGGGAACGGGTTCCCCGGTCAACCCGATTGCGGTCGTGTGACCCCCGGCTGGGGCCGCGGCTCGGAGGGCGGCCGGGGTGGCGGCGCCCCGTGCGGCGGCTGGGTGAACTCCTCGCGGCTGACCCGCCGCCGGAACACGTGGTAGGTCCAGGCCTGGTAGGCGAGCACGAACGGGAGCAGGACCACGGCCACGACCGTCATCACCGCGAGCGCGTAGCCGGCCGAGGCGGTGTTGTGCACGGTCAGGTTGAAGGCCGGGCTCGTGCTGGAGACCATCACGTTCGGGTACAGGTCGACGAAGATCGTCGCCACGCAGGCCGCCATGGTGACGGTGGTCGCGGTGAACGCCCAGCCCTCACTGCGGGTGAAGGCGAGCCAGACGGCGGCGATCACCGCCAGCACCGCGGCGAACTCGACCGGGTTGAGCAGCGCTCCCTTCCCGAAGGCGGCGTGAGTCCAGGACACCCAGCCCAGGACGACGAGCCCGGTCACGGGCGCCACCCGGCGGGCCAGGTGCTCCGCGCGCTGGCGCAGGTCGCCGGTGGTTTTGAGGGTCAGGAAGGTGGCGCCGTGCAGCAGGCAGATGGCGGTCAGGGTGATGCCGGTGAAGATGCCGTAGGGCT
>Ga0335081_10022444_pt1 | contig 10212 bp, 6 predicted proteins | sample Lox_Sample_35_FD_206713 | JGI IMG/M metagenome (GOLD analysis project Ga0335081, IMG submission 206713) | Soil microbial communities from Loxahatchee National Wildlife Refuge, Florida, United States - Lox_Sample_3.5 | ecosystem: Environmental > Terrestrial > Soil > Wetlands | place: USA: Florida... | reverse complement strand
CGGGGCCTACTTCATGTTTCCTCTTCCGCTTCTTTTCCGGCGCGGCTTGAATTTGAGAACAAGGGTCTGCGGCAACCAGTGCGTTCGCTCTCGCGAATTTCGCGGTTGCTTATTGCCATGGTCCGCTTGGCTTCCAGCGAAGTCCAAACGGGTTGCTTCGTCGGGCTCCATACCCGTCATCGAAGTCACGGCGTTCGATGTTCACCCTGACTCCTCTGCAGAGGCAGATCCAAGTTCGCTTTCCAATTCTTCAATGGTGGGCAGGCTGCCTTTCAATTTCTCTGGAAGGCTCTCGGCCAGCCGGTACTCGGATATGCCGATGGGCTTGTTAATATCGCGAAGCGCGTACTCGGCGACGAAGCGATCCCGCGTCTTGCAAAGGATGATGCCGATACTTGACTGGTCGTCGGGATGACGCAAGAGGTCGTTGACGGCTGAGAGGTAGAAGTTCATCTTGCCGGCAAACTCCGGTTCAAAAGCCGTCATTTTCAGATCCACCACGACAAAAGCTCGCAGCTTGAGGTGATAGAAGAGGAGATCGATGAAGAAGTCCTCGTTACCGATGGTGAGCCGATACTGACTCCCCACGAACGCGAAGCCGACGCCGAGTTCGAGCAGAAACTGTCGGAGGTGATCGAGCAAACCGCGCTCCAGGTCGCGCTCATGGGCATCGTCGCCCAAGGTGAGGAAATCGAAATTGTAAGGGTCTTTCGTAATGTCCCGTGCCAAGTCAGATTGTGGCGCCGGAAGCGTGCGATCGAAATTCGCAACCGCTCTGCCTTGCCGGTGCATCCGTCCAGCTTCGATTTGGAGCACGAGGACATTGCGGCTCCAGCCGTGCTGAATTGACGCCTTTGCGTACCAGATGCGATCCTCGGACGTATCCAGCTTTTCAAGGATGGCGAGGTTGTGGTACCAGGTGATTTGTGCAAGCACCGCTTGCACAATTGGCTCTTCCGGCCACGCCTCTGCGAAGGCGCGCATGTACTTCAGGTTGCGAGGTGAGAATCCTTTCATGTCGGGGAAGGATCGCTTCAGGTCCGTCGCCAGCCGATCGATCACTTTCGCACCCCACTTCTCGCGTTCCTGCCGATCGAGGATGTCACGACCGATCTGCCAGTACAGCAGGACGAGTTCCCGGTTAACCGCGAGGGATGCCCGCGACTGCGCCGCTTGAATCCTGCTCTTCAGTTCTGCGAGAAATTGACCATAACTGTCGGGCACTCGTTCCACGGCTTCTGATCCCCTCTGATTGTCGTTCACCTTTGATCCGATCCTCCCGCACACAGTTCACTCCCAGTCGACCCTGCGGTGATTAACCCGAACCGTGTCAAAACCGTGTCCAAACTCGTCGCGTTGAAGCCTTTGGGGTTAGCCTTGAGCGAAAAGCAGATTCCCCAAATTGTTGAAAACACGGAGAAGTGTGGAGAATTATTAGAGCCGTTAGAAGGGGATGGGATGCGCCCAAGGCAGGTGCGCTACCAGGCTGCGCTACGCCCCGACATTCTACGTATTTGATTCTAAACCACTTCTAACAGCGATGCAAGGGCGTCTCCCCGTTACCGTGCCAAAACCGTGACAAAACGCGATTTGGGATCCCGGACCGTGTCAAAACGTAGGAGCCGCGATATCAATCAGTTACGGCCGCTTGGCCAAGATGCCAAAGTAGCAATAGCGGGGCTCGGTAGGGCAACAAAAAGCGTGACGCGAATCCGGTTCTTGCAACCTAATGATTCCATTGCCCTGCGGGCTCCGACGCGCACCTGCTTTTGCGGCGGCGCTCAAACCGGGCGGATCTTCGCCGCGCTAGTTGTCGGCTCACTGGCCCGCGGATTTCCGCTAAGCAGAGCGCGATGTGGGTGGGCAATTGGGTAGTGTCGATCTCGCCGAGCTCTTCCAGGTTGAACATTTCGTCGTTCCTAAACATCCGCCCAACCCTCTGGGCAACACGCCCGCGGCGCACGGAGGTTCAAATTCTGGGGAGCCGACCGCTATGGGGTTAGTACCGCGCTTTCATTTGCAGCCCGCCGGCATCGTGGGCCGATCGGGTACGAATTCATGAGGCAGCTGGATGGACGAATTTCGGGGCGGTTGCACGGGCGAAACTCTACCGTCTATCTTCGGGTGGTCGCGCGAATGCAAAATTAATTAACTGATGCGTCGACGGATTCCGCCAAAATCCGAATCTTCTACGTGTTCGCCAGTCCGAGCCACTTTCGCGTGGCTGAGACTCTGCGGAGCACGAAAACCTCGATAAGTCTGACGGCAACGATCGAGCCACCTAGGAGTGGAAGGTAAACGCAGAGAAGAACTAACACCAGCACGAAGCTGATGGCGAGCGGTTTCTCCGGCGCCAGATATATCGGCGCCCCGAGTACATTCGCGGGGCGCCTGCCCCACCACAGCACGAACGCACTCACGCTCAAGGTTACAAGACAGATCGCTGTGAACACTCCGAGGAGTTGATTGGCAAGGCCGAACAGTTGGCCCTCGTGAGCAGCCACGCCCGTTTCAACCCACCGATCGATCCATTGCTGCTGGCCGAAGTCCTCGCGCCTCAGGATGGTGCCCGCTGAATCCAACTGAAGACTCGTTCTAATCGTGCGATTTTGAGCGCCAGACTTCGCGGTCCACAGGCCGTTGCTAACAACCGGTGGAGCGACCAGTACCGGCCACGCAAGATGTAAAGGGGCTACGGCAGCAACTACCTTATCGATTCCGGCATAAAGCGGAGCTGCACTTCGAACCACGTTACCGTGCTCATGCATTCCAGCCATGCCGATCGGATTTCGTGCAAGCCGTGCGGCATCCTCTTCTGCCGGACCCGAAGTCCAATCGGGATTGCCAGATGTGTGCGTCAAGGATCGTATCATCTCCAGATATTTGCCCCAATTGCTTGCCCAGGGAAGACCCGTCAGCAACAAGAACAAGGCAAGTCCTGAGACCCATATTCCCGTTACAGCGTGAAGATCGCGCCAGAAGATTCGCCGCCCCTGGCCGACTCTCGGATACACGATTCCACCGAGCCCCTTCGTGCCGCGTGGCCACCAGAGAAAGACTCCGGTGGCAATCATAACGATCGCCCAAGATGCCGCCAACTCGACGATCATCGACCCGCGGTCGCCCATTAGCAGTTCGCCATGCAGATGAAAGATGACCGTCATCGGACGAGAATTCTCGTTGACGACACGCATGACGTGCGCGGTTTGCGGATGCACGTACACTCGAAACTCGTCGGAGCCGCGGCCCACGATGATCTGGACAGCCGATTGAGAAGTGGTTGGTAGCTGATAGACATGCAGGTTTGATCCTGGGACGGCTTCGACCGCCGCAAAAACCTGCCGCTGAGCGCTCGCCCGCGCGCCCGTGATCGCGAGATGATCGTAGGGGCGATCCAGCCAAGCCTCAATCTGCGGCCGGAAGAGGTAAATTGAGCCGGTAGTTGCCAGCCACAGAATGAATGGTATTGCAATGACGCCGGCGTAAAAGTGCCAGCGCCAGATCGTGCGATATGCTGGCCAGCTCCTGGCCAAATGTACTCCTTCCTTTTGCGTGGACATGAGGAATCGACTTCAGTAACGCACTTGAAACTCCATCATGGCGTTAATGGGAGAACCGGGGAAAATGCTGTTCGGCGTGTTGCCGGAAACATAATAGAGCCGGTTTGTCAGGTTTTGAAGGTTCACGGCAATTCGATAGCGCTTTTGCTCACTGTGCGAAGGACCAAACGCGTAACTTGCTGTAGCATCCAAGCGAGCGTACCCAGGCAGGATGACGTCGTCCGCGGGATCGACGTAGCGATAACTGCGTGCCTGAATGCCTCCTCCGAAACTCAACCCGCGCAGCGCACCGCGCTGGATCTCGTATACGGTCCAAATGCTACCACTGTGGCGCGGCGCGTTCTGCAGAATGTTGCCAATCGTATAGACAGGGTCCGAGACGATCGTCGCTTCGTTGAACGCGTATGCGAAAGTCACGTTCCATCCCGGCAGGAGTCGTCCGGAAGTGTCCAGTTCAATGCCCTTTGACTCGACCCCTCCAAGCTGAATTGAAGCCAGCGGATTCCCGGGATTGGTTATGAGCAAGTTGGATGAACGTATCCGATATAGCGCCACGGATGATGTCAACCTTCCGTGGAGTTCGGAGGTCCGCGCCCCGACTTCGTATTGGGTGCCCTTCTCCGGCACGAATGGCTGACCGTTGGGTCCGAACTGCGCCGCGAGAGTAGGACTGAAACTCCGGCTCCAACTAGCGTAGAACGACAGCGGCTGAAACGCTTGGTAAGTGATGCCGACCCGCGGGAGAGCGGAGACGTTGCTCTGCCGGTTGTGGGTGTCGTAATCCAGCTCGTCGTATTTCTGCGTGAACCCTTCGAATCGCACGCCGGCGAGCACTTTCAACTTCGGCAACAGTGAGATCTGATCCTGCAGATACCCGCCGTGGGTCATCAGCCTCGTGGTGCCGCTGATCGGGAAATAATCCGGGTCGTTTGGATTAAAGAAATTGGCGGCGAGCGCAGCCGCGCTGGGCGTGGTCGGACTGAAGTAGACAGGGTTATACAGATTTATAGGCGGCGCATCACTGAAGACGCCGCGCTGCACAACCGACTCGAAACCATATTCGAACCCCATTAGGAAGTTGTGCTCGATGCTGCCAGTCTTGAAAATGCCGGTGACATCGGTCTGCCAGTCGTAGAGCCGGAGCGGATAGGCGGTGTTCTCGTCGTACCGAGTGAATGTCTGGTTGTCGGGGAGAAGGTAACCTAGACTGGTATCCAGATAATTCCAGTCGGTAAGCGTTGCGCGAAAACGGCTTCGGACCACCCAACGGGAGCTCAAGTTGTGCGATACATCCACGCTTGCAGTTTCGTTTTGGAGATGGGAGTGCTGCCATGGCTCGCCGTAATACGAGTTGATCGAGACCGGCGCAGGACGGTCGCCAAGGGCAGGGATACCATAGTCGGTGGTCGTCGAGCCATGTAGATATTCGATCAGGAAGCGAATGGTGGTGGACTTTTGTGGCTTCCAGGTTAACGCTGGTGCAAGAAAATAGCGGCGATCATGAAAATAATTTCGAAAGCTGGAAGTATCGGCCAACTCCGCATTTAGCCTGTAGAACAGCTTGTTGCTCCCACCGATCGGGCCGGTGACGTCGAACGTCGGGCGCACGGCGCCGAACCGGTCGGCTTGCAATGTGAAGGTGTAGTGCGTGGCCGGCAAAGGCTCCTTTGTAATCAGGTTGAGGATACCGCTGGACGTTGCTCTGCCGTAAAGGACCGAGGCTGGCCCCTTGAGGATCTCCACACGATCGACATCGGTCGCATCCGTAGGAACCATGCCGTCGAAAGCGAAGCCATCGCGGTAGTAGTTGCTGAAAATCCCGAGCGGAAGTCCGCGGACGGTGAGGGCGTTCCCGGCATCGCCTGCTAGGAGAACATCTCGATTGACCCCACTGATATTCTGCGCTGCATCAGCATAGTACACGTCCTGTTGACTCTGGATCAGAGCCTGGTTTGCGACACCAACGCCCTGTGGAATTTCGTTGAGCGGGATGTTCATCTTAGTCGCTGTTGAAGACTCGTCTGTCTGAAACGAATTCACCTCCGCACTTACGGTCACCTGCTGGCCCGGACCGGCTACCGTCATCTGGATGGCGATTGACTCCAAGGCCTCAGCAGCCGTGAGCGAAACCTTCTTCTCCGCTTGCGTAAACCCAGTTCTCTGCACTTCCACGACATAATCTCCAGGAGGAACATTTTGAAACGAAAAAGTGCCGTCAGGTCCCGTCTTGGTCTGCTGCAAACGGACTGATGCGGAGCTATTCAGCAGGATGACTGCGGCATCCTGGAGGACGGCATTCGATTGGTCGCTGACCTTTCCGTTAATCGTTCCGGCTTTGCTCGCCTCTTGAGCGTTGCCGGAGGAGGCTGCAAGAAGAAGTAAGAAGAGCGGAAGAATTCTCCCGGCGCGCAGAAATGTTTTACTTCTGGAAAAAGTGCCTTCAGTGTCGATAACAATTTGATGCACGGTGACCCACCTCTCTCGAGCGTCCCTTCTCCGTTGAGTGCACGTCCGACAAAATGCCGCAATCACCCCTCGGGGAAGACGCAGACCACGGGCGAGTGCTGCTGCAGATGTCGTTAGGAAAGGACTGTAGGAGGACCGCGCTTCGGACGAGAACGGCTGGAACTCTCGTCCCGGAATAATCGCTCTATCGGTAATAGAGCAGGGCGTGGGATGTGTGGACTGAAGGATGCGTGCGACGGCGGAACGAAGCAAACGTAGCCGCTTCCGAGCTGGAAATTGAGATTCGGATATACTGGGCACCGGCGAGAATGTAAAGAAGGACCGGACGACACCTCGGGTTCAGAGGACATCATCGCGCAATGGTGTTCTCCGTTGCGCCGGCAACACGCTGGCAGGTTGGATTCCGGGCTAGCGGCGAGGAGCAACCCAACAATCGGGGAGCTCATCACCGCCAGAAGCAAAAGTGATACACCGCGCCGCAAATTAACATCGTACGCCCTTGGAGAACTGAGTGGCAAGACTGGTTGATTTTTGCCCTCAGGGCAAATCCCGCCCCGATGTTGTCAACATAAAGCGGCCGTGCTTCACGCCCTTCGTAGCGATCAGCGCGTTCGCGAGCTTCTGCACCAAAGGCGACTTGCCGCGCACCAGGATGACTTCGAGGCAGTTGTCGTGGTCGAGATGGACATGCAGGCTCGATATGATCGCCTCGTGATATTGATGCTGGATTTCCGTCAGCTTATCCAGCAGCAGCCGCGCATGGTGGTCGTATATCAGCGTCACCGTGCCGTAGACCTCCGCGTTTGGGGAAGCGGAGATTTCGTCGACGAGTTCTTTCCGGACCAGGTCCCGCACCGCTTCCGAGCGTGTTGCATACCCCCGTTTCTCGATCAACCGGTCGAACTCCTCTAAAAGATCGTCGGGGATTGCGATTCCAATGCGCGCCAACTCAGTCATTTCGGGCTCCTGTCCGACGGGGCAGAAATTCGAAGCCCCTGGTGCGTAGCACCTTTTAAAGTTTAGTGCTACCATTTTAGGCCAGTAGCACGTTCTGCACTTCTGTAGCACACATGAAAGGAGCCTATGTCCCGACGCCCGGTCGTCATCGCGTTGATTCTCTTCGCAACCATGTGGTGTGCCTGGGCCGCGGACGTGGTTGTCTCGGGAACCGTCGTCGATGCTTCCGGCGCCGCGCTTGGCGGGGCCGCAGTGGAGGTTCAGAGCGCGAACCGCACCGTGCTCAGAACGACCGAGTCGGATACGAACGGCGCCTTCACAATTTCCGGACTTCCGGCCGGCAATTATCGGCTCGTGGTCTCTCACGCCGATTTTGCAACCAAGGAAATACCCGTCACGATAGGCGCAGAGGCCCCCGCTCCGTTCCGCATCTCGCTGGCTTTGCCATCCGTGAGCAGCACTGTCACCGTACAGGGCCGCGAGGACGATCTTACCGGCATCGCCCAATCCGCTACCCAGGGAACGGTGGGCCAGAAGGAACTGCAAGATCGTCCCATTCTTCGTTCCGGGGAGGTCCTGGAGACCGTTCCCGGCGTCATCATCACGCAGCACGCCGGCGGCGGCAAGGCCAACCAGTATTTTCTTCGCGGCTTCAATCTCGACCACGGCACGGACTTTGCCGTATTCCTCGACGGCATGCCGCTGAACTTGCCGTCGCATGCGCACGGCGAGGGGTACTCGGACATGAACGTCGTCATCCCGGAGCTTGTACGGCGGGTCAATTACGAGAAAGGTCCCTACTACGCCGATGTCGGCGATTACGGCTCAGCCGGCTCGGCCCATCTCGAATTCTACAAGACGCTGCCCGAGAACTTCTTCCAGCTGGAAGGCGGCATGTACGGCTATGAGAGGGCTGTCTTCGGCGTATCGGAGAAGGTTGGCTCGGGTAGTCTGCTCTTCGGCGGAGAGTTCTATCACGACGACGGTCCCTGGACGCATTCGGATAATTATTCCAAGTTAAACGGCCTTCTGACGTACAGCCACGGCGACGAGGCTAATGGTTTCAGCATCACGGCCCACGCTTATCACGGGAATTGGAATTCGAGCGACCAGATCCCGATCACTGCCGTGCCACAGGTCGGCTTCTTCGGCACGCTGAACCCCACGGACGGCGGCAATTCGCAGCGCCACAGCCTGCAGGCGGAATGGCATCGCCAGAGCGATCGTTCCCGGACGCAGATCATGGCCTACGGGTTTTACTATTACCTCAATCTGTTTTCCGATTTCACTTACTACCTGGACGACCCGGTGAAGGGCGATCAGTTCGAGCAGCAGGACAAACGCTTCGTGCTGGGAACCGACATCCGCCACACGGTTTTCAACAACTGGTTCGGCCGCAGGGTGGAAAACACGTTCGGGCTGCAGATCCGCAACGATTGGGTACACAACGGCCTTTACCGCTCCGAAAATCGCGTGCGCACGGACAAGAACGATATCAACGCGTGCAACGACGATCCCATTGACGCCTGCTCTGCCGATCCGAACCTGACGGCCGTCCTGCCGGCGGCCACCGATGTGAACAGATTTACCGAGACGATGTTCGGCTTTTATGTCGAGAACAAGGTCCAGTGGGCGGAACACTTCCGTACCGTCCTGGCCTTCCGCGGCGACGAGGTCAGAGATGCCGTCACCAGCCTAGCGCCGAGTTATACCGCGACCGAGTTGCCGGGCGCGCCGGTGGTCAACTTTGCGGCCGCCAATTCGGGCACAGTCACCCAGTTCATGCCTGAACCGAAAGCGAGCCTGATTTTCGGCCCTTGGCGCAAAACGGAGTTCTATGTGCAAGGCGGCTTCAGCTTTCACAGCAACGACGCGCGCGGCGCCACGCAAACACAAGAGCCGATTTCGCCCGACAATCCGTTTCCTGCGGCCACGTCGAGAATACCCGCGCTCATCCAGACGAAGGGGTCCGAAGTCGGGGTGCGAACGACGGCCCTGCCCCATCTGCAAAGCACGTTGTCGCTCTGGTATCTCCATAGCCAATCCGAACTGCTGCAGTCGGGCGACACCGGCGGCACCGTTGCATCGTTGTCGCCGAGCAATCGCTACGGCATCGAATGGGCGAACTACTGCACGCCCCTGGAACATTGGGCTTTCGATTTCGACCTTGCGGATTCCCGAGCCTTCTTCACCGAAGTCGATCCGGACGACGCCGCGCCCGGCAGCCCGGGCGGGACGCGCGTACCGGAAGCGGTGGGACTGGTGGCGTCCGCGGGCGCCACGATGCACGATTACAATCGCTTTTCCGCGAGCCTGCGCCTGCGGGCCTTCGGCCCGCGCGACCTGACCTCCGATGGCCTTTACCAATCGAAGGCGACAGTTTTGCTCAACGCGGAGGTCCGTTACCGGCTTACCCCAAAATGGAGCTTTGTCGTCGAAGCCTTGAACTTGCTGAAGCGCAAGGATCACGACATCGACTACGCCTATACCTCCCGCATAAAGCCGACGGCCGATGCGGCGTTCACAGACGTTTTCCATCCCGTCGAACCGCTGCAGGTGCGATTCGGATTGAGAAGAACATTTTGATGGCCAGGTGATATGGGGAGAATTTGCTACTTCCACGCCTTTTCGGGAATGAGCGGCGACATGACCGTCGGAGCCTTGGCCGACGCGGGCGCAGACCAGGCCGCGATCGTTCAGACGCTTGAGAGCCTGGGTTTCGGGGCATCGTTTGAATTTGTTAAGGTCAAGCGCCGGGGCATTGGCGCGATGAAGTTCCGTGTCACCGCTGCAGAAACGAAGCGCCATCGCCATCTACCTGCCATCGTTAAGATGATCGAAGCCTGCGACGCGCCGTCTCGCGCGAAGACGCGTGCTGTTGCTGCCTTTGAGCATCTCGGCCGGGCTGAAGCCGGCGTGCATCAGGTGCCGATCGAGAAGGTTCATTTCCACGAAGTGGGAGCCGCTGACTCCATCGCCGATATCGTCGGGGCCTGCGTCGCTCTCGAGCTTCTTGACATCGAAGAGTTCGCTTGCTCTCCCTTCAATGTAGGCGCCGGGACCGTCGAAACGGAGCACGGACCGCTTCCGGTTCCGGCGCCCGCGACCGCGCGCCTACTGCAGGACAAGCCCATTTACACGAGCGGCCCGCGCGTCGAATTGACCACGCCGACGGGCGCAGCCTTGGCCTGCCTTGCTTCGAGCTTCGGATCCTTGCCCCCGATGACCG
>Ga0335081_10022442_pt1 | contig 10213 bp, 10 predicted proteins | sample Lox_Sample_35_FD_206713 | JGI IMG/M metagenome (GOLD analysis project Ga0335081, IMG submission 206713) | Soil microbial communities from Loxahatchee National Wildlife Refuge, Florida, United States - Lox_Sample_3.5 | ecosystem: Environmental > Terrestrial > Soil > Wetlands | place: USA... | reverse complement strand
CGGGCGAACCCGCCCCGCCAGCTCGTGTGGCTCTCCGACTCGGCCATCAGTATCTGACGCGACGGCATGCTCGCCGCGTACGCCACGGATTTCACGATGGCGAGGATGAAGAGCTCGGTGGCGCTGTGCGCCGTCGGGATGAGGAGGAGGACGGTGCCAGTGGCGATGAAGGAGAGGACGAGGAAGGGCCTGAACCTTCGGACCCTGTCCGTCGCCCATCCCCAGAACATCATCGAAGGCATGAGGACCAGGGACGTCGAGCCGGCGAGGAGGCCCACCTGGAGCACGTTGCCGTGGAGGCTCGTCGCCAGAAAGAGGACGATCAGCAGGTTCGAGAGGCCGACCGCGACCCCCTGCGGGACGAGGCTGAGCATCCACTGTCTGGCGTCCAAGTTCTTCGGACGCGGAACGGGCACCGTAAGTACACTCGCCGTCAAGATTCATTGCTTTTGTTGTGAAGAAAGTTGCTAAAGCCCCTCTCTTGACGACGCCCCAGAGGACGGCGGACTACGGCGAGGCCGTTCGGGTCACCGCGCTCGATCTCTCCACCGCAATCTCGTATGAGAGCCTGAACAGCTCCACCGCGGACCCCACGTCTCCTTCGTCCCTGAACCTGAACGTTATCCAGCCGCTGTGGGGAAGGATGTGGTGCGGCTGCGCCCTCCCTTCCTCGACAAGCTTGTCCCTGACCTCCATCGGGAACACGATGTCCGCCTGGTAGTCCCCGTGGACGTGGCCCAGCTCCCGCCTGCCATACCTGAATTCGGTCCCCCCGAACCTGTGAGGGCTCGCGGTGACCCCTTCCCATCTCGAGACCTCGGCAGCAATTCTGTGCTCAGCGCCGCGGACCCCCAAATTTGTCGCCTGTTCCACGCGCGAGGCTCCTGATATCTGTTGAGCCAGCGCCCGCCTGCCTTTCAATCGCCCCGGGCGCAGGCGCAATCACCCTGTCAATCCCGGCTACGCGGGTGACCACGCGTTGCCCTCGTTGCGCAGCTCCTGCATCAGCGCGAAGATCCCCGCGGGCGGCAGGATCCCCTTCTCCGTCACGTAGAAGTCGATGTACTCGGGCGGGGTGAAGTCGAAGACCAGGTTGCTGAACTTCACCTTCGGGTTGTGCTCCATCCAGGCCTTCGCGGCGATCTCGGTGGGGTCCCTCTCCTCGACCTCGACCAGCCTCCCGGTCAGCGTCCCAAAGTCGACCTTGTAGGTCTCGGCGGCGACGATGAAGTTCACTCGCGCCTCCTGCGCGAGCATGGCCACAAGGGACACGCCGATCTTGCTCACCAGCGCGCCGTTCCCGGAGATCGCGTCGCACCCCACTATCGCCTTGTCCGCGTCTCCCATCATCATCCTGCAGGCCGAGTCGCAGATCAGCGTCGTGTCTATGCCGTAGGCGGCTAGCGCCGCCGCTGTCTTGTGCCCCTGGTAGTTGGGCCTGGTCTCGGTGCAGTACACCGTGATCCCCTTCCCCATGTCGTGCGCCTTCTTCATGACGCTCATCGCGGCCTCGCTGTCCGAGTGGGTGATGATGGTGTCGCCGTTCTTGATGCGCCTCGCGCCGATCTCTCCTATTGTCGCCACCGCGTCCGTGCTGTACGCCAGAAAGTCGTTCGAGGCCCTCACTATCGCGTCCCTTACGTCCTCGACAGAGCCCCCGGATTCGAGGCACCTCGCCCCCCGGTTGAGGACGTAGTTGACGCCGTTGGTTAGCGCGAACGCCGTGGGCCTCGCCGACTTGAGCTTCCCTCCCGCCTTGAGGATGTGGTCGAAGTACCCTGCCTGGGTCCTTGCGCCGGGAGCCTCCGTGGCGTAGTCCCTGAGGGCCTGCACGGCGTACCTTGCGACCCTGCCTCCCCCGCGGACTTTCATCGCCTTTAGACTGCCGCACGCGTCGTCCACAGAGACCCGTGGGAATTCGCGTCCCGCATCCTTTTCGCCGCCCGGCATTTTCCTGTGGCTGTCACGCCTCTAGGGAACTTAATAATTTGACCCTCTCCAGCAGGTTCAACATACGAATGAGACGCCCCCGCCGGAGGCGCAATGAACCCAAAGGCGGCGCATATTTTATACACATAGTGCACATAACAACCAATGGCGCACAAGACGATCACGATCTCTGACGACGCGTACGAGGCGCTCGCCAAACCAAGGAGAGAACGAGTCTTTCACGAAGGTGATAACCAGGCTTACCTCGGGGAGCGACAGGGCGAGCTCGCTGCTCGAGCATCTCAGGGACCCGCCGGCTGACGAGGAGCCGGCAGGGAGCGTAGAGAGGGCGATGCGAAGAACCAGGAGCGCACGGCTGATGCCGGCCGACCTCTCGCGCGGGCGATAGCATGGCCGCAAGGACCAGGCCGCGATCGATGGTCCGCCCGACCGCGTGATTTGAATGCCGAGACCGCGGCAAGAGGGCGCTCGGAAGGAAAAGGGGGAGATGGGCACTTGCGTGCCCATCGCTTCTAAGCGAGTTCCACTCTCACGGGCACGGGGTTGCGGATTGTGTCCATCACCACGGACGTCTTCGCTGCGTGCTCGAGCAGCTCTTGGATCTTCTCCCGCGGGGCGTCAGCCTTCACGTGCGCCCTTACCCTGATGCTCTGCAGCCCGGGGCGGATCTTGTCTGAGAGCTGCAGGAAGCCCTGCAGGTCGACGTCGCCGTCGATCTCGTACTCGAGCGACTCCACCCTGACTCCCTGCGCCGACGCCGGATAGATGAAGGCCACGGTCATGCAGCCCGCGAGGGCCGACAGCAGGGCCTCGACCGCGTTCGGGGCGGTGTTGGTTCCGAGGAGCACGGGCGGCTCGTCCCCCTCCATGCTGAACGCCTCGGTCCTACTGGAGTCCTCCTGCCCGGCCCCATAGAAGGACTTCATGTAGGCCGTCGACTTTGCGCCGCCACCCCAGCGGCTGGCCGAGCGAAAGCTGAACTTCGCCAGGCTTGGCGTCCCCTTTATCGCGTTCACAGTGCCGACCAGCTGGTCGACGTTCACTCCGTTTTGGATTTGCGCACTTTGCGCTTTTGTTGTCATGGGCGCAAGGTGGTGCTGGAGCGATATAGTCGGGGCGGGAAACCCGTGCCCGAAAGCTACAACGCGGCTTATTACACGCGAGAGGTAGGCGCGTCGCCTTGGACTCCACAGACGTCCGAATCTTCTGCGAGATGGCGTTCCTGGAGCAGAGCTACGACGAGTTCAGGGAGAGGCGTCCGAGCGCGGCGAAGATGGGAAAGAAGCTCGGGCTGGACGAGAAGACCGTGAGGATCCGGGTGAACAAGATGGAGGAGTCGGGCTTCGTCAAGTACTACCAGGCGGCGCCCAGCCTGGCTCTCTTCGGGATGCACCACGTCGGCATCTTCAGGTTCGAAGCCCTGAACCTGTCAACGAAGTACGCCCTCATGAGCAGGCTGGACGAGGTGCCCCGGCTGGTGGAGTCCTCAGACTACCTCGGGCCGTTCATCACCGGGAGCATCGCGGGCGCGACCCCGGAGGAGGCCAGGAAAGAAGCCGAGGGCCTCGCGGCGCACTACGAGCTCAGCATCGAGCTCCTGGGAGACAGGGAGGTCGTCGCCCCCGCCTCCCGCCTTGACAGGCTGGACTGGCAGATAATCAAGGAGCTCAGGTATGACGCGAGGGTGGGAGACAGCGACCTTGCCAAGACACTCTCGGTCACGGAACGGATGGTCGGGTACCGGGTCTCGAAGCTGCTCGGTTCCGGCGCAATCAAGATCAGGGCGGTCATCGACCCCCAAAGGCAGGCAGGGCTCGTGTTCTACGAGTTGGAACTTCACTGCGAGGCGCGCAGACAGGACGCGGTCTCAAGATGGCTGAAGGAAGGCTGGGGCGACCGACTGTGGATGCTCAGCAGCCCGGTACCGGGAGTCCTCTTGGCGTCGCTCTTCTGCTTCACCCTCGCAGAACCGGAGGAATCGGCGACCCGGGCCCTCAAGGAGGAAGGGGTGAAGCGCTGCATCCTCTTCATCCTCAAGGAGGTCATAGAGCCGAAGCGCCCAAACTGGATCGACTCGCTAATCGACCTCAGGCTGGCGTCATAGCCCGCTGCGATCCCTCGGCGCTCAAACGGGCTTTGTGTGGGCCAGTATTTCGTCGTGCGTCATGACGGTCCCGGGATGCGCGTCTCTCAGGTGAATCATCGTGTGCTTCACGCAGTCTTCAGCGCCCAACGGCGAGACTATGGTCCATCCACACGAGCAAACGTTCATCGCTCCCATGCCTGGCGCTTGTGCGGGGGCTCCTATTTAGCCTGCCAGGGCGACCATCCCGGCCATCCGCCACCCATGACTCGACGTGCGGATGAAATGCACGGCGGAGGCGCGACAAACCTGGTAGACCTCTCTGGCAGCCGGTGTCTAGGAACAAGTCAAGGGCTGGAGAGAGCGTCCATCCGCCGGCCTACGCCAGCCCGAGCCTCCCCCGCAGGGCCTTGTACCTGCCGTCCCCCCTGACCCCGTCGAGGAACTCGTCGCTCTCCAGGTAGATGAGGTCGAACTCCCTCTCGGACCACGACCTCTCCAGCCAGGCGAACCCTTCGTCGTCCTCCCCCAGGTAGAAGTGGAGGTCGGCGATGAATCTGACCGTGGTGAAGGTCTCCCCGACGTGCTCCTTGAGCCTGGGGAGCAGCTCACGGACGGCCCGCCTGTCGTCCTCGAGGCAGGCCAGCATCGCCCGGGCCCCCTCGTCCGCGTGGGGGGCGGCCGCCCTCGCGAGCCCGACGCCCTTCTCCGCCGCCCGCCTCGCCTCTGCTGACATCTTCAGCTTCCCAAGGAGGAAGGCCAGCTCGAAGTGGGAGCTGGGGTCGTCGGGGTTCAGCTCGACGGCCCTCTTCGCGAGCTCGAGAGCCGACCCGTAGTCCCTCCTCGCCTCGTAGAGAAAGGTGTGGACCAGACAGATGACGTGGGAGAAGGGGTCGAGCTCGGCCGCCTTGTCTATGTGGACCCTCGCCTCCTCCCACCTCTGCTGCGCGATGAGGACCTGCGAGTACCACTGGTGGGCGCTCGCGTAGCCGGGCTTGAGCTCCGTGGCCGTCCTGAGCTCGTCCGCTGCCCCCCGCACGTCGAAGTCGAAGAGCATCGCGACCCCTCTCGTCGCGTGGGCCTCGGCGAGGTTGGGGTCCAGCTCGAGCGCCCTGGCTACGGCCTCCTTCGTCTTCCTGCCGTTCTCCTCCACGTCCAGCCCGAACCTTGTCCTCAAGACCTGGTAGCAGTCCCCGAGCCCGACGTAACCTAGGGCAAACTTGGGGTCCTCGGAGACGGCCGCCTCGAAGCACCCGATGGCCCTCTTGACGTCGTCCAGCCCGCGCCTGTTCCAGTGGAACCTCCCCTTGAGGTACTGGGTGTAGGCGCCCGCTCGCGTCCCGGACCTCTCCTCCATCATCTCGCTCGCCTTCGCGCTGATCCTGACCCGGAGGGCGTCGGCCACCTGCCTCGCTATTCCGGTCTGGATCTCGAACACGTCCTTGAACTCCCTGTCGTAGCTCTCCGCCCAGACGTGCCTGTCCCTCCTGGCGTCTATCATTTGCACCGTCACCCTGAGCCTGTCCCCGGCCTTCCTGACGCTCCCCTCCAGGACCGTCCCCGCCCCCAGCTCCCTGAAGACGTCCTTGAGGGGCTTCGGGTTCTTCTTGTACCGCATCACCGACGTCCTGGAGATCACGTCGATCCCCCGGATGTTGGATATCGTCGAGATGAGCTCCTCCGTCATCCCGTCGGCGAAGTATTCGTCGTTCGGGTCTGGGCTCATGTTCACAAGCGGGAGCACGGCCAGCCTCCTCGAATCGGGCTCGGCCGGAGGCGGCGTCCCCGCCCGCCCCAACTCCAGCCTGTAGACGTCGATCGGGATGGAGACGTTCTTGAGCTCGGGGGTGTCGAGCCTCGAGAAGCCGTGGGGGACCTTGTTCCCTACCTGGTCGTAGACCTGCTGCGAGACGCAGATCCCCCCACCCTCGGCGAGGGACTGGATTCGGGAGGCGATGTTCACTGCGTCCCCGAAGACGTCCCCCTCTTCGTGGACGACGTCTCCCACGTGGACTCCTATGCGTATCCTCACCCCCGCCCGCGCGAGCAGCTCGTCCTCTCCGAAGGCCCTCTCGAGGTCGACCGCGCACTCCACGGCGGCGAGCGCGCTGGCGAATTCCACGAGGAACCCGTCCCCGGTGGTCTTCACGACCGTCCCCCCGTGCTTCAGGAACACCCCTCGGGCGAGCTCCCTGTGCCTCCTGAGGAGGTCGAGAGCGCGGGATTCGTCCGCCTGGGTCATCGCGGTGTACCCGATGATGTCGGTGAACATGACTGCGACGAGCCTCCTTTCGGGCAAGCCTTTCGTCCTGCCGCGGCACGGGTGAAGAGAAAAGATTTGCGGGACCCGCCATGGGAGCGGAAGGTCGGCGGCTGGGCGCGGTCGCTAGGTGCCTATCGCGATGGGCGTCCCGCGAAGGTCCGAGACCTTGAACTCGGCCGTGATGGTCTTCCCGTCTATCTTCCTCTCGGCGTGGTCGACCCACCTCCTGCCGTCCCAGTGGTGGACCCTGTGCGCGCCCGTTATCGAGTCGTGGGTGATTGAGACGACGGCGGACCCCTCTGAAAGTCCGTCCACGAAGACGTCGAAGAACATGGGAGAGCCGAGCCTCTCCTTGTCCACGTTCGAAGGCCTTCTCGACCCGAAGCTCTCGTGCTTCACCACGATTGGGCCGCCCGAGGGCTTCGATCCTGCGATAGAGACCCTCACCGCCTCGGTGCGCGTGCCCTCCATCGGTCGGAGCGAGGCAGGGTCGCTATTTATCGTTGATGACCGGAGTACGTGCGAGCCGTGCAGGGCGGCGGGGGCGCGACGAACCGCTAGGCGGACACAGAGGTCGCCATTAGCGCAAATTATCGCCGTTTCCCCGACGCTTCTTCAACGATTTACCGTATTCCAATTCCTGGAGGGCCCGTATTATAAATCTGGACCAGGAATTCATGTTCATGACTTCGCGGAGGCTCTCGCTGGCCGTCCTCTCCCTGCTGCTCCTCTCTGGCGTCACCGTCGCGCTCGCCCAATCGGCAAGCGCCCAGACCCTCTCTGTGGCGATTTCCGGGCCGGGCTCGGGCGCGGTCTTCAACCGGGGAGAGGCGGCCACCATCACTGCCGCGGTGACTTTGGCGGGAAGTCCCGTCTCCGGGGCTGCGGTCACGGCGACCAATCCGACGGGAGGGCAGATTTCACTGTCGCCGACCGCCACGCCCGGGACGTACTCCGGCCAGTACGCGGTGCAGGCCTCAGACCCGGTAGGGGCCTGGGTGATCGACGTCCAGGCGGTCAGCGGCGACCAGGCGGCCTCCGCGCACACCTCCGTCTCGATCTCAGGCTCGCTCTTGGTCTCGGTCGTCTCCCCTCTCGCGGGCTCGGTGTTCAACGTCGGCGAATCCGCGACCGTCGAGGCGACGGTCACCTACCAGGACGGCTCGCCGCTCCCATCCACGGCCGCCGTCGACTTTGCCAACCCGAGCGGCGGGGCGGTTCCCATGACCGTCGACCCCATGGACAGCTCGGGAAAGACCTGGACCGGCACATACACGGTCCTGGCCTCCGACGTACCGGCGGACGGAGTGACTTGGCCGATCACCGCGTCAGCCACCTCTTCGGGGAACACGGGCTCCTCGGTCCGCAGCGCGAGCCTATTCAAGACGCTGCTGGTGGGCGTCTCGACCTTCGGGTCCTCGACCTTCGCCACGCCGCAGACCAACTTCCAGGTAGGGCAGACGGTCTACGTCAAGGCCGCGGTCAACCTTCATGACGGCGCGACGGTCTCGTCCGGGGACGTGTTCTTCACGATAACCGGCACCACCATCTTCTCGACCTCCATGCCGATGACCTACGTGCTGTCGATGAACGCCTGGACCGGGTCCTACACCATCCAGCCCACAGACCAGCAGGGCGCGCAGACCCTCACCGTGTCGGCCGCCGACTCCAAGGGGAACGCGGGAAGCGGCAGCCAGCAAATCACCGTCGGCGTCCAGGGCCTGTCCGTCTCGATAACCAGCCCCTCCGCCGGCTCCGTGTTCAACAGGGGCCAGGTGGCGACCATCTCGGCGTCGGTGTCGGCTGCCGGAGCGCCTGCTACCGCAGCGACCGTGACGGCGAACAGCCCATCGGGAGGGACGATCTCCCTGGCGAGCACCGGCCTGGGCACGTATTCAGCCCGATACACGATATTCAGCACCGACCTCGCCGGGACTTGGCTGATCGCGGCGCACGCCACGCAGGGAGAGCTCAGCGGCTCCTCCCAGGTGGCCGTCACGATATCGAGCAAGCTGAACGTCGCGGTGTCCACCTGGAGCTCCTCCTCGTTCACCGTCCCACAGAGCACGTTCGGCGCGGGCCAGACCGTGTACGTAAAGGCCCAGGTCTCCCTCCAGGGAGGCGCGGCCGTCTCGGCCGGCACCGTCACCTTCGCCATAAGCGGGACGGGCACGGCGAGCTCTCCCATGGCGATGACCTTCGACAGCTCGCTGGACGCGTGGGTCGGGTCGTACACGGTCGCGCAGAGCGACGAGACGGGGACGCAGACGGTGTCGGTGGCCGCGAGCGATGGGAGCGGGAACTCCGGCTCGGGCACCCAGTCGATAGTCCTCACCCCGGCTGTCACTTCTCAGCAACCCCTCGAAGCCGCGATAACTTTCAACCCCGCGAACCAGGACATACAGGTGAACGCCGTGTGCAACACCGGATGCGTGGGCCCAACCAGCGTGACCATGAAGGGCGTGGGGCAGGCGGCTTGGTCTCAGCGCGGTCACGGCGACGGCCAAGGTAATGGCAAGGGGAACGGTCAGGGCCGAGGCAACGGCGGGGAGGACGGCCGCGGTTGGGGAGGCATGAGCCTTCGAGCCTACGTGATATCCGACTCGGCGGGGCATTCGCTCACTCTCCTGGTCGGAGTCAGGAACGACGGGCACGAGGTGTCGGCCCGCGTGCTGAGCATCAAGTACGGGAGCTCCGAACCAATCACGTCGTTCGCAAAGCTCCACAACGGGCTTTCGTTCCAGTATTCGCTGGCCGCGGGCGGCGGCCTCAAGACCCTGGAGGAGAGCGCCCACGCCCACGGCACCGCCCACGTTCAGGCGCACTATAGCGCGGACAACGGCACCACGACGATAACCACGGGGCCGCAGGGGTCTCGGGGCGACGCCAACGGCAACGGGAGCAGCGTCACGAAGAGCGGGCTCTGGCTGCTCGAGCTCGTGACCTCGGACGGCTCGCTCGACGTCAGCTACTTCCAGTCCCCGTGACCTTCGGCGGCCACGACCTACGTTATGGGCAACGCCGCGCCAAGGGAAACGAGCACCGTGCCGACGATCAAGAGGATTGCCGAGAAATACGAGAGGCCCCGCTTCTGGGAGTTTGGCTGTCTTATTATCCCTGACATCCCGGCCACCAAGGCCAGCTCGAGGACCACGAGCTCGGAGTCGAAGAGCGTCCTGAGAAAGGCCGTGCTCGCGCCGCTCCCGCCTAGCATCGCCAGCAGAGTGAGCATCGTCGCGGACGTCCCCGAGACGGCGGCGCACAGCACGTCGTAGTGGGGGTCGTGAGCCGAGGTAGATGCCAACTGTCGCCTTCGATTCCGCGGTTTTTCAGATAAATGTCTTCGCCTATCCGGCCGTCTGCGCCGGGGACTGTCTCGAAGCGTTAACTACTAGCCGGAAGCAACGGCGCTCCCGCCTTGAGATACGTCCTGATCACCAGCCGGTCGAACCACTGGGACAGGGTGGGCAACGTCTCCTCGTATCCCTACGAGATGCTCCGGGGCGCCGTGATGAACCCCGAGAGGCTGGCCGACCACACGCCGGCGGTCTTCGTCAAGGTGGACAAGGAGATGAGGACGCCGGAGAAGGCCTGGGAGGGCGAGGTGACCAAGATCACGAGGAGGGCGGACAAGGTCTGGCTGCAGTTCAGGCTGGGCCGCGTGACCACGTGCCCGGAGAACTTCGCCGGCTCCCCGGACGGGTGGTACACCGACGGGACGGCCTAGGCCACGGAGGCTCGATGAGCCCTTGTGCGAAGTCCCCGCCCGGTGTTGAAGCGAGAGTCTTCGAAAAACATCCGCGAAACGCTTTTGCACCCGGGCACGGTCCGAGAGTCGGCATGCCCACCAAGAATCGCCCGCTGGACGTAGTGATGTCGTTCATCAAGGCCCTCGACGGCCAGCAATACGACACGGC
>Ga0335081_10022441_pt1 | contig 10213 bp, 7 predicted proteins | sample Lox_Sample_35_FD_206713 | JGI IMG/M metagenome (GOLD analysis project Ga0335081, IMG submission 206713) | Soil microbial communities from Loxahatchee National Wildlife Refuge, Florida, United States - Lox_Sample_3.5 | ecosystem: Environmental > Terrestrial > Soil > Wetlands | place: USA: Florida... | reverse complement strand
GGGGCCTCTGCCTGAGAGGGCGCGCCATGTCCACGCACTCCGCAGCAAGCACCGGCCAACCTCAACCGCAGACCAAGCTGGACATCACCTTTCCAGCCGAGGTGAATGGCATCCCCGAGGTAGTTAACAAGGTGGTCGCGCTGACGCAGGAGCTGCACGGCGAGACCGGCAAAGAGCATGAGATCGCCTTGGCGCTCACCGAGGCTTTGGCCAATGCCGTCAAGCACGGCAGCAAGAACGACCCCGCGCTCAAGGTGCAATGCCAGGTATTAGCGGAGGGTCCCACCCTGACCATCATCGTGCGCGATTCCGGGCCGGGATTCGACCCCTCGAGCGTTGCCAATCCGCTGGAGAGCGCTGGTTTGACCGCCGACCATGGTCGGGGGCTGTACATGATCCGCCAGCTCGTGGACGAGGTCCGCTTCGAGCGCAATGGGGCGGAGATTCGGATGACCAAGCGGTTATAGATTGTTACCGTCGATTGCGTTCCCTTCCTGCCAGCCAGGGTCGCCAGTGTACTCCTCACGTGAGGGCGCGCGGAGTGGGCCTCATGGATCCACGGGGACATGCCGCCCGGGGGCGATCGTCACTGCTCGCGTCCCCCGGCCCGGCGTTGTATATTGGCACTTCCAGCCATGGCGCTTCCCGCCTCCATCAACGCCCCTACAGCGGCCCACGATGAAATCGTACGGCTGGCCGGTTTGTGCGATGTCCATGCCGCCATGGAGTGGTTCCGCTCCCACGAGCCGGAGCTGCGCGATTGGCAATTAGAAGTCGCCGCCATCCCAGCGCCGCCCTTCGGAGAAGGCCCGCGCGCCCAGTGGCTGCGCTCACGATTTGCCGAATTGGGTCTGGAGGAGGCGCAGGTGGACACCTTGGGCAACGTGCTGGGAGTGCGTTCCGGCAGGGACCCCAAGAGGAATCTGGTGGCGGTAACGGCGCACATTGATACGGTCTTTGCCGCCGGCACGGCGCTGAACGTGCGTCGCGAAGGCGACCGCCTGCACGGCGCCGGAATCTCCGACAACGGCGCCGGGATCGTCGGGGTGCTGGCTCTGGCCTCCGCTTTGCGTGCCGCCAATGTCGGCCACTCTGCCGGTCTGCTGTTCATCGGCAACGTGGGCGAAGAGGGCGAGGGCGATCTGCGCGGCATGCGGCACATCTTCTGCGAATCCCCGTGGAAGGATCGCATTGGGCCCACCGTCGTGCTCGACGGTGCGGCCATCGACACGGTAGTGACGCAGGCCCTGGGCAGCCGGCGCTTTCAGGTCACCGTTCAGGGTCCAGGCGGACACTCCTGGAGCGATTTCGGGGTGCCCAATCCTATCGTCGTACTGTCACGCGCCATCACCCGCTTCAGCCGCGCCGAGTTGCCGGCCGAGCCCAAGATCAGCACCAACGTGGGCGTGATCAGCGGCGGCACCTCGGTCAATTCCATCCCCGAATCGGCAACCATGCGCGTGGACATCCGCTCCGCATCGCCCGAGGAGATGGAGCGGCTGGAACGTGCGCTGCGGGAAGCGGTGGCCGAGGCGGCGGCGGAATATCCCAAGCGCGCGCGCAACGGCAGCAAGGGGATCAGCTATGAAATTCAACTCATCGGCTGCCGTCCGGCGGCGGAACTGGATCCCAATGCCCGCATCCTGCACGTGATCCACGCCGTGGATGCCCACCTCGGCAACCGCGCCCGGCCTCACCGCGCCTCCACCGACGCCAATATCCCGCTGTCCCTGGGACGAGAGGCCATCTCCATCGGCGCCGGCGGCAGCGGCGGTGGCGCCCACACTCTGCAGGAATGGTACGACCCCGCCGACCGCGCTTTTGGCTTGAAGCGTGTTCTGCTCGCCGTGCTGGCGCTTGCCGGCGTGCAGAGATGAAAAGCGTTTTCGCCGCGGATCAACGCGGATGGACGCGGATATTTCTTTGCTTCTTTCTGATGGCTGGGCTTCCGCCCGGCGCTGAATCTGGTTCGACAAGAGTGACCGACAACCCTCCCGACGCGATCTTCCTTCACGGTGAGATCTACACCGGTGTGGCCGGGAAGCGAGTGCAAGCCATCGCAGTGCGCGGCGAGCGCATCGTGGCCGTCGGCTCGGATTCCGAGATCCGCAAGCTCAAGGGTAAACACACGAAGATGGTGGAGCTGGGCGGGCATTTCGTCATGCCGGGATTCAATGATGCGCATGTGCACCTGGCCTACGCCGGCCTCGAGAAGTTGCACGTCGAACTGGCGGGCGTGCGTTCGCTCGCAGAGATGCAGAAGCGCATTGCTGAAGCCGCAAAGGGCACACCCGGAGGAGAATGGATTACGGGCCGCGGCTGGGATCACACCCTGTGGGCGGGGCAGAAGCTGCCGACCCGGCAGGACATTGATCAGGTCACCGGCGATCACCCCGCGATCTTTACGCGTGTGGACGGCCACATCGCGGTGGCAAATTCGGCAGCGCTGAAATTCGCCGGCATCACCGCTTCCACGCCGGATCCCGCCGGCGGCAAGATCGATCACGATTCCAGGGGCGAGCCTACCGGCATTCTGCGGGAAACCGCCAAGGATGAGCTGCTCGCCAAGGTGCCTCCGCCATCGCTGGCGCAACGACGCCGCGCGCTGGAGCTTGCCCTGGCCGATGCCTCCCGCTGGGGCATCACCTCCGCCCAGGATTATTCGACCTGGGAAGACTTTCTGGTCTTCGAGGACCTGGAGCGGGAGGGCAAGCTTGCCGTGCGGGTCGCGGAATGGCTGCCGTTCAACGCCGCGCTGAGCTTATTGGATCTGCACCGCTCCCACCACCCGCAAACCGACCCCATGCTGCACACCACCATGCTGAAGGGCTTCATGGACGGCTCGCTCGGTTCGCGCACCGCGGCGATGCTGGCGCCATACACCGACGATCCCGGCAACACCGGCCTCCCACAATACGACCAGGGGAAGCTAAACCAGATGGCGGTCGAGCGGGTGCGGGCGGGCTTCCAGCTCGGGTTTCACGCCATCGGCGACCGAGCGGTGCAGATGGCACTCGATGCATTCGCTGAGGCCGAACGCGACGCGCGCGAACGCGGCGAAATCCCTGCCCGCGGCTTTCGTTTCCGGGTTGAACATGCGCAGGTAACTACGCCCGAGCAGGTAAAGCGCTTTCGAGAGTTGGGCGCAATCGCATCGATGCAGCCCAGTCACCTGCTGACTGACATGCGCTGGGCGGTAGCGCGCCTGGGCCAAGAACGAGCGGCACACTCCTACGCGTGGAAGGAATTCCTGGACGCCGGCGTACCGCTTGCCTTCGGGACTGATTATCCCGTCGAGCCGATCACACCCTTCCGTGGCCTCTATGCGGCCGTGACCCGCCACAGCGAGGACGGCAAGCACGAATACTTCCCCAACGAGAGGCTGACCATCGAGCAGGCCATCGCCGCCTATTCCGCCGGCTCGGCATACGCGGAATTCGCCGAGCGCGACAAGGGATTGCTCCAGCCCGGTATGCTGGCGGACTTCGTGGTGCTCGACCGGGACATCACGCAGGTCGAACCTGCCGCGATCCTCAAAACACAAGTGCTGCGGACCGTCGTCGGAGGCAGAACCGTTTACCAATCGGGTGAGCGGGCGGCCGGGTCATCGGGCCATTGAAAGGCGCTCGCATGTCATTCCTCCGCCGACCAGGGGGAGGCGGGAGGATCTGACGCGAACGGCAGCGCAACCCACACCGGCAGTGTTGACGTTATCGCCAGATCCTCCGCTCGGCTTCGCCGCGCGGAGGATGACATCTTAGTTGGTGAACACAACATCAATTTACAAATCACCAATTACAAACTACAAATCCTCCCGTGTCCCGCTCCCTCAAAGCCCATCTCCTGCTAGTGCTGGTGACATTTGTTTGGGGCATAACCTTCGTCGAAATCAAGGACGCGCTCAGCGACATCTCTCCGCTGCTGTTCAATGCCATTCGTATGACCCTGGCGGCGCTGGCCCTGCTGCTGATCTTCCGCAGACACCTGCGGATGAACGCCGCCGCGCTGCGCACCGGCATCTGGATGGGCACGCTGTTGTGGATGGGCTACGAATTCCAAACCACGGGCCTGGTTTACACCACGCCATCCAAATCGGCGTTCCTGACCGGAGTGTCGGTCGTGCTGGTGCCGGTATTTCTGGCGTTGATCTGGCGGCGGCATATCAACCGCTGGACCTCGCTCGGGGTGCTGGCCGCCTTCCTTGGGCTGTACCTGCTCACAGTCCCGAACTCCGGCGCGGGCGGCTTGTTCTCAGCGATCAACCGGGGCGATGCGCTCACGCTCGGCTGCGCCGTGGCGTTCGGCTTCCAGATCATCTTCATGGGACGGGCCATGCGCTCGCATCGCTTCGAGCAGATCGCGACCTTGCAAGCCTGTGTGGCGGCGCTGCTGATGGCGGCAACAGTTCCGGTGCTGGAAAAGCCGCACGTCGTTTGGTCGCCGCGAGTGGTGATCGCGATCCTGGTCACGGGTCTGCTGGCGACGGCGGCTGCCTTTACCATTCAGGCCTGGGCCCAGCAGTTCACGCCGCCCACGCACACGGCGTTGATCTTCGTCCTCGAACCGGTGTTTGCCTGGGCCAGTTCGTATGTGCTCCTGGGGGAGCGGCTGGGCACACGCGCCGGGCTGGGCGCGCTGCTGATCGTGGCGGGCGTGCTGCTGTCTGAGTTGAAGGGAAGCGCCAGCCAGCCCAGAAAGGAGGTGGACAACGAAGCAGGACCTGCGGTCGGCAGAGAGGCAGGATAACGCTTCGTCGTAAGCTGCATCTAACCATTGTTGGTACTTCCGTACATGGCTATTCCAGGGAAATACCTCCCCACAAGGTATAATCCGATTTTGGCTTCTTCGCCGGAGGAAAGGTAATGGACCCGCGCGTAAGCAATCTTGTAGCAAAGATCAAGAGCCGTCGAGTAGCCTCCACTCTGTTGGTAGCGTTGACGCTGGCCGTCGGCATCCTGATCGGCAGCGTCATCTCCATCGGGGTGAAGGGAAAAGAAGGGCAGAAGTCGGCGGACACAGCCACGCCGTTGTCCGTGCCGCCGCCGCAGCAGGGTACCCCTTCCGCCTTTGCCCAGATTGCCAAGCAAATCGAACCGTCGGTGGTGAACATTAACACCGAATCGGTGATCAAGCCACGGCGCCGGCGCGCGTTGCCCCCGGGACACCCGGGGCAGGGCGATGAAGACAACCCGTTCCAGGATTTCTTCGACCGCTTCTTTGGCGGAGACCAAGGGCAAGCGCCCGAGGGTTCCCGCGAGCGTTCGCTGGGATCGGGGGTCATCGCCGACCCCAAGGGCTTCATCCTGACCAACGAGCACGTGGTGGAGAAGGCTGACCGCATCCGCGTGCAGCTCAAGAGCGATCCTCCCGGCGTGCTGCACGACGCCAAGGTCATCGGCAGCGACAAAGAGACCGACCTGGCGGTGATCAAGATTGACGCCAGCCAGCCTCTGCCGGCCGCCAAGTTCGGCAATTCCGAAGGCATGCAGGTGGGCGATTGGGTCCTGGCTGTGGGCAGTCCTTTTGGGTTGGAAGAGACGGTCACCGCCGGCATCGTCTCCGCCAAAGGACGCAACATCGTGCCGCAGCGCCAGTTCCAGTCCTTCATCCAGACCGATGCTGCCATCAACCCCGGCAACTCCGGCGGTCCGCTGGTCAACATGGCGGGCGAGGTGATCGGCATTAATACCGCCATCTTCACCCAGTCCATGGGATATCAGGGGGTGGGCTTCGCCATGCCCTCCAACACCGTGGTCAAGGTTTATAACCAGTTGACCAGCCCCGATCACAAGGTGGTGCGAGGTTCCATCGGGGTGCTGTTTAATGCCGAACCCAACCCGGCGTTGGCGCGCGTCTATGGAGTGCAGCACGGGGTAATCATTGCCGAGGTGACTCCCGGCGGTCCTGCCGAGAAGGCGGGCTTGAAAGTGGGGGACGCCATCACCGGCGTGGACGGCAAGCCGGTGCTGAACGGCGACGAACTCGTCGCCGATATCTCCGGCTTGAAGCCGGGCACCCAGCATGCCCTGACTTACGTGCGGAGTGGCAAGGAAGGCAAAGCCACGGTGACCATCGCCGATCGCTCCAAGCTCTTTGCCGCACGCATGGGTGAGGAGGAGGAGGGCGGCGAAGAGGAGCAGCCGCAGGAGAGCAAGCTGGGCTTGACCGTGCGCGGCATCTCGCCTGACATCGCTGACCGCCTCGGCATTCCCGCCGGTAAGGGCGTGATCGTGCAGGACGTCAAAGCGGGTTCGTTTGGCGAGGACGTAGGTCTGAGCCGCGGCGATGTTATCCTTGAAATCAATAAGCAACAGGTTAACAATGAGGACGACTTCAGGAAGATCCAATCCCAGCTCAAAAGCGGGCAGGATGTGGTCTTCCTGGTGCGTCAAGGGCGAGGTAGAAACGCCGGTACTATCTTTCTGGCCGGTACCCTTCCGTAACCCTGGGCGGCAATCTTGGGGCTAGCGCTGGGGCATCAAACCAGTTACTATGCCGCAGCGCTGGATCCCCGCCCGTGGGGTCTGGTGTTTACAAAGTAGCTAGATGCGGCGAGAAGGTCGTTGCGCGCTTCGTCGACCTCTCCCGAGGTGTGTGTGAGGAACAAGCGAATTTTCCACAGAGTTGTTTGCGAGCCTTTCGCGTGTTTCAGCATCGTGCTTCTGGGCAGCGGCTTGGCTGGCGCTACTATCCGCCCCGCGCACCACAGGAATTCGTTGCAACCATCGGCGCGGCACCACGGCGCCCGATTGGAGTCGGTTTCACACAAGTGGCATAAGCGGAAATCCAAGAAAATCAAGAAGGTTCGCGGGCAGCAGGTGATCCAGGGGGACCGCGCTCGCGAGATCCAGACTGCCCTTGCCCGCGAAGGTTACCTCAGTGGAGAGCCTAGCGGCGTCTGGGACCAGTCCACCAAGGATGCCATGACCCGCTACCAGGCCGACCACGGCTGGCAGACCAAGACGCTGCCCGATTCCCGGGCGCTGATCCAGCTCGGACTGGGACCGAGCCACGAAAACGCGATCAACGCCCAGGCGGTACCGACCAAGCTCCCCACCCAGCCGGTCAAGAACTCCGAGTTGCCGGAGGACCGGCAGTAGATCGCATCCTGCTTCCTGACCCAGCCTGCGGGCCCCTCCGGGCTGGGCCGTGGCTGTCGGCGGGCCAAATCGGGCCTTTTCACAGCGGTGCGGGAGCATAGTTGTGCACTGTCTGGCGGGCCGCCCAACTGGAATAATCCTGGCAACCGCAGCCTGTGCAGGGGGCGGGGGTTCCAAAGTGCCTGATTTCGGCACGTTGGGGTGCAGGAGGTGATGCCGCGAAGCCCAAGTCTGGTTTGACGGCGAAGGCGCGCAAGCAGGGCCCGGCTAAGCGTCGGGCGTCTAAGGGGCACGGCAAGCACGGCCCGCCGGCCGAGGCGCGCGCCGTGCCGGAAGCCGAGGCGCTGTATCGCGTTCTGTTCAACCGCATGGCGGACGCGGTGTTCGTCATCGATGGCGAAACGCTGCGCTTCCTTGACTGCAACGACCACGCCTGCCAAGCCTATGGCTACAGTCGCGCTGAACTGCTGACCATGACCCCGATCCCGCTGCATCCGCCGGAAGAGCGCGAGCTGGTGCTCGAACGGCTGCGGGAGAAGGTATGGGCGCCGCGAGACTATACCCACCTCACCAAAAACGGCCGGCGTCTGGCGGTGGAGGTCCGCAGTACCAACGTGCGCTACGAGGGCCGCGACGCCCACCTCAGCATTGTCCACGACGTCAGCGGGCGCAAGCGCGCGGAAGAGACCCTGCACCTCCAGTCGGCCTATCTCGAACAGTTGATCGAAAGCGCCCCGGAAGCCATCGCCATGTTGGACAACCAGCACAATGTGCTGCGGGTGAACCGCGAATTCACCCGCATGTTCGGCTATCCTGCGCAACAGATCATCGGACGGCCCCTGGAAGTGCTGGTTCCTCCCGAACGCAGCAATGAATCCGCCTTCATCCTGAGTGCGCTGGATCGCGGCCAGACCATCAACGTGGAGACCATTCGCCGCCGCCGGGACGGCTCGCCGGTCGAGGTCTCCATGTTGGGCACCCCGATCAAGGTCAGCGGCAGCCCTGTGGCCCAGTATCTGATCTACCGCGATATCACCCAGAGCAAGCAGGCCGAGCGCGCGCTCATGGAGAGCGAGAGCAAGTTCCGGGCAGTGGCCGAAACCGCCGCCACCGCCATCTACATCCACGACAACCGGCAGTTCCTCTACGTCAATCGCGCGTGCGAGCAGATTTCCGGCTACAGCCGGACGGAGCTGATGTCCATAGACCCGCGGCAGCTTGTGCACCCCGAGTTTCGGGACGAGCTGCGGCGACGCCGGGCAGCGAGCTTGGGCGGCAAAGCTTCCCCCTGGCGCTGCGAGTTCAAGAGTACTACCAAGAAGGGGGAGATTCGCTGGCTGGACTTCAGCGCCAATGCCATCCGCTTCGAGGGCAAAGACGCCATTCTGGCCACGGCCGTGGACATCACCGAACGCAAACGCGCCGAGGAGCTGCAGGCAGCACTCTACCGCATCGCCGACCAGACCAGCGCGGCCACCGACCTCGAGGCCTTCTACCGGGCCATCCACGGCATTGTGGGCGAACTGATGGACGCGCGCAACTTCTACATCGCCCTGCACGACGAGGACACCGGCCTGCTCAGTTTTCCCTATTTCGTGGACGAGCGCGAGGCCGTTCTTGCTCCCAGGCCGCCGCGGAAACGGATTACCGAATACGTGCTGCGTACGGGCGAGCCGCAGTTGGTGCCGGCCGAGCGTTTCCAGGAATTGCTCCGTTCCGGCGAGATCGGGGAGATCGGCACGCCTGCGGTGGACTGGCTGGGCGTGCCCCTGAAGACGGGCGACAAGGCCTTCGGGGTACTGGCCGTGCAGAGTTACACCCAAAACGTACGCTACGCTGCGCGCGACAAGGAGATCCTCAACTTCGTCGGCCAGCACGTGGCCACGGCTATCGGGCACAAGCGCGCCGAGCACGCCCTGCGGCAGTCGGAGAAGCAACTTTGGCAATCGCAGAAAATGGAGGCCGTGGGGCGCCTGGCCGGCGGCGTGGCCCACGACTTCAACAATCTGCTCACCGTGATCAAGGGTTACACCGAGCTCATCCTCAGCGAGCTCGGGCCCTCCGATCCCATGCGCGCGGAAATGGAGGAGGTGCAGAAGGCGGCCGACCGTGCCGCCGGGCTGACGCGGCAACTGCTGGCCTTCAGCCGCCGCCAGGTTCTGGCCCCCAAGGTAGTCAACCTCAACGACTTGGTCGAGGACATGAACAAGCTGCTGCGCCGGCTCTTAGGCGAGGACATCGAACTCTGCACCAAGCTCGATGGCACACTGGGCAGCGTTACCGCCGATCCCGGGCAAATCGAGCAAGTCATCATGAACTTGGCCGTCAACGCCCGCGACGCCATGCCCAAGGGTGGCAAGCTCACCCTCGAGACCGCCAACGTCGAGCTCGACCAGGCCTACTCTCGCCAGCATGCTCCCATCCGGCCGGGCGCCTACATCATGCTGGCCATCACCGATACCGGCTCCGGCATGAGCGCCGAAACCCTTTCCCACGTTTTCGAGCCCTTCTTTACCACCAAAGAACAGGGCAAGGGCACGGGGCTGGGGCTTTCCACCGTGTACGGCATCGTCAAGCAGAGCGGCGGCTACATTTGGCCCTACAGCGAGCCGGGGATGGGCACTACGTTCAAGATCTACTTGCCCCGTGTCGAGGAGATGGCGCAACGGTTGCCGGCTCCGGCGCCGGCGGCCACCTCGCTGGGCGGCACGGAAACCATCCTGCTGGTCGAGGACGAAGAGGGCGTCCGGGGCCTGACCCGCCAACTCCTCGAGCGCCACGGCTATACCGTGCTGGAGGCTGAACACGGTCAGGACGCGCTGCTCTTGTGCGAACGCTACTCCGGGCCCATCCACCTGCTGCTCAGCGACGTGGTGCTGGCGCAGATGAGCGGCCGCGAGCTGGTGCAGCGCCTCGCTCCGCTGCGGCCGAGGATGAAAGTCCTCTACATGTCCGGCTACAGCGACGAAGCCATCGTCCACCACGGCGTGCTCGAGCCCGGCACCGCCTTCCTCCAGAAACCGTTCACGACGGAAGCGCTCATGCGCAAGCTCAGGGAAGTCCTCGATCACCGGAAGGTCCATCTCTAGCTCGAACAGCGTCCTTGCCGCCGC
>Ga0335081_10022440_pt1 | contig 10214 bp, 9 predicted proteins | sample Lox_Sample_35_FD_206713 | JGI IMG/M metagenome (GOLD analysis project Ga0335081, IMG submission 206713) | Soil microbial communities from Loxahatchee National Wildlife Refuge, Florida, United States - Lox_Sample_3.5 | ecosystem: Environmental > Terrestrial > Soil > Wetlands | place: USA: Florida... | reverse complement strand
ACGCTGTCTTAGTTGAAGAATACGCCAGCCAAATGGAAGAACTGGCTGAGCAAAGAGCGGAGCAACTTAAAAACTCGGAGCGTCTTGCAGCCATCGGTCAAACGGCGGGCATGGTTGGACATGATATCCGCAACCCACTTCAAGCGATAACTGGAGACATGTATCTGATAAAAGAAGAACTGAATACAATGCCTGAAAGCAAAAGCAAGCAAGAAATCTTTGAAAGCATTGATGCAATAAATGAGAATCTATCTTACATAAATAAAATTGTCAGCGATTTGCAAGACTATACAAGACCTTTGAAACCTAGTATCCAAGAAGCAAATCTTTCAGAACTAATAGAAGGCACAATTTCAACAATTACCGTTCCCAAAAGAATAGAGCTAACGACAAATATCAAAGATAACTCAAAAGCAATCAAAACAGATGTCGCTTACCTTAGAAGAATACTTACGAATCTCATGACTAACGCTGTGCAGGCAATGCCAAATGAGGGTGAATTAACAGTTAAAACTAGCAAGAAAAAAGACAAAATAGTAATTATCGTCGAAGACACTGGTGTAGGTATACCTGATGATGTTAAAACTAGATTATTTACACCGCTTTTCACTACAAAATCAAAAGGTCAAGGGTTAGGCTTGGCAGTCGTAAAACGGCTCGTAGAAGCATTAAAGGGCGAAATCACATTCGAAAGCCAACCAAATAAGGGAACCAAATTCACAGTCGAGTTACCACAAACAATGCAATAGACATCATGAGATTCTAAATCTCTTGATTTGGAAAAATATTTGGCACTTTACTCTGAACATTTGTTCCTTTTTCTAACCTAAAATTGATACGTAACCATTTGAACCAAAATTGTTTAATAAGTTAATTCTCAAAGTTCTATCTATAAAAACTTAGGAAGGCATTTAGTTGTCTATAAATGAGAATTTAGAGAAACTTTCTAACGCCTGCGGAGTAACAGGCAGAGAAAATGAAGTGAGGGAATTAATGATTAGACTCATGACACCCTACACAGACGAAATAATTGTTGATCGGCTTGAAAATGTCATCGCAATCAAAAAAGGTAAAGAAAAGTCACCCAAAATTATGCTGGCCGCCCACATGGATGAAGTAGGCTTAATGGTGAAAACTATCACTAAAGATGGTTTTCTACAATTTGCTAAAATGGGTGGGATAGATGACCGCATCTTGCCTGCTCAGAGAGTCATGGTGTTCTCGAAGAAACGTACTTTTGCGGGGATAATAGGTTCAAAACCGCCCCACATTCAAAAGGAAGAGGAACGTAAAAAAATTATAGCTTCCGATGAGCTTTTCATTGACATTGGGGCAGAAAACAAAGACGACGCTTTAGGAATGGGCGTTTCAGTTGGTGACCCTGTAGGTTTTGACGTAAAATATGTTCAATTAGCCAAAGATGTCGTTGTTGGTAAAGCATTTGACAACCGAGCAGGATGTGTCACAATGATTGAAGCGCTTAGAATATTGGAAAAAACTGACTTCACAATATATGCGGTCGGCACTGTTCAAGAAGAAGTAGGCTTGCGTGGTGCAGGAGCAGCCGCTTTCAGTATTGACCCTGATGTCGCAATAGCACTTGATGTAACCATAGCAGGCGATACTCCTGGAGTAAAAGAGTTTGATACTAGCGTAAAAATGGGAAAGGGTCCAGCACTCACAATAACGGACACAGGACTAATAACTTCGTCGAAAATTTTGCGGTGGCTAATGGACGCGGCGGAAGAAGAAAAAATTTCCTTTCAGATTGAAACAGGCTTAATGGGCTCAACTGATGCGGCAAGAATTTCATTAACGAGACAAGGAATTCCATGCGGGAACATATCTATGCCCGTACGCTACATTCACAGTCCTGTTGGCATGCTAAACCTTAAAGACATTGAAAACAGCGCCAAATTAACTATAGCGGCAATCCAGAGAACTTCAAAATACTTCTAAAGAGTATGTATATGTATGTTATCAAATCAGCAAATAACTGAAAAAGCTATCAAGCACTATCAAAGCGGATACAACTGTGCGGAAAGTGTGCTCCTAGCCTTATACGAGAACATTGAGCCAAACAGCAAAAATGAGCTTATACCAAAAATAGCCGCTGGCTTCGGCGGCGGCATAGGACGCTGCGGTTCTGTGTGCGGAGCATTAACTGGTAGCATAATGGCAATCGGTATAAAATATGCCTCGAATGAAACTGGCGTTGAAAAACGATCAAAAGCTTATGCCTTCGCGAAAAAGCTTCTTAAGCAGTTTGAAGAGCAAAACGGCACAATTCTCTGCCGAGATCTGATCAAGTATGACCTATCCAACCCTGAGGAAGTAGCTAAATTTCGCCAAGAAGGGATTCCACAAAAAGTCTGCGCTAAACTCATTAAAGCTGCAATCGAAAAATTCCTTGCATTAGAAACCGAATAACCCATTTTTCTTTGTATTTTCTATACTGACGAAAGCATTTTTAGAACAGGATGCTCACATTATCTTTGGGTCTTTATCGATGAATACTGACAAGCCTCAAAAATTTGAGGGGAAGTTCGAGTTTCTTGAACACACGGCCGACGTTTATGTGAGTGCGCGCGGGAAAACAATGGAAGAAGCATATGAAAACGCTGCATTGGCAATGTTTGAAACAATGACCGATTCAGACAAAATCGCTCAAGCACGGGAACAAACAATTGAGATTGAGGCTGAAGACCAGTATGCATTATTATATAACTGGCTTGAAGCCTTGCTCGTGAAGTTTGAAATTGAAAACATGCTTTACTCAAAATTCCAAATCTCAGATTGGAAAGAAACCGCTGAAACCTTCAAATTCAAAGCTAAGATTTGGGGCGAAAAATTTGATCCCAAAAAACATCCACAAAAAGTGGGGGTTAAAGCAGTCACTTACCATAGAATGGTAATAATTAGGGAAAGAGACCGAGTGGTTTTAGAGTTTATTTTGGATATTTAGGCAAGCTTTAGTTTATTTAGCTCTGCTAACATTTTCTCGACTATAGGCTCTGGCTGCTGATCAAGAGCGTTGGTACCTGAGACGACAAATGGGATTCTTTTTTCCTTGAAGAATTCAATTAATGGCTTTGTTTGTTCTTGATAGACTTGGAGTCTTTTCTTTATGACTTCAGGGTTATCATCAGTGCGTTGATACAGTGATCCTCCACATTTGTCGCAAATGCCTTCAACTTTTGGTTTCAAATAGCGAACGTTGTAAACAGTTCCGCAATTACGGCATATTCTACGAGTTGATAAACGTTCAATAATTATCCAATCTGGCACATCAAGCATCAGAATTACATCAATTTTTGTGATTGTATCCAACATTTTTGCCTGATCAAGCGTTCTTGGGTACCCATCCAAAATGAAACCTTTGCCTTTAGGAATTTTGCTTAACCGCTGCCTTAGTACTTCAGTTACGGCCTCATCTGGAACCAGCATCCCCTTTTCAACGTAACTTTTAACTTTCTTCCCTAGCTCCGATTCTTGCTTCATTAATTCACGAAAAATATCGCCTGTTGCGATTGTTTCTAAATCAAGTTTTTCTTTAAGCCTTGAGGAATATGTACCTTTTCCTGCACCTGGCGCTCCCAACATAATTGCTTTCAATTTCTTTGCCAACCTTAAGCCCTTCATAAAAGCATTATCTGTAATTAAATTTTATCATTCTTTTTTTCACGAAAACATTTATGGTTCAACAAACCTCAAACTTAACTAAGGCGAACATGTGCATACACGAGAGATCGGAAAAAACCTTTTTCAAATCGACCTAGAAACAGGTGGGTTCAAAAACCTCATTTGTAGCTATGTAATAAAAGCTGCCAAAATCACACTTGTCGAGTCGGGTCCAACTTCTTCTGTGCCTAATCTTGTTTCTGGCTTAAAAGAACTCGACATACCCTTTGAAAACGTTGAGTACCTTGCAATCACACATGTTCATTTAGATCATGGCGGCGGCGCGGGCACCCTGCTTAAATTACTGCCTAATGCTAAAGTCCTTGTCCATTCAAGAGGAATGCCTCACTTGATTAATCCCAAACGCCTCTGGTTATCGGCACAAACAGTTCTAGGGTTTGTCAGCGAAGTTTTCGGCGAACCAGAGCCAGTTCAAGAAGAACGCATAATTCCGGTCACTGAGGGCATGTTTGATTTAGGAGAAGGTGCAAATTTGAAAGTAATAGAAACAGTTGGGCACGCTTCACATAACCTGAGTTATCAAGAATCGTTCAATAGAGGTGTATTTCCCGGAGATGCTGCAGGAACATATTTTCCAAAATTCGAAGTTGTAGTCCCAACTACCCCACCGCCATTCCACTTGGAGTCGGCATTGGCTTCTCTTGATAAATTAATCGGTCTCGAGCCGCCCGTTTTGTATTACAGCCATTTTGGAATAGCCAACGATGCGATGCAACGCCTAAAAGACTACAAGTTACAGCTCGAATTATGGGCGAGAATAGCAGAAGAAGGAGTTAAGAAAAATCAAAGCTTAGAAGAGATACGTGACAGAATTATTGCCGAAGACAAAGTTATGGCCCAAATTGCGGGCTTCATTAGAGCTCATCGTATTTACTCAAAAACGGTTCTGGAAAATTGTGTAAAAGGATTTGTCGAATACGCAAAGCAGAAGCAAGCTTGATAAAAGTTTTATAGTCTCATCAATATCTTGTTTGGAAGGTGAAGATTTTTGGGCGAAAGTGAAAGCAGAGCAGCTCCTGAAAGAGTTCCTTTAGAGAAAGTTAACGATTACATGTGGCGGATCCCACAGTACAAGCCTGCTATGCGTGTTCCAGGAATGATTTTTGCCAACGAAGCTCTATTGGATAAAATGAAGACCGACAGGACTCTTTGGCAATGTTCAAACGTCAGTCAGTTACCTGGAATCTACAAACACGCTATAACATTACCCGATGGGCACGAAGGTTACGGTTTTCCGATTGGTGGTGTAGCAGCTACCGACTATGACAATGGCGTTATCAGCCCAGGTGGAGTAGGCTATGACATTAACTGCGGCGTTCGCCTTTTAGCAACAACGCTTACTGAACAGGAGATCAGACCCAAACTTGCGCCGTTAGCTGAAACTATTTTCCGCAATGTTCCTTCTGGACTTGGAAGCCGCAGAAAAGACCTTTCAATATCCAATGCTGACTTAGACCATTTGGCAGTTGAAGGCGTCCCTTGGCTTATCAAACGCGGGTTTGGCTGGCCAGAGGATGCAGAGCATTGTGAAGAACAAGGCGCCATGCCTAACGCAAACCCCGATAAAGTTTCAAACACCGCCAAAAGCAGAGGCTTAACCCAAATTGGCACTTTAGGTTCAGGAAATCATTTCTTAGAAATACAAAAAGTAGACAAAATCTACAATCCCAAAACAGCTAAGGCTTTTGGGATCACCCAAGAAGGTCAAGTAACTGTAATGATCCATTGCGGGTCCAGAGGATATGGTCATCAAGTTTGTTCTGATTACCTTAGAGTAATGGAGCACGCAGTGTTAAAGTACAAAATAACTTTACCTGACCGCGAACTAGCCTGTGCACCCGGAACAAGCAATGAAGCCCAAGATTACTTCCAAGCAATGGCTTGCGCAGTTAACTACGCTTTTTGTAACAGACATGCAATAATGCATTGGGTTAGACAAAGTTTTCAACAAGTTTTCCAGCAGCCTGCTGAAAATTTTGGTTTAAAACTTGTTTATGACGTAACTCATAACATTGCTAAGGTTGAAACCCACAAAATTGATGGGGGGGACAAAAAGGTTTGGGTTCACCGAAAAGGTGCAACACGCGCTTTCCCGTCGGGTCACCCCGATATTCCAGCCGATTATCGGAGTGAAGGACAGCCTGTGCTTATTCCTGGAAGTATGGGTACAAGTTCTTGGGTTCTTGCAGGTTCACAGAAAGCTATGGATTTAACTTTCGGTTCCACTGCGCACGGCGCCGGCAGAATGATGAGTCGATCAGCTGCAAAACGGCAGTATTGGGGCGGTAATATAAAGACGGCTTTGGAAAAACGGGGCATTGTTGTCCGCGCTGCAAGTACTTCAGTTTTAGCTGAGGAAGCAGACCCAGCTTACAAAAACGTGGACATGGTTGTCGATGTCAGCGACAAAGTTGGAATCGCAACAAAGGTAGCAAGGCTTGTCCCGTTGGCAGTTGTAAAAGGCTAAAATCATCCCGACTTTTCCATCTTTATTTTTTGTATTAGGGTTTTGGAATCTTTTGGGAAATTGTATATCTAAAAGCTTATCAATGGACTATAATTCAAACTCATACGAAAAGTAGGATAGCGTCATTGAGCAAAAACCAAATTAGGCTTCGATATAGTGGATTCATCGTTTTTTCAACCCAATTACTAGGCGTAATTACCGGGCTTATCTATACAATTTTGCTTACCCGAAATATGACTAAATCAGAATATGGTATTTGGTCAAACATTTTTGATTACACAATCTACTTTTTGCTTTTTAGTAACATATTGCCCTTCTGGGTAACAAGATTTACGGCAAGAGGAAAAGAGGGAACTGTCAAAACAAGTGCCTTCACTCAGTTATCGATTGGCATAATTTCATCAATAATTTATTTACCAATTATTTACTTAATTTCAAACTCCATCGGAACCAGTGCTTACCTGCTGATTTATTTTCTTGCAGCCCTGAACATCCTGACAACTTACATGGTTACCGTTTTTGAAAGCGTTTTGCAAGCTACAAAACCTCAAGCCGTTGGGTACGGTTTCATAATTCAGGAAATTGTAAAAGTGGTTGTTGCTTTAATTTTGATTTTAGGTTTTAAGCAAATATTTCTTGGTGCGATATTAGGTTTAGTTCTTGGTCCAGTTCTTCAAGTTCTGTATTATGTTTTTCTTTTGTCTGATTTCTTTAAGGAGAAGCCAAACTGGGCGTACGCTAAAGAGTGGTTTAAAGGTTCACCAGCAATGATTTACAGCGCTATTGGTTCTACACTGTTCTCATTTATTTTCATCTTGCTCTTCTTGTACGGTGGATCGGTTGCAAGAGCTTATTATCAAACCGCTCTGAGCTTTACTACCGTAGTTGGATATTCTTCTTCTTTGGCGTTCGCAGTATATCCAAAATTGCTTGCTAAATCTTGTAGCGACGAACAGGTGGGTTTGTCATTTAGAACAGTGTTAATGTTGGCGATTCCGCTTGCTACAATAACAATGATTATGTCTGTATCGTTTTTGAGTATCCTAAATGGTGCTTATGGTGTTGCTTGGCCGGTTCTTATCGCATTAACGATTGATACGTTGGTGCTGGTTATCTATAATTTCTATACTTCTTGTCTCTTTGGTGTGGAAACATTTGATGCTGAAGGACAAATTTCTATGCGAAAATTGGTTAGAAGCAAAATTTTCAAGGTTTTTAGTGTCCCCTATATTCAGGCAGCAATTGCTTTGCCGTTGACGTATTTTGTACTCACTCAATTCCCTGTGGGTGGGTCCGTAGGAGTTACAGTTGAGGTTGTAGCGATACTGATCGGCGTACATATTTCAAGTTTCATTGGAGTTTACGCCTATATGAAACGCTCAATCAGGATATTTATCGCTTGGAAAAGCATAGGAAAATACGTTCTGGCTGCCCTCCCCATGGGAGTTGTACTTTGGCTACTTCCGACAACATCAACATTGCTTTCCACAATAGCCAAAGCAATTGGTGGTTTTGCATTTTACGCAGCACTGCTAGTAGCAATCGACTCAGAAGCTCGAAAGCTAGTAAATCTAATTTGGCTAGAGCTTAGAGTTTCATGGCAACAATTAATTGGCAAAAACGATAAAATTAATGTAGAAACATCTTAAAACAAGTGAAAATTAATATCTTTAGAAAGAATTGTATTTAGAGCGCTTTTTAAGTTCGCTTAAAGGGGTCGGCGTTCCATTGAAGGATGAATGTGGAATTTGCGGCAGAGTTCTAAGAGTAGCTTACATGCGTAAGTGTGAACGCTGCAAAAAACTGTATTGCCGCGATTGCATGGTGCCCGATGTCGCAACAGGCGACCCAAATGCAATGTTGTGTTTGCATTGTGCTAGGCGAGTTGTTGCCCCTGTTTCAAAAGGGAAATACGATGGGCTCGAAAGTCACCTAAAGTTTAGAGCTGCTTTCACGAGTTTAGTAAAACTTTCTTTTGCGAGAATAGATGGCTTAATCGGAAGCAGTCTTCCTACAGATGCCTTCAGGGATACATCTTGGTGGAGCAATACATCGACTAGTGCTCACGCTAAAGCTTGGTTAAAGGCAGGTTGGGAAGTGCAGGAAGTAAATCTCAAAGAAGGATCTGTCACATTCAAGAAAGTACGTGGTATCGCAGTCAAAAAAAGCGGCAGACGTAAACTTGAGATCAATAAGCCCTTCACGCCTGTGCCAGTTCACAGGCCAAGATCAAAGATACCATCTAAGACAAAAGTAGCGAAGCTTTATGCCCGAATTAAAAATATGGAACGAAACCGTGCAGCCGAGCGGCGACAGATTAAAGGATTTAAAGCTAGATCGCGTCATTAGACGAACCTTTTTAGGTAAATCACAGCATTAAGCATTAAACTAAGTGGTGCCATCGGTTGCTTGAACGAACCGTCAGCTCGGAGATTAATAGAACATATAAAGTTGTAAAAGCTGCTTTTGCCAGGAAAGACTGCAAGATAACTTTTGAAAAGCCCCCACAACAGATTTTGATTAAACAGGGGTCGTTATGGGGAACAACTCCAAAAACGGCCAAAAAAATTGTAGAAGTTAATTTGGTTTCGGTTGATTCTGAAACGCACTTAACTTGTTCATCTCATCTGAGTTCAGATTGGAAAAATATTACATTAATCGGGTGTTTTTTGGCTGCTGTATTGGTTGGTCTGTGTTTATGGATGTCTTTTGATATAAGCGCGTTTATTCTCACGCGGAAACCTAGTTTTTGGAGTTGGATAATAACCCGTAACGGCAATGTCGATTTGCAAGTGGGCCAGGCTTTTGAAAATTTAACAAAGATTCTTGCTGCTTTTCTTTCAGTTATCATTCTTCTTGAAATCGCCATTACTGTTTACGTAAGTCCTAGAATCGATAGGTTTGCAGAGGAGATCCTCAATTCGCTTTCGGTCTAAATTTGCCTCTAACTTATTTTTTTACCGCATTTCTCGCAATATGACGCAAACGATTTGTTGCCTGAGCCACAGTAAATGCAGAATTTGCCACTCTCTACACTGTTGTCTTTTGTTTCATCAAACTTGTTTTCTTGGGCATTTGGGTCATCCGATTGACTAATGTTTGATTCATTTTTGACTGTTTGACTATAGGCTTTTGTTTTCTTGACGCCTGTTGCTGTTTTAATAGTAACTGCGATTGAAATACCAATTGCAATTACAATAATTACGAATGGAATGGGATTATCTGAAATTAAATTAAGTGATATTGGCTGGACTGGCTCAATTTTAGGTTGAGAAATATTAGGGGTAGCGGTTGGAATCGATCCGCTGTTTGGTGTTGAAGTTGGTAACGTCGTATCAGGAGTGTATGGAGAATAAGTCAGATCAGGCGCAGCTGGATAGGATGCTTGTGAATCTATAACATATTGGCTGCTCTCATCTATCGGATAAACAAAAGCGCTTTTGCCTTGGAACTCATCTGGCAGATCACCAACTTTGAAGCCTACTCCCGTAGTTTCCGCATAATAATATGTTTGGCTGTTGTATGTCCAATAGGTACCTTGAAGGTTATTTCCTAGGATTCCAACCGCTAAATGATCTGGAGGGTTAATGAAAACTACCCCGTCACCTAACATCAGCATTAAGGTCGAATAAAGTATAGAGTGGGATTTGCAGTCTCCAACATCATCAACTAAGGTTTCAATGGGGAATCTTGGATAGACTTGATATGGCGTGCTTGCGTTATCGGTTTTGTACGGTATACTCTGTACAAACGCTAAAACAAAGTTTGCTTCATCTTGTGAATTGAAGCCGTTACTTGTTGAAGTGTCATTAAATTTTTGGGCGATTACTTGTAGATATTGATCATTAGTAGTGGTGAAGAAGCCAAAGTCTGATAACTGAATTTGTGTTCGCTGCGAATCAGGAACTGCCACATATGCGTTGTACAGTGTTGTAGGGATGCTCAGGTTCCATGTCCAGTGGTTTCCGCCATAATCCCATGAAAATTCTCTGTCACAACTTTGGTTTTGATCGATAGTCTGAGCGTTAACCATTCCAAACGGACG